>JAABUN010002018.1_pt1 | contig 21644 bp, 18 predicted proteins | sample 5559311 | NCBI WGS metagenome assembly JAABUN01 (sample SAMN10711877, study PRJNA513370) | rock metagenome | isolation source: Antarctica rocks | place: Antarctica: Victoria Land, Siegfried Peak sud
TGACCAGGTCCAAAATCTCCATCACACGTGGGCGGATCACCTGCGCGAGTTCAAAGGTCGACAAGGACGCGGTGTAGTTAGGGTGCGAGACCTCTAAAGCGACCTCGCGGTCGGCGAGTTCGGGAACCGCTACGCCGTACTTTTTCTTAACCCGTTCGGCCTCGTCGGGGGGGATACGCAGGAGCTGCGAGATGTCCTGAGTGATGTGGTCGCCGCCGAGCGGGATCACTGCCGAGTCGGCTAGGGTACCGCGGCGAAAAACGCCGACGTCGGTGGTGCCGCCGCCGATGTCGATCAGAACGGTTGTAAGTTCGCGTTCGTTGTCGTCTAGTACGGCGAGCCCCGAAGCGAGCGCCTGCACCACCATGCCGTCGACCTCGACCCCGGCGTCTTTGGCGCAGCGGCTGAGGTTTTGGATCGGACCCTGCGCGCCCGCGACGATGTGAACATCGACCTCGAGGCGTACGCCGCTCATCCCTACCGGGTCTTTGATGCCGTCCTGACCGTCGACCACGTATTCTTGCGGAATCACGTGGATCACGTCCATATTCGCTTCTAACGGGACGGCGCGGGCGTTTTCGATGGTGCGTTCGACGTCGGCGTCGCTGATCTGCTGACCCCGGCGAATCGCCGCCATGCCGTGGCTCGTAAAGGCGCGCAGGTGCGTACCGGCGACCCCGACCCACGCTTCATGTACCTCTACCCCGGCGACGCGTTCGGCGGCGGCGACGGACTGCCGCACCGACGCGATGGTGCGCTCGAGGTTGACGACTACCCCTTTGCGAAGGCCGTCCGAAGGTACGGTGCCTTCACCGATAATATCGAGTACGCCGTCGCTGGCGACCTCACCGATGACGGTGCAAATCTTTGTCGTGCCGATATCCAGACCGACGATAATTCGTTCGTCGGTCATAGCTCAGCTGCTCTGTTGGTACCGTTCATACTGAAACCTTTGCGATCATTGTACGCTCACTCCCCACGGGTAAACCGCGACGCTATCCGCTCGTTGTGCCACAAAAGCCGACCAGTGCGCCTTTAGTAAAGTTACGTCGGGCGTAAAGAGGGAAGACCCTGAAAAGCTGACCGTAAAGCCGCTCGGTGCGTAGCTTAACATCTGCGGCTCATAAGGTGCTACGAGTTGCAAAATTTCCAGGGCTTCGAGGCTTCGGTCAGGCCCCCACCCCCGAAGGGTCACAGCTCGAGTCTCGCGGCGTGCGGCATTGGGTAAAACTGTACCATCTAGCGCGTAAGAGGTTGCGCCCTTCCGCAAAGCTGCGCTGCGTTCCTCGACTTCGATATATAAGGTGCCGGGAAAGCGGCGAAAAACGCGCGCGCCGAGAATCCATGGGTCGTCTGTCAGCCCTTTAAGCGTCCGGGTCGAGACTCGTAACAGCGGATCGCCGACGTGCACCCCCGCGAGCCGCAACACCTCGGCTTCGCTGTAGTGCGACGCGCCGACGACGTGAACACGGTTGATGCTCGGGTAAAAGGCGCTGACGCCCAGCACCAGCAGACCCAGCGCGAGAGCGACTAGCAAGGTAGCGCGCACGGCACCTCCTGAAGGGTGGCCTGAAGTGCGGCGGTGGTCTCCGGCTCGAAACCCCAGAGTTCCCACTCGGTGGCGAGGGGGACACCGGCCCCGCTACGCGCGACGCGCCCCTGAATCTGCTCGAGCAGCGTCACTACATCCGCGGCGGTCGCGCCGCCTAAATTGACGATAAAGTTGGCGTGTTCCGGGGATACCAGCGCCCGCCCGACGCGTAGCCCCTTGAGACCGGCGGCGTCGATGAGGCGTCCGGCGCTCCTACCGGGCGGGTTCTTAAAGGCGCACCCTGCGGACTTGTTTTTGGGTTGACCCGCGCGGGCCGCGTCGACCTGGGCTAAAAGCGCCCGCACCCGCTCCGGCGTCGACGGGGTGAGGACGAGCCGCGCCCGCGTCAGCACCGCCCCGGGGGGCAGCACGCTGCGGCGGTAACCGAGTCCGAGGGCGTCGGCGTCGAGGCGCTCGAGTCCCCCATTTACAAATACCTCGACCTCACGGAGCGCATCGCTCATTTCACCAAAACGTGTTCCGGCGTTCATCGCCACCGCCCCGCCGAGGGTCGCGGGAACACCTAAAAGTCCCTCGAGTCCCGACCAGCCCACGTCGGCGGCTCGCCGTACGAGACCCGGTAGCGGCGTCGCCGCGCCCAGCCAGACCCCACTCGAGCCGCCGGTGGCGTCGTGAGCGCCGAAGGTGCGGACGTCGTTGTAGGCGCTCCCAAGTTTGATGACGCGCTCCGGTACGCCCGCGTCGGCGACCAGCAGGTTCGAGCCTGCGCCCAGTACCCGGTACGGCGCGCGTGTGGCAACCTCGAGGTCGGCGGTGGTCTCAGCGGTCCACACCTCAGCTTCGCCCCCGACGCCGAGCGTCGTCAGGCTCGTCAGCCGTACCGTTCGCGGCGCTGTGGGCGTCGTCGTGGGTGTTGTGGGTGTCCGGTCAGGCACTGCCGTCGTCCCCTCCGGCGGCCCTGACGAGCCCTTCGGCGACCCGCCAAACGTCTCCTGCACCGAGCGTAATCACCAGATCGCCGGGAGCGAGCGTTTCGCTCAGGTACGCCTGCGCTGAAGCGGCGGTGTGACGCGTGGCAACCTTGCCCGCGTCTACGAGCCGTTCGACGATCCGGTCGGCGGAAACGCCTGGAATCGCCGCCTCACCCGCGCCGTAGATGTCGAGCACCAGCACCTCGTCGGCGAGCCCGGCGGCGTCGGCGAGCGCCCGCCAGTGCCGCGCGGTGCGGACCCAGCGGTGCGGTTGCAACACGGCGCGAACTCGCCGCCCGGTGTGACGGGCAGCCCCCAGCGTCGCCTGCACCTCGGTCGGATGATGCGCGTAATCGTCGATGACGAGCGCGCCCCGGACGCCCCCGCGCCGCTGCCAGCGCCGCCCCACGCCGCTAAAGCTGCCCAGGTGTTCAGCGGCGCGCTGCACGTCGAGCCCCGCCAGGTGCGCCGCAGCAATCGCCGCCGTCGCGTTCTGAACGTTGTGCGCGCCCGGTACCGGCAGCTCGACGGCGCAGCTGCCGTCGGGGGTATGGACGCTGAAGCGGCTACTCGAGCCCGACAGTTCATGGATTTCGGCGCGGTAGGTCGCGCCCTCACGCAGCCCATACGAAACGGTCTGCGGCAACCCCGCGACCACCGCCGCCAACCCGGGCCAGTCGGCACAGTAGAGCACGCGCTCGGCGCGCCCCGCGAAGCTGCGAGCGGCAGCGTAGAGGTCCTCGAGCGTCGCGTGATAGTTCCGCCTTTCGCTGAACTCGCCTGCGATGTGGTCGTCTTCTAAGTTGGTCAGCACGGCGACTTCTGAAGGCAACTCGGCGAAACCGGGGTCGGATTCGTCGACTTCGGCGACCAGCCACGCCCCGCGCCCGTACCGCACGTTGCTCCCCAAACTAGCGAGCTGTCCCCCGACCAGTATCGACGGATCGAGGTCAGCCTTTAAGAAAAGCGTAGCGATCATGCCAGTGGTGGTGCTTTTGCCGTGCGTACCCGTGACGGTTACGCTGCGGCGTTCACGTAAAAGCCGGGCGAGCAGTTCGATCCGCCGCAGCGACGGTTTGCCGAGCCCATGCGCCGCCTGCACCTCGGGGTGCGTTGCCGGAACCGCCATGCTGCTGACCAAGATGTCGGCGTCGTTCATGTGGGCGGCGTCGTGACCCAGGTGCGCCGTAACCCCCTGGCGTCTCAGGGTGTGGAGTTCGGGTGAGTCGAACGCGTCGCAACCCGACACGGGGTAGCCGTCGGCGAGGTACCAGCGGGCAAGCCCGCTCATCCCGACCCCGGCGATCCCCATAAAGTGAAGGTGCGGTTTCATGTGTTTTCCTGCATCGTCTGCTCGTTCCCCCGTAAACCGTTGCGTCGTTCGTTTCTCTGCGCTTCTTGCTTCTTTACTTCTTTCTCTTGTATTTCGTTCGTCGACGTCTTCGCCGACAGCGGTTCTCTGGGCGCTTGGTCTTCCAGCTTCTGTTTTGACGCCAGAACTTCAGGTGACTCGGGTCTCGCTCCGGTGTGCAGCGTGCGTTCGACAAGCGTAGCGAGCCGTTCGGCGGCCCCTTCGGGTGAACGCAACCGTGCGCAGGCGCTCATCTTGTCTCGCGTAGTGGGCTCGAGCAGCCCCCCCCAAGCTCTCGCCAGAGTAGCGAGCGCCACCTCTTCGACGACGACCCCGGCCCCCGCCGCCGCTACCGCCTCGGCGTTACGGAGCTGATGGTTTTCAGCGGCGCTCGGCAGCGGGACCATTACCAGCGGGACCCCGTAAAACGCAGCTTCGGCGAGCGTGCCGTTGCCGCTACGGGTTACGCCCAGGTCGGCTGCCGACCACGCTAACACGCTCTCTACATAGGCGTCCACCCGGTAGTTGCTTCCGGCAGCGTGCGCCTGCGTCGCGCCCAGATGCGCCGGACCGCTGCTGTGAAGCACATAAAGATTATCTTTGGCCCCGGTAGGAAGCTCGGCGAACGCCTTCGGGACGGCCCGGTTGAGCGTCAGAGAACCCTGACTGCCGCCCATCACCAGGGTTACAACGCCTCCTTCGGGGAGACCCAGCCGCCGCCGCGCTTCACGTTTAGGGACGCGCGTCTCGCGGATCGGCAAGCCGACGACCTCGGCGGTTACGGGCAGATGCGCGTTGACCTCAGCCGCTGCCGCCGCCACAAAGCGCGCGCCCCCGGCAAACCAGCGCGTGACCTTGCCGGGAAAGGCGTTTTGCTCGTGCAGCGCGTACGGTACGCCGAGCGTCCGGGCTGCGGCGAGCGCCGGAAAACTGGCGAAACCACCGAACCCCACCACCAGCGCTGGACGAAGCCGCCGGAGCAGCGCCGCGGCGTCGCGGAGGCCGAGCGCCGCCAGCGCCGCCTGCCTTGGGTCGGGTTGGCCCCGGTGCCATTTGCCCGCTCGGACACCGTAAAAGGGGAGAGCGGCGGCGGGCACGAGCTGCGCCTCGAGCCCCGTCTTTTGTCCGATAAAAACAGGCTCGAGCCCGCGCGCCGCGAGCACCCCGGCGACCGCCAATGCCGGATAGATATGCCCGCCGGTACCGCCGGTCGCCAGCACCACGGTCTTCACGCGCCGACCCGACCTTGAGGCGCGCCTGGCGTTTCGGCGGGCGTCTGTGGCGGTGCTTGTGCAGGCGTCTGCGCGGGTGTCTGCGTAGGTAATTGCGCGCGCAGTTCGCGGTACGCGCTCTGTAAAAATCCCATCGCTATGGCGACCGAAATCAGGCTGTTGAACCCGTACGAGACGAACGGCAGCGGAACCCCGGTGACGGGCAGCAGCCGCGCCGCGACCATCAGGTTGAGGGCCGCCTGACCACAGATATAGGTGGTCGCCCCGATCGCCAAAAGCGCGCCCGGCCCGGTTACGCTCGAGGCGATCTGAAGCCCCCGGAGCGCGATCAGCAAGTAGAGCGCAAAAAGCGTCACCGTACCGACCAGCCCGAGCGCGTGACCGATAGAGATGGCGATCATATCGGTGTCGCGGGCGGGCAGATAGAGGGGTTGCCCGACGCCGACGCCGACCACGCCCCCTTCGCGCAGATACCGTTCGGCCTGCGCCGCCTGATAGCCGCCCGCTTGCGTCTGCTCCTGCGCGCCGCGCCCGTCCAGATAGGCGCTGATCCGCTCACTGAGATAAGAAAACTGCGTATTCATGTAAGGCACCACGATCAGCGCCGCGAAAAGCGCGACGATCAGGTTGAGCCGTACAAGCCGCCCCAGCGTCGTCCCCGCCGCGACCATGATCGCCAGTCCCAGCAAAAAGATAAAAATCGCGGTGCTGACGTTCGGCTCGGCGAGGATCAGACCTACCGCCAGGCCGACGATAAACAGCGGCCGCCAGACCTGCCAGTTCGCTAGGTGGTTGTGAAAAAAAGCGGTCAGATAGGCGATCACCGCGACTTTCATCAGCTCCGAAGGTTGCAGCGTAAAGACGCCCAGGTCGAGCCAGCGCCGCGCGTCGCTGCCCTCGGGCGACACACCCACAAAGAGCACCGCCACGAGCAGCAGCAGTACCGTGATGCAAAACCCTTTACTGAGCCGCACCACCCGGAGCGGCGACAGGCGGGCGGCGAAGACGGTGATCACCAGCGCCACCCCGACGCGCGCGAGGTGGTCGGTCCAGCCCTCCGGATTTGCGGTCGCCACACCGAGTACGCCGAGCGCTCCCAGCGTCAGCTGCGCGGCCATCAGGAGCGGGTCCACAGCGGCTCCTGTTCGGTGTCGGAGGCGTCCGGGGTTCGGGCCGGTGCCGACGCCAACTCGCTCGATGTCTCAGTCGATGTCCCTGCCAGTGTCTCGGCGACGACTGCGGCGGCGTGACGAAAGGCGCGCGCCCGGTCTTGGTAGTCCCGAAACTGATCGAACGAGGCCGCGAGCGGGGCCAGCAAAACGGTACCGCCGCCCTCCCGGAGCGTATCGGCAGCCTCGGTGACAGCTGCCAGCATCGCCTCGTCGCCGTCCTTAAGGTCGATGTAGCTGGTCTCCGTCCACGCCGCCACGCGTTCGGTAAAGGCGCGTCCGGCTTCGCCGATGCCGACGCAGCGCACCACGCGTTCGCGGACGATCAACTCCAACGCGCCCAGCTCGGCCCCCTTGTCCTGCCCCCCGACGATCCACACCACCGGGGCCGGGGTCGCCGCCAGCGCCGCCTGCACTGCGAGCGTCCGGGTCGCTACCGAATCGTCGATAAAACGGACGCCTGCACGCTCGAGCACCAGACTGTAACGGCCCGCTACCCCGCCGAAGCTCATCAAGCCGTCCCGAATCGCCTCTCGTGACACCCCTTTTGCCAAACACGTAAGCGCCACCGCCAGAGCGTTCGGAAGGTGATGCCCTGGTTTGAGCTCGGCGGCCTCTACGAGCGGTCTGCCGTGGAGGAACAGGGTGCCGCCTGCAATGTACGCGGCGGCCCCCTCGTCGTACGCCGAAAAACCCCAGCACCGTGCGGGCGAGGCTTCAGCCCAGCGCCGCAACAGCGGGTCGTCGTGGTTATAGACGAACGTCTCAGACGCCGTCAGGTTGGCGAGCAAGTTGCGCTTCGCGGCGTGATAGGCCGCGACCGACCCGTGCCGGTCGAGATGGTCCTCGCCCAGATTGAGAATCACGGCGACGCTCGGTTTGAGCGTCGGACAACGCTCGAGCTGAAACGACGACAGTTCGGTGACGAGCACCCTGCCCGCCTCGGCGACCGCCGAGAGCGCCGGATCGACGTTGCCCCCGGCGGGCGCGTGGAGTCCGGCTCGCGTCAGGACGTGCGACACCCAGCGGGTGGTGGTGGTCTTGCCCGCTGTTCCGGTAATGCCGATGATGTCAGCAGCGACGGTGCGGTAAACCCACTCGACCTCACCGATGGTTTCTACGCCGCGCGCCCGGAGCGCCACCAGGTCGGGCGCGCCGTACGGGACGCCGGGGGCGGCCACACACACGTCGGCGGGTACCTCCAGCGGCGCGTCGGTACGTCTGCATCCGAGCGCCGCCAAGTCGTCGCCCTGCGGGGCGGCCGCGTCGAACGTCCAGACCTCGTGACCCTGAGCGCAAAGGAGCCGCGCCGCCGCGCCGCCGCTTCGCCCCAGACCGTAAACCAGTACTGTAAGTGTTCCCGGCACTGTCTGAGCCGCCATCCGAGCCGTCATCCGAGTCCGCCTTTAAGTCCCCACGCGAGCGCCACGCACACGGCGGTGAGGAGCCAAAACCGCAACGTCACCAGCTGTTCGGGCCAGCCGACCTGCTCGAAATGGTGGTGCAGCGGCGTCATCTTAAAAAAGCGTTTGCCGCCGGTGAAGCGAAAATACGGAACCTGGATCAGCACCGAGATAACCTCGAGCATCGGTATAAAGGCGATCAAAGGCAGCCACCAGCCCCAACCTGCCAGGATCGCCGTCCCAGCAATCGCCGCCCCCAGTGCTTCTGAACCGACGCCGCCCATAAACACGCGGGCGGGCGGCGCGTTAAACCATAAGAATCCGATCAGCGCGCCGATCAGCGCCCCCGCAAAACTTATCCCGATAAAGGGCAGCAAGATAATCGCCGCCATCCCGCCCGCCAGACCGTCCAAACCGTCGCTGAAGTTAAGCGCGTTGATCGTGCCGACGATGATAAAGGCGAAGCCGAGCGTGTCGATAAGCGCCGGGCCGAACAGCTCCTGACCGTTTCTGACGGCGTAGATGGCGAAGGGTAGCGCGGCGGCGGCCTGCACCAGCAAACGGTAGCGGGCCAGCACGCCGGTCGTGACGTCCCTAGCCTGATCCAGGCGTTCCCGGACGCCTCCGGATTCGTTCGTCTCATTTTTTGCGCCGTCTTTTGTCCCATCTTCCAGGCTCGAGTCGGCTTTGGTTACGACTACCCGGACGCCGGACGCCGGGGCCGCTTCTGGCGTTGCCGGTTCACGTTTGCGGCGCAGCGCGGTGAGGTCGTCGAAAAGCCCCAGCAGCGCGATCACGAGTGTCAACAGCACGACCGTGAGACTGTCGACGCCCGGACTTCCGAAAAAAAGCCACGTCAGGAGCGCCGCCAGCAAAAAGGCCGCGCCGCCCATCGTCGGGGTTCCGGCTTTGGCGTGGTGATCCGGCCCGTCTTTACGAATCTCTTTGCCCCAGCCGTAACGCGGGGCGAGCTGAATAAACACGCCGACTAGCACGAGCGACAACAGCGCGGCGACGAGGATGATCATGCGCGCACCGGGGCGTGCCGGGTGTGCAAATAGCTGACGAGCCGCTCGAGCCGTCCCCCCCGCGAGCCCTTGACGAGCAGCGTGCCGCGCCCGGGTAAGAGGGGCTCGAGGGCGTCCAAATCGAACGTTTCCAGATGATGGGCGTTCAGATTGGCGTTTTTAAGTGAGCGCATCTCCGGGCCGATGGCGACGACCCGCTCGAGCCCCAGCGTCAGCTCGCCTAGCTCCCGGTGATAGCGCGCCGACTCCGCGCCCAGCTCGAGCATGTCGCTTAACACGGCGCTGTGCGGGCGGGGAAAGTGCTGGAGCGTCGCCAGCGCCGCCGCTGCCGACGCCGGGTTGCTATTGTACGAATCGTCTATCAGAGTGAGCGCGCCGAGTTGCTGGACGTGCAGGCGACCGGGCTCGAGCTGAGCCCCTGCCAGATGCTGCGCTGCCCCCTCGAGGTCGTCGCCGAGATGAACCGCGACGGCAAGCGCCGCCAGCGCATTTTCGGCGAGGGCCGCCCCTACGAACGGCAACCGGACGCGCGCGCCCAAAGCCGAGAGCGTCTGACCGGACGGCGTAACGTCACTCAACTCGCCCATCACATCCGCCTCACCGAAACCGTAGGTGGTCGTTTTTTGCCGCTGCGCCGCGCTCAGAAACGTCGCGGCCTGGGCGCTGACGAAGGCGTGTTCGGCGGCATCTACGAGTTTGAGCTTTTCGCGCGCAACCCCCGCGACCGACCCCAGACCCTCGAGGTGGCTCGGGGCGATGAGCGTGACGACCGCGTACGTGGGCGCTGCGAGCGCCAGCAGCGTATCCATCTCGCCGGGGTGGTCGATGCCCAGCTCGAGCACCAGCCGCGCGTTCTCACCTGTGCGTCCTGTCTCCCTGCGTCCCGTCTCGTTACGTCCGGCCAACTCGGTGTCGATCAGAAACTCGGCGAGCGCGAGCGGTGTGTTGCGATTGCCTGTGGTCGCCTGCGCCCCCAGCGCCGCCGCCAGCAGCGCCTTGCAACTCGTTTTGCCCGCCGAACCCGTCACTCCGACCACGACGCCCCCAAAACGCCTGCGCGCGTCCGCGCCGAGCGCCAGCAGAAGCCCCGCCGGGTCGGGTACGGTAACGCCCTGCGGGTGCGGCTTGTCCGACACGACGTAGGCCGCACCCGCCGCGAGCGCCGCCGCCGCGTACTCGAGGCCGTGCTGCGCCGCCCCCGGCAACGCAAAAAAAGCGTCCCCCGGACGGACGCGCGTACTGTGAAAACGGACGCCGGTGGCTCCGGGCAGGCCGCTCTCGGCCCACCCACCCCCGCGCTGGGCTACCGCAACCGCTTCTAGCACGTTTCCTCCTCGAGTCTGTGGAGCAATCTCCTGAGCATCGTATGCATAATGCTCATTATACGCTCTTGCTGCAATGTAGCGTTCGGGGTACCGGGGCTCGAACGCTAGAGCTCGAGGTCGAACCGGGTTGGAAAAACGTGTAATCCTCGACGCCTTTGGGTGCAGACCTTATCCGTACGCTCATTTAGACTCCCAGTAAGGTACACGTCGGCCTCGCAGTCAGGACGTTTTCGGCTCTGCCGGTTTACGGAACCTGCCTGATACGTGACAATCCGGTTCGAGACAAACCTGGAGACTGGTGAACCCGGAGGCTGCTAGCGGCCTGCCAACGCTCCCTTATCCCCCGTTATCCCCGCACCGTTCGCGCCCGCATCGTCCCCCGCGTCATCCCACAGAGCTACTGCGGAGGTGCCGATAGCACCGAAGGCCGGAGCCGTTACCGCTACGCTCAGCGCGCCCTCTTTTTCGACGCGTTGCAGGTACATCACGCCGACGACCCGGGGGTTTTCGGCCGGAAAGATACCTGCAAAAGCGAGCGTTCCGGCGTCGATATATTCGCCCTTGTCGGTATCGAAAAGGTCGGCGCTGCCCGACTTTCCGGCGAGCGTCACACCCGGAATCTTGGCGGTGCTGAGGCCGCTGTTGTCGACGGTATAGGCGAGCATGGTGCGGAGTTCGCGGGCGACGGCGGGGTCTAGAACTTGCGCCGACTTGCCGCTGCCGACCGCCGCCTCGACCACCTGCGGGGTGACGTAGCGCCCGTCGTTGGCGAACACGCTGTAGGCTGCTGCGAGTTGCAGGGCGGTCGCCGACATGCTCTGCCCGATTACCGCCGAGGCGTGGTCTTGCGGCACCCAGTTTTCGGGCGGGTTGATGGTGCCGCGCTCGCTGGCGGCAAAGGCGGTTTCGACGCCCTCGCCGAAACCGAACTGCCGGTACCAGGTGGCGAGTTCAGCAGACGAAAAGCGTTCACCAAGCTTGATCATTCCGACGTTGCTCGAGTAACGCAAAATGTCTCTAACCTCGAGCCGGGGTTCGTGCGCGGTTACGTCGGTGAAGGTTTTGTCGCCGACCCGCAGCTGCGGCGCAACCGGCAATACTTCGCGCGCCCCCAACCGTCCGGACTGCATAAGGGCGGCGACGACAAAGGGTTTCATTACCGATCCCGGTTCGACGGTCGCCAGAAAGGGGCTGTTGCCGATCGCGCTCCGGCCCTCGTCGGGCAGCGTTCCCTGCGTATTGGGGTCGAATTCAGGATACGACGCGCTTGCCAGCACCCGTCCCGTTTTGGCCTCGAGCATCACCACCGCGCCGTTTTTTGCGCCGTGAAGCCGGGCGGCGCGGGCGAGTTCGGTTTGTGCAACGCTCTGCAAGGCCGGGTCGAGCGTCAGCGTTACGTCGCTGCCCGCCTGGAGCTGAGTCTCGAGCTTGCGTTCCAGACCCTCCAAACCATACGTCCCGTCGGGTTGTTCAGCGCCGCTGAAACCGACCAATTGCGCTGCCAGAGACCCCTGTGGGTAGCTTCTGGAGCCCGCGTCCCCTTCGGCCAAGACGGTTCCGTCGGCGGCGAGAATCGCGCCGCGCGTCGCAGGTTCGGTAAGCAGGTCGGGCCAGTTCGGGGTGCGCGCGCCGGTACCGACAAAGCTGCCGAGCGCCAGCAGCAGCGGAACGCCCAGGCAGAGCGCGAAAAGCGGCCCCTTGCTGAGCTTTAGCTCCGGGCCTTCCGGCGCTGCCGGGGGCGCGTCCGAAACGACGCGGACGCGTCTGCGGGTGATTTTGGTCGCAGTAACGTGTCTTAACGCCATAACGTATAGAGCTCCAGTTTTCCTTGCGAGACGGGGGTGGTAGGGGCCGGGGACGCCGCAATCTCACGGATGTTGAGCGCCTCGGGCGCAGGCACCATCCCTCGGGCGAGCGCCCAGCGGCGGACGGCGAGCGCGCCGGTAACGCCCGCCGCCTCCTGCCGTAAACCGCTCAGCTGAAGCTGCAAAGACGCTTTTTGGCCCAGCAGGGTTTCGTGCTGAAGGTAGTTGAGCTGGTTGTGTGCGCCCAGGGCGGCGAGGGCTATCAGGCACGCGAGATAGAGTGCGAGCAGACGTTGGCTGATCGTGGTCATAGCGTCTCCTTTGCTGGGGGAGATGGAGGAGGCGGGGAAAAGGTGGCGGCGCGCAGTTTGGCGGCGCGCGCGCGCGGGTTCGCGGCGACCTCTTCGGGCGTCGCGGTCAGTGGCCTTTTTTGCAGCGGTGTAAAGGCCGCGCTGCCTCTGAAAAAATGCTTGGCGATACGGTCCTCGAGCGAATGATAGGTCAACACCACGGCCCGGCCCCCGGGCGCGAGGGTGTGCTCGAGCACGTTCAGGGCTCCTTGCAACGCGCCCAGTTCGTCGTTGACGGCGATGCGGAGCGCCTGAAAGGTGCGCCGCGCCGGATGGTCGCGGCGGCTGCCGGGTGGATAGGCGCGGACGACCGCCGCCGCCAACGCCTCGGTCGTTTCGATGGGTTCGACCTCACGCGCTTCGGCGATGCGCCGCGCGATGCGGCGGCTGTAGCGGTCTTCACCGTAACGAAAGATGATGCTCGCCAACTCTTCGGGGGGCGCGTGGTTGACCAAATCGCTCGCCGACAGACCCGATTGGCCCATCCGCATGTCGAGCGGCCCCGACTGCCGAAACGAAAACCCGCGCGCCGCCTCATCGAGCTGCATCGACGACACCCCCAGGTCGAGCAGCACCCCGGCGACCGGGCCGACGCCGAGCGTTTCGGCGTGGCTGTTCAGGTCGCTGAAATTACCTTCGGCAAAGAGCAAACGTCCGTCGTGGAGCGCCTCGGCGTCTAAAAACCGCTGTACGCTTCGGTCGCGGTCGACCGCCAGCACCCGTCCGCCCGCCTCGAGGATGGCCCGGGTATGCCCGCCTGCGCCGAAGGTACCGTCGATATACCAGCGGCCCGGCTCGACCTGAAGCTGCTCTAGACATTCGGCGACCATCACGGGCGCGTGCGGTCTGGCGTCGGGTCCGGGATGGCCCGTCATCCGACCATCCCCTGAAGCAGTTCGGGGGCAGGCAGATCGTCCTGGAGTTCGCCGATAGTGGCGTGCCAGAGGCTTTCGTCCCAGATTTCCAGATGATTGGGGGTTCCGGCGATCATTACGCCGCTCTCCAGACCGGCAAAAGTTCGCAGCGTCCCCGGCAGGGTAATACGACCCGCAGCGTCGATCTTGGCTTTGGACGCGCCTGAGTAAAAGTAACGGGTAAAGCGCCGTGAAGCCACGTCGGTTACAGGGAGATTGGTCAACTGCTCCTCGAGCCGCCGCCACGCCGTCACCGGAAACACATAAAGGCACTTTTCCAGGCCCCGCGTAACGATCATGCCGTCTTCGACAAACTCCCGGAAGGGTGGAGGGATGATGACGCGCCCCTTGTCGTCCACCGCATAAGGAAATTCGCCGAATGGCATTCTCCACCTGTCCCCCACCTGAGATTGGCTTTGCGTTTACGCCCGAACCACACCTTCGCGCGGCACACGGCGTTCTCTCTGTGGGGAGCTTAACACATTTTCCCACTTCTTCCCACAAGCCCCCACCCTTACCCACAAAAAGGTAAGGTTTGGGTGCTTTTTTCCCACTACCGTCCCACTCGAGTAAGCCACTCGAGGGCGTTGGAAAAGAATATTTCGTTGTCTGGGGAGTCGCAAAAAGCGTAACACGGCTGCCCAATAACGAGCAGCCGTGTTCGCAAGAGGTGCGGGAGAGGAGATAAGCCGGGTCCTGTCCCTCGCTGAGGTGCAAATATGAAAAAATTCACATCTGCACCAGCGAAGTCCTGATCATCTGTCTGGGACGTTGTTCGCACAACGCCTCGAGCGGTCAACCCGGAGATGATAACGAGCCGGGCAAGCTCTCTCTCCCTATCGGACCTTGCACCGGGTGGGGTTTACCTAGCTACCTCTGTTTCCAGAGGCACTGGTGCGCTCTTACCGCACCGTTTCACCCTTACCCCGCCGACTCCGTAAGGAGAGGTCGGGGCGGTCTGCTTTCTGTTGCACGTGCCGTCGCCTTACGCGCCCAGGCGTTACCTGGCACCCTGCCCTGCGGAGCCCGGACTTTCCTCAGCCCGACCGGTTGCCCAGCGGGCCGCGATCAGGTTCCTCTCACCGCGACTGACAAGTGTAGCATGTACCCATCAAGGAGGCGTATGTCTGAACGTAAGGAGCTTTTCGACGACTGGGCGACGCACTACGACGAAAGCTTGCAAGAAACCTCCGGTTTCCCTTTTGAGGGATACGACGAGGTGCTCGCCGAAGTTGTCCGTAGGGTCGTAGGTGGGGCCGGGGTGGAGGCCGGGGCCGAGGTGCTCGATATTGGCACCGGAACCGGTGCGTTGGCGGCGCGCTTTACGGCGCTCGGTAGCCGGGTGCTGGGCGTAGATTTTTCCGAACACATGCTGAGCCGCGCCCGTCAAAACGTTCCGGCAGCGGACTTCAGGCAACTCGACCTGCTCGGTGACTGGAGCGATCTGGGGACCCGCCGCTTCGACGCCGTGGTCTCCGCTTACGTCTTTCACGAGTTTGACGCGGAGACAAAACACGAACTGCTGACCCGCTTCACCGACGTGCTGAAACCGGTTGGGTGCGTTGTCGTGGGGGACATCTCGTTCGAGACGGCTGCCTCCAGAGACGCCGCGTACGGGCAGTGGCGGAGCGTTTGGGACGAGAGCGAACATTACTGGGTGGGAGAGGAGACGCTGCCGGTACTCGAGCAAACCGGGTTGAGGGTTGGGTATCGGCAGCTGTCTTTCTGTGGCGGGATTTACGTGGTGACGAAAGCAGTGTAGACAAAACAATTGAGAATGCAGAGCAGAGGGTAGAGCCGAACGACTGACAGAATCGCTGCCGGAAATTCGCCCTTGCGATTGGCGCGGGTTCCTTGTCTGGGTGGGACGATCCGGTTTTGTTGACCGTCGCTGTGTGGAAGAGGCGCTCGAGTCCGTCCCAAGCGCGCAAGTAGCCGACGTTTCTCAGTCTTCTAGATTCTTACTTCTTTCTTCCTGCTTCGTTCCGGCACAGCACATCACGGTGCTCAGCTTGGAGCGTCAATACGCCGATAATATACCGACATAAAAAGAGACCCCGCGCGGGGTCTCTTCTTTTAACGGCTCGTCTCGAGCTTGTCTGCTGCTCTTACTGCGCGCGGAAATCGGTAACGACGACCTCGCCGCTGACGATCTGCTCGCGGGTGGCCTCGAGCTGGTCGATGACCTCTTGCGCTACGAGCGCCTCGTTGTACTCGTCGAGCGCGTAACCTACGCCGTCTTCGGCCAAACCGAGGTTTTGTACGCCGCCCTCGAAAGTGCCGTCGGCTACGTCGTAGATTGCATTGTATGCCGCCGTATCGACGCGTTTAAGCATACTCGTCAGGCCCAGGTTCAGCGTCGCCGGATCGCCGTCGGTATCGCCACGCGGGTTCTGGTTCGAGTCGACGCCGATAAAGAAGAGCGGCTGGCTGTTCTCGCCGCACTTTTGGCTGTAAGCGGTGGGCTTCTCGATGTCCGTGAGCACGTCCGCTAGCGGTGAGGCGCGCACTTCGCCCTGCGGGTTATAGCACATGGTCTGGGTTACAAAGTCGATCACGCCGTTGCCCGACGCTCCGGCAGCCGCGTACATGATGTCGGCACCCTGGGCGCGCTGGGTGGTGGCGAGTTCGCGGGCGCGGGCCGGGTCGTTCCAGGCGGCGGGGGTCGAACCGACGTAGTTGGACACGACTTTGCACTCGGGGCAGGCGGCCTTGACGCCTTCTTGATACCCTAAATCGAAAGCGCGAATCAGCGGAATATCCATCCCGCCGACAAAACCGACCGTCCCGGTCTGGGTCATAGTTCCGGCCAAATAGCCGACTAAGTAGCTGCCTTCATGTTCTTTGAATAAAATGCTGCGAACGTTTGGATTTTCGGCTACCGCGTCGATCAAGACAAAATTTGTATCCGGAAATTCGCTCGAGACGGCGGCGATGGCGTCGGCTTGCAAAAATCCCGGCGCGATAATCAGCTCGGCACCCTGAGAAGCGATATTGCGCTGGCCCTCGGCGGCGGTGTCGGGTGTACCCTCGAACTCCAGAACGTCGATAGCGAGGCCGTCTTCGTCCTCGAGTTCGGTCACTGCTTGGGTCAGGCCGTTAAAGGTACCTTCGTTGAACGAACCGTCGAACTTGCCCCCGGCATCGAAGGTGATCCCGAAAACGTAGTCCTGGGCCGCAGCCAGGGGTAGAGCGAGTCCTAACATTAAGAGCAAAACCTTTCGCATACGTCCTCCTTGAGCTATGGGGTGAGTCCCATAAAGGAAGTATAACAAAGCACTAGGGGAACGGCCCACCGCTTTGGTCAGCACGTTTTAATGTAGTCAGGTTTTAGTCTAGCCAGCCGATGAAGTTGGGTATCTCGAGCCGACCGGCGGCGAAGCGTACAGGTATGCGACGCCCCCGGGAACCCCTGGATGGAGGTTCGTCATCTCTCGAGATTTCCAGTTGTGTGGGCGTCCAGCATCTACTCGGGAGCAGATGCACTGAAACGACCGAAATTCGTTTTCTGAACTCTATATTTTGCGGCGCTGCGGCTGAAACTCAATTGATGGCGTCGGCGGGGGTCAGGTGCCGCGAAAGGCAACCTCGCCGGAGCTTTCCCTCGCCAGGGTGCGGCTCGGTAACCGCAGCACATACGCCCGCCGCGTCGCCATAATCGTCAGCAGCGCCCACACATGCTGCGCGTCCTCGACGTTCGACGGCAGCATCGACACCACCAGCGCCAACCACAAACACAGATAGAGCATTTTGTCCGGCCCCGGCAGCCGGATGAGCGGCAGCAAAACGATAATAAAATTGCCTACGTAGAGAGCGAAGCCGATAATTCCCATCTCGACGAGTACCAGCAGCCAGGCGTTGTGAGCGGGCATACTGTAGCCGAGAATCGGCAGAACCGCTGTGGCGAAGCTGCCGGTGCCGGTGCCTACAATCGGGCTTTCCGGGTAGAGCCTGAGCCCGGCGGCCCAGATTTGGCTCCGGTTACTTACGTTACCCGCGCTTATTTCGTTCGAGGTTTGGGAGAGGCGCTCGAAGTTTCCGGGGGGAACGAGCGAGTAGAGAAGCGCACTTGCCAGCACGATAAATAAGGCCACCCCAAAGCGGCTGTTGCGGCCCAGGTAAAGGAACGTCAGAGGGATGATGAGAAGCCCGACCAAGGCGGTAACGAAGCCACCCCTCGAGGCCGTCAGGATGATGCCCATGATACCTACTGGAAGATAGATAAAGTTAAGCCCCCGAAACAGCCCTCGAGACCAGAAATTGGCCAAAAACCACGCTATCGGCAGCGACAACGCCATAATCGCTGCAATACCGTTGGGGTTTCCGCCCAAACCCGTGTAACGTTCGATGCTCTGCTGTGAGTTGGCCACGAAAGGATTGGTCAAAAAATCATAGACGAGACGCCCGGCTAAAACACTCGAGCCCAGTACAAACGCCTGCAACAAGGCCATATGATCGGCTTTGGTGCGGCACAGCTGCCACACGAGAACCGACATTACCGCGAGTTGCAAGTAGGTAAGCGAAGTGATCATACCCAGCAGCGGGTTCCACACGTTCCACAAATTGCTTGCTATCGCCCACAGCGCGAACAGTACCGTAAGGACGATGGTAACGGCGGGAAGCCGAAACCGCGCCACGCCGCGGCTCAGGGTAGCGCCCAAAGCTCCCGCGATGAGAGTCAGGGCAACAACGCGCGAGACGGAGAAGGTAGGGCCACCGGGCAACTTGATGATGTCTTGCAAAGGCAGTGAGAAAACGAAGAAAATCAGGGTATAAAAACCAAATCTGTACACTTGAACCTCACTAGGGCGTGCCGGGCAGGGGTCCGGCGGGGTGGTAACTCGGCTGCGTCAGCGAGCCGCGGCTAAGACCAGCCTAAAGCATAAGGGCAGTTGCCCGCAGCGCCTGTGACCTCCGAAGCGGGGCAGACGTTTCAGGGGGACTCGAGACAAAAAGGGTTTGGCGACGCTCGGCGTCGGACTGTTCCTGACTGAACCGTTTCAGCGCCAAGCGAATCGGAACGATCCGACCGGCGCGCCGTTTGCGTCAGCTGTCGGAACGCTCCAGCACATCCCTTCCGACCACCTCGAGCGCCGCGTCTCCCGAAGGTGGGTGCATCAGACCCGCCCGCACGTCACGGAAAAACCGTTCCAGAGGCAAGTCCGGACTGAGGCTTGCGCCCCCCGCAAGCCTGAGCGCCGCCTCGGTCACGCTGAGGGCGGTTTCGACCGCGACTTGTTTGGCCGCGACGACGCTGGGGTAAAACGCCTCGCGGTCGCCACCTTCCCAGCTGTAGGCGGTCTCCAGTAGCAAGCTTTTGGCGGCGGCGAGGCCGACCTCGAGCGCCCCCACCTGCCGCTGAATCGTCGGCAGGGTGGCGATGGGTTTGCCGAGCGCCGTCGGGACGCGTGTTCGGGCGTAGTGGGCGGCGGCGTCTCTAGCCGCCAGCGCCGTACCTAGATAGGTCGCGCCGACCAGGAGCGGAAACCAGACGTTGGTGGCTTTTGGCCCGTCGTCCAGCAGGTGCGAAGCGGGTACCGAGACGTTCTCGAAAAACACATCGTCCGACCCGCTCGCCCGGAGGCTGAGGCCGTCGCCCCAGGTTTTTTTCCAGCGCACTCCCGGCAGCCGGTTGGGAAGCCAGAGCGTCTTGGCGTCATCTTCCAAGCGCACCCGGACGAGCAGATGACCCAGGTGTTCGCCCCCCGTCACCCAGGTTTTGTGACCGTTTAAGAGGAGCACGTCGCCCCGGCGGACGACGTGCGTTTGCGGCAGCCCGCCCCGCGACGGCGAACCGAGTTGCGGTTCGCTGGCGGCGCTGTTAAACAGGTCGCCCGCGACGGCGCGCCTGCAAAACGTTTCGGTGTGCGCGCCCCAGGCGTCGGTCTCGAGCCCGTGTCCGAACAGATTGAACTGCATCGCCGTTACGAGCGCCGCCGAAGTGCTGCCCTGCGCGAGCGTCAGCAAGGTTTCGGTAGCGAGGCCCAGGTTTGCGCCCAGACCGCCGTGAGCTTTGGGGACGCTCAGCGCTAGCAGCCCGGACGCCCTGAGCGCGTCCACATCTTCGGCGGGTAGCGCGCCCGCACGGTCGGCTGCGCCCGCACGCGTAGCGAAGTCCTGCGCCAGTTCCGCTGCGGTCGCCAAAACCTGATCCCGGTTTATAGCTTTACCGCTGACCCTCACCCCCGACCCTCGGCACGCTCTGCGGCCCGCGCCAGCGCCTCGAGCACCCGCAAATTGTCCGCCGCGTCGGTTACGCTGTAGCGTAGGGGCGCGCCGCTCAGCACGCTTTCGGCGAAGTGTTCGGCCATCCGGACGAAATGATTTTCGCCCTTGACCACGTGTGTAAGGGTGTCGTGACCGAAATGATGTTCTTCGATAACCGAATCTTCATCGGCGAGGCTGAACGGATGGTCGAGATAAAGTCGCCCCTCGGTGCCGGTAATCTCGAGCAGATTTCGCCGCTCGAGGTCGACCCCGCAATCGAACAGAGCCACGCTGCCCCCTGGAAAACGCATGAGTCCGGCGACGCTGGTATCGACCCGGCCCCCGTCGGCGGCGTCTACGTAGGTGGCGAACGCCGAGACCTTGACCGGTTCCTCGCCGGTGAGCATCCGGCTGATGTCGACGCAGTAGCACCCCACATCGAGGAGCGCCCCACCGCCGAGCGCGCTGAACCAGCGAATGTTCTCGTCACCCTCGGCGGCGAACGAATGGGCGACCCGGATATATCTGGTTTCGCCGACGACGCCCGCCCCCATCAGCTGCTGTAACCGCTCGAAACGGGGATGAAAACGGTACATAAAACCCTCTAAAACCTTGAGGCTCAACTCGTCGGCGACGCGCCCGATGGTTTCACATTCGGCGGCGGTAACGGCGAGCGGCTTTTCGCACAAGACGTGCTTGCCCGCCTCCAACGCCTTGAGCGTCCACTCATGGTGCAGCGTGTTGGGCAGCGGAAGGTACACCGCGTCTATCTCCGGCGACGCCAGCAGCGCCTCGTAACTACCGAACGCTCTTGGCAGATCATATTTGTCGGCTAAGTCGCGGGCCTTGCTTTCGGTGCGGCTGGCGATGCCGACGACCACACCGTTTTTCGAGGCTTGAAGCGCCGGAATCACCTTCCTGACGATGCGAGCGCCTCCCAGCACACCCCAGTTCAGTTTCTCCACGGCGGCCTCCTCTGCCCAAGCCTACCTGTTTTGCCCCGGGCGCAGGCTAGGCTAGCTCTCGTTTGCGGTAATGATAAAAAGTAGACTGCAAAAACCGGTCGCGCCTCGAGCTGCGCGTAAACAGTCGGGAGAAGACAGATGTGGAGGGTAGTCTTTACTACCTGCAACGTCTCGACCGGCTCGGGAAGCTGGGCGACCAGATTTCGGGCAAATCATATGGACAGAATTAAGGAGACTGAAGATGGCATTTTTCGACCTGCCGCAAGACCAGTTGGAGGCGTACCGTCCGGAGCGGCGTGAACCGGAGGATTTCGCGGCGTTCTGGCGGGAGACGCTTCAAGAAACGCGCGCCCACGACCTGAACGCCGCGTTCGTACCCGTAGACGCCGGACTCGCCACTGTCGAGGTCTTCGACGTGAGCTTCGCCGGATTCGGCGGGCAGACGGTCAAGGGCTGGCTGCTGCTGCCGCACAGCATTACGGGCGCGGCAAAGCTGCCCTGTGTGGTCGAATATATCGGTTACGGCGGCGGGCGCGGCTTCCCGACCGACTGGCTGCTCTACTCGAGCGCCGGTTACGCGCACTTGGTGATGGACACGCGCGGGCAGGGGAGTGCGTGGCGGCGGGGCGACACACCCGACGAGGGCGCGCCGGGGTCGGGCGACCCGAGCGTACCGGGATTTATGACGCGCGGGATTTTAGACCCGAAAAGCTACTACTACCGCCGCCTGATGACCGACGCGGTGCGGGCGCTCGAGGCTGCCGGGGCGTCCGGACGCGTCGACGCGTCCCGTTTGGCGGTCTCGGGGGGTAGTCAGGGCGGTGGCCTGACCCTGGCGATGGCGGGTCTGGCGGGGTTGGGGCTGGCTCCCGAGGTCGCGTTGGCGCTGCCCGACGTGCCTTTTATGTGCAGCTTTCGCCGCGCCTGCGAGTTGACCGATAGCTACCCGTACGGCGAGATCGCCGCGTTTTGCAAAACGCACCGCGACAAGGTTGAAACCGTGTTCAGGACGCTTACCTATTTCGACGGGGTGAACTTCGCTGCTCACGCGGGGGCGGAGGCGCTCTTTTCGGTCGGATTGATGGACGACGTGTGTCCACCTTCGACGGTCTACGCGGCTTACAACCACTACGCCGGTGACAAAAAGATGCAGGTCTGGCCCTTTAATCGACATGAAGGCGGCGAAGGCTACCAGACGCAGGTAAAGCTGGCCTTTTTGCGGGAGCATTGGGGTTGAGGTCGGATGGTTGAGGTTAGAAGGGTAGAGTGGGCGGCATGGACTTAGCAGCGAAAGTCGCAGAGGCTTTTAAGGAACGTTTTGGAACCGAACCCGGCGCGGTGGTGCGGGCTCCCGGGCGCGTCAACCTGATCG
>JAABUN010003904.1_pt1 | contig 21643 bp, 16 predicted proteins | sample 5559311 | NCBI WGS metagenome assembly JAABUN01 (sample SAMN10711877, study PRJNA513370) | rock metagenome | isolation source: Antarctica rocks | place: Antarctica: Victoria Land, Siegfried Peak sud
TCCGAGGAGCTCCTCCGCCCGCTGCTCGCGTAGCGCGCCTCAAACGCAAGAATGGCGCGGGACAGCCTATACGACAGCAGCCGTTTTCCTGCCAAGGTGACTGCACGTATCGGGACCCCATCATACGGCGAGGCGTCCGCTGACCGGGACCGGGACACCGGTTCCCGCCTACGCGGTGACCATCAACACCGTTGGTAACGGCTGCACCACGACGGTGAGCCCGGCGGGTCCGTACCAGGGGAACGCCCTGGTGACCTTGACGGCGCAGTTCAACCCGGCGACGACGGTGTTCATCGGCTGGACGCTCGACGGCAGCTACGTCGGCTTCGCCAACCCGCTGGACTTCCACGTCAACAACAGCAGCCACAACGTGCTGGCGACCTGCACGCCACGCCCGGCGTTCTCGGACGTAAACGGCGGGACGCCGTACAACGAGGCGATCGTCCAGCTGGCGGCGCGCGGCGTCATCAAGGGGCTGGGCGACGGGAGCTTCGGGCCGGGGCAGGGGATCGTCCGCGCCCAGATGGCGGCGATCACCGTCCGCCTCGCGGGCTGGAGCAGCCTCTCGCGCCAGAACATCTTCACCGACCGCTGCATCCCGGCGGGGTGCGTGGACGACGAGCTGTGGAACGCGGTGGCGGTGACGGCCGCGTTCCAGGTGGCGCGCGGCTACGAGGACAACACCTACCGGCCGTTCGACCCGGTGGCGAACATCCAGGCGGTGGCCTTCATCACGCGCACGATGGTGAAGCTCGGCTACTGGCAGTTCCAGCCGGATGACGTCACGCTCTACCCGAACGTGCAGCAGGGCACCGGGCACCGCGTGGACATCGCGACCTACGTCCACTACGCGGGCGCGGTGCCGGGCACGGCGAACCCGACCAACGCCTGGCCGGCGTGGGACCAGAATGCCACCCGCGCGTACCTCGCGGGGATCTACTGGCAGGCCTACGCCAGCTACTTCGGCACCGACCTCGTACCGTAACGACTGTATCATCCAGGGGGCGGGGCATACGCCCCGCCCCCTGACGGTAACCAGATGACGAGACGAAGGGCGGGGGCCACCGACACCGGTGGCCCCCGCCCTTCGTCTCGTCAAACCGCGTAGCTGCTGCGACTTTCGCGGCTGCGGCCTCGTCGTTAGCCTTGCTTGTCCAATGCTGCCGGCGGGATCAGCCCGATCAGCGCGGTGTCCGGCAACTCGCGCCGGAGGTGGCCGATCGTGGTCGCGCCATCTATCCCCGGCATCAGCAGATCCATCAGGACCACCTCGGCCCGAAGTTCGCGCGCGAGGCGCAACCCCTCGGCCCCAGCGGAAGCCTCACGATTACTTCCAGGTCGAGATCGAGACCCAGGACTATCCGCAGACCCTGGCGCGCGAAACTCTGGTCCTCGACGAGCAAAATCCGTATCGTCATCGCTCGGCCTTATGCCTTACCTGCTGTTGTACGCAGTCCCGCTCACGGCGAGGTTGTGCTGTATCGAGATTATGCTGTAATGGAAGCGGCTAATTGCTTTCGATTGCGCCTGTCGCAAACTGATTGGCTTATACAATTCACCAAAATTCGGCCCCCATCAACCTACGCTGCGGCACCGCTCCTTATCACGAGTGCTGGGCCGCTGCACGGCGGTATCGCCGCGCGGGCCATGATAAGCGCCGTGGTACACTTGGCCCGATTGATACTGCCCCTGAGGACGTGCTGTTCCGGGTGTGGTGGGGTGATAGACGAGGGAGTGTGGCGGGATGGCGAGGCAAAAGCGTGGCAAAAATCGGGAGTCGCTCATTCCTGCCGACCAACTCCCGCCGTTGAACAATGAGACGATCAATGAAATAGTACGGATGCTCGATGCGGGCCAATTCGTTGAGGGGATTCTCCTCCTCGAAGCCCTGCGCGAGGAGCACCCGCGCGAGCCGATCCTCTACAAACTCCTCGGCATGGCCTACGGGGAGATCGGCGATCTCCGCAGTGCGGCCCTGCAATGGGAGGAGGCCCAGCGCCTCGATGCCGATGATGCGAGCCTCTGGCGGCTCCTCGCCGGTGTCTATCAGGGACAAGGCCGAATCGTCCACGCCTTGCGCGCCATCCGCCGCTATCTGGCCGAAGAGCCGGAAGATGACGAACGCGACCAGATCGAGGGGCTGCGCGATGCGCTCGATGAGGCGATGCAGGGTCTCGCCGCGAATTACGGCGTTTCGGTCGCCGACGCCGAGCGGGCGGGCCTGCTGCTCGAACGCGGCCTGCGGACGATGGAGGGCGGCGACTACCTCGCGGCACAGCGCCACTTCCGCGATGCAGCGCGGATCTTGCCCGGCTGGGTCGCACCGCTGAACGACCTCGCCCTCTGCCAGTTCGAGCTCGGCAACTTCGCTGGGGCGATCGAGACGACCGAACGTATCCTCTCCACCGATCCCGATGATGTGCATGGCCGGGCCGGGCTGGTCCGCTACTTTACTGTTCTCGGGCGGCGCGACGAAGCGCTCACGCACGTCGATCACCTCTGGGCGCTGACGGAGCAGATGCTCGCACGCAACAGTGCCCCGGACGACGAAGGGCAGAACGAGTTTTTTCTCTTCGAGCAGGCGGCGAGTGCCTTCATGTTCCTGGAACAGGATGAGCGGGTCATCACCGCGCTCGAATCGCAGCCGCGCGAGACGGTCAGCGACAACGGCCTGATCCTGCTCGGCGCGGCGCTCGCCAACGTCCATCGGAAGCCTGCGGCGCTCGAAATCCTGCGCGAGATCGCGCCCAATCCTGTCGCCGTGCGCCTATCAGAGGCGTTGCAGCTGAATGAAACCCCGCCAGGTCAACGTTTCCCAGCGATCGATCCGGCGCAACTGCTGCCGCAAAAGATCGCCGAGCGGATCGACCAGGAGTTGGGCCGGGTCGCCGCCGAGGTCGAGAAGAACGCTGATCCAGCGGAGCGGCTGCGCCTGATGCGCGAGGTGCTGTCGGGGGCACCGACCTTCCTGCCGGCCTTCTGTGCCTCGCTCTGGATGGGCGATGAACTTTCCTCCGCGAATGCGGTCGGGCTGCTGTTGCGTATCGGCACGCCCGAGGCGATCGAGGCGGTCCGTACCTTCGCGTTCGGGCGACTCGGGCCGGATGAGACGCGCCTGCACGCCGCGCTCCTGCTGCGCCGCGATGGCTTAGTGGACAACAACCGACCGCTCTTGCTCTGGCAGGATGGGCGGTATCAGGAGATGTCACCGCCGCACTACGAGATTGCCACCGAGGATACGCTACCTCCTTATGCGGCGCCGATCGCCAAGCTGATGGATCGGGCGATCGATCGCCGTTCGCACGACGACCTGGACGGCGCGGCCCGTGCCTATCGTCAGGCCCTCGCCCAGGACCCGTCGATCGCCGAAGCCGAGCAGCAACTCGGCCTGATCGCGCTCGTCAATAACGACGATGTGACGGCAGACGCGCACTTCACGCGGGCGCTCGCGAGCGATGGCGACTCGGTGATCGCACGGGCCACCCTCGCCTCGCTGCGGATCAGCCAGGGACGCCGGGATGAGGCGCGCGATCTGTTGATTCCGCTGATCGATCGGCTATCCTTCCGTGCGAATGACTTCGCTTCGTATCTGTTCACCGTGGCGGAACTCGCGGCGGCGGAAGGCGAGGTGGGGCGGGCACGACAGCAACTGCGCCTTTTGCTGGCCTATATCCCCGGTCACACCCCCGCCCGGATGCGTCTGCGTGATCTCGAACAGAAGGAAGCCGAGCGCAAGCAGGCGGCAGAGAATCCCGCGCAGGGCAATGAAGGGCTTGGCCTGGTGCGCGGCACCATGGGGAACTACCCGCTGCTGGGACCGCGCGATTAAGACCAGATTTTACCTCAGTGACGAACGCCCCACCCGACAGTTCGGGTGGGGCATTGCATTTCTCGTCGAGCGGTCTGCCTGCTGCCGCTATTGCGTCACCGCTCCTTACGGCATCGTGCGCTGCTATTGTCCCAATGCAGCGTTTTACTTTCCGGTCGAATCATTCTCAAATATGTGGACCATCGTCCGGAATAGATATTGTCGGGACAGCGTTCTCCTCCATAGTCGACGCCCCACAACTGCGTGGGGCGCAGTGATCATAAAGGGGAAAACGAAGCGATGTCGGCAGCGAAAGATACCGGGCTTTTGGTTTTGCGCGCGACGGCGGGTGGCATCATGGCCGCGCATGGGGCGCAGAAGCTTTTCGGGGTGATGAAGGGGCCAGGTTTCCAGGGAACGACCGGATTCATGCAGATGCTGGGGCTGCGTCCGGCACGCGCCTGGGCGGCGGCGGCAGGCGCGGGTGAGTTTGGCGGCGGTGTCCTCACCGCGCTCGGCTTCCTGAATCCAATCGGCCCGATCGGGATGGTCGCGGCGATGGCGATGGCGACGCAGAAGGCCCACCTTGGTAAAGGGCTCTTCGTCTCCGAGGGTGGGCCGGAACTGACCCTCTTAAATAGCGCCGCCGCAGTGGCCGTAGCCACCGCTGGGCCGGGGGCTTACGCGCTGGATCACCTCTTTGGTCTGCGGTTGCCCCGCTGGCTGACGACGGTCTTCGCCGTTGGCGCTGCGGGCACCGTGATCTACGGGATGCTCCAAAGTCCCGATGCGCCGCCTTCCGCCGATGCCGCTCAGGACAGTGCCGAAGCGCAGGGGATCGCTACTGGGGTCGAAACCGAGGCGTAGCCGCTGCCCATTATTTCACGCTCTCAACCAAAGAAAGAGTCCGGCTGTCTTATAACAGCCGGGCTCTTATGTTATGGCGACTCTGGCTGCCTGGCGTCCTTCACGCAGTGCTCTATCGTGCCAGTGCTGGCTGATTAATGGTGTGTGCTGACCCCTCCCCGCCGCTGCGGCGGCGACCCTTCCTAAAGAGGGAAGGTGAGCTGAAGCTATCTCAAACGCATAAGTGCAAGCATTCTGCGCTCAGCCCCTTGCCGCTCTCGCGTCCCTCTCTTCGTCTCTGTTTCCTCTGTGCGCTCTGTGGTTCAACCCCGTCCTATTCGTAACGCAACGCCTCGATCGGGCGTAGGCGGGCAGCGAGGAGGCCAGGGCCGATGCTGGCGAGGAGGGCGAGGCCGAGCGCCAGCGCGGCGGTGGCGGCGACGGTGGTGAAGGGCAGGCGGAAGTCGAGGCGGAAAAGCGACGCGCCGGTAAGATCGACCAGGGCATGCGCGAGGATGACGCCGAGAACCCCGCCGAGCGCCAGCCCGAGGAGTCCGAGCGCCAGCCCCTCGGTCAGGAGTAGGCGCAGGATATGGCTGTTCCCCGCGCCGATCGCGCGCATGATCCCGATCTCGCGGCGACGCTCGGTGACATTGAGGATCAGGGTATTCGCGATCCCCGCCGCCCCGACGAGTCCGATGATCGTCACCATCGCGTGTAGCAGCAGGTCGAGGATACGCACCGCTTGCAGGGTGCTGGCTTTATCGGAGTAGGCCGCGTAGGCGCTGGTGGAGAGGCCGCGCGTCGCGTACTCGATCCGGGTCAGCGCGGTGTCCACCGCGACGGGATCATGCACTTTCAGCGCGATAGCGAAGAGATTGGCCCCATTGCCGTAGTGGGTCATACGGCTGACGTCGGCGACGGTCATGAAGAGTTTGCCGGAGGCGGTCGAGCCGAGGTAGGTGCTCTCGTCGTCGATCACCCCCACGATCGTGAATGGCCGCCGCTCGGCACCGATATCGACCTCGATCAGCTGATCCGGGACGAGGTCGAGGGTCCGGGCGAGGTTGGCCGTGACGACCACCTCGCGCGGCTGGCCGCTGTACCAACGCCCCGCGACAAGGCGATAGCGGTAGAGCGCGGTATCGGCGGGGACCCCCCAGACATCGACGCCGAGCGGCCCGACGAAGCCCCCGGTACGCGCCCACGCCTCCGCGCGCTCGACATCGGGCAGCCGACCGAGATCGTCGGCGTACCGGACGGTCGTGGCGCTGCCGACGCTGAGATAGGCATCGGCGGAATAGACGCCGTAGAGGGCGTCGACCGTGCCGCGCACCGAGGCGTCGAGCGTCTGGGTTGCCAGGAATGCCGCCGCGCTGATCGCGATCACCAGCACGGTGACGGCAGTGCGGGCCGGGCGTCTGCCGCCCGCGCGCAGGGCCATCAGGGCGAGGGCGGAGACGCGCCCAACCGGACGGAGCAGCCGGTCGAGGAGCTGTCGCCCGCCCGCCGTTGCCACGCCGTAGGAGCGGACCAATGCGCTGACCGGCGTCCCTGCGCCGCGCCACGCTGGGACGACCGCCGCCACGATTGGCACACCGAGCCCGACCCCTAGCGCCAGGAGCGGCTCGCGTGGGTCGAGATTCGTCGGCGGCAGCCGTAGGCCCAGCAGACCGGCCAGAAACGAGCCGAGCGCGTCGCCACCGATGATCCCGATCAGGAGCCCGACGATCACGCCGCCGCTGCCGAGAATCGTTGCCGGGAGGAGGTAAGCGCGGATGAGGCGCAACCGCCCCGCTCCGAGCGACTTCATGATCCCGACCTGCCGCATCTCCTCCGCCATGATCGCCGCGACGGTATTGCCGACGAGGAAGCCGCTGAGGATGACGCCGAGCGCCGAGAAGGCGGTCAGCAACATTAGCACCGTCGCCAACTCCCGCCGCCCCTCGGCATTCTCGGGATCGCGGATGGTGATGAAGCTGATCGGCACGCCGCGCCCGCCGAGGATACGGCTGATCCGTCCCGCTGTCGCGTTCGCTTCGTCCGGGGCTTCGAGGCGGATGAGGAGGCGGTTATCGCCGACCAGCCCCGCCGCTTTACGTGTATCGGCGATCGGCGCGTAGCCGGTCGCCTGATTGAGGATCGCGGCGTCGAGCGTGGCGGGGGTGCGCGTGAAGCCGACGAGTTGGCGCGCGGCCGGGCGATCGGCGGCGCGGGCGCGTGTCCAGATCGTGTCGCCGAGCCGAATATTGAGTAGGCTGCGGGCGCTGGCATCGAGCGCGATCTCCCCGGCTCCCGGAAAGCGCCCTTCGAGGAGTTCGACCTGATTGATCTGCATCTGGCCGAAATCGTTGACGCCGATCAGGCGCAGATCGACCCAGCGCGTCGCATCGAGATCGATCGCTGCGCGGGTGAAGGTGTAGACCCGTGGCTCGACCAATGCCACGTTCGGCAGGCGTTCCAGCACGTTGCGGATCGTCGGGGAGAGGTCGCCGGTCCCGACGCTGATGTCGGCCTGACTCGCGGCGGCATAGACGGCCCCTTGCGCCGCCGCGAGATTGCGCGCCGTATAGGAGATCGCGACGACCCCGGCGACGCCGATAGCGATCCCGAGCAACGTCAGGAACGAGCGCAACGAACGATGGCGCAGATCGCGGAGGGTTTTGATCAGCAGTATCGGCATCGCGCGGTGACTCCGACGTCAGGGAGGTTGCCGTGGTGTACGGGGATTGTAGTCGGTATCACCGTATAGAACGGCTGGCGCTTGCTGATCGTAACCCGAAGCTCATGCTCTCGGGGGTTTATGGCTATGGGAGGACGACATCTTCCAGCGACACCCCGGCGGCGCAGAGCGGGCATTCCTCCGGGGACCACAGGCCACTCGCCTGCTGCGCGAGGCTGAGCAACGGCAGCCCTGCCGCTGCGGCGAACGTGGTCGCGGCGTCCCCGAGGATGAGTAGGGCGGCGATGGCGACGGTCTGCGCGCCATGTTCCTGCAACTCCGCGTGGGTGGCGCGGGTCGCCGAGCCTGCGTTGACAATGTCGTCCACGATCGCGACCCGCTTGCCGCGCACCTGCGTGCGGAGCCCCGATGGTAGCCGGTAACGCGCGGTGTAGAGCCCCGTATCGTGCGCGAGGGCGACACGCTCGGTGTAGGCAAATTCGCTATCGAGGCTAAGTGCGATCAGTTGGGCCAGGAATGCCCCGCCGGTCAGCGGCCCGCAGATCATCTCGGGGCGATAGGCGGCGAGTCGATCTGCGAGCATCGCCGCTGACTGTTGGAGCGCCACCGGGCGGAGAAACAGCGGCTCGAGATCGTACCAGCGTGCGCCGTGATGCCCGGATTCCAACCGGAAATGTCCCTGCCGCGATGGCAATCCCTCTGGACGTACGCCGTGTTGCATTCTGTCTGCTCCAAGTGAGTGTCATGTGAAAGATGTCAGAGCGTAGTTTCGCAGATAGTCGATTACGCACATAGGACCTGTGCCGAAAGCCCAAGAAAAGATAGTGTATTTGGTACAAAAGCCTTGACAGTCCCGCACAAGCGCCGCATAATCCGGTTGAATGTCAACATTCGGCAAATGGCTCTCCCCACACGCGAAGTGATGAAGGCGAGATATGACCATTGGCGGCGCACTCTCTCCCATGACCTATACCCCCCTCCGCGATGAGGTCTTGACGACCCTGCGGCAGGCGCTCATCGGTGGCGGGTTCGCGGCTGGCGAGCGGATTCGCGAGGTCGAACTGGCCGCGCGGCTCGGGGTCAGCCGGGGGACGCTCCGCGAGGCATTGCGTCACCTGGAGCAGGAAGGGCTGGTGATCACTAGCCCCCATCGTGGTACCTCGGTCGTCAACCCGACCTATGAAGAGGTCAGGGATATTTACGGGCTGCGGATCGCGCTCGAAGGCTATGCCGCTGAGCAGGCCGCGCTCGTCGCTACACCCGAAGATCTCGATGCCTTGCAGGCCGTCGCGGATGATTTTAACGCCCTTTCCTCGACGGGGCGCGCGACGTTGGCCCCGCGCCTGGGTCTCGACCTCCACTTCCACCAGTTGATCTGCGAGGCTGGCGGCAACCCACGGCTGCTGCGTAACTGGACTGAGTTATGCGCGCCGATCCGGTTGCTCCTCTCGGCCTTCGATGAGCCGTTCATGAACTCCGATGACGTGGTCGATCAGCACCAGCAGGTGATTGACGCCCTGCGGGCGCGCGACGGTGCCGCCGCACGGGCGATCCTGATCGATCATCTGCTGGAGAGTAGTGAGCGGATGATCAGGACGCTGCAGAACAGACCGACCGAGTTGGCGTTGAAACTCGAACCCCTTCGACCGTAGGGTGGCTGCGAACAACCTCGCGCGGGCCGCTTTTGCCCGCCGGTTCGTGCCCACCCTCGCCTCTCCCGCTCACGCCTCGCCCGGCGGGTGTGAGCAGACCTCATGATACCCGAACGAGCGATTCCCGGTGCGCGAACGATGATGGTCGTGCCCCAACCGGCGTAGCCCCGCATCACCTCCGACAGTGTGGTCGGTCGTCCTAGGCGCGGTGCGCCTCCCCTTCCCGATGAGATGAGCGATAACGCGCGGCGGTGCGCTGTGGAGGAGGACTGCGGATGGAGATGTTTGCGTCGGCATTGCGCCAAGGACGGCAACTTACCGGCCTATACAACCCGGCCTACGAGCATGATGCCTGCGGCGTCGGCTTCGTGGCCGATATCAGCGGTGTGCCGAGCCGCCGTGCGCTGACCGCCGCGTTGCGCGCGCTCGATAATCTGGCCCATCGTGGCGCTGTCGGCGCGGATGCGCGGACGAGCGACGGCGCGGGTATCCTGACCCAGGTGCCCAATGGTTTTCTCTGTACCGTCCTGCCGGAACTCGCGGGCGAGACCGCGCCTCCGCTCGGCGATCTGGCGCTGGGGACGATTTTCCTCTCCCGCACCGATGGGAGTGCCGGAGCGCGGTCGCGGTCGATCTTCGAGGCGGCGCTGGTCGGGCAGAAGCTCGCTCCGCTCGCCTGGCGCGATCTGCCGATCCGCCCCGAGGTGCTGGGCGACGAGGCGCGTGCGGCCCTGCCGACGATGATTCAACTGGTGGTGCGCCGCCCGGAGGCGATTTCGGTCGATGAGTTCGAGCGGCGGCTGACCCTGGCCCGGCGCGAAGCCGAGCGCCGCGCGCTGGCCGACGAGCTCGATCTCTACGTTGTCTCGCTGTCGGCACGCACCGTCGTCTACAAGGGCCTGCTGGCCGGTGGCGATCTGGCGGCGTTCTACCCGGACCTCGCCGATGAGACCTACGAGACGGCGCTGACGATCTTCCACCAGCGCTACAGCACCAATACCGCATCGACCTGGACGCTGGCCCAGCCGTTCCGCTTCCTCGCCCACAACGGCGAGATCAATACCGTGCAGGGGAACCGTCGCTGGACCGCCGCGCGTGAGGCGACGATGCGCGGTGGCGCGTGGGGCGATCGGGTGACCGAGCTCGCGCCGATCACGCAAGAGGGTGGCAGCGACTCCGCCTCGCTCGACAATATGCTCGAAGTGCTGGTTCGTAGCGGCCACGGCCCGATCGAGGCGCTGGCGATCCTCGTCGGCGAAGGCTGGGAAGGTCGCGACGATCTCGACCCCGCCCGCCGCGCTTTCTATGAATACCATGCTCCGTTGATGGAGCCCTGGGATGGTCCGGCGGCGCTGGCTGTTTCCAACGGGATCGCGGTCGGCGCGGCATTGGATCGCAACGGTCTACGCCCAGCACGCTATCGCTTAACCGCCGACGGATTGCTCGTCGTTGCGTCCGAGGTCGGGGTGTTGGAGCCTGCGGGAGAGGAGACGTCGGCGATCCTCGAATCGGGACGGCTCGGGCCGGGGCAGATGATCGCGGTGGATCTCTCCGATGGTAAGGTCATGCACCACGACGAGATCATCGGTGAACTCGCCGCGCGCCACCCGTATGCCGAGTGGGTCGCGGCACGCCACACCGATCTCCCGGTCGCCTCGGCGGAGATGGTCGAGGATCCGACGCCGACGCCAGCGGAGGTCTTACACTTGCAGCGGCGTTACGGCTACAGCGCCGAGGACCTGCGCTTGGTGCTGACGCCGATGGGCGAAGGGGGCCACGAGGCGATCTGGTCGATGGGCGACGATACGCCGCTGGCGATCCTCTCCAACAAGCCGCGTGGCCTCGGCGACTATTTCCGCCAGCGCTTCGCGCAGGTGACCAACCCGCCGATCGACCCGATCCGCGAGCGCGCGGTGATGGCCCTCGATACCTACCTCGGCCCGCGCGATGGCTTACTGCCACCGGAGCAGGCACCGGGGACACTCCTGCACCTGCCCGGCCCGATCCTGACCCCCGCACAACTCTTGCAGATCAGCGAGTGGGGGCTGCGCGATGGCGGCGAGTCGGTGGTGACGTTGCCCGCCTTCTTCGACGCCCAGAGCGGCGGCGATGGGCTCTCCGCCGCGCTCGATAGCCTGGTTGAGGCGGCGATCGCGGCGATCGATCGCGGCGCGACCGTGATCGTCGTCAGCGACCGCTACGCCGGTGACGACGAGCTCTCGGCGATTCCTTCGCTGCTCGCCGTGGCGGCGGTCCATCAGGGACTTATCCGCGCCGGCCGCAGGATGGCGGCAGAGATCGTGGCTGAGTCCGGCGATGCGTGGACGACGCAGACGTTGGCCCTGCTGATCGCCTATGGTGCGGCGGCGGTCTGCCCGTGGCTCGCCTTCGCGAGTATCCGCACCATCGCCGCCGAGGGGACCGTCGGCACCCCCGCCGAGGCGGCGGCGCGCTTCGTGACCGCGATCGAAGAGGGGCTGCTGAAGCTCCTCAGTAAGATGGGGATCTCGACGGTACGCAGCTACCAGGGCTCCGGGCTCTTCGAGGCGCTTGGTCTGAGCCGCGACTTGGTGAATAGGTACTTCCCCGGCACTCCCTCGCCGATCGGCGGGATCGGGCTGCATGAGATCGCGGCGGATATCGTGGCGCGCGAGGAGGGGGCACGGGCTGCCGAAGCGGTCGCGGCGGGCGGTGGCAAAGCTCCGCTGCCCGACCACGGGTTCGTGCGCTACCGCCGCGACGGCGAGCGCCACGCCTATGCCCCGACGATCGTCAAGGCGCTGCAGAAGATGACCGAGTCCGAGAATGGCTCGTTCGCCCCGGCGGCGGCGCGCTTCGAGGAACTCGTGGCCTCGAATGTCGATGAGCCGCTGGCGCTGCGCGACCTGATGAAGCTGGTTCCGGCCTATGCGCCGCTGCCGATCGAGTCGGTCGAGTCGGTCGAGTCGATCCGCAAGCGTTTCATCGCCACCGCGATGTCGCTCGGCGCACTCAGCCCGGAAGCCTTCACCACCCTCGCGGCGGGGATGGACCTGATGGGTGCCCGCTCGAACAGTGGTGAAGGCGGCGAGGACCCCGACTGGTACAAGCCGCAGCCGGATGGCCTGCGGCGGCACAGCCGGATCAAGCAGATCGCCTCGGCGCGGTTCGGCGTGACGGCGGAATATCTGGTCCATGCCGACGAGATCGAGATCAAGATGGCGCAGGGGTCGAAGCCCGGTGAGGGCGGCCAACTCCCGGCCCACAAGGTGACGGCGCTGATCGCGCGGTTGCGGCACGCCGTCCCCGGCACGCAACTGATCTCGCCGCCCCCGCACCACGACATCTACAGTATCGAAGACCTGGCGCAACTGATCTACGACCTCCGCTCGGTCAACCCCAGGGCGAAGATCGGCGTGAAGCTGGTCGCCACCGGCGGGGTTGGGACGATCGCGGCGGGCGTCGCGAAGGCCGGAGCCGACTATGTGCTGGTCAGTGGCCACAATGGCGGTACCGGAGCCTCGCCGCTCTCCTCGATCAAGGGGGCGGGCTTGCCCTGGGAGCTTGGGATCGCCGAGGCGCAGCAGACGTTGATCCGTAGCGGCCTGCGCGACCGGGTGCGCCTGCGTACCGACGGTGGTTTGCGTACCGAGCATGATGTCGTCATCGCTGCCGCGCTCGGCGCGGAAGACTATGGCTTCGGCACGGCGGCGTTGGTTGCGATCGGCTGCGACATGGCGCGGCAGTGCCACCTCAACACCTGCCCGGCGGGGATCGCGACGCAGCGCGAAGATCTGCGCGCGAAGTTCACCGGCACGCCGCAAGGGGTTGTGCGCTACTTCACCTGGCTGGCGGAGCGGGTGCGCGCCCTCCTCGCCGAACTCGGCCTCTCATCCCTCGATGATGCGGTCGGGCGGGTCAGTCTCCTCGGCACACGCTATCGCCGTGGTCGCCTGGCTACCCTCGACTTCAGCGCGGTCCTGGCCCCGCCACCGGGCGGTAAGCCACGCCGCCATGACCCGAACTGGAAGCGCGAGAAGCACTACACGCCACTCGCCGATTACCTGACTGACCGGGCGGGCACCGCCCTTTCTGGGGTCGGCCCGGCGCGGATCAGCGCCTCGATCCGTAACCGCGACCGCGCGACCGGCGCGGAACTGGCGGGCGAGATCGCGCGGCGGGTGGCCCCTGGCGCGGCGGGTGGCCCGGTGCCGCAGCCGATCGAGGTGACCCTCACCGGCAGCGCCGGACAGAGTTTTGGGGCGTTCTGTGTCTCCGGGCTCTCGCTCCACCTGACCGGCGAGGCGAACGACTATGTCGGCAAGAGTATGTCGGGCGGCCTGCTGACGATCCGGCCTGCCCCCGGCTTCGCCACCGCTGAAGCACCGCACGGCAGTCGGCCGGTGCTGGCGGGGAACACGGTCCTCTACGGCGCGACGGGCGGTGATATCTTCATCGCTGGCGCGGCGGGCGAGCGGTTCGCGGTGCGGAACAGCGGCGCGAACGCGGTGGTCGAAGGGGTCGGCGACCACGGCTGCGAGTACATGACCGGTGGTACGGTCCTGATTCTCGGGCCGACCGGGCGCAACTTCGCCGCCGGGATGAGCGCCGGACGGGCCTTTATCCTCGACGACGACGAATTGTTCCCGCAACGGTGCAGCACCGATGGGATCGTTCGCACGCGGGTGACCCGTGGCTCAGCGGAGGCCAACGATATCCACAAACTGCTGGTGCAGCATCAGCAGATGACCGGCAGCGCGCGTGCGGCCGCGATCCTGGCTTCTTGGGACGAGCAGCCGCCGACCTTCTGGTCGGTTACAGGGCAACCGCCGACGCCGCTTGCGGTCGAACCTGCGCGGCCCGCGCGTCCGGCCCGCCGCGAAGGTGCGCCGACGCGCCCGCCGATCGCGGTGCGCCGCACGAGCGAGGCTCCCGACCTGATCCCCGCTGGCCGCGAAGGCGGGACGGATTAGCGCGATGGGAATAATAGTGCGCCGTAAGGCGACCGGCTACAGCCATTGGCTCGTGGAGTGGAAGCGTGGCCCGGTGACAGGGCGGGGTAATGTCACTGAAGGGATGGACTTCATGGCCGACGAATTGTTGAGCATCTTCTTTGGCCGCTACCCAAGCGCCCTGGGCAATTCCCATGCGGGCGGGCAGTACCGGATCATCTGCCCCGAGTGCGGGCATATCGTGCCGGTCGCTGCGCTGGACGAGGATCATCATCAGATCATCGTCCACTGCACGAACTGCGATTACAACGACGAAATCGGCGATCCGCCGCAGATCGAGGTTCCGCAGGCCGTGGTCCAGCCAGCAGCCTGAGCGTACCTGGGGGATCAAGTAACGAACGACAACGGCGGTCGGGGCAATGTTGCCCCGGCCGCCGTGTTTTGTGTCCAGATGGGTGGCAGAACAATCCGGCGCGTATTTGCCGACAATCCGCGCCGGGTTTCCCCTGACCATTGCGCTCGCGGGCACATCCCTCGTTACGACGCTTCCCGCGCTGATGATCACCTCGTCAGCGATCGTGCATCCTGGCAGGATGATCTTGTCAATGCACCGCGTGCAACAGTTCGGGAGCATCCTGGCGGCTGCTGTTGATCGCGCGATCGAGCGGCCAGGTGGTCATCGCGCGCGCGGGGTATGCGGCGAGGAGTGGCAGGAGATCGCCGCCCACGGTCGCCTGCGGATCGAGCCACGTCCCTTCCTCGTCGCGCGGCAGGATGACCGGCATCCGATCGTGGATCGTCCCGACCAGCTTGTTCGGTGCGGTTGTGATGATCGTGCAGGCAGCGTGTTCCTGACCCTCGCCGTCGACCCAGCGATCGAGGAGCCCGGCGAAGGCGAAGATGTCGCCGTTCGCCAGCGCGAAGAAGAACGGGTCGCGGGCTTTCCCGGCCTTGGCCCATTCGATGAACCCGTCGCTGGGGATGAGGCAGCGCGACTTCGGCAGCAGCCCACGAAAGAGCGGACGCGCGGTGAGGGTTTCGGCGCGGGCGTTGAAAGCGAGGAAGCCTTTCCCCGTTGACCGGTGTGGGGTCAGCCCCCAGTTCGCCAGTGCGATCTGCCGTTGCCCCGACTCTTCCGCCACCACGATCGGGATCGGCTGCGTCGGTGCGATATTGTAGTGCGGGACCAGCGCCGCCTCGATCTCGGGTGATACGGTTGCGCCGAAGCGTAGCGGGAGTTGTTCGGCGTTGCGTAGGGTGAATCGGCCGCACATGGTCAAATACCTCCTCGTGTCGTTGCCTGGTTTCGAGTCGGCGATTGCGTTGCTCCTTATCCCGCTCATTCGCTATGCAAAAATGGTATTGCAAGGAGCATTCCCCGGTTGTACGCGGTTATCGCGCCCGGCGCGTTGCGGGGTATAATGGCCCGGCGCGTGAGCGCGAAAGCGGGAGAGGTGCGCGACGGCGTTCGCAGGAGAGGAGTTGACGCGATGAGCAAGATCAGCGGCAATGTCGCGGAACTGTTGGCGGCGCTCGATGGCGTGATCGCCATCCATACCGGGCAAGATGGTGAGCAAATCGAGGTGCTGGACGAGGCGGCGCTGCAAGGTGAGGCGACCGATCGGCTGGCCTATAGTTCGGTCTTCGGCTCGCGGGAGGTCAAAGCCGCCGCCCGCTGGATCCTCTGGACGACGGCGCAGGCGGTTGGTCTGTACCCGGCGTCGATCCACGACCTGTACATCGCCGGTGGACGCGGCGAATTCAGTAATGCGACCACCCCGGCGATCAATGTGCGCGGGATGTCGTACGATTTCGCGCGGGCGGTGATCCGCACGGCACAGGGGAAGAACACCAAGCAATTCATCTTCGAGATCGCGCGCTCGGAGATGGGCTATACCGAGCAGTTGCCGGCCGAATTCTCGTTGACGATGATCGCCGCCGGGCTGCGCGAGGGGTATCGCGGGCCATTGTTCATCCAGGGCGATCATCAGCAACTCAACGCCAAGAAATATAAGCAAGACCCCGAGGCCGAACTGGCCGGGCTGCGGAAGCTGATCGCTTCGTCGATCGACGCCGGTTTCTACAACATCGACATCGATGCCTCGACCCTCGTCGATCTGGCGAAGCCGACCGAGGCCGAGCGGCAGGAGCTGAATTATCGCCACACCGCCGAGATGACGGCGCTTATCCGCGAACTCGAACCGGAGGGTGTCACCGTCTCGGTCGGCGGCGAGATCGGCGAGGTCGGCACGCAGGACAGCACCCCGGAAGACTTGGAAGCGTTCATGACCGGCTATATCCCCGCGCTGCACGAGCTTGGCGACGGGCTGGTGGGGATCAGCAAGATCAGCGTCCAGACCGGCACCAGCCACGGTGGAATCGTCCTGCCGGATGGCTCGATCGCCGACGTGAAACTGAATCTCGAAGCGCTCGGCGAGCTTTCGGCGGCGGCGCGGCGTTATGGGATGGGCGGCGCGGTGCAGCACGGTGCCTCCACCCTGCCCGAGGAGGCGTTCGATAAGTTCCCGGAGCGCAACGCGATCGAGGTCCATCTGGCGACCGCCTTCCAGAATATGATCTACGACGATCTCCCCGACGAATTTCGCGAACGGATTTATGCGCATCTGGCCGAGCACCACCAAGATGAGCGCAAGCCGAGCATGACCGACCAGCAGTTCTACTACACCACCCGCAAGCGTGGTTTCGGCCCATTCAAGCACGACTTCTGGACCCTGCCGCAAGAGTTGAAGGACACGATCACGGCACATCTGGAAGCGCGCTTCGGTCTGCTCTTCGATAAGCTCGGGATCAGCGGCAAAGCCGAACTGGTTGAGCGTTTCGTCAATCCCGCGCCGGTGGCGAAGTCGATGCCCGACTCGTTACGCGCGGCGCTGGCGAGCGGCGCGGCAGCGGCTGACTAAACCTGAATCGCCCAATTCACGATTCTGTTGCGCCCGCACTTTCCGAAAGAAGATGCGGGCGCACACGTATTCATGACACCCTGGGTCCAGCCGCGCGATCTGTCGGATGGACTCGCTCTTTACGCCCCGGTCAGGAAACGGATGATCCCGGCGGCTAGCCCGGTGGCGACGGTCGCCTGCTGCTCGGTGAGGAGGGTGCGGTCGGTCGGGTTGGTGAGGAAGCCGAGTTCGATGATCACGCCGGGGGTCTGCGGAGCGATGGCGTGCTGGAAGTCGGCGCTGTTGAACGCATAATAGCCCAGCATGTCGCGGGTGATGTAGGTGTCGCGTGGTTGTCCGGTCGCCGCGCCATAATCGGTGGTGATCGCGCCAATCAGTGCATCGTCACGGGCGGGGATGGCGCTGTCGCGGAAGCGAGCGAGTTTAAAACCGTTCATCGCCGCGCTGTTGTTGTAATCGCTGTGGATGGCGATGAAGGCATTGGCGGTGTAGCCGCTGGGGACGGTGGCCGGGAGGATATCGACGGTGATCCCGCGTGTTCGCAGCAGATCGGCGACCCGCTGGGCGATAGCGTAATTGACGTCCACCTCGTTGAAGCCGCCCGCGCTCGCGCCATGTTCCGTCCGCAGGACCGCGAGTTCGGCGGGGAGGTCTTCGCTCTTCCAATGTCCCACTTGCAGGCCAACACGCGCCTTGATCGGTGGGGCCGGGGTGGCGGTTGCCGCTGGCGTGGCGTTCGGGTTGGCCCCGTTCGCGGCCACCGGCGAAGCCGCAGCTTCACCCCAGAGGACGATCGGTGCCGCGTGCGCCTCCGGTCGTGGGATGAGCAGGCCACCCGCGACTAACATAACGACACCCAGCACCACAAGGATCGGCGAGACTGCCCCCTGGCGTGTTTCGGGCACGAACTTCTCCCCCTCGCGGCAATTTAGCTACGAGCCTGCTGTACGTACAAATTCTCTGACGCAACTATAATAGAACAATAGTTCTAATTGCAAGGAGTTTATTCGAGTTTGGCGAAGCGGGCAGAAATAGGGCCGGCGGTGTCAGAATTGACGCCGCCCACCTGGAGAAATAGTCTCGCTATCGCTGAACTATCGGCGTTCCCGAGGAGTGGGGAGATCGCCTTCGCGTGGCTCCTCGGGCGTGGGATACGGCGGCTCATTATCGATCGCGCCGAAGCCGGTAGCGCCGTAGCCGCCGTTGATGCCGGGATCGGTGTCGCTTCCGAGGCCACCAACCTCGACGCGATCCGGTGGCTCCTGGCCGCTCAGCAGCCGTGCAGCGTTGCCGAGGATCGCCCAGACCGCTTCGGTGCTGATCTCGTGCGCCTGGGCGATGGCGTGGATGTCGGCTCCACCCAGGGCCGACTCGACGATCGTGCCCTCCTCGCCGGGCAGGCTGCCAGCTAGGGCGGGGTTCATCCGTAGCTGCGTCAGCAGTTGCGCCATCCGTTCATCCGATGTCGAGCTCATCGCGCACCTCCTCCATGCACCCGAGCCAGATGCACGGGACGTGCCGCGACGGTGCCTTGCTTAGCGTTTCGTCGTTAAGCCGATCGTGCCGGTGCCGGTATTGGTGTCGCGAGGGTTATAGATTAGCGTGTAGTTGCCATTGCTGGGCAGTGTTGCCTCGACAGTTCCTTCACCGTTCACATAGCGGTCGATCAGAACCGTACCATCCGGCTTGACGATCGAGATGTCGCATTCGCCGATCGCTTTCGCCGCCAGGACGACGTTGAGTTGCTGTCCCGACCGTCCGGTAAAGGTGAGCGCGACATCTTGTCCCGGCGCGGCGATGTTGAGCGGCACCGTTGGGCCGTCGATCGTGATCGCGCCGCTGGTGTTGGCCACGTTATAGGCGGTCAAAGAGCCGGTGCCGGTGTTCATATCACGCGGGTCGAAGACGATGGTGTAGGTGCCGTCCTGGGGCAGGGCGATCGCGTCGAAGAATCCTTCGCCGTTGAGATAGCGGCTCTGAAGCTGCGTACCGTCGGGCTTGAGCAAGATGATATCGGCCTCCCCAACCGCTTTCGCGCTGGCCGTGGCACTGATCCGTTGGCCGGACTTCCCTGCGAAGCGGAAGCGGGCGTTCTGACCCGGTGTGGTGATGTCGAGCGGCACCGCCGCGCCACCGGGCGTGATCGTGCCGATCGTGTCGGTGACGGCGTAGGTGGTCACCGTGCCGGTGCCGATATTCATCTCGCGCGGATTGAAGACCAACGTGTAGGTGCCGGGGGCCGGTAAGGTCACCGCATCGAGAAAACCTTCGCCATTGAGGTAGTGGCCGTCAAGTTGCAGTTCATCGGCAGATAAGACGACGATGTCGGCCTCGCCCACCGCTTTGGCGCTGACCTTGGCGCTGATCTTCTGGTCTGCCGTCACGGTGAAGGTCCAGCGCGCATTCTGACCCGGCGTGGTGATCGCGATCGGTACCGGCGCACCGCCCAGTGTGACCGTGCCGACCGTATCCGTGCAGCTGTAGGCGGTGATCGTCCCGGAGCCGGTCTTATCCTCGCGGGTTGCGAAGGTCAGCGTATACGTGCCAGTGGTCTTCAAGAGGGTTCCATCGAGGAAACCCTCACCGTCGAGATAGCGGTTATTGACATAGTTGCCGTCCGGTCCGATGAGGTTGATATCGGACCCCCCGAGTCCCTTTGCCTGCACCGCAGCGCTGATCTGTTGCCCCGCCGTACCCTGGAAGGTCCAGGTGATCGTCTGCTTCGGCGCGGTGATCCTGAAGCCGACCGGTTGGCCGTTGAGGGCGAGTGTCCCCGCCCCGGCAATCGTGGTCACCGTGGGATTCGGCGGCGCGGATGGTGCGCTCGCCACCGGGCGCAGATCGAGGCTACGCTGTTGCTGCCCGCTCACCGCATCCCAGGTGCGGGAAGAATTATCGAAGCTGCCGCTGACGATCGAACGGGAGTCGGCGCTGAACGAGACAGCGGGGATCGCGTCGGTGTGGCCAGTCAGGGTGCGTTCCTGCGTCCCCTTACTGAGATCCCAAAGCTTGATCGTGCGGTCGGCGCTGCCACTCGCCAATTCCTGCCCATTCGGGCTGAAGGCGACCGCGCTGACCGCGCCGGTGTGCCCACTGAGCGACTTGCTCTCCTGGCCCTGCTCGGCCTCCCAGATTTTGATCGTCTGGTCGTTGCTGCCGCTGGCCAGGCTTTTCCCATCGCGGCTATAGCCGATCGACTCGATCTCCCCGCTATGCCCGATGAGACGGTGGAGTTCCTGCCCGGTGCCAGCGGCCCAGAGGCGCACCTCCGTGTCCGCACCGCCGCTGGCGAGCGTTTGCCCGGTGGGATTGAAGGACAATGCCCGCACCGCGCCGGTATGCCCGCTCAGCTTTTGGAGTTGTTTGCCGTCATTGCCCTGCCAGAGTTGCACCACACCATCCCCGCCGCCGCTGGCGACCATCGCGCCGTTCGGGCTAACCGCCAGGGCATCCGTGCCGCCCGGCGCGGTGATAGCGCGACTGAGCGAACCGGTGGCCACGGACCAGACGTTGATCTTCCCTTCACTACCGCCGCTCACCAGCGTGGTGCCGTCCGCGCTGAACGCCAGGGAGGTAATCGGTGCCATATGCCCGGTGAGGGTGCGGCTGATACGGCTCGTGGTGAGATCCCAGAGGGTGATCGAGAAGTCGGCATTGGAGGTTGCCAGGGTGCGGCCATCGGCGCTCAGCGTCGCCGCCTGGATTTGCGGGCCGACGGTGCCGCTGCTGCTGCCCAGGGCGCCACTGACGGTCGCCACCGCGCCGCTGCCGGGTCGCCCGCAGCCTGACAACGCCACGCAGCCGAGGAGAATAAACTGCCGTCGGGAAAGCTTCATCGATCGCTCCTACGGGTGCCGACGTATCGGTTATTCCCTGTATGTGGGCGTCATGGCAAACCAGCGTCGAGTCGGCCAGCGGCACGCGGGATTTCTCATCGCGCGTCAGCACGACAAATGCTATTGGCTTCATTTGAGTCAACGCAGGAATGAGGGTACTTGTCACGAATCGGCGGTGCTGCTGGCGGCGTGCGGGCGCGGGCGCAGGACGGGGTTACTTCCCGGTCAGCATCCGCAGCCACTTATGCCAGTGCGTCTCTGCCGGTGGTGTGACGGCGGCCTGTGATGCCGGGGCCGGGACGGCGCTCGCCGCAGGCGCGGCGGGCTCGTGCCAGTTGACGAGGAAGACCGTCTCGCCCGAATAACCGAGACTGAGCTGGCGGCGTGCGGTCGCCTCGACCCAGGCCCGATAAGCCGTCGGGTCGTTCTCGGCAAGCTGGCTGCGGAGTTGGGCATTGCGCGCTTCGGCTTCCTGGAAGGTCTGTTGTTGCGCGGTAACCTGATCGTGCAGGCGCTGCTCTTTCCACCGCTGCTCGACTGTCCCAGCCGCGAAGGCGACCAGCACCGCCAGCGCCAGCACGATGACGATACCACGTTGCCCGATCGCCAATACCCATAACAAGGAGCGTTCGAGCGTGGCGGCGCGCTCTCCTTTGCTCACGGCGCGCGGCTTCGGGCGCGCTGTGGCCGTGCGTGGGCGCGATCGTCGCGGTGTTGCGGCTGCCGTCTCGCTGGCGTCTGCTGACATGGCTCAGGCTCCCCCTGGCGTGTTCGCGAGGGGCGGGCGGCGTTGCGCCCAGGTGGTGTGCCGCTCGTATGCCTCCGCGACACGCAGGATTAACCCTTCGGCGAAGGCTGGCCCCATGATCTGCAAGCTGACCGGCAGATCGTCGGCGAAGCCACAGGGTATCGCCACGCTTGGGATCCCGGCGAGATTGGCGGGGATCGTCAGCACGTCGGCCAGAT
>JAABUN010003905.1_pt1 | contig 21635 bp, 25 predicted proteins | sample 5559311 | NCBI WGS metagenome assembly JAABUN01 (sample SAMN10711877, study PRJNA513370) | rock metagenome | isolation source: Antarctica rocks | place: Antarctica: Victoria Land, Siegfried Peak sud
ATTGTTGGGAAGTCGTCGAGAAATTAATGAGAATTAATCGTAATAAGTTAGAGTATTATTTACGAGGCATGAGAGCTATGAAGCTTATCATGAATGCATTGTAGCTGTTATGTCACCCCCTCAGCGTAAATCGACAATAGCTCTGAATTTTTCCCGTTCGAGTTCTTTATACTTTTTACAGTTGAAAAGATTTGTTCTGGTAAAGCGTCTTCTGCCATAGTCCAAGAGTTGAGACGGCTAGTTGCAATTCCCCAAGTTCCACCAATTGCTAACCAATCTAGTTCACCTGCCTCTTGTGCCTTATTTATAAATTTTGTCCAATACATATATGGACGAAGTTCGCGAACGTAACTAATTCGATTTGGATAAGGCGGCGAAGTTATCACCTTATTTATTTTAATATTATCTAGAGCGACTATGTTTCGAGCATCTACTTTTAGTACTTCGGCATTACCAACAATAGTCTTTTCGGAAGCTCCGAGTATAAGATCGAGGATGCCTAAAAAAAGTTTTTCAATATATTCAATCTTATGGTGAGTCACTGTGTCATCTAAGGACATGGAAATATGATTAAAAGCTGCCGATGAAGTTTCAATTATTAAACGAGAGAAAGCAATCCAAACAATGCTGTATTCGTCGTTCTCTTCAGGCTCTCCAAATTGGTTTACTAGAGCAGTTCGTAGGGATGCAAGGATTTTGAGTGTATAGCTAGACCACCACCGCTCAATGTTGAATATTTGTGGTATCCAGTTGTCTCGATCTACTTGACTTTTATATTCTTGCAAAGCTTGCCACACTTTTTCACGAATATTTAGCAAGCTGTCTTTAGCATAATTCCGATATTTAGCATTTCCAAGCCAAATAAGAAACGGGTTTATATCAAATGCAAATGCTTGGTTCCCTCTTTCAGCAGCAACAAGCCCTGTTGTAGCTGTACCAGAGAAGGGGTCAAGAATAATCGCTTCCGTATCGACCGTAGATAAAAGCTTTTCAACAAGCTTCACTCCATAAGCTGGCGTAAGTCGAAGCCATCCATGTCGCCCAAGACTGCGATTAGCTTTGAAAGTATACTCAGATCGTTGTTGAACAGTCGGGATCATCACTCTGCCCTGAGTAAAACTTCTAGTGTGTTGTAAACTTCACTTTTAATTACCTCAGAGTTCCGATAGAAGAAATCTGCCAAGTCATAGCCCAAAACTTCCTTGGAGAAGACAAATAGCGAAATTTGACTACTACCTGATGTAATGCCAATGATTATTCCTCCACGACTATTCCGGTAACGCAGCACCAAATCTGTATCAATCTGAGAGGAAAAAATTGCAAATACTGGCAGATAACCGTTTGCCCAGGCAACAGCAATATTATCTATGTCAGCATTTTGTCTCTTGCTATCTTTACTTTTATATCCTTGCCGGACTTCAAACACTGCTCCGTTTAATGGTGCAGGCACACTGAGAGATATACTGTAGTCCGCTATCCACTGAGCAACTCTTGCTCTAACGTCAACATTCTGAATTTCGTTGAGTTCTAGCCGCGCGTCCAACGACAAAGTTTTGTTCTTGTCGTTTTTGGTCTTTGCAATGTAAGACCATAAAGCGTATCTTGGATCTTCGTATTGTGCTTGGTCAATTATTATCTGTCTGAATAGATTTTCACAACCTTTTCCAATCTGTCGATAAACTGAGGTCATTCCTCCAGCAGCTTTGTGAGCAGCATACATCAAGTCTGAGTCAAGACCAATCCATGAATAGAATGGGTCTGCTCCATAGATTGATAAGAACCGCGCTAGATCCATCCAGCCCTTCCTCTTTATGACCTAGCCCGAACTTAGGCTTGTATCGTCTGCATACTTTTATAGGATCTAAAAATCTTTTGAGGTAAAGGCTCTCATCGGTCACGGCAAATCTTACGTTTTCTACTTGAACCAACAAAGTATAGCGTGAACTTGGCACTGTCTCAATATTTCGCACTCGCTGGTTCTGGGAAATAACAGTCTAAATATTTGTCTAATCGCGTAACACATAGCCCACACTCCGCACTGTTTGAATCAAACGCTGTTCATTGTTCGCTTCCAACTTCAAACGCAAATAACGAATGTAAACTTCAATAATATTGGAGTCGCCTATAAATTCATAACCCCAGACTTTTTCTAAAATGCGATCGCGCGTAATCACTTGCCGAGGATGCACTAGCAAGTATTCTAGTAAATCAAATTCTTTAGCGGTTAATTCAATTAGTCTCGCGCCGCGATACACTTGGCGCGATCGCCGATTTAAACTTAGGTCAGCAAATTCCAACCTATCTGCGTCTATTTCCTGTCCTTGTCTTAGCCGCGCGCGAATTCTAGCTAACAATTCTTCAATGCTAAAAGGTTTAACCAAATAATCGTCTGCACCTGCGTCTAAACCAGCCACGCGATCGCTTACTTCGTCTTTTGCTGTTAACAATATAATTGGGACTTTATCGCCTGTAGTCCGCAAGCGGCGGCAAATTTCTATGCCCGATAACCCCGGTAACATCCAATCTAAAATAATTAAGTCAACTTGCAATTCCCGCGCGGTGGTTAATCCCGCTATGCCATCATGAACTACACTAATTTCGTAGCCTTCATAACCTAGTTCTAATTGAACAAATTTAGCTAATTTAATTTCGTCTTCTACGAGCAAAATATGTGCTGTCATAATTTATGCCGCACTGGGTAAAGTCACAGTAAAAGTGCTACCTTCTCCTAGTGTGGAGCGGACTGTAACGCTACCACCCATACTATCAACCAAAGTTTTCACAATCGACAAACCCAACCCACAGCCACCAGTAGAACGATTGCGGACTTCATCTACACGATAAAAACGCTCAAAAATGAGATGTTGTTGTTGTAAGGGAATGCCCAAACCGCGATCGCATACGTGAATTATGGCACTTTCTGCCTTTGATTCTAATACTAGAGCGATCGCAAAGTGAGGGTCAGAATACTTAACGGCGTTGTCAATCAAATTTAGTAATACTTGTTTAAGGCTGCTGCGATCAGCTTTAACTAAAATTTGTTCGTGAGTAGCTTCCAAAGTAATAATGCGACTTCTGTACTGCATCGCCATTGCTGCTACTTCTATAACTAAATCATTTAGCACTAATGGTTCAATCTGAATATGCAAATAACCAGCATCCGCTCTAGCTAAATCTAGCAAGTCTTGCAATAAACGGATAGTGCTTTCTGCCTCCATTGCGGCGGTTTCTAAGGCTTCTCGCTGAGGAGGAGTTAAATTAGTTTCGCGTTTGAGTACGCTTTGCAAATAACCCTGCACAATCGTTAAAGGTGTACGCAATTCATGGGAAACATTACCGACAAACTGGCGCTGTTGCTCCCACGCCTCGGATAAACGATCCAGCATCATGTCACAGGTACGGGCTAACTCTTTGACTTCCGTAGGTGCGCGATGAAGATGCAACCTTGCTTGACTTAGATCGTTTACAGATATAGTCTCAGCTAGTTGACTGATACGGCGCAATGGTTGCAGCGATTTTTTAATGTAAATGGCGATCGCAATGGTAATAATTATTAAAGCAATTAAGCTGACAATCCCCAAATTTCGGACTAAGGATGAAAACATCTGTTGTTCGTAGGAGATATCTTGAGCTACAAATAATAATCCTAATCGCTGCCCTTTAACTTGTAAAAATTTGCCGCATACTACAAAATAGCGATCGCCTATTTCGTACACTCTGGTACTAAGAGGCGATCGAACTCGTGACATTAATGTAATCGCTGCTTGATCTGAAGGGACTAAATTTTTTATAGAATTAGCGTCATCATTACGTTTAACCCATACTAAAGTTTTGCCTGTAGTCCGATTTGCGATCGCTTTTTGCAACCCTATTTCTAGAGAATACATTTCGCTATAAACTTCCACGTCCCCTGGCAAACGTTGAGCAATTTGCTCTATATTTTGCTTGTTACCATCAATTAAAATTTGCTGCATTTGCCAAGTTGTCCACAGGGCAATACCACCCACTCCTATAGCAAAAGCCGCAGTGATGCCAATAGTTAGCCGCACTTGCAAGGAAAAAGGGTCTATTTTCTGCCAAAGCTGCTTAATTTTCTGCACTACTCTATAAAATATCTATCCTTTTGGTGGTGGGGTGGGGCAGGTTTTATTTGCAAAGTCACACTGATAAATATACGGCTCTTGCCAGCTTAAGGGAATTTGCAATAAGTCTCTCGTCCCAGTCATTCCTTGCCCGATAAATAGTAATAAGGCAACGCAGTTTAAAACAGTATGGATGACGCGCCAGCGATGGGATTTGTCTTTATAAATAGATGGTGCGATCGCTAAAGAGAAAATCATCAGTAATGCTGCCACAATTCCAATATAGTAATGCGACCAGTACCACTCGTTTGAAAGCCTGTAGACTCCATCTTGGCAGCCTAAAATAACTAAACCTGCACCCGTTAAAGTGGCAAATACTCCCCGCCAAAGTTTGTCTCTTGATTTATAAAGAAACACTAAGGAGGAAATAGTAGCAACAAACATTAGCCCAATAAATGCTACTTGAAATGGCTCTTTAGTAACTAATTCATTAGTCAAAATGTTTTTAATAATTGGGTGAGCTAATCCCAATAAAGCCACGCCTACAACTGTTGCTGTAAGCCAGTTACCCAATCGATTATGTTCTGCGCCAACTACCGGGGGGATTTTGCTTTTACCCTCAGCCTTGGTTTGCAAGCGACGCTGACGAGTCTGCCATGCTAGGTTAATCACCATGCCAATTAAGGGAAAAACAAAGATTATTGCGATCGCTGGATGCAATAAAGTAAAAGCGTCTTTAATTTCTACCATACAAAACCTCAGTGCAGAAATAGGATTTGACTGACACGTTACTATAAAAGGAAAGCAAAATTAGAGAAAGTGCGGGCAAGTGATGACAAATGCGAAGCCCTGCGTGAGCGCTTGCGCTATCGCACTTTGAACGTCAGCTATTATTAACGTTGGGCTGTGGATGTTGTGGGCAACAAAGCATAACCAAAAGTAGCATTAAACTGACGACACCATACAGCTACAGTGCGATAGTTTGCTAAATTGAGATTATTGGGAACGGCATAACGTTGAGTACCGCTAACTTTTTGTAGGCGACCGATAGTGACATAATCTTGCTCTTTCAAGCCACCTTTAGGCAACACCACAGCACGATGTAAGATTACATACAGATCGGGACCCATATCTGATTTAAAGGTTTTGTCAAATACTAGATAGCGTTTACCCTTTTCGTTAATAATACTGACCGCTCCTTGAGTCGGATGTTCTGCGGCAACAAATTTACCAAGTTTTTCTTTAGACATTGCCCCATCATTCATTTGTGGGCGGGACATTTCTCCAGCTTGAGCAGGCAATTGATAGGATGGTAATCCACTTACGCCAAGGATGAAAGCAGTAGCAGCACTAAGTACCAAATATTTTAATTTCATTGCAACAGGTTTCCGAAATAACTGACTTTTATACTGTATGGGTTTGTATTAGAGGCAGAATTAAGCACGGTTAAGAAGCTGATGTAATACTACTCACGCTTTTCTCAGGAAATTCTCATCAGCAGGATTTTTAACTGCTGAGTTTAGCGGTGGCAAAAGTAGCTTTAAATTAACGACACCAAATAACCGCCGCGCAAGTCTAAGCCTACCTGTTTCCACAATAAAAACAGTTAGTGCCGTATCGCCATGTTGAAAAAGCGTCTGTCCAGTTGTCAGGTTTTGATATGCGATCGCTTCTTGAAGTTGGGGTGGTAGACTTTCATCGGACAAGAAATTCATTGCTCTAATTTATTTTGGTAGTACAGACAACTAAAAATTAGGAGTGCTGCCTTTGCCTCCTAAGAAATGATCAAAATTTATTTTAACTGATGGCAGTGGCAAATTACCTACCGTTAATGTAGGAGGCTGTAGCGATCGCAGGCTGAAATGCGATTAAGAATCTAATTTGAAAATCCTAAGAGTTGCTCCGGAAACTGTTAGAGTATTTTTTGCACAGATTTTTCAGCAGCTTCTCATTTTTTCTGCTGCAAAGCATCATTTTTAGGAAAGAAAGACCTGATAACTTAATTAACATTAGCTGCCACACTAAAACTCAGAAAATATTCTATCTCTATTCCCTTCACCTCTAAACCCTAATAAAAAAGGTTGCCTAGATGACTTTTTCTCAGTTCAATAAAACTAATTTAGAACGTAAAGAACTACGGCGAGTTCATAAATCTCGCACCGCAACGATAGTCATGTTGGGCATTACGATAATTGCTAGTATTATTGTTGCTGGGTGGTTTGCTGGGGAAGGAAAAATCAAAGGAATATTTACACAAGTACAAATATTGCAAGATAATCCTCCTTTTTGGATAGAAGCACCAAGAGTAATGGGAGAATATCTAATTGCTCCTACAGTGTTGCGATCGCGCGCTTGTTTTAGTAATTACAAATACAAAGATTAGCTCATTTAGAAGGATTGCTGCATTGGTTTAGTAGTATTTCCCGCGTTGGTTTTTTAGTTATTCCTTTAGCTTATTCTTTTTTAGGGGTTATTCCCGTAAGGGCTACAACTTCCGAATTACTATATTTTTTCTTGCCTTATTATTTAGTACAAATAACAGCTTTTGCCTGGCTAAATTCTCGTTCGCGTTCGGCTTTGTTATCAGACATTTACTCTTTAGTTCTATGTTTTCCTTTAACATTAACAGTGATTCAAGTAATGTTAAATCCTTTTTCTAAAGGTTTTAAAGTAATGCCCAAAGGAACATCTAGTAAGTCTTTTTCCTTCAACTGGAATTTAGCTTTACCACTAATAATCTTATTTGTAGCTACGGCGGTAAGCTTGTGGCGCAATTTAGGAATGTGTATGATTAAAGGTGCATGGGCAACAACCGTTACTCCAGAAGTTGCCCAGCAAATTAAAGGTATTGGGTTAGGTTGGTTATGGAGTGGCTACAATTTGTTGCTGCTAGGTATAGCATTATTAATTTTGTTGGATGCGCCTAAACCAGACTTGTATGAATGGTTCAATTTGCGGCGCGTAGTACAATTAAAAGTTGGCGAACAAAAATATTGGGGAATCACTACAATGATTTCTGAAATTGGCGCGGAAATTGCTTTAACCCAAGTCGGAAATGATTTAGATACATTACCTGTAACGCTGGAAATTATGGAAGAACAGCTACAATTGCCTGTAAAGATTGTCAAAACTGGGATAAAAGATGAATTTGCTACCGTGCGAGTAGCTTTTGAACAAGTAAACCTTAGCCAACATCGACGTTTGGTAGAAATATTATTTTGTCGTCCGGGACAATGGAAGCGTCAAAATACCCCTGGAGAATTGCGATCGCTATTGCTGATATTTAAGATTTTACTCAAGCCGCGAGTATTGTTTGACCGTAATATAGATATAAATGCGATCGCAGTTTCTCAAGGATAGTCTGTAATGCCAACTCGCCTAGTTAAAATCTCTTAAGCGTATAAATGGGTTCTGTAAAAAACTTTCAAGTTGACGATCTCACAGTACATATCTACGATCGCCCAACTACTTTAACAGAGGATGCGGCAAAAATCGCCCAAACTTATCTAATAACTTTGCTAACAAAACAAAGTCAAGCAACAGTAATTTTAGCGACGGGGAACTCTCAACTAAAGTTTTTAGAGGTGCTAATTGCCTTGGGTGGTGTAGATTGGTCGCGGGTTGTCTTTTTTCATCTTGATGAGTATTTGGGAATTAGCCCCCAACATCCGGCTAGTTTTCGTTACTATTTGCACAAAAACGTTGAGAAAAAAGTAAATGCTGGGGCTTTTCATTACATAGTTGGCGACTCTGTGCAACCATTAGCAGAATGCGAAGTCTATACTCAATTATTACAAGCACAACCCATCGATCTATGTTTCCTTGGCATTGGTGAAAACGGACACTTGGCTTTTAATGAACCATCGGTAGCATCTTTCGACGAAATCCGGCAAATAATCTTAGTGAAGCTAGAAGCCTCAACCCGCCAACAACAAGTAAAGGAGGGTCATTTTAATACCGTTGCAGACGTACCCCAGTATGCTTTTACCTTGACAATTCCCCAGATTTGTAGTAGTAAAAAAATTATTTGCCTAGCGCCAGAAAAGCGGAAAGCTACAGCCGTCAAAAATATGTTAGAACTTCCTATTTCACCAACTTGCCCAGCTTCTATTTTACGCCAGCAAAGTCAAGCAATATTGTTTTTGGATTGGGATTCAGCCAGCTTAATCGGCGACTTATAGCAGTCTAATTTCCTACTTTTTGAGGAAGTCAAAGTACCAAAACCCTAGTAAATTGTTATCGGTGCATTTAGTGCTATGGACGCTTTACCCGATTGTCTGGCTGCTGGGGAATACAGGATTTAATGCTATCAATCAAGGCACAGAGACAATGTTTTATACTTTGTTGGATATAACTTCTAAAGTTGGGTTGGGATTTTTATCTTTAAACTCTATGCACACCTTAGAAAAAACTACAGAATCAGTACCAAGCTACGAATCGTCAGCCATTTAAGTATCTTCTTCCCACGTTTGCAATTGCAGATATACAAGTAGTAGGGCGAAAGCAAGTAATATTGTAGCTGCCGCCGCCGCATAACCAAAATCAAATTGTCCAAAGGCTTCTTGATAGATATAGTACACGAGCAAGTTAGTAGAGTTTAACGGGCCACCGCCAGTTATGACATACACTTGTTCAAAACTTCTGAGGGTAAAAATTGCTGTAGTAATCGCCGCAAAAACAATTGTAGGGCGCAATCCTGGTAAAGTAATATACCGAAATTGCTGCCAACTATTAGCGCCATCTAGTTCCGCCGCTTCGTAGCGACTAATTGGAATTGCTTGCAATCCTGCTAAAAACACCACCATATTAAAACCTATTTGTTTCCAAACACTGAGTAAAATTAATACAGGCATTGCCCAAATGGTGCTACTTAGCCAAGGAATCGGGGTAAATCCAAATATATTTAATAGTCCGTTTACAGCGCCTTCGGTTTGAAATAGCCACCGAAAACCCAAGCCAGCAGCAACAAGAGACGTGATAGAAGGCAAAAAATAGGCGCTGCGTAATATTCCTCTTAAGCTAATAGAGCGATTTAACAGTACGGCTAATCCCAAGGGAATTACTAAGCTAGGAATTACGGTTGCAAAGGTGAAATAAGTAGTATTAACTAAAACTTGCCAAAAATCTGGAGTAACTAGCAAACGCCAATAGTTTCTTAAACCTATCCATTGGACACCAGAAGATGTAAAACTACCTGCCGTAAAGCTGAGGTAAAACAAATAAGCAATAGGATAGAGGAGAAATACGCCCAAAAATAGAAGTGCTGGAGTTAGAAATATCCAGGCGGCGACTTCCTCATTATCCCACCACGCCCTACTATATAGTTTTGCCATTTACAAATTTTTTCCTGTATGACGCTGTTTTCAGTCGATGAATCTACTGCTAGTTTAGTTTCTCCAAGTATTTCTTCGATCTCAAACAAGGAAACACCTTTAAAACTAGGGGTTTTAGCTTCGGGTAGTGGAAGTAATTTTGAAGCTGTCGCAGAAGCTATCAAAAATGGACAACTAAACGCTCAAATTAGAGTATTAATTTACAACAATCCCAATGCAAAAGTTGTAGAACGTTCATATAAGTGGAATGTACCAGCAGTTTTGTTAAATCACCGTGATTTTGGTAGCCGTGAAGAATTAGACTTACAAATCATTCAATGTTTGCAGCGTTACGATGTCGATTGGGTAATTATGGCTGGTTGGATGCGAATAGTTACACCAGTTTTAATTAATGCTTTTCCCGAAAAAATCATCAATATTCACCCCAGTTTGCTACCTAGTTTTAAAGGAGTGAAAGCCGTAGAACAAGCCCTAGAAGCAGGAGTTAAGATAACTGGCTGTACGGTACATTTAGTAAGTCCAGAAGTAGATAGCGGCACTATTTTATGTCAAGCTGCCGTACCAATATTATCCAACGATACCGCCGCAACTTTGCACGATCGCATCCAAATTCAAGAACATCGTATATTACCACAGGCGATCGCTCTAGCGGCTAATTTGAACTCTGTTTAAAATAAGAAAAGAATTGAGAATTATCTAATGGTAAAATCTGACTCCAAGCTCAACTTACCAAGTAGCGATGAATTGCCCTGTTCAGACGATGCGCCAGTGGATAACGAAAATCAAAATTTTATTCCCAATTTTCTCTTGTTTTTATTAGAGTTTATCTGGGCAGAGCGTCAAGATTGGTTTTTCGCTGTTGATATGGGAGTTTATCACACTACAGGCGTTAATCATTTAGTCCCTGTAGTCCCGGATGGTTTTTTGAGTTTGGGAACCAGTCGCCGCAAGCCGGGAAATGTGTCGCGCAATAGCTATGTAATGTGGGAAGAAGATGACATTCAACCCATTTTTGTTTTAGAAACGGTATCGCAAACCCCAGGGGGAGAATATAGCTCCAAAATGGCAATCTATGCCAAGTTAGGAGTTTTATACTATGTAGTTTACAATCCCGAATACTGGAAGCGTTACAAACACCAGCCTTTTGAAGTGTATAAGTTAGTAAACGAGCAATATCAGTTGCAAGGGGGCGAACCTTTTTGGATGGCGGAAATTGGCTTAGGAATCGGACGGGCGACAAGTTGGAGTGGTGGTTTAGAGCGTGAGGTTTTGTATTGGTATAATCAGCAGGGAGATAGATATTTTACCCCCGAAGAATTAGCCGAACAAGAACGTGTAAGAGCAGATCAAGAACGTTTAAGGGCAGAAAATGCCGAAAAACAGTTAGAAACTCTCCTTGCTAGGTTAAAAGCAAGTGGTATAGATACGGAGACGTTTTAGTTACTAAAAAACCTCCGCAGGATCGGCAGAGCGGAGTTTTCGCATGGCGATCGCACCCGAAACGCTGCACAGACAGCTATGCTAAAGGAATTTTGTTAAACATACTGTTATTAATTAAAGATCGATAGATGCGCGATCGCTTTCTTCTAACTTGCGCTGTCTCATCAGCAAAAATAGCGGTAATCCTAGAGAAACCCCAATGAGCAAATTACTAGCAATATAAACCCATAAATTTTTCATTCCCAGCCGCGAACCTTCCCAGAATACAAAAATCCATAGCACTAGCGATGAAACAATCAAATCCATAGCAAAAAAGCTAGAGATGCGATTGACAAATAACTGCTCGAAGAAAAGCTGTAGGTTTAAGCCATGCTTTAATACAAAAGGTACGAATTGGGAATAAGGTAAAACAGTTCCCAGGATGCAAAGAATTAGGTATGTAGTTTGAAGCATAAATTACTCTTTATAGCAAACATCCGTTATAAATCAAGTTTGAGTGGAAGGCTGTAATTTTTGGATTTAGATTTGCTCCAAATTATTAAACTTTTACGCCTTGAGCGTAGATGAAATAGGTGTCTGTAAGTCCTACCTCTGCTTGAAAGCCAGCTTGAGTTAATTTGTTCAACAAGACATCAGGTTGATAATAAATTTTAAATATCTGAAACTCTCGCTTGTCATTTAGCTGACGCTGTTGGTAAATTTCATTTTTGTCTTGAAGCGGATGATCTTTAGCTGAAGATGTTATTTCAAAATAAGAGTCAATGATCGTAACTTTTCCACCTGGTAGAACTGAGTTGTAAACTTTCCGCAAAAACTCATCGACTTTTGCAGGGGGAACATGAGATAGCCAAAAAGAAAAGAAAATTAGATCGTATTGTTTATCTGGTTGCCATAAAAATAAATCTAACTGCTGATACTCTGACGTTAGGAGCGCTGTTTAGTTTGTGGCGATTAATTTCAATCATTTCTTGGGAAGCATCTAGCGCTGTAATTTGCTTGCCAATTTTCAAAAGCTCTTGCGTCCATATTCCAGTACCACAAGCCAACTCTAGTATTGACTCAACATTTCCCACTTGGTGTAAAACATTTTTGAGCGCAGCGACTTCATCAAACCAACACTGGTTTATTTCCGATCCGCGATTGTAGCGTCCAATTCGGTAAAACCATTCATCATATTCTTTAGCTCTAGCGTTATAGTAGGCAATTTGTGTTTGGATTGTTTCTTGCGTCACTTAGTTTTCCTCTAAGGATATCTTTAGTAGTGCGTCGTCCAAGGTTAGTCAGTTAGTTCGGCATTCCACGCCGCAGTGGTTTTCAATCGGCTATGCTGCCAAATCCAATTGAAGTAAGTCACTACTAAAGCCTAGTTAATTTTTAAAATTCGCGACGGGCAAAAACCAAAATAGCGATCGCTAGGACTAGCACAATGTAAACTATGCCGTAACCAGCGTTAGCTAATAGAGTTAACGGATTTGGTAGCAATTGCATACCATAAACAGCTTGATTTTTTAAATCCAAACGTGACAAGTCAGGCAAGATCAAATACAAGCCTTGAGTTAAACGTTCAAATCCAGGATTTTTACTAACCCGCCCAATATTAACCAAGTCTTGGCTAAAATTTCCCATCAAATACACTGCAAAGGTTAGCAGTGTTGCGAGTACCGAACTTGTAAAAACTCCCAAAGCCAAAGCAAAAGCAGTAATCAGACTTAGCTGCAAAAATAGAAATACCGCCGCCAGCAAAATACTGGTGAGGGAGTAAGTAATGCCTTGAAATTGCAACAAAGCCAGATAAATTACTGTCATCACCGCCACAAGCAAGGCTAAAACGCTAGTTAATCCCAAATGTTTGGCAATGATAAATTCGGCGCGACTGATAGGTTTGGCAATCAAAGACAAAACTGTGCGTTTTTCAATTTCTTTACTAACTAGCCCCGTACCCACAAATACCGCCACAATTAAGCCCAATATACTCATCGCCGCTAGTCCAAAATCTAGAAAGATTTTATCTTCGGTACTAGCGGCTATTTGGGGAAGTAGCTGCATAACAACTACCATTAGCAACGCATAAAAGCCAATAATGTACAAAATGCGATCGCGAATTACTTCCCGAAACACATTAGTTGCCATCACAAAAATTCTGCCCAAACTCACTATAAAATTCCTTTAACGGGTGGACGCAACAACCGGGATATTGGCAACTCCCAACTGTAATTGTTGGTCTGGATAATCGGTAAGCTGCAATGATAGGCTTTTCACATCGTCAAGTAAAGCTGTAGGAATGCTAACTGTTCCCGTATTATTTCCTTCGGGCGGTAATTCCTCTGGTAAGCCTTCGGTATTTGCGCTCAAAGCTCGTCCGCGATCGTCGGTTATATCCATAAAACTATACAAAAAACGTACAGTTTTATCACCTTTATTTTTAAAATCTAACTTTAATACCAAAGCTCCACCAGCGTACCGAGCCGAAGTAACACTTAAAGTTACGTCTTGACTCGTATTAATAATCGGAAAGCCTGGTTGAGGCTTTTCGGTGGCAGCTACTAACTGAGCTTTTGGCGCTATGGTACTATTACTTTGGGTGGTTTTTCGTACTTTTTGCGGTCTAACTTTTTTGCCTTTGCCAGCAATTCGGGCTTTGACAGTGTTGAGAATATCTTGCTCTTTCAACATAACTATTGCCCCCTCTTTTTGCGAAGTTGGCTTACGGACTTTGATTTTCGTTGCCGGACGAGCATCGGGCTTAGTAACGCTTTTTAGGGCCTCGCGTCCAATACCGTAAGCAAAAACTGAACTTAGATAACCCGAACCCACCATCAAGGTTAATAATACTAACGTTAAAATTGCCGTTGAATTTAATTTCATTATGCAAAATATATTTTTAGAAAAAATAACAAAACCGTTGTTATGATAATATATGCGATTGGATGGGCGATCGCTAAATCGGATCAGATAAGCTGCATCCAATAAAATGTAATCTGCGGCAGTTGGCCGAGCGGTTGAGGCAACGAGCTCATAATTCGTGTTAGGCAGGTTCAACTCCTGCACTGCCGATTACAATTATTTTCTTACGGCAATAAAGCTCAAAAAATATAGGGTAGGGCGATCGCTACTAACAAATTTTTGTGCCATTTATTAAGTGAAAGTGCTAACATTTGAAATCAAGCTAGGGGTGTCTGATAGGCCAGGCTGAGATAGTCCCTTAGAACCTGAGACTGGGTAATACCAGCGTAGGAAAGCTGTGATTAGAGGTAAGAAATAATGCGGACAGAATGGATTGCCAAACGCCAGGGTCAAAGCAATGTGTCACAAATGCACTATGCTCGGCAAGGTGTCGCTACTGAAGAAATGCAGTATGTGGCAAAGCGCGAAAATCTCCCCGTTGACTTGATTCGCTCAGAAGTAGCACGGGGAAGAATGATTATCCCGGCAAATATCAACCATCCCAATTTAGAGCCGATGGCGATTGGAATTGCCTCGAAGTGCAAAGTCAATGCCAATATTGGCGCGTCGCCCAACTCCTCAGATTTGGCGGAAGAAGTTGCTAAGTTACATTTAGCAGTTAAATATGGTGCTGATACTCTGATGGATTTATCCACCGGAGGCGGAAACTTAGATGAAATCCGCACCGCCATTATTCAAGCGTCTTCTATACCTATTGGTACAGTGCCAGTATATCAGGCATTAGAGAGCGTTCATGGCACAATTGAAAGTCTTACCGCCGACGACTTTTTGCACATTATCGAAAAACACGCCCAGCAAGGAGTAGATTATCAAACTATTCACGCTGGGATATTAATCGAGCATTTGCCTTTAGTGCGCGATCGCTTAACTGGAATTGTATCGCGGGGCGGCGGCATTTTGGCGCGGTGGATGTTGCATCATCACAAACAAAATCCACTATATACCCACTTTAGCGACATCATCGAAATATTTAAAAAGTACGATGTGTCGTTTAGTTTGGGTGACTCTCTACGTCCTGGTTGCGCTCACGATGCCTCGGATGCGGCGCAACTAGCCGAATTAAAAACCTTAGGGCAACTAACTCGCCGCGCCTGGGAAGATGACATTCAAGTCATGGTAGAAGGTCCAGGACACGTGCCGATGGATCAAATCGAGTTTAACGTCAAAAAACAGATGGAGGAATGTTCCGAAGCACCTTTTTATGTTTTAGGCCCCTTAGTTACAGATATTGCTCCCGGCTACGATCATATTACATCAGCAATTGGCGCAGCAATGGCGGGTTGGTATGGTACAGCAATGTTGTGCTATGTGACCCCTAAAGAGCATCTAGGGCTACCAAATGCCGAAGATGTGAGGAATGGGTTGATTGCCTACAAAATCGCCGCCCACGCTGCCGATATTGCCCGTCATAGACCTGGCGCTAGAGATAGAGATGACGAGTTATCTAAAGCTCGTTACAACTTCGATTGGAATCGCCAATTTGAACTATCTTTAGATCCAGAACGGGCGAAGGAATACCACGATGAAACTTTACCCGCAGACATATACAAAACTGCGGAATTTTGCTCAATGTGTGGGCCGAAGTTTTGTCCAATGCAAACAAAAGTAGATGCTGACGCACTGACAGAATTAGAGAAATTCTTGGCAAAAGAACCAGTTAAAGCTTAAATTTTGATGTAGTTGCAATGCAACGTCTTAAATTTTGAGCTAGAGACGTTGCAATGCAACGTCTCTACATTGCCCGAAATCGCTCTTGAATATCGGTAATTGTAAAAATTGACTGGAAATTTAAACCCTTCGATTTGTACAAGTCCTCTCCTCCTTGCTGTCTATCTACTAGCGCCATTACTTCAGTAACGCTATAACCTGCACCAGTAAGCCTTTCTACCGCTTGCAAGGCTGATTTTCCGGTAGTTACGACATCTTCTAACACTACGACAGGCGCACCCATAGGTAGAGTTAAGCCTTCAATATAAGCCATAGTTCCATGTCCTTTTGCTTCTTTGCGGATAATTAAAGCGGGGATGGGGCGGTGTTCATAAACCGAAACTACACTTAATGCTGTAACAATAGGATCGGCTCCTAAAGTTAATCCTGCTACAGCTTGAGTATTGCTAGGAATCTGAGATAATAGTATCCGAGCGATCGCCACTGCACCTTGAGGATGCAAAGTTACTTGTTTACCATTGATATAGTAAGAACTTTTTTGCCCTGAAGAAAGCACAAAATCACCTTCAGTATAGGCTAAAGTACAAAATAAATCGAGTAAATGGGATTTTAAGCCTGTTAAATCTGCCTTAACTGCCCAAAGTTCTGTATCTATCTGGCTGGGGATTTGTGTCATCAGAAAAATTTAATAGTTGTAGCAAACCCAAAAATAAGCTAACACTGATGCTAGATGCAACCATAAATAAAATATCTACAAGTGAGAAAAAACATCATGGGTGTAAAATTTAAGAGCTTAACAGGCGCTTTAGTCATTTTTGCAACAGTTTGTATTGGTTCGACAGCAAAAGCTCAAACTTCCCCGGCTAATCAATATTCTCAGTATGAAACTCTCTCCGATCGCTTTGATCGAGTATTTTATACTAACGACAAAGAGTATTCAGAAAATCGCTCTTTGCTGCGGCAGCTAGATTTTCTCATCGGGATTGGTGGGCTAAACAATTCTTTTGTAGAAAATGAAATTACCGCAGACACCAAAGCAATTACTGTTCTTTACAAAGATGAGTTATTAAAGCAGGGTTCAAGCGATCGCGTAGTTCGGACTAGAGATTTACCCAATCCTTACGATACCTCAATTTTACAATCTCCGCGTATAAATGTTAATGGCGGCGTTGAACCTACACAACAATAGTTGCAAGCGCAAAAATAATCGTTAATTGTGAACAGAACTTGGGGTTTAAGTAATTTATGCTCCAAGTTCTAGGAAGTAAAAAGCTTGATAGTTAATGAGCTTAAGTAAATCCGTTTTGAGAAAAGTAATCGCAGAGGATGGTTTCTCTGTGGTGAAAACTGTACTGGATACTAATAATATTGACTTACTGATTCAAAAAATAGCTTTAGCAGCCAATAGTCTGTTTGTTAAACAGCGCCATAAAAGCATTTACTGCTGCATAGTTCTTCAATATCTACAACTACCCATCGTCGGGTGTTGCACCTTGAATATTCAGCAATCAATCTTCCTTACGGTTTAAAATGGTGTGATTGAATAAATTAGTTAGGCTGGAACTGTAAATAACTTAAGAATTTAATGCAACCGTTACGAGTAGTAGTAATTGGAGGTGGTGCGGCTGGCTTTTTTGGTGCAGTTGCCTGCGCGACATCTCATCCCCATACCCAAGTTATTTTATTAGAAGCTAGTCGTCAGCCTTTAGCCAAAGTCCGCGTATCTGGTGGGGGACGTTGTAACGTTACTCATGCTTGCTTTGAGCCTATTAACTTGGTGCAAAATTATCCTAGAGGTGAAAAAGCTTTGCAGGGTGCTTTTAGTCGCTTTCAAGCCACAGATACAGTCAAATGGTTTGCAAACCAAGGAGTAAAGCTAAAAACTGAAGCTGATGGGAGAATGTTTCCGACTACCGATAGTTCTGAAACAATTATTGATTGCTTAACAAAAGCGGCTGATTTGGCTGGAGTAGAGTTGCTTACTGGCAAAACTGTAGTGTCTGTTGTTAAGCAAACCACAGGCTTTGAAATTGAACTAAAAACCGGAGAGAAAATAAAGTGCGATCGCATTTTACTAGCTACTGGTAGCAATCCCTTGGGCTATCAAATCGCTCAAGATTTAGGTCATACTATTGAACCACCCGTACCTTCACTATTTACCTTTAATATTCTTGACAAGTATTTAAAAGAATTAGCTGGAATTAGTGCCAACCCAGTGCAGCTAAAATTATCGATAGCTAAAAAAACTCTAGAACAAACCGCACCTTTACTAATTACGCACTGGGGTTTAAGTGGCCCTGCCGTACTCAAATTATCAGCTTGGGGTGCAAGGGTACTGCACGACTGCAAATATCAGGCAACATTACTAATTAATTGGCAACCTAAATACAGTAGCGACCAATTGCGATCGCAATTGCTATTAGCAAAAACAGCACATCCCAAAAAAGTAATCGCTTTGCAGCGTGGTGTTGACTTGCCTCATCGTCTCTGGCAGTATCTAATCGCTCGTACAGGTATAGGATTAGAGCAACGCTGGGCGGAAGTATCCAACAAAAGTTTAAACCAAATAATTCAAGAACTTACTCAAGGGGCTTATCAAATTAAAGGTAAGGGAGCCTTTAAAGAAGAATTTGTTACCTGCGGCGGTGTCAATCTCAAGCAAGTTAACTTCAAAACAATGGCAAGCCGTGTTACCCCAGGATTGCATTTTGCTGGAGAAGTCTTAGACATTGACGGAGTTACAGGGGGCTTCAATTTTCAAAGTGCTTGGACAACAGCCTGGATAGCTGGAAACGCTTTAGGGAATACAGAGTCTTAAATTTTGTTTGCGAGCATTCTTGACGCTAATAACGTTCAATAATATTGAATCACTTTAAAATTGCCAAAACATGAAATTTAGCGAAATAGTCCAAAAGCTAGGAGACAGTGCTAATAATAACAGCCTGCCAGATAACGATATTGAACTTAGTGGCATCGCTGCTATAGATGAAGCTACTTCTAACACTCTAAGTTACATAGAGGGGGCTAAATTTGCCTCTGAGGTGGCAAAAACGGGCGCTAGAGCCTTAATTTTGCCTTTAGACAAAAACTTGCAAGCTCAAGCCAAAGCACGCGGTATAGCTTGGGTTAGTACCTCCCAGCCACGATTGCTATTTGCAAGGGCGATTAGTTTATTTTACGAGCCTTACCGCCCTACCCCGGCTATTCATCCTACGGCGGTCATTCACCCCACCGCCAATATAGGCAAAGATGTCTATATTGGCGCTCATGTCGTAATTGAAGCTAACGTCCAAATTGGCGATCGCGTTTGCATTCACCCCAACGTCGTAATTTATCCCCAGGTACAGATCGGCAATCGCACCACCTTACACGCCAACTGCACAATTAGCGAACGCGCTCAAATCGGCGCTGATTGCGTAATTCATAGCGGCGCAGTTATTGGTTCTGAAGGCTTTGGCTTTGTGCCGATTCCGACAGGCTGGTACAAAATGGAGCAGTCAGGAATCACCATTTTAGAAGACGGGGTAGAAGTAGGCTGTAATAGCACCATAGACCGCCCCTCGGTGGGGGAAACTCGTATTGGCAAGCAAACAAAAATTGATAACTTAGTCCAGATCGGTCATGGTTGCCAAATTGGAGCCAATTGTGCGATCGCCGCCCAAGTTGGTTTAGCTGGGGGCGTAACTCTAGGCGATCGCGTCATCTTAGCAGGTCAAGTCGGCATCGCCAATCAAGCCAAAATGGGAAATGGTGCGATCGCTGCTGCTAGAGCAGGGATTCTCAAAGATGTTGAGCCTGGGTCAACCGTTTCTGGCACTCCGGCAATTTCCCACAAACTTTATATCAAAGCTGCTGTTATTTACAGTCGCTTGCCAGAAATGTATCAAACTCTTAAGCAATTGCAGAAGACCATCGCTGACAAGTAATGATAAAGATTTGTAAACTACTACCTTTTTAGTAGGAATTACCGTACCTGTTTAAGTAACAAAAATCAAAAAATGAGCGCAAGTACTTATCTAGGTGCGTACATAATTACTGCGAATAGCAAAGCATAACTATATTAATAGTTAATTTGGTGTTGCTGAATTGGTAATAAGTAATTAAGAAGGTTTCCTTTCTGCAATTCCTAATAGGATATGAATAAGGGGGAGATAGGATTGCCGAAAGGAAAAACAATCACACTTTCAGCAATGCTGTTAATTTAAGTCTACTTGCGTAAACACAAGGGCAGGACAAATTTTGGGAACGTAATTACTTTCTATACACTCTGCTTCTAAAGCAACATTTTCAACCTCTGCAATATTTAATCCCCAAGTTTTTATCTCTCCTTTAGTTACTTCTTTTGAACCAATATTTTTGCGATCAAGATAAACAGTTAACCGTACTTTTGTTTCTGCACTCACATTGCTTAAATATTTATTAGTATCGTTAATGCCAAAAGCTAGTTTTAAAGTATTAAATTGATTGTTACCATTGCGAGGATTTAGTAAACAGTCTACTCCCGCAGGAGTATCAGCTTTTATTTGACTATTTGCAGGATTATTAGAGTTTTGACTTGCAAGTTCAGCTATTGCCGTAACGGTAGCTTTACCAATAGTTAAGTTTTTGAGTGATTCAACGAAAGATTGGCTATTAGAGTCAGCACTTGTTGTCGAGCATTTAACTTCGGTTAAAGGAATCGGTTCTGTAACTCTTGCTACAGGTGCAGAAGTCAGTTTTGGCGAGGCTATTTGAACTTGCGGGTTAATTTTTGTCGTCACTGTAGGTGATGAAATTTCTGGAAGGCTGGCAGTGTTTGGGGGTGGAGAAACTCTTGGGTTTGATTGGGTTACTTGCACTAAGGGACTTCGCACTACAGTCGGATTTGAACTTGCGGGAAATCCTGGCGTTGCGACGGGACTTCGCACTACCGCAGGTTGAGGAGTTGAGTTAGGTACTAGCGGTGTTATACCTACACTGCTATTAACTACTTGCTGCCTTGGCAGTAACAAACGAGACAAATACAAAGTTGCCACCGCCGTAGTGGCAATTAAACCAACAACTAAAGGTAAACTTATTGGTTTATGCTTTAATGACTCCGATCTGTTATCAATAGTACTTAGCTGTTGAAGTGGAGCAAAATTAGTAGTAGGTAACTGATTTTTAGTTGTATTTGATACTAGGGTATTTTGAGAATTAACTTGGATATTTTGTAAATCGTTTAGTACCTCCTCAACAGATTGATAGCGATCGCGGAAATGGGACTTAACCATTAGGTCTAAAATCCCCGCTAGGCGATCGCTTACTTGGGCATTTTGTCGCCAGAGAATTTCTCCAGTTTGAGTATTTTCCGCAATTTGTTCTGGATACAGCCTTGTTAAAGCTTGAATTGCAGTGATACCTAGCGCATAAATGTCGCTACTAACACGGGGTTTTCCGCCTAATTGTTCGTTTGCGACATAGCCTGGAGTCCCCACAGAAATTGTTGAGTAAGTGTTATTTTGGGTAGTTGGTAGCTGAATTTCTTTAACTACGCCGAAGTCGATTAAGAAAATTTTGCCGTCTCGTCTGCGCCTAATTAAATTAGATGGTTTAATGTCTCGATGGATAACATTTTGTTCGTGAACAAACTGTAAAACTATAAGTACATCTTTTAAAAAGGCAATTACTTGTTCTTCCGTCCATCGCCTATTTGGAGTAATTTCTTCGCTTAGGTCGTGTCCGTCGATAAATTCTTGAACTAAATAAAATTGATTGTTTTCTTCAAAGTGAGCTAAAAGTTGTGGTATTTGTTCGTGACTACCTAACTTGTATAATATCTCTGCTTCGTTATTAAATAATCTTTGTGCTGCTTTTAAAACATTAGGCGAATTAGAAATAGGCTGTAACTGCTTAACTACACAAATTGGATTACCAGGGCGATCGCCATCTTCTGCTAAATATGTCTCCCCAAATCCTCCTCGCCCTAAAAGTTTGGTAATTTTATAGCGTCCTCGAAGTATTGTATTCATATTTATTAATAATTAGTTATATGGTGATAGAGATCTGAGGGGGTGACATAACAGCTACAATGCATTCATGATAAGCTTCATAGCTCTCATGCCTCGTAAATAATACTCTAACTTATTACGATTAATTCTCATTAATTTCTCGACGACTTCCCAACAAT
>JAABUN010003906.1_pt1 | contig 21633 bp, 22 predicted proteins | sample 5559311 | NCBI WGS metagenome assembly JAABUN01 (sample SAMN10711877, study PRJNA513370) | rock metagenome | isolation source: Antarctica rocks | place: Antarctica: Victoria Land, Siegfried Peak sud
TCTGCGATGGGCTGGTCGCGCTGATGGACGATCCGCTCCGGGTCCGCTCCCTCACCGCCCGCGCCCACCGCGGCGCGGCTGATGCAAGGATTTCCACCTAAGTCGGTATCAGTCGTTCGGCTTGCCGGCATTCCGCAAGGCCGGGAAGAGGATAACGTCGCGGATCGCGTGTTGGTCGGTGAAGAGCATCACCAACCGATCGACGCCGATCCCGAGCCCACCGGTCGGCGGCATCCCGTAGCGGAGCGCCGCCACGTAATCCTCATCGATCGGCATCGCCTCTTCGTCGCCGGCGGCGCGGTCCTCAACCTGTTCCATGAACCGCGCCAACTGCTCCTGTGGATCGTTCAACTCGCTGTAGGCGTTGCCAACCTCGCTGCCGAGGATGAGCGGCTGGAACCGCTCGACCGTCGCGGGTTCACCCGGCTTCCCCTTGGCGAGCGGCGACAGCGCCTTCGGATAATCGTAGATGAACGTCGGCTCCGCGATATTCGGGCGCACGAACGTCTTGAAGAGTTCGTCCACGATCCGCGGCCAGACGGTCGTCGGGGTGATGTCCAGGTCTTTCCCTTGCTCTTTACCCGCCGCGATCGCCGCCACGTAGAGTTCGGCCTGCTCCGGCAGCGCGGCGTAATCTACACCACTCCACTCGGCGACAGCATCGCGCATCTTCACTCGCCGCCACGGCGGCGTCAGCGTGACCGTCTGCCCGCCAAAGGTGATCGTCGGGTCGCCGCGCACCTCCATTGCGATGGCGTAGACCATCTCCTCGACCAGGCGCATGATCGTCTCGTAATCGGCGTACGCCTGATACAGCTCCATCATCGTGAACTCGGGGCTGTGCTTCGCGTCGATCCCTTCGTTCCGATAATCTTTGCAGATCTCGTAGACCCGCTCGAAGCCGCCGACGAGCAGCCGCTTCAGATACAGCTCATCGGCGATCCGCAGGTAGAAGGTCTGATCCAGGGCGTTGTAATGGGTGGTGAACGGTCGCGCCGCCGCGCCGCCATAGAGCGGCTGCAAGCTCGGCGTCTCCACCTCCATGAAACCTTGCGCATCGAGATAGCGGCGCATCGCGCTGATGATCTTCGTGCGCGTGACAAAACGCTGGCGCGTCTCCTCGTTGACCATCAGATCGACGTAACGCTGGCGATAGCGCGTCTCGGTGTCGGTGACGCCGTGCCATTTGTCGGGCGGCGGCGTCAGCGCCTTGGAGAGGATCCGGTAGGCGGTCACTTGCAGAGTCGGCTCGCCGCTGCGCGTACGCATCAGCGTGCCGGTCGCCTGGATGAAGTCGCTGAGGTCGATCAGCGAACGAAAGTTGGCGTATGGCTCATCGCCGAGGTTGTCGCGGCGCAGGTAGAGTTGGAACGTGCCGGTGCCGTCGCGTAGATTGCCGAAGCTGGCGTTCTTGCCCATATCGCGCCGACTGACGAGTCGCCCCACGATCGTGACCGGTGCCCCAGGCTCCTCCGCCCTCGGCGGCGCCGGTGGCGTGGTGCCGCCCTCCCCACCGCCCTCGGCAGCCTCGACCGGCGGCAGCAGCGCCGCCAACTCCGCGATCTGGTGCGTGCGCTCGGCACGCGGCGTATACGGATCGATCCCCAACTCCCGCAGACGCGCAACCTTCTCCAGCCGAACGCGCGTCTGCTCCGGCAAATCCTGGTCGAGTTGTTCGGTATTCATCGTTTCCTTCGGGGAGTCGTGGGTCGTGAGTCGTGGGTCGTGAGAAGGTTCGCTGACAGGGATAGCCTCTCCATCGGTACCGTCTTTCTCACGACCCACGACCCACGACCCCATCGCTATTCAATCGTCCGAATCGTGTACACCATGTCGCCGCCGGGCGCGCGGACGCGGATCTCGTCGCCGATCACCTTGCCAATCATCGCCGCGCCCATCGGGGACTGGTCGGATATCTTGCGGTTACGGGTGTTCGCCTCGGCGGGCACCACGAGCGTCCAGGTTTCGAGTTCGTTAGCATCATCGATGATCGTCACGCGCGAGCCGATCTGGACAGTACCGTCGTGTAAGCTGGTATCGACGAGCTTGGCATTGCGGAGCATATGCTCGATCTCGTTGATCTTCCGGTCGATGCGAGCCAACTCCTCCTTCGCTTCTGTCCCCTCACCACCATCGGCGGCATCGCCATAAGTTTTTGTCCCCTGCAAACGCTCTTTGATCTCTCGTTTCTGCGCGACCAGGGTTGGCAACGTCGCCTCAAGTTGTGCTTTGCCTTCGGCGGTGAGAAGCGTCTGCTTCAGTTCGGCCATGCCTGCGTTCCTTTGAGCGTATGCACTACGCCCCTACAACAACCCAACGCCAGCGGTCGCACCCACACCGTTACAGGCGGGCGCAACCAAAAGCAGGCTACACGAACAGATAGCCGAGGACCATCTTGGCCCTCAGCTCCGTCGCCCCGCCTGCACGGGCAAGTATACGGGGTGGGGGTGGGGCTGGCAACAGCGAGGAGTCGTGAGTCGTGGGTCCTGAGTCGTGAGTGAGGCAGTGCTGATAAAAGGCTATTGGCTTCAGCGAACCTTTTCACGACCCACGACCCACGACTCACGACTCCTCGCCGCACACACTATTCACATAGCCCGAGCGGAACGGCCGCACGCCCGCCGTCTCGGGGTCGAACGCGTGACGCCAGATGCAACCGGTATCGTTGGCGAGGAGGTGGAGCGAGACGGACGTTTCCGCCGAGAGGGTCCGCACGCGATGGATGTCTTCTACCGGGGGAAGCAGCGGATAGAACTCGCCCTGCCGGACGATCCGGCGCTGACTCAGCGTCAGTTCTTCGCGCTCACCGACCGGCACGGCGTCATCGCGCCGCGCGTAGACCGTTTCTTCCTGCTCGCCCTTGTAGAGACCGATCAATCCCCAGGCGAGATGATCGTGGACCGGCGTCATCGAACCGGACGGCACGACGAGCGCGAAGAGGCTGAGATCGCGCGTCCCGGAGCGAAAGATCAGCCACTGCCCGATCCCGCCGCCCATCCCGCTCTCCGGCACCGGAGCCTGGTATGCGTCGGGCAGCCATGCGGTATCATGCAAGAGGGTGGCGAAGGCCGGGCGAATCGCGTCGATCGCCAGCGCCGGGCCGGTTGACGCCGCGATCGACGCGCGGACAGCGGCGATGAAATCGCGCACTCGCGGCGTATCGAGTAAAAATTCGTCTTCGCCAGACCCGGCGAAATGATCCGATTGGTGGTGAAGATCGCCGCACATCGTATTCCCCTCCTCGCTGCTCTCGGCGCAGCATTCGCGGGTACTGTAGCCCGACTACCCTGCCGAGGCAAGCAGCAGCAGCGCGTGAGGGTTTTGCCACACGGCACCGATCGTGCGGCGTTCGTGTTCTGAGGAGAACCGATGAAACCGCAGCCCCGATCACGATCAGCGCCATTTGCCGGACCGCGAGGGTGGCTACGTCGCCGCCTCGGACAAATCGCCGAGCCGGCGGTCACGCTCACCGATTATGGTCTGGCGCTCGAAGGGCTCTGTTGCGCGATCATTCTGGCCCGGAATACGCGGCGAGACAGTGAGCTACGTCCCCTCGGGTCCATCTTCTTCGGTGCGACGGCGCTCGCCGCGCTGACCGGCGGCACCGTCCACGGCTGCTTCCCCGATAAGCGCCACCCGCTGCACCAAAGGTTGTGGACCACGACCCTGCTGGCGCTGGGCACGAGCAGCGCCGCCGCGTGGGGGATCGCCGCGCACCTCGCCTTCGCACCGCATCAGGCGCGTCTTGTCACCACTCTCGGGGCAGGAGCGTATGGCATCTATGGTGCGGTCGTCCTCAGTGGACGGCAGCAGTTCGTCGTTGCCGTCGTCGGGTACCTGCCCGCGATCCTGTTCCTGCTCGGCGCACTCGCCCGCCGCTACGCCCGTTCGCGGGAGCGCGCGGCGGCGTTGGGACTAGCCGGGGTCGGTCTGACCCTGATCGCCACGGGGGTGCAGCAAGGGAAACTCACCATCCACCCGCGCTTCTGCGACCACAACACCCTCTATCATCTGCTGATGGGGCTCGCGTTGCCGCTCTTCTGTGCAGGCTTGCGCGGCCTAGAGACCGCGCCAGCAACCGGACAGACCGATTGAACTGAGGAGAAAACGAACCGATGAACGAAGCGCCCATCTGGCCGACGAGTATGGCGATGCTGGCCGAGATCGCCGGGACGGGGCCGATTGTCAACGACATTCATGCTCAACTCAACGCCACGCGCGTAACCCGGATCATCGCGCCGCATACCGTCGAGGAGGTACGCGCAGCGATCATCGAGGCGCGGCGCACCGGGCAGGCGATCAGCATCGCCGGCGGGCGGCACGCGATGGGCGGCCAGCAATTCGGCACCGACGCCATCCTGCTGGATACTACCGGGCTCGATCGGGTGCTGGAATTCGACCGCGCGGCCGGAGAGATCGAAGTCGAGGCTGGAATCCAGTGGCCCGCGCTAATTGCGTATCTGCTCGAACAGCAACAGGGGGCCACGCAACAGTGGGGAATTATCCAGAAGCAGACCGGGGCCGACCGGATGTCGATCGGCGGGGCGCTGGCATCCAATGTCCACGGTCGCGGCCTGCGCTTGCGCCCGATCATCGGCGATGTCGTCGCGTTTACCCTGCTCGACACGAATGGGGATTCGCTCCGCTGCGACCGACAGACCAACGGGGAGCTCTTCCGGCTCGCGATCGGCGGGTATGGCCTCTTCGGGGTAATCGTCGCGGTGCGCTTGCGGCTCGCACCGCGCCAGAAAGTGCGCCGGGCGGTCGAGTTAGTCGATGTCGCGGCGGTGCCGGAACTCTTCGCACAGCGGATCAGCGAGGGCTACACCTACGGTGACTGGCAATTCTCGATCGATGATCGCGCCGACGATTTCCTGCGCGGCGGGATCTGCTCCTGTTATCACCCCGTCCCCGACGAGACGCCGATCCCCGCGTCGCAGCGGCTCCTCAGCCCGGAAGATTGGGGCCGCTTGCTTCTCTCCGCCCACGCCGACAAACCACGCGCTGTCGCAGCGTATCGCGCCCATTATCTCGCCACGTCCGGGCAGATCTACTGGGCCGACACCCAACAACTCGCCGATTACACCGACGGGTATCACCAACTCCTCGATCAGCGACTCGGGGCAAACACGCCAGCGACGGAGATGATCGCCGAACTCTATGTGCCGCGCCGTGCCCTCCCCGCGTTCATGGCTACGGCGGCGTCAGATTTCCGCGCCCAGCAAGTCGAGCCGATCTATGGCACGGTGCGCCTGATCGAGCGTGACGACGAGAGTTTCCTGGCCTGGGCACGCGAACCATACGCCGGGGTGATCTTCAATCTCCATACGGTCCATACCCCGGCAGGGATCGCGCACACGGCGGCCGCATTCCGCCGCCTGAACGATCTGGCAATCGCACAAGGTGGCAGCTTCTACCTGACCTATGGACGCTTCGCGACGCGCCAGCAGATCGAAACCTGTTACCTGCAATTCAGCGAGTTCTTGCGCCTGAAACGCCGCTACGATCCCGAAGAACGTTTCCAGAGCGACTGGTACCGCCACTATCGCGACCTCTTCGCCGCGCCGACCAGCCGATGAACGCCGATCGTCCGAGCGCCACCGCCCTGATCGTCGCCGCCGGGCTCACCGCCCTGGCACACGACCAGCAACTCGGGCGCTTCGTCACGCCCGCAGCGGCCGCGTTCGGCGCGCGGGCGATTGGCGCCAGCCCTGGGCCGCTACGCTGGCTCCTGCCGCAGCTCGAGCGCAGGGCGTTCCGGCTGGCGCTCGGCACAATCGAGCGGGCGATCCTGCCCGGCATCTTGCTCCACTACGCCCTCCGCAAATGCGCCATCGAAGATGCTGTGCGTCAGGGTATCGCGGCGGGGATCGGGCAGCTCGTCGTACTCGGCGGCGGCTTCGACACCCTGGCACTGCGTCTCGCGCACGAGTTCCCCGCTCTCGTCTGCATCGAGATCGATCATCCGGCCACGCAGCGCGTGAAGCGCCAGGTGTTGACGGCGGGAGAGACACCGCCAAGCAACCCGACCTTGCTCCCCGCCGATCTGGCGCAGGTGTCTCTCACCGACCTTCTGCAGGGCTGCCCGTCCTACGATCTGGCGCAACCCACATTCTTCGTCGCGGAAGGGTTGCTGATGTACTTCCCGGCCCCCGCCGTGAGCATACTTTTCCATGCGATCCAGTCGGCGGCCTCACCCGGTAGTCGATTCGCCTTCACCGCCATGCAACCGCGCCCCGATCAGACGATCGGCTTTCTCGGCGCAAGCCCACTCCTCGACCATTGGCTGCGCTGGCGCGGCGAGCCATTTCGCTGGGCACTCCCTCGCGCGGCGCTCCCCGCGTATCTGGAGGCACACGGCTTCGTACTCGAAGAAGTCATCACGACTGCGACCTTGCGGCGGCACTACCTCGCGCCGTCAGGGCTGACGCACCGCCCGCTTGCTGTCGGGGAATACCTCTGCCTTGCACACGTCAAGTCGCGCGCTGATTCAATCTGACCTTAGCGCTGCGACTCAGCCAGGATCCGTCGCCCGAACTGCCCCAGCAGCACGTCGTACGGTGCGGCGTTCTCCGGGTGCAGCTCGAAGCGGGCGCGCTCGAAGTACTGCACGGTGTAGGTCTTGCCATCTTCAAGCTGCTGCTCGAACGGCGCGGAGAGGGGGTAGCCGAACTGCGCCAGGCCGCCGTTGGCCGTCCAGTAGGCCATGAAGCGCGGGCCGACGTTGTGCCCGGTCTCGGGGAAATACTCGCTCCCCGCCAGCGGAACGGCGGGCGCGACCGGCGCATCGGGAACGGTGGCGACGATGCGCCGCCCGAATTGGCCGATCAGCACATCGTCGGGTGTGGCGTTCTCCGGGTGGTACTCTAGCCGGACCCGCTCGAAGTATTGCACCATGTACTCGTTGCCATCCTCTAAGGTCTGCGCGAACTCGTCGCTGAGCGGGTAGCCGTTCCCCTCCAGACCACGCTGCTCCCAGCGATCGTAGAACGTCCCGCGCACGCAGTAGCCGGTCTCCGCGAAGCAGCGTTCGGTCAGGCGCTCGCGCGCGATCGTGTAGGTCACGCTGGCGAAATCGAGTCCTGTTGAGCCCTGTTTCAAGTTGGGGCCGACACTGATGCGATATTGTGTGCCGAGTGGGGGCGCGGATCGCGCCGAGCAGCGGGTCGCCCGCTGCAACTCGAAGGGGAGAGTGAAGGTGCCGTCCGCCCCGACCGTGACCTCCGCGAACCCCACCCCCTGGTGCCCGCCGAGCGGGAAGGCGGTCAGGGAGAGGATGTTGCCGGGAGTCCAACTGGCCCCGCCAGCGACCGCCGGGCCGTTGCAAGCACCCGACTCCGGCGCGAGCGTCAACGTCGGAAGCGGGCGATGGGCGACCAAGCCGACGGTGAAGACTGCCCGCGCGAAGGCGTCTGGCGGGACGAACGGATCGGCGTTCGGCACGCTGGCCGCGACGACATACTGCGCGCCGTCCAGGTCGGCACCGGGCGACGCGCCGGTGCAGGGCATGAGGTCGAGCGCGAACGTGCCGTCGATGGCGGCGACCACCGTAAGCGGCGCATCGCCGGTCGGCTTGGTGTCCCCACCGGAGGCGGCGATCTCGACGGTGCGACCGACCGGGAAGTTTGCGCCCCGCGCGATCACGGGCGTGCCGCACGGTGCCTGGTTCGGGGTGAGGGTCAGAGTTGATTCAGTCGCCGATTCTAGCAAGGTGATACCCCTATTGGTGTTCGGCAGGTCAGCCATAGACGCGGCCAGAGGGGTGAAGATGGGGTGAGCCAGGACCGTGCCCACCTCTGCCGCCCGCACAGGCGCGAATGGTATCGTCAGCGTGCCACCGATCGCGAGCAACAAGAGACAGAAGGACGCGAGGCGGCGCGAGATCAACATCAGAAACCTCCTGATCGTTAATCGACTAGACACTTCAATCGATCAGCCCGGCGAAAAGGAGGACGAACAGCATGAGGAGAGACCCGAAGCCCCACGCCAACCCACCGACGCAAAAGGCACCAAGCGCGCGTACCACGAGGCGTTGCGGGAGGAGGAGGAACGCGGCCAGCGCGAGGCAGATCGCGATACTCGTTGCCACCGCGCCAGCCGCTCGCTGCCAGTCGGCCTCATACCAGTTTGCAAAGCGGTGCTGCCGCGCGAGATCAGCCAGCGTCGCTTCCGGTAATCCGAGGCCGACGCGCGACGCCAGCGTATACGAGGCTCCGCCGATGACGCGGTTCCCCGCCCAGCAAGAGCCCTCGCGGTCGCCGTAGACCACATGGCAGGCAGTGAAGAGGCTGGAGTGATCATCGTGCGTGATCTCAGCGACGAGTTCCCGCCCCTCGACCGTGAGGCGGCAAACTTCGTGGTGGCGATCACCGGTCGGCGTAGTGCAATTGAGCACGCGGCGCGGGATGTAGGTGCGCGTATACCCTTCGCCGATCCCGAAGCCTGCGATCTGTAGCTGACCGCCGCGCGGCGCAACGCTCTGTGTCAGCGCGACAAAGGCAACGCCGAGCACCACGGCGAGGGCGAGACAGAATAGTCCGGCGCTCCTGGCGATCCTGGTGCGCTCCATCCTGCGCTCCTGCGCGTGCGTTAATAGACTGCGTCAAATGACTCCTGTCTTTGCAATAGAACGGTGGACCTTCCTTGCGGTTGCGTCACTGGTGAGGATTTGTGCTAGAAATCACCTCAGCGCCGCGTTGCGAATGGAGGTGCGAGTCTGTTCGCGATCTGCTATCATTTGTTCTGTACGTACAAATGCCCCGGTGGTTTCGGCTTGGCCTCCGACGACCCTCGGGGCGCAACTGCAAGAGAGGCAAGTGATGAGCGAGCAAGGAGCCGATGCGGGGAGCAGGGCGAAGTTCGATCCATCGCGCTATCTGCGTCAGATGCGCGGGCGTGACGGCGGCACCGATTATCTCGGCGTGAAGTGGCGGCTTGTCTGGCTGCGCTCGGAACACCCGGACGCCCAGATCAGCACCGAGCACGTCACGATCACGTCGGATATGGCGATCTTCAAGGCGCTCGTGTCGATCCCCGGTGGCGGCTCCGCGACCGGCTACGGCTCGGAATCGGCCAAGGAGTTCGGCGATTTTATCGAGAAGGCAGAGACGAAGGCGCTCGGTCGCGCCCTGCTGGCACTCGGCTTCGATACCCAGGCGGTCCAGGATCTCGGCGACGATGACGTGGCCGAATCGGCCGCGCCGTTGCGCCCGCTGCCCACACGCGCGGAAGTGGCGCGCAACGAGGCCCCCGCCCGCCCGATCACCGCGCCGCAACCGGCGGTCGCCCAGCGCGGCCCGAGCGTTCCCGTTGCTCCCCGCTCCGAACAGATCCCCGCCGATCTGCGCCGCCAGGCACCGGTGCGACCGATCCGTGAGATCGAGCCTGAAGATACCCTCCTTGAGCCCGATCTCATCCCCGACCCCCCGATCGAGGAACGGCGCGAAGCGGTCGCCGAGGCTCCGGTGCGGATCGCTGAGCCCACGCCAGCGCGCCCGCAGTTCAGGCCGACCCCGCCGCAACCGGCGGTGCGTCCGGCCCCACGCCCCGCGCCCGCAGCCGCGCCAGCCCCAAGCTTCAGCCGCGAGCCGGTGGATGATGGCGAGGACGAGGTGGTCGATCTGGCAAATTACGGCTGGACCGAGTTCTGGAGTTGGGCGCGGGCACGCGGCTTCAACGACCGCAAATCGCTCGATGCGGTGGTCGGTCGCGCAACGAACGGGATGACACCGTTAGAGATCCGCAAGCAGATCCAGGCCAAGCAGAACTGAGCGCAGGGGCAGCACGATGACCGGGCAATGGATTGGGGAGCGCGGCGAGGCGGCGGGCCTGCGCTATGTCGAAGTCGCACATAGCGCGTTAGGCACCGCCGCGCCGCTGGTGATCGGTCTGCACGGGCGCGGCAGCAACGCCGACGATCTCGCCGGGCTCGCCCCGGCGCTCGATCTGGGCTGGCGCTACATCTTCCCGCAGGCACCGAACCGGCTCGATGTGGGCGGTTGGGGCGAGAATTTCTCCTGGTACGAGCCGATCATGACCGCCGAAGAGCGCCAGCAAGCCGCGCAGGCTGGCGTCCCGGTTTCGCCGCAACTCCTCACGGCGCGCGAACGGCTGGGCGTCTTCCTCGCCGCCACGCATGAACGATTGGCGACACCGCCGACGCAGAGCGCCCTGATCGGCTTCTCGCAAGGGGCCGCGATGACCTTGGATACTGGGTTACACGCCGCACCGCGCTACGCCGTCCTCGTCGCGATGAGCGGCTATCTCCCCGAAGGCGACGATCTCCCCGCGACTATCGCTGGGGCGCGGGAACAGCCGTTGCTGATCATCCACGGCACCGTCGATACGGTCGTCAATGTCGAGATCAGTCGGCGTGCCCGGCAGGTATTGGAAGCGAGCGGGATGCGCCCTGCGTATCGCGAGTTCGCGATGGGACACGAGGTCAGCGAGGAATCACTGGCGGTCGTCGCGGCGTTCCTCCGCGATCATCTCGGCACAAGCACCCCGCACGAAACGGCATGACCACCACGACGCTCGATCCCGCCAGCATCGAGGCTGGGATCGCCCACCTTCGCGCAGCCGACCCGGCGCTGGCCCGCGCGATCGACGCGGTCGGGCCGTGCACGCTGACCTTGGAAAGCGATCATTACCGCGCGCTGGTCGAGGCGATCGTCTCGCAGCAGATCTCGATCAAAGCCGCCGCGTCGATCCTGGCGCGGGTCGTCGCCCTCTGTGCGCCCGACGCGACCCTCACGCCCGGCCATCTCGCCGCCATCTCCGAGGAGGAATTGCGCGCGGTCGGCTGTTCCCGCGCCAAGGCGCTCTACCTGAAAGACCTCAGCGCGCGGATCGTGGATGGATCGCTCGATCTGGCGGCGCTTAGGCGCTTACCCGATGAGGAGATCGTCGCGCAACTGGTGGCGGTGAAAGGGATTGGGCGCTGGACGGCCGAGATGTTCCTGATCTTCTCGCTCGGGCGCCTCGATATCTGGCCCGTCGATGACCTGGGAATCGTCATCGCGGCGCAAGGTCTGTACGCGCTACCGGCGCGACCGAAGCCCAAAGAGTTGCTGGCGCTCGGCGAGCCGTTGCGCCCTTATCGGACCCTCGCGGCCTGGTATCTCTGGCAGCACCGCCGTATCCTCCTCGAAATGCCCTGGTAAACTCTCAGCCGAAGATCGTCGCGGACAGCCGCCACAAGGTCGACTGACGTTAGGAGCACGGACAATGACGACTATCAACTCCGAGAATCCGGTAGCAGTTGCCACCATTGCTGCCATCCAAACGGGTGATCTGCGATCACTCGAGCAACTGCTGGTCGACCATCCCGGTCTGGCTTCGACCCGGCTTGGCGACGATGATCCCGAGGGGATGTCGCGCACGCTCCTTCACGTCGTAGCGGACTGGCCGGGGCACTTTCCCAATGGTGCCGCGACCGTGGCTGCCCTCGTGGGGGCTGGTGCCGATGTCCACGCGCGATTCCGTGGTCCGCATGGGGAAACGCCGCTGCACTGGGCCGCGAGTAGCGACGATCTGGCGGTCCTAGACGCACTACTCGACGCTGGCGCGGATATCGACGCACCTGGCGCAGTTATCGCCGGCGGTTCCCCGCTCGCGGATGCACGCGCCTTCAAGCAGTGGCGGGCAGCGTACAGGCTGGTTGAGCGCGGCGCGAGGATCACGCTCATCGATGCCGCAACCCTTGGGTTAATGGACCGCATCGAGTCCTACTTCACCAATGCCGCGGCAACCACACCGGAGATGATCGATCGGGCCTTCTGGGGTGCTTGCCACGGAGGACGTCAAGATGCAGCCGCGTATCTCCTTGCTCATGGGGCCGATGTGAACTGGATACCGGATTGGGAAAAGCTGACGCCTTTAGACGCGGCTGAACGCAGCGCCGCAATGGAGCTCGGTAGTTGGCTGCGGACACACGGTGCCAAGTCGGCGGCAGAGTTGGTCTGATCGCTTCGCGACACCTGGGGCGAGAGCAGGACAGCGGGCAATCGTCATAGCGCAATAGAGCAGCCATAATGCTCCGCTTCATCGAGCATGGCCCGCTGGCGGCGACGGATCAGAGTGGAGTAGATGGGCTGATGACCGACGATACAACGCGCGAACGCCGCCTCGAACGGCTCCGCGCCCGCCTGACCGAACAACTGACCGTCAAGGAGGTGCCGGTCACGCTGCCGCGCGCCGGGCGCACCTACACGATCCTGGCCCCTTCCGATCACGATCGGCTGCTCGATGAGGCCGAAACCGATCCCGAGCAGAATCTGCCTTACTGGGCGGAGATCTGGCCGAGCGGGCTCGCCCTCGGCGATGTCGCACTCACACGGGCGAGCGAACTGGCGGGGCGCACGGTCCTCGAACTAGGGAGTGGCCTCGGGATCACCGCTACCGCCGCGTTGGAAGCGGGCGCGGAGCTGCTCGCCGCCGATTATTCGGCGATCTCGCTGGGCCTCTGTCGCTACAACAGCCTGCTAAATGCGGGGCGTGAGCCACGGACGATCGAGGTCAACTGGCGCACACCATCGCCGGAGATCCTGAAACGCGCCGACGATCTTCGCGGCTACCCGCTGATCCTCGCCGCCGATGTCCTCTACGAAACCCGCGACATCGCCCCGCTACTGGCTCTCACCGCGCGACTCCTCGCCCCCGATGGCGTCCTGTGGCTGGCCGAACCGGGGCGCGATGCCGCGCAGAAGTTCCTCGCCGCCGCCGATGAACTCGGCTGGCAGCGCGAGAGCGAAGGCCATGAAGGGCCGTGGACCGAGGGGACGAAGGTGCGCGTCGGCGTCCATTTCTTGCGCCGCCCGGTGAACTGAATGGGCTATTTCGCGATTGCCTGGAGGTGAGGACCTCACCCCCGGCCCGCTGCGGCTCGCCACCCGCTCTCCCATGCGTGAGGGAGGAGGAAATTAACGTTACCAGCGTAAGTTCGTGTCGTCGTCCGCATCGCGGTAGCTGACACGCTCTTTTTCGCGTCGCCCTTGGGTCGACTGACGCGGGGAGATCGCCGCCGTGCGCCGCCCTTCTCGCGCTTCCAGGCGGCGCGGCCTGTCGCGCGACACCATCTCGAATTCGAGGCCCCCGGTGAAGAGCGCGAAGAGGTTATACGCCCAGCCCGCCATGATCAGGATGATGGCGAAGATCGCGCCACCGATGATGGTCAGGGCGAGCGTGCCGAGCGCCGCGCCGATGAACGGATGGTGCCCAATCGGGGCGAGCCATTCGTAGAAGCCATCGACATGCAGCGCCTCGCGTGGGCGGAACTCCGGCGTCGGGAGAGGGAAACCGGCGATGCGGGTGTTCGGAGCCCAGGGGGTCCACGGAGTCCACCCATCGAGTGTGCCCCAGATCCCGTGGAGGATCCAGGCGACGATCACACTGGTCAGCAGGGCCGGAATGAGGCTGACGATCCACCCGATGCTGAACCCGACCCGCGCGACGGAACGCAGGCGCACGCGCCCGACCGCCAGACGCATCGGCCCGGCACGGTCAAGTTCATCGGGATAGTCTTCGCGCATCTTCGCCACCACGCCGAGAGTTCCGAGAGCGCAACGCGCCACCAATGCCACTGCAAAGCAACGGCCCATCGCCTCAAGCCTAGCAGCAGGCAAAGACCTTTCGCAATCCGCGCTCCATGAGCCTACGCTGGCGGGCAGTTGAATCCCCATGAAGGGGACAATGACCGCGCCTGGAGGCGTGAGCGCCACGAAACCCACCTGCGTGGGTTAGGATTATTGCCAAGGCGATGCGCTACACGAAAGGCATTGCGCCAGTAACAGACCTAACCGCCGCAGGGCGGTTTCGTGGCCCGCAGGCCCCCAGGCACGGTTTTAACCGCCCGCCACACTAGCACGGCGTTATCAGCGCGAGCGTGTGGTTCGCAAAGGCACGGCGGCAAAGGCGGGGTCAACAGAGGCGGGCGACGCAGGGGCAGCAGAAGCCACGATTGCCGGAGCGGCGGCCGTAATCGTATTCGCCACACCGCTCGGTATCGGCCCACCTTCCACGATCGCGGTGATGAGCAGCACCGCTTCATGATCGAATTGGGTACCCCGCCCCTCGCGCAGTCGGCGCAGCGCCTCCACCGGGGGGAGCCCTTCGCGATAGGGGCGGTCGGCGGTCATGGCGTCGAAGGCATCGGCGACAGCAAGCCAACGCCCGACGAGCGGGATCGTTTCCCCCTCCCGCTGGAGGTGATATCCGCGACCATCAGGGCGCTCGTGATGCGCCGCTGCCCAGGTGGTGATCGACTCCCAACCGGGAATCATCCGCAGGACATGGGCACTATCGGCGGGATGTCGCCGCATCGAGGTCCATTCGGTCGCATCGAGTGGACCGTTCTTATCGAGCACCAGATTGGAGACGCCCAGCTTGCCGAGGTCGTGGAGCAACCCGGCGAGCAAGACCTCCTCCACGTCGGCGGAGAGCGCACCCGCCAACTGCGCCATCGCCCCGGCGAGTGCCGAGACGCGGTGCGAGTGCTGTGCGGTGAAGGTCGATTTCGCATCGACGATATCCGCGAAGACGCCCGCGAGGAGTGGCGCGGTGAGCGACTGCGCCTCGCGCAGCGGCGACTCGCCGACCGCGAGATCGACGGTCAGCGGATCGAGCCACTCATCCGCAGCCAGCGGGGGTAGGCCGATGAGGATAGCCTGCAACGCCGCCACCACCGCCGGATCGAGCCGCGCGCCAGCCTGTGGCGCAAGCCGCTCCGCGACGATCGCCGATGAGAACTCTTCGCCCCAGACCGTCGCCAACTGGGTCGCCGTGACGATCCGCGCCGCGATCGGGATCGCCGTGCCAGACAGCTTACCCGGATTCCCCGAGCCATCCCAATGCTCACCGACCGCCGCGATTGCCCCGATCGTGCCGATCGGACACCGGAGCTGATCCGCCAGCCGGGCCGCTTCGGCATTCCGCTCGGCGAACTGCTGCTGGTAGTTGCGTAGCCCGAGCAACGCATTGGTCCAGCCCCAGACCCGTCGTGTCGCCTTGTCGGACTGCCGACGTTGGAGATCCCAGAGGAGCGCGGCGAAGGTCGCGGGAGAATAACGTTCCATCGCGAAGACGTGCCGGTGAAAGGCGACATCGTCGGTCCCGACCGCCACCGTGAAGGCCGGGCGACTGGCGGCGCACCCGGCATCTTTCAGGAGCGCGGTCAGGGCAATATCGGCGAGTTCAGCCGCAGGCAAGCCGAGGCGACGCCCAACCATCAGCCCCAGAGCCGCCGTTGCCTGCGCGTGGCCCGACCGCCGACCCATCACCAGATCGAGCGCCAGCGACAGGCCGCGCAGGGCGTCCAGGCATCGACCTGCCTCTCGCCCGCTTACTCGGCCATCGCGGCGACCTCTGTGACGGTTTCCCTGACGCCAAACCGGCGCAGCGCACGATTACTCATCATCGTTGCAGTATGACGACCAGAGCCATTCGGTCCAGTACGCACGGCCCATGAGGGTATCCCGAAGCAGAAAAGCGGTGCATCGTCTACGCTCACGGCGCGGTTAGTGCGATACTCAGTCTTGAGCATACGTGGGTGCGACTATCCCCGGATCGCGCCGCCACCAATAGCACCCGAGACAAGACCCGAGGAGGACTATGAGCTACGATCTGCTGATCGATCATCGCGAAGGCGAAACGTTCACGCGCCAGGAAGCCGAAGCGGCAATCGCCAAATTCCCGCAGTTGCGGCGCCGCGACGCGGAATCGTATCGCTCTGCCGCGACCGAACTGGTCCTCACAGCGGAGCGACCGGGTGCGCCGATCGACAATCTCACGCTGCGCCTCCTCTACCGCGAGCTACCGGGCAGCTTCGATGGCGCGTGCGATCTGGCGCTCGGCCTGGCCGAAGCACTCAATGGTCGCGTGATGGACGCGCAACTCGGCGAACAGATCACCCCGGAAACGCGTGTTCGCTCGCGGGCGAAGGCGGAAGAAGTGGCGCGCTGGTCGAAACGGCTCGGCACCGAGTTCGAGCAGCCGGAGAAACCGTACGTCGATGAGCCGGTAGTGGCCGAGCCAGCCCCGGCGAGCAACGATGGGGAGCGCCCGTGGTGGAAATTCTGGGCGCGCGACTAGCCGGATCGGGGCTCATGCTGATTACGCGAACGCACTATGGAGTCGCCCGATGACCTTCCCCGATGGCGCGATCGACTATCGCGCCCACCCCGAACTCTACCGCGTCGGGCGCGGCGAGATCGGGGTCTTTCACGTCGAGCCGTATAAAGGTGAACTCCTGCCGCTCTGGACGATTCGCACGCCGGAACTGGCGACGGAGGCGGCAGCGGCAATCAGCGCCCGTTTTCGCGACTATCGCAATGCGGGCGATTTCGTCGGCATGGATATGGCGCGCAAGTACCTGCAGATGGGCTATACCCGCGCCCGCCGCTATGCCAACCATCGCGGCGGGCGCAAACGCGCCGCCGACGGCACCGAGAATCCGCTCGGTTCAGGCGATCCGGCCAAAGCTGAGGTCGCTGTGATCTACCGGGAGCATTGGCGCGAGGCGGCCGCTGACGAGCAGTATCAACGTCTCAAAGCGGAGCATACGAAGCGGGTCAAGGCGACTTAATGCAAGATCAGGGCACTGGGGGGGGCATGGCGGTGGGTGCCGTGGCGGGGCGGGTCTTGACCCGCCCCTACCACCAGCCCCAAACCACAACCCTGATCCTGGATTAACGCTCGCCGCATTCGGCGCGATCAGGCGTCGCCGCGCGCTTGCAACTCCGCCAACCCCGCCACAACCTCATCGCGCGGTAGATTCCCCGCGATCAGGTCAGCGTCGGTCAGCGTCGCGAGGCGTTCGTAGAAGACGATCCCTTCGGGGACGAGATCGGGAGCGTCGTCGAGTAGATTGAACAAGGCGTCCTCTGCCCTGGCAAAATCGCCGATTTGCTCGTGGAAGCGCCAGAGCAGATCGTTGATTTCGAACGGCAATTCGTACTCATCCAGCTTATCGAGCAACGGTGCGACCGCCGCGACCGCGCGCTCGTCGTTGATCCCCTCTTCGACCACCACGGTGAGATAGATTTGCAGCGCCTTCAGGCCACTCGCGGCCGCGGCGTCGCTTTCCCCCTGCGCCTCGTGCAGTTCAGCCTGTTCACGCAAAAGCGCACCGAGAAGCAATAACTTCTCCGCGACGACACCATCGCCCGCCGCAGCGGCACGCCCGAGGCGGATCAGGCCGATCAGTTCCGCCGCCGAGACCGTCTCCAGTGCGCCGCTATTCAAGCCGAGGAACTGGCGCAGGAGTTGGTCGATCGACTGACCGGCCGCCTCGTACTGCCCACCCTGGCGCAACCCGGCGAGGCGCAGCACGCCCGCCCAGGCAACGCCCATCTGCTCGATCACGCGCAGGAGATAATCGCGCTTCACCATCCGTCAGCACCTCTCGCATATGCATTGGCACCGACCCACCCAGCACCACGCTGACTATACGCGATCGGGGAGAGCCCGGTCGCGCCACAGCCCTGCGAGCACGACAATCCAAAGATTAACACTCCCTTTGCCCTCCATTAAGACTGCCTTAACAATGAGACGGTACAACTTTCCCAGGCGATACGGGTGGGCAACGAGACGAAACACCCACAAGGGAAGGGGAACCATGCCGTCATTCGGACGATTCCTGGTGGCGCGTGGGGTACGCGCCGCGCTGACGATCTGGATCGTCGTCAGCGGCGTGTTCATCATCCTCAGACTCTCCGGCGATCCGGTCACCCTCCTCCTCTCGGAGAATGCCACCCCCGATCAGATCGAGGCGTTACGTACCCGCCTCGGGCTCGACGCACCGATCTTCGTCCAATATGTGCGCTATTGGGCTAGCCTCTTCCAGGGCGATTTCGGCGATTCGTTGCGCCAGCGGCAACCGGCACTCAGCCTCGTCTTCGAGCGGATGCCAGCCACCTTGCAACTCGCCGCCGCTGCCTTCGGGCTGGCCGTCGTCGTCGGATTAAGCCTCGGCACCTTCGCGGCCATCCTGCGCGGCACGATCTGGGATCGCCTGGCGATGTCTCTGATCAGCGTCTTGCAATCGGGACCGGCCTTTTTTGTCGGTATCGTACTAATCCTGATCTTCAGCGTACGCTTCGGCTGGCTGCCGAGTTCGGGTCGCGGTGATGCCAAGAGCCTCATCCTTCCTGCCGTCACCCTCAGCGGCTTCACGATGGCGAGTCTGGCGCGACTGGCCCGCTCGGCGCTGCTCGATGTGCTGCGCCTCGACTATATACGCACCGCCCGCGCCAAAGGGCTCGGTGAGCGCGCAATCCTGCTGCGCCACGCCTTCCGCAACGCCGCGCTGCCGCTGATCACCGTCATGGGCCTCGAACTCGGCGGCTTGGTTACCGGAGCGGTGATCACCGAGACGGTTTTTGCCTGGCCGGGGGTCGGGCGGCTGGCGGTCGGTGCGGTCAGCACACGCGATTACCCCGTCGTCCAGGCGGCGGTCCTCTTCATCGCCGCGATCTTCGTCCTAGTGAACTTCCTGGTCGATTGCTCCTACGCCCTGATCGACCCGCGCGTGGGGAGCGCATAACACGATAACCAACACCGATTGAGCGGAGAGAAAAGGACACGCATGGGCGCACAACCGCTGACGAGGCCAGTCAACTCGCCACTTGCCAAGGGAGCGGCAGATCCGACCGCGACGATATTGTCACGCACGAGCCGCAAGCGACTCTGGCGGATCTCGCCGATTATCGCCATCTGCATGGCCTTCCTGGTATTGCTGACGTTGGCGGCGATCTTCGCGCCGCTGATCGCGCCGCACGATCCCCTGCGTCAGGCGCTGAGTATGCGGAACCGCCCCCCGGCCTGGATCAGTGGCGGCAGCACCGACCATCTCTTCGGTACGGACAATCTGGGCTACGACATCTTCAGCCGCCTCCTCTACGGCGCGCGGATCTCGCTGGCGATCGGCGTCATCGCCACGCTCATCGGGGCGCTGCTCGGCACGGCGCTGGGGCTGATCGCGGGCTTCTTTCGCGGCCCCGCCGAGTGGATCATCATGCTGGCGGTCGATGCCCAACTCGCCACGCCGTTCCTGGTGATCGCCATCGCCACGATCGCCGCATTCGGCAAAGGGTTGCCGATCCTGATCATCTTGGCGGGGGTCAGCGGCTGGATGGGCTTCGCCCGCGCCTGCCGCTCCTCCGTCCTCTCACTCCGCGAGCGGGATTTCGTCGCCGCCGCGCGGGCGCTCGGCGCGACCGACTGGCGGATCCTCTTCCGCCATATCCTGCCGAATCTGTGGTCGATCATCCTGGTCATCGTCACGATCGACCTGCGGCGGGTCATCCTCTTCGAGGCGTCCCTGAGTTTCCTGGGGCTTGGCGTGCAGCCGCCGCAACCTTCCTGGGGTTCGATGATCGATAAAGGACGCGAATACCTCGGCACCGCCTGGTGGATCAGCATCTTCCCCGGCCTGGCCCTGATGCTGACGATCCTGGCGGTCAGCCTGATCGGGGACTGGTTGCGTGATGCGCTCGATCCAACGCTGCGGAACGGGTAGTGGCGAGTCGGGAGTCGTGAGTCTTGAAAGAAAGAGGCAGAGGGTAATGACAACCGGGCGAGTAGTACGACGACGTGAGCTTTTGCGCGGGGTGGCCGGATTTGCCGGGGCGGGGGCGCTGACGGCGCTCCTGGCGGCGTGCGGCGGGGTGGCGACCGAGACACCGAAGCCTGCGGCCACGGCTGCGCCGGTCGGCGGTGGGGCTGCCGCACCGACAACGGCCCCGGCCGCTGGCAGCGGGGCGACAGCGACGACAGTGGGAAGCGCGGCACCGGCGGCGAGTGCCAGCAGTGCCGCCGCCACACCGGTCAGCAGCGGCGGCAACGGCAAGACGATCTCCGAGTTGCGGGTGGCCGTCGCGGCCCTCCCCGACAGCATGGACCCGCAGGAATCGATTAGCAATGTCGGGATGCGGATCCATTATTTCACCTATGACACCCTGATCCGCCGCGATTTCCTGGATAACAACAAGCTGGTGCCGTCCCTCGCGACCGAGTGGAAGCGCATCGATGACAAGACCCTCGAAATGACCCTGCGGAAAGATGTTCTCTGGCAGGATGGCACACCGTTCACCGCCGCCGATGTGAAATACACCTTCGATCGGATCATCGGCAAAGACCCGAAGCTCGAAGTCGCCACACCGGGCTACTTCCCACTCACCTCGGTCGAGGCGCTCGATGATTACCGGGTGCGCTTCGTCAGCACCGCCGTCGATCCGGTCCTCGAAAAACGGTTCGCCGGACTCGGCGCGCAGATCATCCCGGCCAAATACCATCAGTCGACCGGTACGGACGCCTTCCGCACCAAGCCGCTCGGCACCGGGCCGTACCGGATGGTCGAGTACATCAAAGACGACCGGATGACATTCGAGGCGCACGACAAATATTTCGGCGGTGCGCCGGTCGCGAAGAAGTTGACTGTGCGCCTCATCCCCGAGACTGCGGCACGGATGGCCGCGCTGATTAATGGCGAGGTGGACGTCGTCACCAACGTCCCGCCCGATCAGATCGCCTCGCTGAAGACGAAGAAAGATGTCATGGTCGCGCAGGCACCACTGGCGAACATGCACGTCCTGCGCTTCAACATGAAGGTCAAGCCGCTCGACAACAAGTTCATTCGGCAGGCGCTGACCCAGGCGATCGATCGCCGTACCCTGACCGCCGACCTTTGGGGCGGCAATGCGGTCCAGCCGCGCGGCTTCCAGTTCGAGGGCGAAGACCTGTTCAACGCCGCGCGCCCATACTCGCCATACGATCCGGCCAAGGTGAAGGCGCTCCTCACGCAAGGCGGCTACAGCGGGCAGGAGATCGTCTATCTGGCGAACACCCCGAATTACTACACCAACGAGCGCGAGGCGGGCGAAGTCATCGTCGAGATGTGGAAACAGAACGGGATCAACGGTCGCCTCGAACTCCTGGAGGGTGCCGCGAAAGACGCGGCATTCAAGGAGAACACCCGCCACGCCACGCCGTGGTCGGCCACGTCCGGCACCGCCGACCCCGACGGCTATCTCTGGCGCAACTGGGGGCCGGACAACGGCCAGCAGAAGAACGGCTGGTGGACCGCCGAGAGTGCCGCGAAGTACAACGCGCTCGGCACGGAAGCCCGCTCGATCCTCGACCGTCAGAAGCGGTTCGACCTCTACCAGCAGATGCTCGATCAGTACGATGAAGAGGCACCGGGCACCGTCCTCTACGCGCCGAAAGAAAGCTACGGCCTGCGCGCCAATATCGACTGGACCCCGTACACCCTCTACTACATGGACCTGCGGAACTACAACTTCAAGGTGAAGTAGCCGTTGCACCCTCGTCCCGCTGCCCGTTCGGTCGCCGCCGGTGACCGCCTGGGCAGCGGGACGATTTGCGCGCGTTTGGCCGCACTGAGGGCGGTGCGTTACGATGCCCCCGGTGAACAGAAGGACCCTCCCCGTGCGGTACTGGCCTGGGGATAGATTGTGGATAAAGGAGGCAGCGATGTCCAGCGAGCGAGGAGCTGACGCGGCCCAGACGCAGCGGGTGATCGTCATGGTGTGGGATGGGATGCGGCCTGACTTTGTGACGGAAGAAAACACGCCGAACCTCTGCGCGTTCGCACGCGGCGGCAGTCGCTATCGTCGCGCG
>JAABUN010003907.1_pt1 | contig 21628 bp, 22 predicted proteins | sample 5559311 | NCBI WGS metagenome assembly JAABUN01 (sample SAMN10711877, study PRJNA513370) | rock metagenome | isolation source: Antarctica rocks | place: Antarctica: Victoria Land, Siegfried Peak sud
CCGCTGCGCCAATCGCCCGTGCTGAACCGTGCGCTGCTGAGAGGTGGAGACGGGATTTGAACCCGTGTAGACGGCTTTGCAGGCCGTTGCCTCGCCTCTCGGCCACTCCACCGCGAGGCAACCTGCCCTTCGGCAGTGCCTCCGAGCGGACGACGGGATTCGAACCCGCGACCCTCACCTTGGCAAGGTGATGCTCTACCACTGAGCCACGTCCGCACGCGTCCGCGCCGGGGGCGCGGTGTGCGTGGTGACTCTAACCGAGTCTTTTGCGGGGAGTCCAACCGGTACCCGGCAGGGCGCAGGTGGCCTCAGGGGGGCGGCTCGGACGTCAGGCCGGAGCAGGCGCGCGTCCCGTTCCAGGCAACCAGGACGCTGTCCGCGGCCGCACCGACGTGAGTCACAGGCAGCCCGTCGTCGCCGATCCGCATGGGGGTCCACTGCGCCCCGGAGGTGGCGCGGCCGTCCAGGGTCAGGGTGAGCACCCCTGTGGTGACGGCGACCTCGTCGTTCGAGCGCCACCACACGAAGTTGCCCAGGCCGTAGCCGATGTAGGTGCTGGCCGGCCCAGGCGTGGTCCCCGTACGGTCCACGGGGAGCCAGCCGGCGCCCTGCAGCTGGTGCGCGTGGGTTCCGACCACCACGTCGGCCCCCGCCAAGGAGAGCTGGCGAGCCAACGTCTCCTGGGAACCGTCCGGGCACCCGGAGCCCTCAACGCCCCAGTGCAGGTAGACCACGACCACGTCGGCGTTCGCCCTGGCAGCCTCGACCGCCATCAGCAAGCGCTCGGGCTCCAGGGCAGCGGCCACCCCGGGCTCGGAGTCCGACGCGCTCCAGGCCGCCGAGGTGCGGTCCGGAATCTGCGTGGCGGCCAGCACCGCCACCGACGTGCCGCGCACGTCCAGCACGGCTGGAGCGAATGCCTGTGCCGCGTCGCGACCGATCCCGACGACCGGAACGGGGCTGGAGGCGACGGCGGCCAGGGTGTCCTCCAGCCCTGTTGCCCCGTAGTCGACGCCGTGGTTGTTGGCCATGCTCAGCACGTCCACGCCTGCACTCGAAAGGGCGTGCAGCGCGGACGCCGGTGCCCTGAAGTGGAACTGCTTAGGCTCCTCGCGGCCGCGCGCGGTGATGGCGGTCTCCAGGTTCAGCACCGTCACGTCGGCGGCGGACAGCTGCGGCTCGATGGACAGCAGCGCGTCGGCAGGGTCGCCCAGCAGCGGCTCGAGGCGGCCGGCGAAGTGGACGTCGCCCGCAAAGGCCAGGGTGATCTGCCCGGGCGGCGGGGTGCTGATGGTGGGGGTGGCGGCAACCGTGGGCGAGCTGGACGACGGCGACGGCGACGGCGGCTGGGGCGGTGCCGAGCTGTTCGAGGTCCTGAGCGGGGCCGCCCCGCGCCCCGCCCCGCCGTCGCCGGCGCAGGCGGCCAGCACGGCGCAGGCTACGAGGGCGGCCAAGCGAAGGGTGGGCACCGGCGCACGCTACCTGGCGGCGGTACGGTCTGCCCGTGCCGACCTCGCCCGGCTCCAGCCCCGCCTCAGCCCCTTGCCGCCCTGCCCGCGCATGGTGGGCGGGACGCCTGGCGACAGACCTGGTCGAGGTCGTCGACCTGGGGCAGGACCCGCAGGCTCTGGACCGCCGTTCGTCCGGCCTGTGGGCGGTGGTCGTCCCGTTCGAGGGCGGTGGACGGGCCTACCGCTTCGCGTCCAGCGCGCCGGCGCCGCTGCCTTCCGCGTCGGGCCGCTGGACAGGTCCACCTGTGCAGGCGTGGACCAGCTCGCTGGACGAGCCGGCCTACCTGGCCGGGGTCGAGGCGATCCGCCGGCTGGTGCGCGAGGGCGAGGTCTACCAGGTGAACCTGTGCAGGGTGCTGGCGGCTGCCTCACCGGTGCAGCCCGACCCGTGGGCGCTGGCCGCGGTGCTGGCTGCGGGGAACCCTGCTCCCTACGCCGGGGTGCTCGACACCGGCGACGGCTGGGTGGTGTCCGCCTCGCCCGAGCTGTTCCTGCGCCGCGACGGCGAGGTGGTCACGAGCGCTCCGATCAAGGGTACGGCCGTCACCGCGGCTGGCCTGCTGCCCAAGGACGAGGCCGAGAACGTGATGATCACCGACCTGGTGCGCAACGACCTGTCGAAGGTGTGCCGGCCAGGCACCGTCACGGTGCAGACTTTGCTGGGTCTGGAGCAGCATCCTGGGCTGGTCCACCTCGTCTCGACCGTCCAGGGCCGACTCCGCGACGGCGTCGGATGGGCCCGGCTGCTGGCCGCGACGTCGCCTCCTGGATCCGTCTCGGGGGCCCCGAAGTCGACCGCGCTGCAGGCCATCAGGGCTTTGGAGCCGGTTCCGCGCGGCCCGTACTGCGGCGCCGTGGGATGGGTGGACGCCGCCACCGGCAACGGCGAGCTCGCCGTGGCGATCCGCTCCTTCTGGTGGACCAGGGACCAGGGTGAGGACACCGCCGGACGGCTCGGGTCTGCCGGTGGCGGGGTGCTGCGCTTCGGCACCGGCGCCGGCATCACCTGGGGTAGCGACCCGGGGGGAGAGTGGGCGGAGACCGAGCTCAAGGCGGCACGCCTGGTGGGGCTCGCGTCTGCGAGGCTGGCCTGATGGCACAGGACAACGAGGTCGGCCCGGCGGCGCTCGAGCACGCGGAGCTCGTCGTGTGGGTCGACGGGTCCGTCCGCAGCCCGCAGCAGGCCCGGGTGCAGGCGCTCGACCACGGGATGACCGTCGGCGACGGGGTGTTCGAGACCTGCAAGGTGACCCGTCGGGGCGCGTTCGCCCTGAGCCGGCACCTGCGACGGCTGGGTCGATCGGCGGCCGGGCTGGGGCTGCCGCAGCCGGCGGAGGGCGTGGTCCGTGGCGCGGTCGACGACGTCCTTGCTGCCCTGCCGATGGACTTCGGGCGGCTGCGGATCACCTGGACGGCCGGCCCAGGTCCGTTGGGCTCGGACCGCACCGGCGGCAAGGGCACGCTCGTGGTGGCAGCCTCGCCGTCCCGGCCGTGGTCCTCGGGAGCCAGTGCGGTGAGCGTCCCGTGGGTGCGCAACGAGCGGTCTGCCACTGCGGGGCTGAAGACCACGTCCTACGCGGAGAACGTGGTGGCGCTCGAGCGCGCGCACCGCCAGGGTGCGAGCGAGGCGCTGTTCGCGAACACGCGCGGCGAGCTGTGCGAGGGGACGGGGTCGAACGTGGTGCTGGTGCACGGTGGCGAGCTGCTGACCCCGCCGCTGGACTCGGGCTGCCTGGCGGGCATCACCCGCGAGCTGCTGCTGGAGTGGGCTGCCGAGGAGGGGCTGCCGTGCCGCGAGCAGGCTCTGCCCATGCAGGCGCTCCAGGACGCCGAGGCGGTGCTGCTGACCTCCTCGACGCGGGACGTGCAGCCGCTGGCGGACGTGGACGGCCGATCGCTATCTGTGACCGGACTCGCCCGGGCAGCGGCAGGCCTGTTCACCCGTCGTTGCGGGCAGGACCTGGACCCCTGATCTGGCCCGAAGCGATCGCGGGGCGGCCCGGCCAGGCTCTGCCTCAGCGAGCCAGCAGCTGGTCCAGCTCCGCGTCGAGGTCGAGCACCGTGTGCTCCTGGCCCCGGGGCAGCACGCTCTCGCACAGCTCGATGAAGGCCCGCACCTCTGCAGCATCGGCCTCCAGCTCGGCGGCGCCGTCCGGGGAGACCAGTCCGATCACCAGGACGTCTCGTCCCGCGCGCCGGCACGGTCGGACCTTCACATCTCCCTCGCCCCGCGCGTCATCCAGCCCGTCCGCCAGCAGGTCTCGGGCGAACACCCAGGTGACCTCCTCGTCGGGGCCCTGGAAGGCCACGCTCACGGCGTAGGGGTCGTCGACGCAGAAGCGCATGTACACAGGCAGGGGGAGGGCCTGTTGGGCGGGAACCAGGAGTCGCAACTCCATGGGTACCGCGACGGCGGCCCGGGGGGTGGGGCTCACAGCAGTCCTCCAGCGCAAGATGTTTCGGCGGGCTTGTTCAACACATGTTTACCCCTGCTCCCGGATACGGAAACCTGACTGCGGCAATGGGAGTCACCGCCGTCCGCCTGTGAGCCGGACGCGCCGACCGATACCGGACATGACGGGCTTCCGTTCACCCGTTCGGCCGCTCCCGCCGGCCACCACCCGAAAGGCACAGGGGGTGGACACAGTCACCTACGCTGGTCGGATGGACGCGCCCAGGGCCCGCACCGGGCCCCCCGTGCCGCAGAGCATGGCAGCGGCCGGGGCAGACGACGGGCTTGGCGGAACGAGCAGCAGCCTGCTCGCGCAGCAGGACCGGTGGGCTTGGCGACGCAAGGTCAAGTCCGACCCCACGCTGCGCACCGTGTACCGCTTCCTGGTGGGGCTGCTGGGTGTCACGCTGATGCTGCTGGCCGTCGCCGTCGGCTGGTTGCCGGGGCCGGCAGGGATCCCGTTGTTCCTCGTCGGACTGGCCACGCTGGCCAGTGAGTTCGAGTGGGCCCACCGGCTGCTGCACAAGCTCAAGGTGCACTTCCAGGAGTTCGAGATCTGGGCGGGCCGGCTGCCCCTGTGGGTACGCTGGCTCGCAGGTGCGGCGACGCTGGTGGGGGTGGGCATCGTGGGCTGGGCCAGCCTGACCCTGATGGGGGTCCCGGGGTGGTTCCCCGACCTCGTGGCGGACCCCCTGCTCCGGCTGCCCAGGGTCGAGCGGCCACGCTGACCGATGGCGCTGAGCGCTCGGCGCATCGGGTAGATTGTGCCTCGCTGAGGGCGATTAGCTCAGTGGTAGAGCGCCTCGTTCACACCGAGGAAGTCACTGGTTCGAACCCAGTATCGCCCACCCAAGGAAACGGCCTCTGACCTGCGGAAACGTAGAGTCCGGGGCCGTTCTTCATTGCCGCGTGCAACACACGTGCAAGACGGCTCCCTTAGCCAAGGAGCACAAGCCATGACCAGTACCAGCATCTTCCCGACCGTCGACCGACCCTGCCCGCCCTGGTGCAAGCTGCCCAAGGGTCACGGCTGGGACGGCGCCGGGGCCGACGTCGGGGGCGTGAGCCGCGGACACGGGTCCGCCCAGCTCGCAGAGGGTGAGCACTGGGCCGTCAACCTGTACCTGCTCGAGTGCGCGCCGGCGACCGTGAAGATCGACGAGCACGGCACCTGGGACGGGGAGGTCGTCGACGCCGGTTCGTCGTACTTCCCGGACGGAGCGCTCATCAGCCTGGACGAGGACGGCCACGGCGGTCCGATGCTCACCGCCACCGAGGCCCGGAAGGCGGCGGCGGCACTGCTGAACGCGGCCGACCGTCTGGACGCCGCGGGCAAGCGATGAGCGTCCAGGCGCAAGTGCACCAACTGGCGGCTTACCGCGGGATCCCAGCGGGGGGCACGCTGCTGGACTCCTGGGCGGTCTACATGCGCGCAGCCGGTCTACGTCCCCGCTCGGTGCACGAGCGGGTTCAGCTCATCGAGCGAACATCGGCCCGTACTGGTGCTCAGCCGCACAAGATGACTGCCGACGACTTGGTGAACTACCTCGCGTCCCCGATGGGAGCCGGGACACGGCAGACCTACTACTCCGCGCTGCGGACGTGGCACCGGTGGCTCGTCCTGCACGGGCACCGCACCGATGACCCGACGCTGCTGCTGCCTGCCCCGAAGGTCCCGCGCCACCAGAAGCAGCCCATCACTACCGAGCATCTGCAGGTCCTCCTAGCCACTCGCATGAGGTCCCGTACCCGCATGCTCATCCTGCTGTGCGCCTACCAGGGTCTGCGGGTCTCAGAAGCGGCATCGATACGCGGGGAGCACGTCGATCTGGTCGCCCACCGCCTGCGAGTGCTCGGCAAGGGTGGGGTGGACGCGGTGATCCCGTTGTCCCCGGTGATCCGGGAGCTGGCCCCTAAATGGCCGCGCAAGGGGTGGTGGTTCCCTGCTTACGGGCCGAACGTCGATCGTCCCGATGGTGGAGGGCCCGTGCTCGCCCGCTCTGCCTCGACCGTCGTCTCCGATGTGATGCGCCGTGCTGATGTCCCAGGGACCGCTCACAGCCTCAGGCACTGGCACGCGACGACGCTCCTGCAGGAAGGGGCGGACGTGCGGACTGTCCAGACCATCCTGCGGCACGCCAGTCTGGCCACAACCCAGCTCTACCTGCACGTGGACACTCGGCAACAGAGCCAGGCCATCGCGCTGCTGCCCGACGCCCGTCCCGGCGCTTCGACGCCGGAGAAGGCATCGTGACCGTCCTGCTGACCTGCACCCGACCCGACTGCACCGGGTGCGGGCGCCGGCTCTGGCCCACCCACCCGAGCTGCCCGTGGTGCGCGGGCACGCTCGTGCCAGCGAGTACCCCGACATCGGGGTAAGTGCTGCACCTGCGACAAGCTGACCAACTCGCGTCGCTGCTGAGAGGGCTCACGCCGTGCCACGCTAAGGCGCCGCCGCCGCCCATGTGCGCCGCTCGGGTGGTACCCGCGACGGCCCGTAGTCCGGGTCCTCCACGAGCGGCACCGGCTCCCAGTCATCCGGTAGAGTCAAAGCGCGCAGACGCTCGAGGAGGTTGTCGCGGCCGTACCGCTCGAGGACGTACCAGTAGGACCACGGCGTGCCCATGCCGGTGCTCGGCGGGCAGGACTTGTGGTCCTGAGGGCCGATACCAACCGACGCCAACCAGGCACGCCGGGCCTTCCGATGCCGCCCGAATGCGATCGTGCCGACCTTCTCGTCTGTGACGTCATGGGCCCAGACCTCGATACAGGGACCTGCTCGGATCTCATCCGGCACGGTCGCGCCCAGGGCGGCAGCCGCGTCGGGAGGCGGCTGCCTACGACGCGCCACGGCTCACCAGACCCGCAGCCCGGGCCGGCGCCCACCGAGACTCAGCAGCCCGACGCGCCCGCGCCTGCAGCGGAGACGCCACCGTGGTGCCGTCCTCGTTCGGCAACGCCAACTGCGCCAGCAGCTTCCCCATCGCCAGGCGGTGCTGCCTCAGCTCCCCCAGTGCGGGGTGCACCCGAGTCTGACCGGCCGACCCGGTGACCGTGGTGCCCTGGTCGTCGACCACCAGCCGCAGAGCCTCGGTCTCGTCCATCAGCCGGCAGCACTCAGCCAGCAGCTCCATCTCGGACGCGGTCAGTTCGTAGTCGCCCACAGTCGCCCGCCAGAAGCGCCGTCCACGGCCACCCAGGTCCGCAGGCGCAGCCGGCTTCCTATCGCTCACAGCGGCCCCCTGAGGGCCGGGAATGGGCTACCAGCAGCCTCTGACCTGCGAACGCCCTCTCCAGCGGTTTTCCTTTGTGCTCACTCAGGCCCCCCCCTCCCACCCCGTCACCAGCGGTTCTCCTCCGTGTGCCGGTCACAGGTGCGTGCTCTCGAGCGCGTAGGGATCATCCTGGGAAACGTTCCCTGCCTGAGTGACGTCCACTCGGCAGCAGTCGGCGAACACCTGGCCCGAGCCGCACGAGCAGGGCTGGTCGGCCAGCGGCGCCAGGCAGCAGTCGACGTAGGCGGTGCCACTGCCGCACTGGCAAGGGGCAGCCTGGGCGATCGGGTGATAGGACCCGGCGACCATCTGCTCGAACTCGGCGCCGGTGTCGTCGAAGGCGTGGATGCGGGCGTCGCTGACCGCGCCGGGCGTCAGGATGGTGTGGCGCACGTCGCCACCGACGTAGGTCTTGAACCCGCTGCTCAGGTCGCACAGGGCCCGGTCGCGGCGCACCGCGAGGGCCAGGTCGACCCAACCGGCCCGGGTCTGCGGCGGGGCTGGTGCCGGCTGGCGCATGAGGTGACGGATGGGCGCCGCGTCACCGAACGCGGCGTGGAAGTGGGTGAGCAACCGGCCGGCCTCGAGGTCGGACGGTCGGCGGTCCAGGGGCGTGGGCATGACGTGCAGACCGGTGAGCTGCACCGGGGTGAACTCGTTGTCGGACGCGAACTGCCACGCCTGGAACCCCCGACTGGTCAGGCCGACGAGGAACGCGACCGAAGGGGCGATCGCACCCTCCGCACCGAAGGCCTCGTTCGCGGCGTCGACGTCGTCCACGAGGTCGTTCCAGGTGCGGATCGTGGCGGACTCCGTCGCCTCGAGCAGGTGGTCGAAGGTCGGGGTCTGGGCAGCCAGGTGCCGGGCCTGGGTGTTCCAGTGGGAGGCGAACCCGGTGGAGCCCTGGCAGATCACCGCGGCGTCCAGGTGCGGCAGCGTCATGACCTTGCTGGTGCGGTGCAGGCGTCGGGCGCAGTGGGCATAGGTGCGGGTGTCGGTGACGATGTCGGCGCGGTGCTGCTGAGCGTGGAACGCGATGAGGGTCATGAGTGTGCCTCCAGGTAGATGCGCCGCGACGGGCGCCGGGTGGTGGGGTTGCGGGGGTTGAACGCGGGTCCGGGGGTCTCCGGCTCGGCCCAGAGGCGCCATGCACCGGCATGGGCGATCTGGGCCGTGTGGTCCTCGATACCACCGTCCGCGAACCCCGAGTAGGTGCGCCCGTCCCCCGCGTGCAACTGCGCACGGACCGTTGCCTTGCCCAGGGCCGTGAGGATCGGGTCAATCCCCGACGCCAGCGTCAGCCCGTACTGCGCGGCGATGCCCTGGACCTCTTCGACACCGAGCCCCAGTTCCTCAGCGATGGACTTGGCGGTCGCCTTGGCCCCAGCGCGCCCGAGAGCGTCCATGACCCGCATCCCGTTGCCCAACTCCTGCGCCGCGCCCGTACTGCCGAGGCGGGACTCCTCGATCATGGCAGTCTTCAGACGCTCGAAGTCCTCCTCGCCAGCGTCGGCCATCGCCGCTGTTTGGTCAGCGCCGTTGCGGCCCATGTCGAAGAAAAGCTGCCCCACCTCGATGCCACCTCGGCGGGTGATCTCGATGACGTTGGTCTCCCACGCCAACTGGTCGGCGACCTGCTGCTCAAGCGCGGCGGCGTACTCGCCGACAGACACGGTGACGTCGCCGACGTAGTCCTCCCAGGACGTCTTCTGCGCCTCTAGTGCCTCGATCTCGGCGTCCCGGCGATCCTGGACGATCTGCCTCTGCTTCGTAGCCTCTGACCCCGAGATCGCCACAGCGTCGATCTCCGCGTCCGACCGACCCTCAAGCGCCGCGATCTGCGAGTCAATGGACTCGTTCTGCGCATCAGCGGTCGCCTTAGCGTCGTCGCTGACTTCTTCGGAATAGTCCTTCCAGGACGTCTTCTGCTCACCCAAGGCTTTGACCTCGGCGTCGCGGCGATCCCGAATGATCCCCTGCTGCTTCGTGGCCTCTTCCCCTGACACCGTCACGGCCAGGGACTCCGCGTCGCCCCGCTTCCGGAGCGCCTCGATCTGGGAGTCGATGGAGTCGTTCTGCGTCTGAGCGGTCGCCTCGGCGGCAGCCTTCTCGGCCTCGGTCTTTTCGTCCAGCAGGGTGGTGTAGACGTCCAGTGGCTCTACGAAGGCGGTGGCGATGCCCTGCAGTTCCTCGATCCACTTCGTGATGGCCTCGGCCTGCTCGTCCACCACGACCGTAGTCGCCGCCACAGCATCCTCGACCCCGTCCTCGGCCTGAACGAGTGAAGCGTCCGCATCAATCTTCTGCTGCGTCGCGTCCCCTGCCTTGCCAAGTGACTTGATGTTGCCGTCCATAGCGGCTCTGATGTTGGCGATGGAGTTGGTCATCTGGTCACCGCCCCGGACGGCCCTGACATGCCCCTCCTCCAACGTGTCCAACGCGACGGAGACGCGGTCGTACGCCTCGACGTTGCCCATTGCCCCGTCAGTGACATCGGCCAGGGAGATGCCAAGGCGCTCAGCTGAGTCGAACGCCGACTCGTCGTCCCACCACCCGTCCTTCATCGCCAGGTCGTTCTTGACCATCTCCCTGGTGCTATCAGTGAAGGCGCCCGTCTGCCTGTCCAGGGTGTCCGACATCTGGTCGACGTACTGCGCAGCCTTGTACTGCTCGTTCGCCCAGAACCCAACAGCGACCGTGGCGATGCCAAGCGCTATCCCGAACGGGCCTATCAGCGCAGTGCGGGCCGCGACCAATCCGGCGGACGCCTTCGCACCCGCAGGGCCCATCGCGGCCAGCGCAGTTTCAAACGCCACGATCTTCGGCGCCGCAAGCATCGCCGCGCCACCAGCCAACCCGACTACAGCAGTGGTGCCGGCGATCCACCGGGCCGCGGTCTGAGCACCATCACCAGCGTTCGCGTACGCTGACACCACAAAATCAAGGCGCTGCACAATGCCGCGCAACGGCCCGTCCGCGCCCGTGCCGGTCCGGATCATGGCCGTCTCCCACGCCCCACCAAGGCGCTCCAGGTCACCCGTCAAGTTGTCCGTCTTGGCCGCCGCCTGCCGCGCCGCATAACCGGCGTCATCGACCTTGGACTCCCACGACTCAATACCCGCCGCGCCCTCCTCGTACAGCACGTTCGCCGCACGCACAGCGTCCGAGCCGAAGATGATCGCCATCGAGGCGTTCCGCTGCTCAGGGGTCAGATCACGCATCGACTCCTTGAGGTTCCCCGCGAACTCCGACAGTCCAATGAACTCCCCCTGCGCGTCATAGGCACTGATGCCGAGGCGGGTCATCTCCTTCTCGGCCTCTTTCGACTGAGGAGTCAGCCGCTGCAGCATCGATTTCATCGAGGTGCCCGCGTCAGAACCGACCAGGCCAGCCGCCGCGAAAGCAGTCAGGCCGGCCGTGGTCTCCTCGATGGTGAGGCCCGTCTGATTCGCCACCAGACCCGCCTGCGACAACGCCATCCCCAGATCACTGACCTCGCCCTGCGCGTTCCCCGCACCAGCAGCCAACAGGTCCGCGATGTGCTCCACGTCCCGACCCTCAAGGCCGAACTGGTTCATCGCCGTCGCCGCGAGCTCCGCAGCCTCACCGACATCCATCTGCCCCGCCGCCGCCAGGTTCAGTGCCCCCGCCAACCCACCACTGAGGATGTCCGCGGTCGAGACCCCCGCCTTGGCGAGCTGAGTGACAGCGTCAGCAGCCTCAGTGGCCGAATACTGAGTGTCAGCACCGGCCTTCAGCGCAGCCTCCGCCAGCTTATCCATGACGTCAGAAGTCGCCCCGGTAGCCGCCTGAATCCCGGACAGCTCCTCCTCGTACGCCATCGACGCCTTCACGGCCAGACCGAAGCCAGCCGCAGCAGCGCCACCAACGACCAGAAGCGCCCCCGCGATCGCGTCGTACGCCTCAGCGCCGTCCATCGCCGCGTCGGCCATCTTCTCCGAGGAGAACGTCGCCGCGTCAGCGGTCTGCTTCTGCTTCTGCGTGACGCTGTCGATCGACTTCTCGACCTCGGACAGCTTGCCCTTAAGGTCACCGATGTCGGCCTTTAGTTTCAAGACCACAGACCGCTCAGCCATCGGACGCACCGCTCTCGGACGCCTCGACCACGGCGATCATGGCCAGGAAGAAGTCGTGCCGGAACAGGTCGTGCCGGTTCCTGTCGGTTACCCCGCGCAGCGCCTGGACGAGGCCCGCCTTGTGGCTGGCCGGCATGGTCCGGACCAGCCGCTGAAGCAGTTCGTGCGCTTCATCCTCGGCAGTCATCTGCTCGATCTCGATCAACGTCTTGGGCATCGTGCTGATCTCCTCGTTCGTTCGGGGACAGGCCTTGCGCCCATCCGGCGGCGTGCCACCCCTTGTTGAATGTCAGTCGAGGCCGACCCGGGCGAGCGCAGGCTCCGGCGTGGTGCGGCTGTCGGGCTGGTAGGGAATGGACCAGACATCGGCAGACTTGCGGGTGCCTTCGGTCCCCGTGCCGCGTGCCTCGTCTGGCGCGACTGGGGTGACGTTGACGCTCGACCGGGTCGGGGCATCAGGCGGCCTCCGTGCCGTCGTAGCCGGCGCCCTTGCGTCCACTGGCGAACATGTCGGTGCCCTTGTTGACGGTGCCGGTGCCGCGTGGCTTGTGCGGGGGCGGTGGGTTGTCGACCCGCCACTGCTTGAGGGTGCGCGCTGCTGCCTGGTCGCCGCGGGCCGCGGCGTACATGAGGTGGCCGCGGGTCGCTGGGTCGTCGGCGATGGTCGGGTCGTAGGTGACGGGTGCGGTGAAGTCGGGCCTCGCGGTCGTGCTCATGGTCGGGGCTCCTGTCAGAGGGGGATGAAGGCGGTGCGGCCGGTGTCCCTGGTCATGGTGGTGATGGGTCGGGCGCGGACGGGCTCACTGCTCAACGACGCGGCGAGGTGTCGGTGGGTGTCCTGGTACTCGGCGGTGGTCGGGACCCACGGGTCGGCGTCGCTCTTGACGAGCCACTCGAGGTAGGCGGCGGGGTCGTCGTCGCCCGGCCACGGCGGGGTCAGGGTCTGACGTTCCCCATGCTCGTTCTCGGTCCACCCGTACCGGCGCCACGCCGGCCAGTGGGGGAATACCGCGGCCATGTCCCGGATGAGGGCGACATCCTCGTAGCGGACGCTGCTGCTGCCGGTCTCGATGCCCACGAGCTTGCGGGCCACCAGCCGCTGCGCGTCGCGGACGTCGGTGTAGGTGCGGACGGCCTTGGTCCACGCGGCCCACGCGGCCGGGACTCCGGCGGCGATGGCCGCGTCCGCGGTGGCCGCACCGGCGAGGTCACCCAGGGCCGACGCGGCCACCGGCAGGACGTCGTCGAGTTGCCCGGCGAGGTGGGTCAGGAGGTCATCGACGTGGTCGGTCAGCGCCCGGTCGAGGTCCGAGCTGAACTGGTTGGCCAGGTCGGACAGCAGCGCCCGGGCGGACGCTTGCGCGTGCTCCACCTGGTTGATGCGGGCCAGCTGGTCGACCAGGTCGGCGGGGAACGCCTTGCCGGTAGCGAGGCGGGCGAGGAGGTCCGCGGCCACGTCGTTGCGCAGGTCCAGCCCGTTGCGCTCGGGCACCTTCTCGGCCGCCGCGTGGAGCGCCTCGATGCTGGACGTGGCGGTGACCCACTGCTCCTGGGCGGCCATCGCCGCGACGAGCGCGGGGTTCCTGCTGGTGTGGACCGACACGAGCTCGGTCACGGTGCTGGTGGTCGGGATCTTCACGGCTGGTCCTCTCGGTGGAGTGCGGTCGTCCCGCACGTGGGGCAGCGGTCGACACGAACGGTGGCGCCGGTCAGCGCCAGGTGTGTGGTGGTGGACTCAGGTGCCGGCAGCGGGCAGCCGTAGCGGTGAGTCACGAAGCCAGCCGACGGACGTTGTCCGGCAGGGCCTCCGAGGTGGTGGTCTGGTCGATGGACACCACCTCCCCCGCCCTGGCGAGGGCCGCGATTGCAGCGGCGAGCGCCTCAGGGTCTGCAGAGGTGAGGGTCAGCGTGACCATGTTCGTCTCCTTGAGAGTTGGGTCAGGGGCACCACAGGTTTGGGCGGGGGCACCAACGCCGGAAACGGCAGGGGCACCACAGGTTTGGGTGGGGGGCACCACAGGCCGGGTTCCCCGGCACAGGTAGTGGGGCTGCTCCGCGGGCAGCCCGTAGAGGTTCGACCGCCTCTTCCTGGCCCCCGGCCCGCCTGGCTGCCCTGCCTCGACGAGCACGAGCAACTCCGCCTCTTCGAGCCGTCTCATGGTCGAGCGCAGAGCGGTGAGTCCGAGGCCGGTGGCCTCCATGAGAGCTCGTCGGGGCATGGCGACCCGAAGCATCCCCTTTGCGGTGGCCGTCGTCACGGCGTAATGCAGGACGGCCCGCTCGGCATCGGTCAGGTCCGTGTCGGCGTCCGAGACGAGCTCTCGCATCGCGGACGCGCGTCGCAGGGCCTCGTCTCGGGTCTGCTCCCGGTCCCAGGCCGGTTGCTGCTCGCTGGCCCAGACGACGGCGGCGTCCCAGGCCGCGGAGAGCATCTTGGCGACCGCCACCGGCTTGCGGGGACGGTGGCCGTCCTTGAGCCTCACCTGCGCGCCGAGGTGGCTCCTCGGGTCGTTGACCAGCGACTCCCAGTCCAGGAGGCCTTGCCCTCGCTGGTGGGCGGAGACTGCGGTGCGGACAAGGGCGGACCAGACGGCTCGGTCGCCGCGGGCCTTGAGGTCGCGGGGGTGGACGCCGTCGCGGATCAGGTCGACGGCCCAGCCGGGCAGGGCCCGGTCCATCAGGCATCACCTCGCGCCGTTCCAGTGCCCCGCCAGACCCTCAGGAGACCGCCGTGCCGGGTGCTCGTCCGGCTGGGCTCGACACCCACGCACACGATCAACCCGGCGCGGCTGGCGGCCATGAACGCGGCGCCGACCCGGTTCGGGTGGTCGGCCTCGAGCAGCGCGTCCCGACAACTGTCGGCCGTGAAGGTGACACCCGAGGCGGCCATCATCGTGATGAACCTCGTCAGGCGACCGCGGTCCCAGTCGGACGTGTTCGCGTCCGCCTGCTGCGCGCCGGCCGTGGCGTCCGTCGGTGTCGACGGGACCACGAGGTCCGCGCCGAGCAGCGCGTACTGCGTGCCGTTGTCGCTGGCGGCATGTACGCTGCCACCAGTCGCCCCCGCCAGGGACTCGAGACCCGCCTTCGGGCGGGTTTCGTCATTCACACTGCACCGCAGCGGGGTATGGCTGAGTCACTGTCTCGGCGCACGGGGTTCCGCCGGATGCTGGTGCTGCCTGAGGTTTCATCAGGACGCCTCCACGAGGGAGGCGAGTTCTGCCTCAGCAGCCTCGGCGGCTTCGGTCAGTTCCCGTGACTTGCGACGAGCCTGTGCGCTCCTGAGGGAGAGCCGAGTGAAGTAGGCCTTGCGTAGGTGGGTGGCACGGACGGGATCGCCTTCTGCCTCGATGAGGAACTTCTGCTCGAGTGCAGCGCGAGCGGGAGCCGTTCGAGCTGAACGGTCAACCGTCCGGGCCCACGATTCGTGAGCGCCGATCCGAGAGACCATCTGACGCGTGGACTGGTTGGGGGGCATGCGGCACCGGAGTTTCCTACCGAGTTGACCCTCGGTCGGTGCTGGTGCGCAACTCCCAGCCGGCGGTGCCCGCCCGCGCTCAACGATCTTGCGTCATAGCCTAACACTCGCTACAGCGCTAATGAGGACGCGACGCGCCGAGGTTGACCGTGACTTCTGAACCTCGCGTAGCAGCGCGTCGCGCTCGAGCATGACGTCACCATGAACGCGGCAGACCGCCCGAAGGGGCGGGTGCTCCAGATCCTCGCGGTCGAGCAGATCGCGGACCCGCCCCTCCGTCTGGGGCTTCCACCTGTCGGATGAGTCGTCCTCATTCCGGTAACTGCCCTGTCTGCCCAGCGGAACGACTGCGACGTACAGCAGCCCCTCGTCGGACTGCCAGACGCCTGCCAGACGGGCACCGTCGCCCTTCCCTGGCCCACAGCCCAAGGGCAGACAGTGCACCGCGACAAGAAGTCTCTTGCCCCCTGACCGGGTGGCCGCGTCGAGGGCGTCCCTGGTTGGGCTTCGCAACACGCGACCCGGACGCTCCGGATCCGCCTCCAAATGAAGGTCAGGATCGTCTCCAGCGTTGGCAACCCGCCTGTCACGGTGCGGGCCGGACCTGTTGTCACTCACAGCCTGTCTCCCAACGCGGCCTTGCGGTAGTTGTCGCGGGCGCGCTCGGCGCCGGCCGAGGCGGCGTAGCGGCCGACCATCTGCGCGGATCGCCACCCGGCCAGCCGCATGAGGTCGTGCTCCTGCCCACCCGCAGCCAGCCACGTGTGCGCGTAGGTGTGCCGGAACCGGTGCGGGTGGACGTTGGTCACCCCGGCCACGAGTCCGCGGCGCTCGAGGATCTGCCGCAGCCCGGAGTCTGTCAGCGGTCCCTTCTTGCCGACCCACAGCGCAGGGCTGGCAGCGAGCGGGTGCGTGGCACGAGCGCGGCGGTAGCGGCGCAAGGCGTCGGCGGTCCGGAGCCCAGAGGGGACACCGCGACCACGCCGGCCCTTGCCCATGACGTGCGCGACGCCCTGCTCGTCGTCGAGGTCGTCCACGGCCAGGCCTATGAGCTCACCGGCGCGCATCCCGGTGTCGATGAGCATCCGCAGCAGCGCGGTGTCGCGGCGGTTCTCGAACGTGTTGCCCTTGGCTGCGGCCAGGAGCCGGGAGAGCTCGTCGTCAGTGAAGATGTCGACGGGCTGCTCAGGAACCTGGGGTGGTCGCATCCGCGCCATGGGGGAGGCGGTGATCTCGCCGTCCTCGACGAGCCAGCGGAACAGCTGCTGCAGCGAGCGGTAGTGCTTGGCGACGGTGGCGGGGGAGACCCGGTCGGTCAGCTCGGCCAGGAACGCCTCGAGGTGGTCGCGGTGGACGGCGGCCGCGGTGGTCGGCATGCCGTTCGCCGTGAGGTACTTCAGCAGGTTCGCGCCCACGGTGAGGTAGCTCGACACGGTGCTCGGGGCGACGTTGCGGGCGCGCAGGTGGGTGCGCCAGTCGGGCAGGAGCAGAGCAAGGTCGTCCACAGCGGGGCGGTGAATCCCTTGCGTCATGCCCGCAATCATGGCACAGTCCTCTCCTGTAGGAGCGCTGTGCGGGACCGTGTTTCCAGTCCCTGGCTGTATTCCGTGCTTACGTGGGGCAGGTGGGGCTCGAACCCACGACCCAGGGATTATGAGTCCCCTGCTCTGACCGGCTGAGCTACTGCCCCGACGCAGGAGACCCTAGCCGAGCCGTGGCACAGGGCGTCCGGGGACGCCACATCGGAGCCGTAACCGTCGTGGGAGAAGTGGATGTGCGTCGGGCCGGGAGCGCCTCTCGGCGCGGGGCCGCTCGAAGCGGCTTCAGGTGGAGCCCGGGGCTACCGCGGCCCGACGCACACAGAGAGAGTAACCGCGCGGTGGTCCACAGGTGTTCCCCACAGAAAAAGATTATCCGCCGGCGTCCGGGCCGGGGGCCCGCTTCGGCTCAGGGTTCTTGCAGCTCGCCCGAGCGCCAGGACGCGGCAGAGGCTTCGAGGTTCTCGGCCGTGCGCAGCAGGCGAGCAGCGCTCAGCGTGACCACGTGCGAGCCGGGGGAGGCAGAACCTGTCCCGTGCTCGTCCGCGTGGTGCGCGCGGCCGAACGCCACGATGCGCGCAAAGGCGGCGGCGCGCTCCAGTGCCACCGCGAAGTCCCCGGCGTACACCCCGTTCAGCACGGCGTCCACGAGGGCGCGCACCTGGTCCGGACCGGGCGGGTCGGCGACGCCGGCTACGACCTCCAGGACCGGGGTGAGCCGACGCCCCTCGGAGAACTCGCGGGAGGCGGTCGCGGGGTCACGGTGGACCCAGTCGCGCAGCGCGTAGAGACGCCACAACGCGCCGGCGAGCGACTCAGGGGGAGCGTCGGCCCACATCTGCGCGAGCAGGTCGATCCCGTGCTCGTCCGTCAGCCGCATCAGCCGTTCGACGGTACCGGCGTCCTGGCTGTCCCTGGCCCCCAGCACCAACAGTCGGGCGGTGGCGTGCGCGGCCTGTTCCCGCTCGTGCGGGTCGATCCCGTCGGGGCGGGTGTCCATCGCAGCGGGCCCGAGCAGGGTGGGGCGGTGGAACCGCGGACCTCCGGGCGTCTGTGGCACCGCACCATCCTCGCACCGTGCTCGCGCAGGTGCCTCTCCCGAGCGCGAGCAGGCGCGTCGGATCCGTCAGAAGTTCAGGATCGGCGGGGCGGGGGCGAGGTTGGCCCGCGGGCAGTCCTTCAGGGAGAGGCCGCCGAAGGAGAGGGCCTCGTTGGTGAGGCTCTCCACCGTCCAGGAGTGATCGGCCCCGAACTTGGTGACAGTGACGCGGTAGACCGTGATCTCGTAGCGCGAGGGGGTCCCGTAGGCGACCTCGATGCTGCCGATCAGCTCGGCTCCCGAGTTGTTCGACGGGCCGTTCCAGCTGCGGTCCCAACGGCTCCAGAGATTGGGCTTGGACTGCCACAGACCGTTGTTGCGCACGTCGCGCATGGCCAGCTCGACCAAGATGGCCCGAGCTGCCTCCTCGGGCACGATGGCGGCCGGACGGATGACCTGGCTGACGGTGCCCTCGCTGTAGACCTCTGACATGAGCAGTTCTGAGTCGTCGAGCACGGTCCCTCGCATGGCTCGTGGGTGAGTCGCTGGCAAGGACCCATCGGCTCGATCTGGCCCCGTCTTGAGGCGCCTGACGGTGCCGGCCAGCGCGTGGCTGCTGGTGCGAGCCCGCTGCATGAGGCAGACTCATTCCTGCGCGAGGTCTGCGCAGCACCGCCTGGCTCGAACGAGGTCCGTGGGGAAGACGTACCTCGAGTCGGCTAGGAGGTCGGTATGTCTCGTTCCATCACGCGGGGTGTCCTCTTCGTGCACTCGGCGCCGCGCGCGCTCTGCCCACACGTCGAGTGGGCGGCCGGCGGTGTCCTCGGCGTGCGTGTAGCGCTGGATTGGACCGCGCAGCCCGTCGCACCGGGGATGTTCCGTGGCGAGCTGTCCTGGCAGGCGCCCAGCGGCACCGGAGCGACGTTGACCTCGGCGCTGCGCGGCTGGGCGCACCTGCGCTACGAGGTCACCGAGGAGCCGAGCGCCGGTGTGGACGGTGCCCGCTGGAGCCACACCCCCGAGCTGGGGATCTTCCACGCGGTCACCGACGTGCACGGCAACGTCGTGGTGCCCGAGGACCGCGTCCGGGCTGCCGTCCTCGCGGGGGCGAACGACCCGCGCCTGCTCCGGCACGAGCTGGACCTGGCACTCGGCCAGTCCTGGGACGACGAGCTGGAGCCTTTCCGGTACGCCGGCGAGGGCGCCCCGGTGCGATGGCTGCACCGCGTGGGCTGAGCTACCCGGTCCGCAGGGCGAGGCGGTCAGAGCGGGATGTTGCCGTGGTCCCCACGACGGGACGGTGCCGCGGCGATGGCCCGGGCCACCGATGAGCGGGTCTGCTGGGGCGTGACGACCTCGTCGATGACCCCGATCTGTACGGCGCGATCCAGCCCACCGGCGAGGCGCTCGTGCTCTGCGGCCAGCTCCGCCTCCACCTGCGCGCGGGCGTCGTCGGCCACCTCAGACAACCGACGGCGGTGCAGGATCCGCACTGCCGCGACGGCCCCCATCACTGCGATCTCGGCGCCCGGCCAGGCGAAGACCCGCGTCGCTCCCAGCGAGCGGGAGTTCATGGCGATGTAGGCGCCGCCGTACGTCTTGCGGGTCACCACGGTGACGCGAGGCACGGTGGCCTCCGCAAAGGCGTGCAGCAGCTTGGCGCCGCGACGGACCACGCCGTCCCATTCCTGGCCCACCCCGGGCAGGTACCCCGGCACGTCCACCAGGACCACCAGCGGCACCCCAAAGGCGTCGCACATGCGGACGAAGCGCGCGGCCTTCTCCGCCGAGGCGGAGTCCAGGCACCCACCCAGGCGCATCGGGTTGTTCGCGACCACCCCCACTGTGCGTCCGCCGAAGCGGCCCAGCGTGGTGACGATGTTAGGGGCCCACTTCGGGTGCAGCTCGACACCGCCGCCCGGCTCGTCCGAGCCGGCAGGTACGTCCAGCAGCTCGTTGATGATCGGGTGCACGTCGTAGGCCCGCTTGAAAGACTCGGGCATGGAGGCGGCCAGGTCGCGGTCAGGCAGGCCGGGGTCCAGCTCGCCCTGGGCGCCCAGCAGGACGGTCAGGGCCTGCGCCCGGTGGTAGGCGGCCTCGGTGGTCTCGGTCACGACGTGAACGACCCCGGACCGGCGACCATGCGGCTCGGGCCCACCCAGCCGCAGAGCGTCCACCGACTCGCCGGTCACCGAGCGCACCACGTCGGGACCGGTGACGAAGACCCGCCCGTCCGGGCCCAGGATCACGATGTCGGTCAGCGCCGGTCCGTAGGCCGCGCCACCGGCGGCGGGTCCGATGACGACCGAGATCTGCGGGATCTTGCCCGATGCGCGGGTCATGATCGCGAACACCTCGCCGACCGCGTGCAGGGAGACGACGCCCTCACGCAGCCTGGCGCCGCCGGAGTGCCACAGGCCGACCACCGGGCACCCGTCGACCAGTGCCCGCTCGTAGGCGACGAGGATGACCTTGCAGCCGGCCTCGCCCATGGCCCCGCCCTGGATGGTCGCGTCGCAGGCGAAGGCGACCGCGGCCACCCCGTCTACCAGCCCGCGTCCGGCGAGCATCCCCGAGTCGTCGCGATCGCTGAGGATCTCGACGGTGCCGGGGTCGAAGAACTGCTGCAACCGCAGCAGGGGGTCGCGCGGGTCCTGCGCACCGGTGTCCGGCCGCGTCGCAGTCGCCATGCTCACGACGCGCTCCGGAACGCCACGGCCGCGTTGTGGCCACCGAAGCCGAAGGAGTTGTTCAGCGCCACGCCGGGGCTGATGTCGCGGGGGCCTCCGGTCACCACGTCCAAGACGACGGACGGGTCCTGGTCATGCAGGTTGGTGGTGGGCGGAGCCTGTCCGTGGTGCAGCGCCAGGATACAGAAGATGCCTTCGACGGCGCCTGCCGCACCCAGCAGGTGGCCGGTCATGGACTTGGTGGCGGAGACAGCCACGGAGGCGACGTGCTCGCCCAGAACCGCTGTGATCGCGGCAGCCTCGGCGGTGTCACCCGCGGGGGTGGAGGTGGCGTGGGCGTTGATGTGCACCACGTCTGAGCCGTCCAGCCCACCCGAGGCAAGGGCGGCGCGCATGGCACGGATCGCCCCCGCGCCGACCGGGTCGGGCGCCGCGATGTGGTGGGCGTCGGAGGTCAGCCCTGCCGAGACCAGCTCGGCATAGACGCGCGCTCCCCTTCCGCGGGCGTGCTCCTCGGACTCCAGCACCACCACACCGGCACCCTCGCCCAGGACGAAGCCGTCCCTGCTGAGGTCGTAGGGGCGCGAGGCGGTCCCGGGTGAGTCGTTGCGTGTCGACAGGGCCCTCATGGAGCTGAAACCTGCGATCGGCAGCGGATGGATCGCCGCCTCGGTGCCGCCGGCGAGGACGACGTCAGCGCGGCCGCTACGGATCATCTCCAGGGCGTACGCCATAGCCTCGGCACCTGAGGCGCACGCCGAGACGGGCGCGTGCGCACCGGCCCTGGCGCCGAACTCGATGGCCAGCGCGCCCGCCGCGCCGTTGGGCATCAGCATGGGTACCGTCATCGGCAGGACCCTGCGGTGCCCGGACTTCTTGAGGGTGTCGTAGGCGTCCAGGAGCGTCCACACACCGCCGATCCCGGTGGCCATCACCACGCCGAGCCGCTCCGGGTCCAGGCTCGGCGCGCCGGCGTCGGCCCAGGCCTCGCGTGCGGCGATCAGCGCGTACTGCCCGGAGGGGTCCAGCTTCTTGGTCTCATGCCGCGGCAGCACCTCGCTGCTGGGAACCGCGAGGGTGCACGCGAAGTGCACCGGCAGGTCGTAGGTGTCGAGCCACTCCTGCGGCAGCGGCTTGGCACCGGACTGTCCCGCCAGGGCGGCCTCCCAGGTGCTGTCGGCGTCACCGCCGAGCGGGGTCGTCGCACCGATGCCGGTGACCACGACACGGCGTTCGACGGAGGGGCTGGCTGTCATCGGAGCGGCCTCCTGGCTGGGGCGGTACGGGTGCGGTGCTTGACGATGGGGGTGCTTGACGATGGGTTGCGGGGCGGCCCGTCCGGCCGGAGCCGGACGGGCCCAGCGGGGTCAGCCCTGCGCCTGCTGCACGTACGCGACCACGTCGCGGACGGTGGACAGGTCCTTGATGTCCTCGTCGGGGATCTTGACGCCGAACTTGTCCTCGGCCTGCACCACGATCGACGTCATCGACAGCGAGTCGATGTCGAGGTCCTCGGTGAAGGACTTGTCGAGCTCGACCGACTCGACC
>JAABUN010003908.1_pt1 | contig 21619 bp, 23 predicted proteins | sample 5559311 | NCBI WGS metagenome assembly JAABUN01 (sample SAMN10711877, study PRJNA513370) | rock metagenome | isolation source: Antarctica rocks | place: Antarctica: Victoria Land, Siegfried Peak sud
GCGATGATCGGGGAACGCCTCGCGCAGCGCCCGCAGTGCCGGGATGCCCGTGAGGAAATCGCCCAGCCCGAGGGCGCGCAGGGCCACGACCTGCGGTGTGCTCAGGGCCAGCTCGTTTCCCCGGAGGGGGCCACCACGAGCTCGCGAACCTCGCAGCCCGGGGGCTGGCTGAGCGCGAACACCACGCTGGCGGCCACGTCCTCGGGACGGTTGAGCCGTGCCTCGGGTGGCGGCTTGAACTCATCGGGGCGCCCGTCGAAGAAGTGCGTCTGCATCCCGCCCGGCACGAGTAGCGTCACCCCGACGCGGTCGGCGGTCTCGGCCGCGAGTGCTCGCGTGAAGCCGACCACCCCGAACTTGCTCGCGCAGTACGCGGTGGCTGCCGGGAGGGCGCGCAGGCCGAGCGTGGAAGCCACCGTGACTACGCGGCCATGAGTCGCCTCGAGGTGCGGCATGGCGGCGCGGACCACCGCGGCGGTGCCGATGAGGTTGACGGCGATCACCTTCTCCCACGCTTCGGCGTCGACGTCGGAGAGGTCGCCGCAGGCGTCGGTGCCGGCCGCCGTGACGATGCCGTCCAGGCCGCCATGCGCCTCGGCCACCCGGTGCACCGCGGCTTCGGCCTCGCGCGGCCGCGCGAGGTCCACCCGCTCGAACGCGAACCCCGACGCGGGGGTGGCGAGATCGAAGACGACCGGCGTTCCGCCCGCGGCGGCGACGGCCCGCGCAACGGCCTCGCCGAGTCCTGAGGCGCCGCCCGTCACGATCACGGTCCCGAGTTGGCGGGCATCCTCGAGGTCAGCCCGCACGGGCGACCACCTCCTCGATGAGCCGGGTCGTCGAACGCCCGGCGATGTAGGGCACGATCACGGCGCGGCCGCCCCAGGTGGCGAGCGTCTGAGCTTCGGGCAGGTCGGCGACGGCGTAGTCGCCTCCCTTGGCCCACAACTCGGGGCGCAACGTCTCGAGCGCCGCGCGCGGGTCGTCCTCATCGAAGACGAGCACGGCGTCCACGCACTCGAGGGCTTGCAGGACCGCGGCCCGGTCCTCCTGGCCGACGAGCGGGCGGTCCGGGCCCTTGAGGCGCGCGACGGACGCGTCGGAGTTCAGCAGCACCACCAGGCAGTCGCCCAGGGCGCGGGCGGTCTGCAGCATGCGCACGTGCCCGGCGTGCAGGAGATCGAAGCAGCCGCCCGTGGCCACCACCGTGCCTCCGCGGGCGCGGACGTCCGCGACCACCTCGGTGGCGTCGTCCATCGCCGTCGCCGCGGGAGCCGTGCATGCACCGAGCGCGCCGGCGCCGCCCGCGCGGACGAAGGCCGATGCGGCGTGCACCGCGAGCCTCACCGCCTCCGAAGGAAGGGCGCCGCGGGCGAGGGCGGAGGCGGCCGTCGCGGCGAAGCAGTCGCCCGCCCCGCACGGATCTCCGCCCGTGGAGGCAGGTGCCGGGACGATCATGGCAGGACCGCTTCCCCGCACCAGGAGCGCACCTCGGGCGCCGAGGGTGACGCAGACGTTGACGGCGTGCCACCGATCGGCGAGCGCGCGGGCAACGTCCTCGGTATCCGGCAGCGACGCGGCCGGGCTTCCCGCTTCGGCCGCGTTCGGGGTGACGAGCGTCACGCCGCGCACCGGCTCGGGCCCGCGCGGATGCGGATCCCAGACGATCGGGACGGCGCCGAGGGTCCCGAGCGCAGTGCGCATGTCGGCGGCGGCGGCGACCCCGCGCCCGTAGTCGGATACGAGAACGGCGTCGGCCTGCGAGAGGGCTTCGCGCGAGGCGGCGTCGAGCGGCCCGGGGCGCCCTGACACCTCTCCGCCGCGGTCCAGGCGCACCAGCGGCCGGCCGCCGGCGTGCACCCGGATCTTCTCCGGCGTGGATCGGGTCGAGCCAAGGTCGCAGACGCGCACGCCGCGCGCCTCGACCAGCGAGGCAACGCTCCGGCCGGCGTCATCGTCGCCGAGTGCGCAGATCAGCGTCACCTCTGCGCCGGCTTCGGCCGCCAGAGCGGCTGCGAGCGCTGCCCCACCGGGCCGTTCGCGCTCGAAGGGATCCGTCACGACCGGCACCGGTGCGTCGGGGGCGAGGCGCTCGGCCGGGCCGTCGATGTCGCGGTCCAGAAGCGCGTCCCCGACGACCGCGAGGCGTGGCCGGCCGCCCTTCATGAGGCCACCCCGGCGCGCAGGTCGAGTGCGCTCATGCGGGCATCGACCGCCGCGCACAGGAGGTGGATGGCGATCAGATGGATCTCCTGGACCGTGGCGGTATGTGGCGAATCGACCAGCAGGCAGTCGTCGCAGGCGGCGGCCAGCGGATTCGGCCCGGCGCCGGTCAGCGCGAGGCTGAGCAGGCCGAGCTCGCCCGCCGCCTCGGCGGCCGCCAGAACGTTGGCGGAGTGCCCCGAGGTCGAGAGCCCCACGAAGACGTCTCCCGGTCGGGCATGGGCTCGCAGCTGCCGGGCGAAGATCTCCTCGAAGCCGTAGTCGTTGCCGATCGACGTGATCGCGGACGACTCGACGGACAACGCGATCGCGCTCAGCGGCGGGCGGTCGTCGCGATAGCGCCCGACCAGCTCAGAAGTCAGGTGCTGGGCTTGGGAGGCCGAGCCACCGTTGCCCGCGGCGAGCAGCCGGCCCCCGCCGGCCAGCAGGTCGGCGAAGCGCCGGCCCCAGGTCTCGAGGCGCGCGGCGTCGTGGTGCAGTGCCGCGAGCGGCCCCGTGAGCTGCTCGAGATGGCGCCGGCCGACGGGAAGGGCGGAGCTCATGCGTGTGCCCCCTGCGGGCGCCGGCTCGCGGCCGCGGAGCGGTCCGTCTCTGTCAGCTCGGAGTAGACGTCGAGCGTCGAAGCGGCCACCCGGTCAAAGCCGAAACGCCCGTTGACCCTGCGCACTCCGGCCTCGCCCAGTGTGCGCCGGCGCTCGGGGTCGGCGAGCAGGCCGCGCAGCGCCCGAGCGAGGCCTGCGGGGTCGCGCGGAGCGACGTGGAGCCCGGTCAGCTCGTGCACGACGGAATCGATCTGGCCGCCGACGGCGGTGGCGACCACCGGCACGCCGCAGGCCATGGCCTCGAGCGGAACGATGCCGAACGGCTCGTACCACGGGACGCAGACCACGGCGTCGGCTGAGCGCAGCAGGGCCGGCAGGGCCTCGCGCGCCACACGACCCCGCAACACGAGGCGGTCAGCCACTCCGAGGTCGGCGGCGAGCGCGCGAAGCCGCACGGCCTCCTGGTCGGCGTCGAGCTCTGACGTGTCCGGCCCGCCCGCGACGTGAAGCTCGGTGCGGGGAAGCAGCGCGAGTGCCCGGACGACATCCGCGACGCCCTTGCGCTCCACGAGGCGGGTCGCCATCACCAGGCGACTGGGGCCGTTGGCTTCGCGCGGCTCGGCGGGCCCGTTCGCAGTGAAGGTGGCGCGATCCACCCCGCACGGCACGACGCTGATCCGGCGGCGATCGGCGCCCAGCCGCAAGAGCTCGAAGACCTCGTCGGAGCACGTGGCCACGATCCGGTCCACGCGCCGGGCGATCCGCCGCTCGATGACTATCCGCCCCGGGTGCGAGGTGTCCCGATCACCCTGATGACGGCGCTTGACGCTGCCCAGGGCATGGAAGGTATGCGCCACCGGGATGCCCTGCGATTGGGTTGCGTCGAGCGCCGCAAGGCCCGACATCCAGAAGTGCGAGTGCACGACGTCGGGGCGCTCGTGCGCCCAGCGCGATTCGAGCTCCTCCGAGAACGCGCCCATGAAGGGCAGGAGCTCGTCCTTGGGCAGCTCACAGGGGGGGCCGGCGTCCACATGGTCGACTTGAACGCCGGCCGCCAGCCGGACGCGGCGTGGGAGCGAGGGGTCGTCGCGGCGGGTATGCACCACTACCTCCACTCCCCGGCGCGCGAGCGCCCGGGCGAGCTCGGCGACGTGCACGTTCTGCCCGCCGGCATCCACACCGCCGAGCACAGCGAGCGGGCTGGCGTGCTCGGAGACCATCGCGACCCTCATCCCGCCACCTCTGAGAGCAGGTCGTCCCAGTCGGCCAGGAAGCGCCCGAGGCCGTAGCGCTCGAGCGCGGCAACCCGTGCGGCTGCGCCCGCCTCGCGGGCGGCGGTCTCGTCGGCCACGAACCGCTGCAGCGCGTCCGCCAGACGATCGACGTCCGTCGAGACGACTCCGGCGGCCGTGGGAACCGCCTCGTAGGCCTCCGTGGTGCCGAGTGCCACCACCGGCATGCCGAGGTGCATCGCCTCGAGCAGCGAGAGGCCGAGCGAGGTCCAGCGGATGGGATGCAGGTAAACCCGCCGACGGGCCATCTCGTCGTGGAGCTCCTCCTGAGGCAGGTCCTCGATGCCGCCGAGGCTGCGGGCGTCCATGCCGAAGAGGTCGACGGGAGCCGCGCGGGCGAAGCGATCGAGCAGGTCGGTGCCCGTCACTCGAGCACGTCGCTGCGCCTCGTTGATGACCACGGCGCTGCGCGGGAGCTCACCGGTGTAGCGCGCTCCGGGGTCGACGATCCCGTGCTCGATCACGCGGGTGGGGGTTGCCCCGGCGTCCCAGAAGACGTCGTTGAAGTGGGTCACGTGCACGAGCACGAGGTCCTGGCGGTCGGCTGCCGGGTGGCGCATCTCGGCGATGCGGCCCTGCGGCGCGTTGTGCTCCACGTAGATCGCGGGAATGTCGCGACCAGGTCGCCGGCCGCCGAGCCAGTCCTCGGCGAGACGGTCGAGCTCGTGCGGCCGCTGGAGGATCACCGCGTCGAACTCCGTCTCGCGGATGGCCTCGGGGGCGAGCTCCCGCACTCCTTCGGGCCAGGCGAAGGTCTGTGCCCGTCCGCGGCCGTCGGGCCCGCGGTCCGGCAACACCGGCACCACGAAGTCGTGCTCGCCGTGCACGAAGGCCGTGGTCCACGAGCCGTGGACGTGCCAGAGCAGAAGCCTCACCGCGCCACCTCGAGCACCGGGGCGGCGAGCCGGTCCACCGCATCGATGACCTGCGCGGCCGACACCCCGCCGAGGCACGGGTGTCCCGCTACGGGGCAGACGCGTGCCCGACAGCCCGCGCACGGCACGTCGACGAACAGCAGCTCGTGTGGCACCGCCCACGGGCGCCAGCGCACCGGCGGCACCGTCGGAGCGAAGAGCGACACGACTGGGGTGCCCACCGCAGCGGCCAGGTGCGCCGGCCCCGTGTTGCCCACCACCACGGCCTCGGCCCCGGCGAGCACCTCGGCCAGCCCCGCGAAGTCGGTCCGTCCCCCGAGGTCCATTCCGGCCGTGCCGGCGACCAGCGCGGTCAGCTCCGTCTCCTCCGGGCCCCCGGTGACCACTGGGTGCCGGCCGGCCGCAGCGAGCGCCTCGACGAGCTCCGCGCAGTGCTCGGGAGCCCACGCCCTCGCCGGCACGGAGGCGCCGGGATGCACCACGACGTAGGGCTCGTCCACGACCCTGGGGCCTGGCGAGCGTCCGACTCGCAGCGCTCCGTCGTCACCCGCCGCCAACCCATGCCCGAGCGCCGCGACCAGGTCGAGCGAGCGCTCCACCTCGTGCAAGTCGTCGTCGATGGTGTGGCGGACGTCGAGCAGCGACCCCGGGTAGTCGACCGACGTGGCGGCAACGAACGGGATCCCGGCCATCCGTAGCAGCAGGGCGGTCGGAAGCGGGCTCTGGTGAAAGGAGCCGAAGATGACCGCGCGATCGATCCTGCGGGCGGCGAGGTCATCAACGAGGAAGAGCACCTCGCCCCGGTCGACGGGCGCCGGTTCCGGATCGATCCAAGGGGCGCGCCAGGTCACGACATCGTCGACGCCGGGGAGCATGGCGGCCGCCTGGCGACCGCGCGGTCCGCAGAGCAGCGTGACGTGGTCGTGCGCCGCCGCGAGAGCCCGAATGGCCGGACCGGCCAGGAGGACGTCGCCGTCGTTGTCGAGCCGAACGGCCAGGACATGACTGGTCATGACGCGCCCAGGACCAGGTCGATCGCCCGCTCGAGGTCGACGGCCACCTCCACAGCGGCATCGACCTCCTCGCGGAGGGTCTGCGGCGTCGGCACGAGGATGCCGCGGGCTCCCACGGCGCGCGCAGCGTCGACATCGGCGCCGATGTCGCCGATCACCGCGCACCGGGCAGGATCGACGCCGAGCTCACCCGCCGCCCGCTCGATCAGGCCGGGCGCCGGCTTGCGGCAGTCGCAGCCGTCCTCGGGAGCGTGCGGGCAGTAGGTCCAGGGCCCGAGTGGCCCCAGAAGCTCCTCCACTCGCGCGTTGACGGCTTCGACCTGCGTGGGGGTCAGCAGGCCGCGGGCGATGCCGCTCTGATTGGAGACGACCGCCGTCGGGATGCCCGCCCGTCGCAGCCGCTGCACGGCCTCGCGCGCCCCGGGCACGATCTGGACGCGCGCAGGATCGCCGTTGTAGGGGACATCGACGACCAGCGTGCCGTCGCGGTCAAACAGCACCGCCGCGGGCGGCGGGGAGGACGGCGCAGGCCCGACCGCTCGGGCCCGCCAGAGCCCGACGAGCCACCAACCCGTCGCCGCGAACGGCATCGGCAGGCTGGTCCAAGCCATCGTCCGGACCTCCTGCCGGGTCCGGGGACCCGGGGCCACGCGGGCCCACGTGAGCTCAGCCGTCCCGGCGGCCCATGCGGCGGCGCCGATGGCGGCCGCGCGCGGACGTCGGGCGACCGCGGCCAGCGTGGTCACGAGCCCGGCCGCCGCCGTCGCCGCGTGGCGCGACCGGCGACCGGCGGGCGCGCCTGCGCGCTCGCGCCAACCCCGCCCGTGCAGGGCGCTCATCAGCGCATCGTCGGCGTTTCCAGCCTGCTTGCGCAGCGAGACGGATGAACTCGCGTGGCCAACCGGGTGCACCACCCGGCGCCGGCCGGGCTCGATGCTCCATCCCGCGGCGACGACCCGCAAGCCAAGGTCTGAGTCCTCCCGGTAGGCCCGCGGGAAGCGCTCGTCGAAACCGCCGACGGCTTCGAGTGCCGCCCGCCGGTAGGCAAGGTCCGCGGTGGCCCAGCGGGCACGCTCGAGGCCCGCGACGTTGCGCTCCCAGTCGGTCGGTCTGCGGTCTCCGGCGAGCGGCACGACGATCCGGCCCTGTGAGCCCCCGCAGCGCGGTCCAGCGGCCGCGAGGTCTCGGGCCAGCGCCCTTGTCCACCCCGGCTCAGGAACCACGTCGTCGTCGAGGAAGGCGACCCAGACCGCGCTCGAGGCACGCCAGCCGAGGTTGCGCGCGGCGGCGGGCCCGCGCCCAGCCCCTGGCACGACCGTGATCTCGAGTCCTTCCGGGCGATCGGCAGCCTTCAGGCTCGCCCCCCGGTCGTCGACCACGATCACCGAACCGAGGTCGCCGGGGTCGGCGGCGAGCGCTCTGAGCAGCGTCCCGAGAGAAGCCCGGCCAACCGACGGGATGACGACGTCGACGGAGGCGCCTTCGGTGCCCGCGACCGTCAAGCCGGCACCTCGCCGCCGACGCCCGCCGCCACTTGAGCCGCCCGGCTCGTCGGTCGTCGCACCAGGAACGGCCCCATCGCCAACGCGTCCACGGGCGCCGAGCCGAAGCACTCGAGCGCGTCTCGCGGATCGTCCACCATCGGTCGGCCCGCGGTGTTGAGCGAGGTGTTGACCACCACGGGCACTCCCGTCCGCGTCTCGAACGCCTCGAGCATCGCCGCGACGAGCGGCTCGGACTCCCGGTGCACGGTCTGGATGCGCGCCGTGCCGTCCACGTGTACGACGGCCGGGATCCGTTCCGCCCAGCCTGAGCGGAGGTGATGGGTGAAGAGCATGTACGGGGAGGGCATCGGGCCGTCGAAGACCTCGTCCGCCCGCTCGGCCAGGACCATCGGCGCCACGGGCCGGAACTGCTCGCGGCCCTTGATGTCGTTGAGCTTCTCCATGTTGGTCACCGAGCGGGGGTCTGCGAGGAGCGATCGGTGCCCGAGCGCCCGCGGGCCGAACTCCGAGCGCCCTTGGAACCACGCGACGACGCCGTCGGCGGCCAGCACTTCGGCGACCGCATCCGCGATGTCCTGCGGCCGTTCGTAGGCGATCCCGGCCGTCCGCAACCACGCTTCGACCTCGTCGTCGGAGAATCCTCGACCGAGCGCTGCGGAAGTCATCGGGACGATCTCGTCACCCAGCTCTCGAGCGGCGTACAGCGCGGCGCCGAGTGCGGTGCCCGCGTCGCCGGCGGCGGGCTGGACCCACACGCGCTCGAATGGGCCCTCCTCCCAGAGCCTCGAGTTGGCCACGCAATTGAGCGCGACCCCGCCCGCCATGACGAGGTCCGCATCCCCGGTCTGCGCGTACAGCCAGGTCGCGAGCTCGATGAGCACCTCCTCGAGACGCCGCTGGACCGAGCTCGCCAGGTCGGCGTGGGCGGGCGTCCACGCCTCCCCCGCCCCGAGCGCCGGCGCGTAGCGGCCGAAGTCGAAGGAGCCGATGCAATAGCCACCCTGGCCGTCCGTCCGGACCAGGTCGCGAAGCTCGCCGAGGAAGGCCGGCGTCCCGTATGACGCCATCGCCATAACCTTGTACTCATCCGACGAGCGGCGGAAGCCGAGGTGGGCGGTCAGCTCCTCATAGAGCAGGCCGAGGGAGTGCGGGAGCGCCTGCGCCGCCAGCGGCTCGAAGACCCCGCCGACCGCCCGGCCGGCGAGGTGCGACGCAGCTTCACCGCGCCCGTCGAGCACCAGCACGCTGCACGGATCCCATCCCGCGGCCGCATAAGCCGAGGCGGCATGCGACAGGTGGTGACCGATGTGGCGGACCTTCGAGCGGTCAAGGCCCGGCAGCGCCGTCTCGAGGAAGCGCGGGACGCGTTCGACGAACAGGGTCCGCAGCCCCTCCCAGGCGTCCGCCGTCACGTCGCCGCGGGAAGGAGCAGCGGCCAGCGCCGGGTCGTACGAGTAGGCGACCGCGTCGAGCTCGCCCGGCGAGGTTCCTCCGACTTCGAGGCACCAGCGCATCGCCTGCTCGGGCAGCTCCCACGTCGAGAAGGGCACGGGGTCCTTCCCGTGCTTGCGGCGCGAGAAGCGCTCTTCCTCCGCCGCTGCGACGGTCAGACCGTCGATCACCAGAGCGGCAGCCGGGTCATGGAAGACGGCGTTGACGCCGAGAACCTTCACACCCTCGCCACCCTGGGTTCGAGATCTGACAGACAAGCGGTTCTAAGCATTGCGGTTCGTCTTGCCGCCGAGAAGCGCTTCTCAAACAACCGCCGGTGAACGTGTCGCCCTAGGTACTTCCGCTCCCCGCCCGCAACCGTTCGAGCGCTCGCCGCAGGAGGCGAGAGACGTGCATCTGCGAGACACCGACCCGCTCGGCGATCTCTGCCTGGGTGAGGTCTTCGACGAATCTCAGCTGGAGCACGATGCGATCGCGCGCGGGGAGGGCTCGGAGAGTCGGGGCGATCGTGGCCCCGTACTCCACGAGATCAAAGCGCTCGTCCTCGAAGCCCAGCGACTCGGCGTAGGTCTCACCGTCGCCCTCTTCGCCGAATCGAAAGGAGTCGAGCGATACGGCGTCGTAGGCTCCCGCCGCTTCCATGGCCTCGAGGACCTGCTCTGGGCTCGTGTCGATCGACTTGGCGATCTCCGCCACGGACGGCGAGCGCCCGAGCTCGCGGGAGAGGTGCTTGACGGCTGCGTCGACCGCCATGACCCGCTCCTGCATGCCACGCGGGACGTGGACGGCCCAGCCGTTGTCGCGGAAGTAGCGCTTGAGCTCGCCGAGCATCGTCGGCACGGCGTAGGAGGAGAAGGCGGTCTCTCGGGCCGGGTCAAAGCGGTCGATGGCCTTGATGAGCCCGAGAGTCGCCACCTGGACCAGATCGTCGAGCGGCTCCTCCGAACGGCGGTAGCGGCGCGCCATCCGCTTGGCGAGCGGCAGGAGGCGCTCGACCAGCTCATCGCGCGCCGCAGCGTCGCCGTCATGGTGGTAGCGGAGCAGGAGCCGGCGGTCCTCGTCGAGCCGCGCGCTCGATACCGGGCCTGCCCGACCGCGCGCCGAGGCGGCCGGATGCTCGCGCAGCGGCCGCTGGTTGGATGGCCGCAAGGCTGCCGGGTCGGGCGTCGGTTCCAAGCGGTCAGCATTCTACCCCAGCGGGGTGTCGTCGAGGTCCTCGAGCAGGTCAGGGATCGTGCGGAACACGTGCGATGCGCCCGCGTCGCGCAGCTCGGCCTCCGAGAAGCCTCCGGTGAGGACTGCGACGGTCTGCAGCCCGGCGCTTCCGGCGGCTTCACAGTCCCAGGTCGAGTCCCCCACCATGACCGCCTCGCCGCCCCCCGCCTTCTCCATCGCGGCGAGCACCAGGTCCGGCTCGGGCTTGGTGTTCTCGACGTCCGCCGACGAAGTCCAACCGTCCGCAACTGCACGCGCGTCGAGCATGTCGAGGTAGTGGTCGACCTCATCCTGCTTGGCGGACGAGGCGAGCACCACCCGGTGACCACGGTCCTTCAGCTTCTTGATCAGATCCCGCGCCCCTTCGAGTAGCTCCACTTCTGCGATGACCAAGGCGTAGAGCGCGTGCTCCACCGTCCGGACCTCCTCGCCGTGCTCACGTTCGAACTCGTCGCCTGCGAGGGCCGCCACGAGCTGGTCTGCGCCCATCCCGATGTGGCGATGGATCTCGACGAGCGGTACCACGACGCCATGTTGACGGAGGGCGCGGAACCACGCGATGGCGTGGTGGTAGTTCGTGTCCACCAGAGTCCCGTCGACATCGAGGATGACGGTGGGTCGTGGCGTGTCGGGCATTCGGGCTCCTTGGGAGGGCGGCAGGATCATGGACACCCGATTCTGGCTAAGCGCTCCGCCGGACGGGTAGCGACGAGAGGATGAGCTCAGAGATACCCGGCCCGCCCGTCCCCCCTTCACCTGATCCGGTGCCGCCCACCCCGACACCCGATCCCGGCCCGCTTCCGCCCGACCCCAGTCCGCGGCCCATCTGACTTCTCGATGGAACCTGTGTCCGTCACGCCGACGCAGCCGGCGAACTACGCCGTCCTGACGCTCACTTACACGTCGCTGCTCTCCGCCGTGGCCTACGGGTCGAGGCGGCACTCGCCGCTCGATCGCTCGGAGCTGGTTCCGCTGGCAGCCGCCTCCTTCGCGCTCGCCAAGCTGATCGGCAAGGAGAAGGTGGAAACGTGGGTGCGCCAACCTTTCGTCGACGAGCTTCCCGACGGCAGACGCCCGAAGGGTGGCGGCATGCGCTACGCCGTCGGCGAGTTGCTCACGTGCACCCGATGCCTTGGAGCTTGGACCGCGCTCGGACTTGTGAGCCTGCGTCTGAACGTACCGGAAGTAGGTCGAACGGTGACGACGGTGCTTGCCACTTCGGCGGGCAACGACTTCCTGCAATCAGGCTTCACGTGGCTCTGCGCACGAAGCGAGGTGCAGAAGGCCCAAGTCGGGGACTAGTTCCCGTTGAGAGGTGGTAATCACTGTCTCGCACGGTTATTCGTCTCCCTGCGGGGTCAGATTGCCGCGTTGTTAGGCGGGACGCGATCGCTTGGCGGGTTCTGGCGCGCGACGGACTTCCTATGTTGACCGTTGTTCGCAAACCGGGAGTCCGTGCGTGGCCACCTCAACGCAGTCCGTAGTCGCCGTATCGCCGCCCGTGCTGCGCAGCCGCATGCGCTCAGCCGCCGTGGCCGATCGGCCCGCCAGCCGCGCCGCGCGCGACGCTTCCGATCGCGCGCACATCGAGCGTGCGCGCCGGGAGGGCTCGCCCGCCGCCCGCCGTGCGGCCGTCGAGGCCTTCATGCCGCTCGTGCGCTCCCTCGCCCGTCGCTACCAGCGCGGTGAGGAGCCGCTGGAAGATCTCGAGCAGGTCGCCAGCCTGGGGCTCTTGAAGGCCATCGACGGCTTTGACCTCGAGCGCGGCACCGCCTTCGCATCGTTCGCTGTGCCGACGATCGTCGGCGAGCTGCGCCGCCACTTCCGTGACAAGGGGTGGACGATCCGGGTACCGCGAGAGCTCCAGGAGATGTCGCTGCGAGTCAACAAGGAGCAGGAAGCCGCTTCCACCGAGCTCGGTCGCCCGCCCACCCCGGCAGAGCTTGCGGCCCGGCTCGACGTCCCCGTCGAGCGGGTGCTCGAAGCTCGCGAGGCCTCTCACGCCATGCGACCCGTCTCCCTGGATCGGCCGGCTCTCCCCAACGGCGAGGATGACGGCGACACCTTGATCGACCGCTTCGGGACCATCGACCTCGGATATCACCGCGCCGAGGATGCCGCGACGGTCAACGACCTGCTCCGCCGCCTGCCCGACCGTGAGCGGACTGTCGTCGAGTTGCGGTTCAACGAAGACCTGACCCAATCGGAGATCGGGGAGCGCATCGGCATCTCGCAGATGCACGTGTCACGTCTGCTCCGCCGGGCGCTGGCCGAGCTCAGCTCGATGGCGAACGACTCAGAGCAGGTCGCGGCGCTCGCCCGACCCCGGCGCTGAGGGGGCGCGGGGCGGCTTCAGCCGCGCTCGGCGAGCCACTTGAGCCGCCGCAGCGTTTCCACGTTGCGACGGTGGATCAGGTGATCCTGCAAGGGATTGTGCAGCTTGGCCGGGACGCCTTCGACGGGCTCTTCGGACATGACCACATCGGTGCCGGACCCGCTCGGGCTGAGCTCGATCAACACGTGGGCGACGCCCGCAGGGCGCGCGCGAGCGCGCAGCTTGAGCCGTCGCGGCGGTTCGCGCTCGAGGATCGACGTGCTGTCCTTGAGGTGGAGCGGACCCACGCCCACGGAATGGTGGAAGGCGGCGCCCTCCGCAGGCCAGCTCGGGTCGACTCCGCGGATGTCCGTGCAGCCGACCACCCAGAATTCGTAAGTTCGGGCGTCGTCGAGCACCTCGAAGATCCGCTCGGGCGATGCATCGATCCGCGTGCTGGTTCGCGACACCCACGTCACCTGCCCACCCCGGGAGCCGTCCAATCCTTCCCGCGCAAAGTTAGCCCCGTCTGACGCCGGGGTACCCCGGGAGCGAAGGATGGGACTTCAAGCCACTCAAACCCACGCCACGGTTCACCTCTCCCTGCCGGCCGTGCCCGAGAACGTCGCCGTGGTCCGCCACATGATGCTCGCCTTCGGCGACACCCTCGACCTGCCGGGTCGCGTGGTCGAGGACGTGCGCCTCGCGGTGACCGAGGCGTGCACCAACGTCGTCCGTCACGCGTACGACGACGACGACGGCCTGATGGACATCCACATCCGGCCGTACCCGGACCGCCTGGACATCGAGGTGGCCGACACGGGCCGCGGCATCGGCACGTCCACCGACCGCGACGGCCCAGGCTTCGGACTTCCGATGATGGCCACGCTGGCTGACACCCTCGAGATCGACAGGACCACGAAGTCGGGGAGCCGGGTGGCCATGTCCTTCAGCCGGTCTCCCGCTCCGGTCAGAACGACGTGAGCATCGGGGTGGCGAGCGAGCAGTCAGCGGTGACGCCCTCGACCAGCGTCTCGATCGCTGCGGGACCGCTCGTCGGCCCGGTGCTGCGTCGCGTGGTGGGGATGCTCGCGGCTCGAGCGGACCTCCCGCTCGATCGGCTCGACGATGCGATCCTGGTCGCCGACCTCATCGCCGCCCGTGCTCCCGCCCATGTGCGCGGCGATGACGTGCGCGTGGGCTTCGAGCCAGGTGACCGCTCCCTGCTCTTCGTGGTCGGCCCCCTACGACCGGGAGGTGGGCAGGCGCTCATAGTCGACGCCGCTGTCCCGGGCGTGGGGAACGTCATCGAGCAGCTCGCCGACGAGCTCAGCGTTCGTTCCCACGGTGCGGACGAGTTCCTGCACGTCCGCCTCGCCTACGACGGCCGCTGATCGTGGCGTCCAGCCGGATGGCGATCGGCTTCCACATCGAGGACGAGCCGGTCGACGGTGTGACCCATCTCGTGGTGGTGACCGGCGAGATCGATCTCTTCACCGCTCCAGAGCTGAAGTCCCGGCTCTCGGCACCGATCGACGATGGCAAGACGCGGATCATCGTCGACCTTTCCGCGGTCACCTTCATCGACTCGTCGAGCCTGGGCGTGCTGATCGGCGCCCACAAGCAACTCAAGGAGTCGGGCAGCGGGCTGGTGATCGTCTGCGATGATCGGACGATCATGAACACGTTCAAGATCACCGGGCTGAACGGAGTGTTCGAGATCGTGGCACGCCGCGCCGACGCCCTCGCCAGCTCCTAACGAGACGCCGCGGGCGGGGGTACCACGTTGGACACCGGCTTTCCCACCTCGGACGCCCAGAACGACTTCCAGCGCGCCCGTCGCGCGCGGGTGCTCGCCGACCTCGGCCGGCGCCTGCGCCGGGAGCCCAACGACGTGGCCTTCATCCTCCCGTTCGAGGAGGTGGTCGAAGCCCTTGGCCGCGTCGGCGAGCACTACCTCGGCCAGCGGGTCGTGGACCTCGACTCCATCGTGGGCACGGTCGATCGCACCCGGGAGTTCGACCGGAGCTTCCGCCCGCTCTCGCGGCGCGTGCGCGGCCGCTGGGAGCGCATCGCCGCCGCTCAGCGTCGCGGCGAATCCATGCCGCCGATCTCCCTCTACAAGATCGGGGAGCTCTACTTCGTCCGGGACGGTCACCATCGAGTCTCCGTGGCCCGCTCGCTCGGCCGGCAGGACATAGACGCCACCGTGACCGAAGTCCAGACCCGGGTCGGCATGGCCGGCGACATCCGCCTCTCCGACCTGCCGCTCAAGGGCCACGAGCGCCTGTTCTCAGAACGAGTGCCCCTCTCTCCCGAGGAGCGTGCCAGGGTCGTGCTCTCCGACCCGTGGCAGTACGCCCCGCTCGCAGGAAGCGTCGAGGCCTGGGGCTTCCGGGTCATGCAGGAGCGCCTCGCCTTCATGGATCGCGGAGAAGTGGCGCGGGCGTGGTTTGCGGACGAATACGCGCCGGTCGTGCAGATGCTCTCGGACGGTGGCTACATCACCGCCGCCGAGACGGAGGCCGACGCATACATGCGCGTGGCCTCCCAACGCTACCGCCTCCTGCGCACCCATCAATGGACGCCCGAGATCCTCGAGCGCCTGCGCGAGGAGACGGCTTCGCCTACGCCTTTGCGGTCTGGCGGACCTGCTCGCCGATCGTCTCCATGAGGGAGTCGAAGGACTTCGCGAACGCCGCCACGCCCTCTTCGACGAGCTCGACCGAGACGATGTCGTCGAACGGCACGCCGATCTCGCGCAGTTCGTCGACGAGCGCGTGCGCGTCGTCGAGGCCCTGATCGACCGTCCGGGCGGCGGTGGCGTGGTCGCGGGCCGCTTCCATGGTGGCGTCGGGCATGGTGTTGACCGTGTGGGGCCCGATCAGGTTGTCGACGTAGAGGGTGTCTGAGTACTCGGGGTTCTTCGTGCCCGTCGAGGCCCAGAGCGGCCGCTGCACGTTCGCTCCCTTTGCCTCAAGGGCCTCCCAGCGCGGTCCCGAGAAGATGCGGGAGAAGCTCTCGTATGCGAGCTTGGCGTTGGCGACTCCGGCCTTGCCGGCGAGGTCCGGACGGTCGAGCTTCTCGAGGGCCGCATCGACCTTGGAGTCCACGCGGGAGACGAAGAAGCTCGCGACGGAGGCGATCCGGTCGATCGGCTCACCCGCCTCCGCACGTCGCTCGAGCCCGCGGAGGTAGGCCTCGGCGATCTCCTCGTAGCGGGCGACCGCGAACAGCAACGTGACGTTGACCGAGACACCGGCCGCCGTCAGCTCCTGGAAGGCGGTGACTCCTGCCTCGGTGCCGGGCACCTTGATGAGCACGTTGTCCTTGCCGACTTCGTCGCGCAGGCGCTTGGCCATCTCGATCGACCCGTCGGCGTCGTCTGACACGTCCGGCGGCAGCTCGAAGGACACGTAGCCGTCCTGTCCGTCGGTGCGCTCGAAGACCGCGGCAAGGATGTCGCAGGCGTCGCGGATGTCCTGCTCACCCACTCGGAAGAAGACCTCGCGCGGATCCTCCACCCCGGCTGAAACGGCTTCGGCAAACGCCTCGTCGTAGCGATCACCCTGCCCCATCGCTTTTTCGAAGATAGTGGGATTCGAGGTGACACCGGACAAGCCGTCCTCTTCGACCAGCCGCTCGAGCTCACCGTCCTCGAGCAGGGCCCGTGAGATGTTGTCCAACCAGACGGCCTGTCCGAGCGCCTCGATCTCGTGGAGGTGATTGGTGGCCATGATGGGTCTCCTCTGATTCGGGTCTCGGTCCGGTCCTACCCGCTGGCGGGCGCCGCTATCGCGGGTCGACCAATCATGGCAGCCTCCCCGACCACAGCAGGGAGAGCGCTCCGGCCACCAGGACCAGCGCCAGCGCCCCGCCGGCGAACCCCGCCGTCACCTGTTGGCGCTCCCTCACCCGTGCGACACTCGAGCCGAGCCGCTCGTAGACCGTCGTGAGAGCCCGGGCGTTGGGAGCCGAGAAGAAGCGGCCGCCCGACCGGCGGGCGATCTCGCGAAGGGTCTGCGCGTCAGGCGGCACGGGCTGGCGCCGCGTCCCCTGCCCGCTGCCCCGCCGCACCTCGATGGAGCCCGTCGGCGTCCCGAGCGCCACCGTGTAGACCGGGACGCGGGCGTCGCGGGCGCGGAGCGCGGCTTCGAGCGAGTTGACGCCCTTGGTCTCCTTGCCGTCGGAGAGAAGCACGATCGCGGCCGGAGTCCGGTCCGAGCGGCGCGGCCTCAGCGAGCGCAGGGCGGCATCGATCGCGTCGCCCGTCGCGGTTCCGCCCTTGGGCCGCAGACCGGCCAGCGCCCGGCGTACGGCGCTGCGATCAACGGTCGGGAGTTGCAGCGTCTGCGCGGAGGAGGAGAACGACACGACGCCCACGCGCACGTCGTCGGGCACCCGTCCCAGGAAGTCGTTGCCCGCCCGGCGCACGGCGGTCATCCGGTCGGGCGAGACGTCCTTGGCCTGCATGGAGCCCGACGTGTCCGTCGCGAGCATCACGGAGGCGCGCTCGCGGTCCACCGCCACCGTCGCCTCCGGGCGGGCCAGGGCAACCACGAGAGCACAGAGCGCGAGCCCGTAGAGCACCGCCGGCAGGTGGCGGCGCGCCCCGCCATGGCGCGGGAGCACTGCGGCGAGCGTCTCGAGGGCCGGGTAGCGCACCGCGAAGCGGTGGCGGCGGCGCTGGGCGCGCACGTACGCGATCACCCCGAGCGGCGCGAGCACGAGGGCGAGCAGGAAGAGCGGCGCCTGGAAGCTCACGCCGCCCACGGTAGGCGGCGCGGGCCCAAGCGCGCCTAAATCCGATGAGTCAGCCGACGGTCAGGCTCTTGCCACCGTCCGGGTCGAAGAGCTGGATCTTCGAGGTGTCGAGGACGAGCTCGCCCTCGGCGCCCTGGCGGACGTCGGCTTCCGGGTCCAGTCGCGCGACGACCTGCGAGGCGTTCTCGGCGCCGGGCAGATCGCTCAACCCGGCATCTTCGGCAAGCTCGGTGAGCTGCTCGGACTGGGTCTGGCCCTCGATCGTGAAGTACGCGTAGAGCTCGGAGCCCATCGACTCGAGGACGTCGATCGTCGTCTTGAAGCGCACGCCGGGGTGGTCGGCACCGACGATCCCCGCTGCCTCGAAATGCTCGGGGCGCACGCCCGCGATCACCTCGCGCGACTTCCCGCCGTCCCCGGACTCGAGCCTCTGGCGCAGCTCGTCGGGAAGCTTGGCGTCACCGAACGGCAGCTTGATCGTGTCGCCCTCGATCTGACCCGGCATGAAGTTCATGGCCGGCGATCCGATGAAGCCGGCCACGAAGAGGTTCTTCGGCCGCTCGTAGAGCTCTTTGGGGGACGCCACCTGCTGGATGATCCCGCCACGCATGACCGCGACCCGGTCACCAAGGGTCATGGCCTCGGTCTGGTCGTGCGTCACGTAGACCATCGTCGTGCCGAGCCGCTGTTGGATCCGAGCCACCTCGGTCCGCATCTGGACCCGGAGCTTCGCATCGAGGTTCGAGAGCGGCTCGTCCATCAGAAAGGCGCTGGGGTCGCGAACGATCGCCCGGCCCATCGCGACGCGCTGGCGCTGACCGCCGGAAAGGTTGGCCGGCTTGCGCTCGAGATGCTGCTCGAGGTCCAGGATCTTCGCCGCCTCGCCGACCTTGCGGTCGATCTCCCCTTTGTCGGTCTTGGCGAGCTTGAGCGCGAAGCCCATGTTCTCGCGCACCGTCATGTGCGGGTACAGCGCGTAATTCTGGAAGACCATGGCGATGTCCCGGTCCTTGGGGGCGAGGTCGTTGACCGTCTCCCCGCCGATCACGAGCTTGCCGTCGGAGATGTCCTCGAGCCCCGCGATCATCCGCAGGGCGGTGGACTTCCCGCAGCCGGAGGGCCCGACGAGGATCATGAACTCCCCGTCGGCGATGTCGAGGTTCATCTTCTTGACGGCCTCGAATCCGTCGGGATACCGCTTCGTCACGTCCTGCAGAGCAATGTCGGCCATGTCTCCCCTTTATCCCTTCACAGCGCCGGCGGTGAGCCCAGCGACGATGCGCCGCTGGAAGATCAACACCATGATGATGATCGGAACCGTCACCACGACCGCCGCCGCAGCGATGGCCCCGGTCGGATCTGAGAATTGCGAATCGCCCGTGAAGAATGCCAGCGCGGCCGGAACCGTGCGCGAGCTGTTGGTCGACGTCAGTACGGTCGCGAAGAGGAAATCGTTCCAGGCGAAGATGAACACGAGGATCGCGGCAGTGAAGACGCCGGGCGCCGCGAGCGGCACGATGACCTTCTGGAAGGCCTGGAAGGGCGTCGCCCCGTCGATCTGCGCGGCCTGCTCGAGCTCCCACGGAATCTCGCGGAAGAAGGCGGAGAGGGTGTAGATCGCCAGCGGCAGGGTGAACGTCATGTACGGGATGATCAACCCGGCCCAGGTGTCGAACAGGCCGAGCGTGCGCCACACTTCGAACAGCGAGCCGACGATGGAGATGGGAGGGAACATCGCGATCGCGAGCGACCCGGCGAGGATCACGGACTTCCCGCGGAACTTCAGGCGTGAGAGCGCGTAGGCCGCCAGCGCCGCCAGGAAGATCGAGATCAGGGTCGCGATCATCGCGATGAAGATCGAGTTCAGCAGGGCGTAGACGAAGTCGGTGGAGTCGAAGATCCCCTTGTAGTTCTCGAGCGAGAACTTCTTGGGCCAGAACCCGCCCTCGGCGAGCGTGGCCGGGTCCTTGACCGACAGGGACGCGATCCAGATCACCGGGATCAGAGCGTAGAGGATCACCACGGCGATTCCGATCGCCCACAGCGCCTTCTGACGGCCGGTGTCCTGCATCGGTCAGTCCTCCTCCTGCGCCGGCGAGGCGCCGAGCCCCTTGATGAACAGCGCGGCGATGAGGATCACGCAGATGAAGATCAGCACCGAGACCGCGGAGCCGAGCCCGAGGTTCAACCGGTTGATGAGCTGGTTGTAGCCGAGGATGGAAACCGTCTCGGTGTTGTTCGCACCGCCGGTCGTCTGGATGAAGACCGTGTCAAAGACGCGGAAGGCATCGAGCGTGCGGAAGAGCAGTGCGACCAGGATCGCCGGCCGCATGAGCGGCAGCGTGATCCGGAAGAAGCGCTGGATCGCCGTCGCGCCGTCCACCTTGGCCGCCTCGTGCAACTCGTCGGACACGAGCGCGAGACCGGCCAGGAGAAGCAGCGCCATGAAGGGCGTGGTCTTCCAGACCTCGGTCAGGACGATCACGAAGAACGAACCCGCCTGGTTGGTGAGCGGGGCGTAGGTGTCCGACACGACGCCGCCGAGCCCTGGAACGAAGCCGAGGTCCGGCGTGAAGGCGTACCGCCAGGCGAACGCAGCGACCACCGTGACGATGCCATACGGGATGAGGATCGCTGCGCGCACCGCGCCGCGGCCGAAGATCGCGCGGTGCATGACGAGCGCGAGCGCCATGCCCAACACGAGCTCGATCGCCACCGAGGCGACCGTGATGGTCAGGGTGTTGAAGACGTCCTGCCACCACTGGCTCGCGGTGAGCACCTCGACGTAGTTGGAGAGGCCGACGAACTCCTTCTGGTCCGGAAGGCGCAGATCGAAGCGCTGCAACGACAGGTAGACCGCGTACAGAATCGGATATCCGGTGACGACCAGCATCGAGATGACCGCCGGCGCGCAGAGCATGTAGCCCAAGCGGCTCTCGGACTTCGCCCGGTCAGAAGTTGGCTTCTTCTCGGTCTTGGCAGCCGGCTCCTCCGGCTGCGCGGTGGCAGAGACTGCGCCCATGGCTAGAACAGCCCCCCGTTGATGACGGTCTTGATCGCGTCGGCCAAGCGCTTTGAGTCCTTCTCAGGATCGATGGAACGGGGCGGGTGCAGGGTCTTCTGCACGGCGAGCGAGATATCTGCGTATTGCGGGGTGACCGGGCGCGGGACGCCGTCGCGCAACGACTCCTCGAGCAGGTCGGCAAACGGGAAGGCCTTCTTGATCGCCGGGTCCTGGTAGAGGTCGGCGATCGTCGGGGGCAGGCCGCCGAGCTCAGCCGCCTTGATCTGATTCTCCTTGTTGCGCAGGCACAGTCCGGCCTCGAAGGCGAGATCGGGTTTCTTTGAGTAGGCAGAGACGCCGAGGTTGATGCCGCCGAGGGTCACCTTGCTGGGCTTGCCCTCCTCGACACCGGGGAAGCGCGCAACCCCTAGATTCTTGAACACATCCGGGGCGTTCTCCTTCGCGCTGGGGTACACGAAGGTGTAGTTGACCATGAAGCTCGAGCCTCCGGATTCGAAGGCGAGACGGGCCGGATCCTCCTTGGAATTCGAGAGCGACGGGTCGGCGGCCTTGGAAGTTGCGAGCTCGCGCATGATCTCGGCGGCCTTCGCACCGCCCTTGCCGAGCTTCGGCGTCCCCTTCTCGTCCGTGATCCGATCGCCGGCCGAGTTGACGAGCGTGTTGAACCAGACCGTCAGCCCCTCGTACTGCGCACCCTGAACCTGGATCTTGCCGTCGCCGCCGATCTCCTCGGCCATCTTGATCATCTCGTCCCACGTCTTGGGCGGGGTCTTGACGCGGTCCTTGCGGTAGAAGAGCAGCTGGGTATTCGTGTTGAGCGGAGCGCCCCAGAGCTTGTCCTTGTACTTGGCGGTGTCGAGCAGCGCGGGCACAGTGTTGGCGGTGATCTCCTTCTGCGTCTTCCCGCCCCAGGGCCGAATCCAGCCCGCTTCGGCGAATTCGGCGGTCCAGATCACGTCCATCCCGATCAGGTCGACGTCCTTGTCCTTGGCCGCGAGCCGGCGTACGAGCAGCTCACGCTGCTGATTGGCGTCGGTCGGAAGTGCCACGAGCTTGATCCGGTAGCGCCCCTCGGCCGCCTCGGTACAGGACTTCACGGCTGCGTCGAAGGCGCCGCCGGGCTCCTTGAACACGTACCAATTGACGGTCTTGCCTCCACCCGCGGACTCGCCGTAGCCGCACGCGGCGACAACCAGCGCGAGCGCCACCAGGGCGGCGAGCGAAAAGACCCTCCTCATGTCGAAGGGTGACCTGCCCCGACTCGTGACGATCAAAACTCAGTTGCGCGCGCCAGGATGCCCGGCGCCCGGCCACGGGGCGAGGATCAACAGCAGGCGGGCATCCTGCGTGGCACGCACCTCGTGGCGTTCACCCGGCTCGAACACCGCCAGGAAGCCGG
>JAABUN010003909.1_pt1 | contig 21618 bp, 24 predicted proteins | sample 5559311 | NCBI WGS metagenome assembly JAABUN01 (sample SAMN10711877, study PRJNA513370) | rock metagenome | isolation source: Antarctica rocks | place: Antarctica: Victoria Land, Siegfried Peak sud
TCCGCAGTCGCACGCGCTCGGCGAGGAGGCCCTGGAAGCGCTCGGGACGCAGATGGAACAGCGCAAAAGACAGCTGGAGAACTCAACGGTCACGCAAACCCTCCGAAAGGCAAAGCGAGAAGTGTTGCGACGCGTATGAGCCAAAGGGCCGCACACGCCGTGCGGCTAGTGCGCTAGCGCACTTCGCTCATGTGTTGTATGGGTTGACGATTTCTGGGTCCCCGTCGGGGTCGACTACGTTTTCGCGGTCGACGTCACGATCGTCCCGTGGGTTCCTCAGTTCAGGATCACCGTCGGGGTCGATAGCATCCTCGTCTTGGGGTTTGTTCTGCCGGTGTTTTCGCTCATTGTGTTGTGCTCCCTGGTGCTCGGCGTCAGCGATCTGCGGTCACCGCCATGCCGGCCACTGTAGTCCTGCCGCGTGGTGCCTCATGTCAATGTGCTCGCGAAATGGGGTGTGCGTGCCTCACCTATTTTGCTCACGAAACGTGATCCCGTATGGCCAGTGTTTTGTCTTTGGCTGAGGCGATCAGGGCCTGTTGGATCCGGTTGATGTTTCGGGTCAGGCTGGCCGGGTTCGTTTCGTCGTGCAGATCCTGCAACTGCTTGGTGGCCTGGTCGGTGAGTGTGCCGCTGTCCAGGCACCGCAGGTACGGGGTCCGAGGCGGGTCGTAGGTGCGGGTGTTACGCCCGGCTTTGGTGCTCCTCCACCCGTTGGTCTTTTTCGTGGGCAGGAACAGGTTCTTGCGGACGTTCACGAACCCCCACAGCTCGTTGAGCAGGTCCAGCTCGGCCTGGGTGTCGTACCGGTATCGGAACGCGGACTTGCGCACGATGTCACCATTCTTCTGCTCGACGTGGGCGTTGTCATTGGACGTGTGCGCCCGAGCCCTGGTCATGAAGATCGTGCGCTGCGCGCACCACCCGACCAGGGCGTGGTTGATGAATTCGCCACCGTTGTCCCAGTCCAGACCGACCATCGGGTACGGCAACGCCTGCGCGACCTGCTCGATCGCGGCGACAACGTGTTTGTGGGCCCGGTTGCGGATCGCCACGTTCAGGGTCCACCCGGTGAATACGTCCGTGGCGGTCAACGTCCACGCGTGCTCACCAGCCAGGCTGTGCCCGCAGTGCGCGACCAAATCGATCTCGAAGAACCCGGTGCCTGTTCCATCTCATCCATCGCCTGGCGCACCTGGATACTCGAACGCAACATCGCCCCGGGCCGGGTCGCTGACTTCGCCGCTGGGTACCGCGCTGCCTTCGTTGGGGCCAGCAACCGGTCGATCGTGGCCGGGCTCATCGCCACCAGCTGCTCGCGCACCGAATCGGTCAACCGGGCGCTGACCTTGTCCAGTTCCCCGAAGGCCTCTAACTGACTCAGTGACTGCGCCATGATCACGGCCAGGTACTTCCCGCACGGCTCGCCCAGCAGGGTCCACACCTCGATCAGCACCTTCAGGGCGTCGTACCCGTATGTCCGCGGCCGAGGCTTACGCCTGACCGCCCCGTCACCGCAACCAGCTCATCTAACAGCTGGCCCTTGTCCTTCTTGCCCGCCCGCTGATACGCACGGGCGTACTTCTTCGTGATCTCACGTTGGGCACCCATCGACAACCGGTCCATCCACCCAGCGGACCGCAGCACCCGAACCAGCCACCAGGATTTCGCGAGCATCTCTCAAATGAGGCACGCGCCCCACTTCGCGAGCACTTTAGGTGAGTCTCGTCGTGCCGTTGGTGATTAGCCCTGTTAGGAATATTGTCGTGCGTGAGTGGACGTATGGTCTTGGGCATGAGGGCATCGCACGGTCTCGACACGCATTTTGTTGCCGCACCAGGTCTGGTGAGCGACGGACAAGCCAGGGTGACCGGAAAGCAGCCTCTGACCGACGTGAAATGCGCACGCCGATACCCCGGGGTTGGATGTCAATGACCTGGCGCGATCTGCAAGATCGGGCCAGGTCACAGTTGTTGGTGCTGGAGCAGTGCAGTGCTGGGCTGGCGCCGGGAGCGTTCGCCGATTGACATTGAGCATCGGAGTTTTCCCCCCGGCTAGTCGCGCGGCCTGCCAGCAGCGACCGTAGCGACAAAGCGGTTCGCCATGCTGCTTGATCGCGCGACGATCCGGGTAGAGCGCCCCTTCGGTCTACGACGCGCCAGAAATGGCTACGTGTTGCTGTTGGAGTGTTGACCGAGTTGGCCCTGGACCGTTTCTCGCAGTTCATCCCAAGAGTCCACGAACTTCTGGACACCTTCTTCTTCGAGCAACTTGACAACCTTGGTGTAGGAGACCCCTACCTGTTCCAGTTCATCCAGAACCCGGTGCGCTTGCTCGTAATTGCCGGTGATGGTGTCTCCTGTGATCTGGCCGTGGTCGGCGACCGCTAGCACACTCTTGGTTTCGAATCAGCACCGTTCATGGAGTCGTTGAGCACACGATTCGTGCCAAGTACGGGTCCAATGCCCACCTTTTGATGGTGAAGAGCAACGGTTGAACCCGCCGACGATCAGGACCTGTTCGCGCACTTTGAGCCTCCTCGGACGCCGCAACTTCACGTAGCCCACGATAATTTCGTTAGCATCCGCGTCGATGACGTCCCTCGCTGGTGCCAGTTAGGTCAGGTTCAACAGGTGTGCCCACGACGCCAGCTCGACGAAAGAACTGGACGGCGACAGGACTCCCCCGCTCTCGACGCCTGGACGCGACAGGAGCCGCTGCTTCAAACCGGAGCGCGCTTGCTCGGCCGTCCGAGCGGTGATCCTCACATGGCGCATCCGGCCGTCGGCATCGCGAACCCTGGTCTCGGCAACGGCACGGCTCCCCCGACGCCGCACAGTGATCGCGCCGTAGGTACCAATGGCGGTCCGAGGCCGCCCAGCCATCACCGGCTCCCTACGGCATGCCGCTGATCGTCGTCCTGCTCCATCCGCGCAAGCCAGGCCTCGATCTCGCTGATCCGGAAACGCAACTCGCGGCCGACCCGGAAACCCCTCGGGCCCCGGCCCTGGCTACGCAGGTCGTAGATCGTCTGAACGCTCACCTGCAGGTGCGCGCACAGTTCGGTTAGGGAAAGGCACTGCTCGATCAGTTGCAACTGCGTGCGGCCGGAATCGGTGCTGGGAGTCGTCGTAGTGTCCATGAACAGCAGGTGCGCCAGCCCTACCGCGCCTGGTCGAGAGACTCCGAAAAGCCCCGATAAATAAACCACGTTGGAGCCATAAGCGCGGAATAAGTGCGGACTTGGCACTCCGTCCTCCTGTTACAGGATGACGGGCATGGCCCTGATCAGGGCCTCTGGTGGAGCTGAGGGGAATCGAACCCCTGACCTTCTCATTGCGAACGAGACGCGCTACCAACTGCGCCACAGCCCCTTAACGGGTTATACGACTGCGAAGATTATCACCAATGCGCCCGTGGTTCGATCCACCCGGCTCGTGCACCAATAACGCTCAGGCTCAACCGCGGATTGCTGCAGGGAGCTCCTCGAACTCTTCCTCCAGCGACAACGCAAATCCGTCCTGCGGCAACTCGGTGGGCAGTTCCGCGCGGACCGGCCTGGGCCGCGCCTTGGCCTTCAACGTGTAGGTCGGCGGCGGCACCGGAACAGGAGCCCACGTGCCAGGCTCTAACGGCTCGGCAACCACCGGGGGGACATTCACTCCGCTGTCGGGCACTGCTGCCATACCCCGCTCGATGGCATCGATGTCGTAGACACCCGTCGATCCGGCGATCGCCGCAGAGACTGACGTCGGGGCGTCGATGACTGCTGCAGGTGCAGCAGTCGGAGCTGCGGGCACGACCACAGGGGGCTGAGCGGCCTTTGCCAGGGGCAACGACGTCAGTTGCTCGTCGTGCAGGTTGGACGCAAAGGCAGCGGCAGCGCTACCCCCGGCTGAGGCCATGCTGCGTCGCGAGCGTCGACCCGCCGGTATCGGGGCAGCCCGAACTGGCCTGACCGAGCGCACAGACGCCGCACGCCGCACCGAAGCCCGGCTTACGCTGCGCCGCACCATGACGACTGCGACCGCCACCACACCAGCAGCAATAAGCACCGCCCACCACGTGAGGAGCCCGGTGGCCGCCGCTATCAGGCTGACCAGGAAGATCGCGACCGCCGACACAAGCCCAACCCCCCGCATACGACTCACACTCATGCGCCGATGGGTGGCGTCCGGGAGCCGGGTGGCTCCGGTATGCCGAGTCGGGGCTGACGGTGGTGTAACGACGGGGCGGGGCGACGAAGGGTGCGCCCGCTTGATCACCACGTCTGGAGCGGCGGGACGCATCAGCGAGACGGAATACGAGCGTGGGGTGGGCTCCGAGAGATCGACGTGCGGGCGACGTTGACGCCGTTCGAGCACTCGCATCGCCTCGGAAAACCGATCGACGGAGCGCGCGGTGGCGACATGCTCACGCCGGTGAACCCAATGTTGGATGACATAAGCAGCCCACACAGCGACAATGACCGCAAAGATCAGGCTACTGGAAGGCACAATGTAAATCTTAGGCGCCAGAACTCACCTCGCGCGACAGCAAAACGGTGTGTCGCTTAAGCGGAATGCACTATTTATACCTGCGGCTTTTCGCTGTGCAGTTGTCGCACCAAGGTGCCCGCCATTTCTTCTTCGGCCACCACTACGAAGCAGCGGTGGTCTCGCCAGGCCCCATCAACATGCATTAACGACCGCCGCAGTCCTTCTTCAGGAAGGTGAAGCCGCTCAGCGACCGCGAGACTCGCAGTGTTCTCGGGGCGAATGTTGACCTCGATCCGATGCAACCCCACATCGGTAAGCCCATAGTCGAGCACCATCGCCAGAGCCCAGGTGGCAATCCCCTGCCCGGTGGCCCGCTCGTCGAGCCAGTACCCGGCCGAGCCCGAGCATTGAGGCCCCCACTGCAGGTCGAACAGGTGCATCTGCCCCACCAGCACGCCATCGACGTCAATCACGAAGGGAACGAGTTTGCCCTCTTCGGCACCGCGATCGTAACTCCGGCGAAGCCGCCGAAAACTCGGCGCAACAGGCAACCCGGCGGGTGGAGTCGACTCCCAGGGCTGCAACCAGCGGGCGTTGCGATCACGCAGGTCGCGCCAGGCGTGCCGGTCGTTGCGCTGCAGCGGCCGCAGCGTGATCAGCGGCCCTCCCTGCTGGCGGCTGCGCAGCTCATGAGGCCAGGTCCACATCAGAGCTCCTCGCGGACCCAATCCCCCGAGCGGCCCCCCGACTTCGCCACCACCTGGATGTCGCTGATGGTGGACAGTTTGTCGACCGCCTTGATCATGTCGACCAAGGCCAAAGCGGCGACGCTGACACAGGTCAACGCTTCCATCTCGACCCCGGTGCGATCTGCGGTGCGCACGGTGGCGGTGATGGCCACGGAGTCGGCCTCGACGCTCAAATCCACCTCGACCGCATGCACCGCGACAGGGTGCGCGAGCGGCACCAAATCGGGGGTCCGCTTCGCCGCCTGTATGCCGGCCAGCCGGGCCACGCCGAGGGCGTCGCCTTTGGGCACGGTCCCGCCGCGCAACGCCTCGATCGCCGCCTTCGACATCACCACGCGACCGCGAGCGCTCGCCGAACGGGTCGTGACCTCTTTGGCGCTGACGTCGATCATGTGCGCGGTACCGTCGCCGCGCAGGTGGTTCAGCCCACTAACTGGTGCGCTCATCGGCGGCCTCGCTCTCGACGTCCAACCGGGCATCCAACTCGGTGCGGTCACGCAGCAGAATCATCTCGACCGTCGTGCCTGCAGAAACTTCAGTGACGTCCTCGCCGGTGATGGCCAAGGCATCGGCCATCGCCAACCCACCGACCAAGTGGGAGCCGGGCCCGCCAGCTGGGCGCACCGCATACGCGCCGGTGCTGTCGCGCTCGATGCGGACCCTGGCGTACTGGATCTTGCCCTCGGGGCTCTTCCACCCCTTAAGCACCAGCGCCTCGTGGGTGACGGGCCGGTATTGCCGCCCAGAAAGCACCGCAAGCGCCGGCTTCACGAAGACCTCAAAACTCACCAACGCACTGACCGGGTTACCAGGCAGCGTGAACACGGCAACCTTGCGTTTGCCCAGCACCCCAAAGCCTTGAGGCTTGCCGGGCTGCATCGCGACCTCGGGGAACTCCATCGATCCCTCTCCGGTCAGGACCGCCTTGACCGCGTCGTACGCGCCCTTGCTGACCCCGCCGGTGGTGATGATGACGTCCGCGTCGGCGAGGTAGCGGGTGATCTCGGTCTTGATCGTCTTTTCGTCGTCGGGCAGATGCCCCACGTGCACCGGGGTGTAGCCCGCTTCACGCACCGCGGCCGCCAACATTGGGCCGTTGGAGTCGATGATCTGGCCGGACATGATGGGTTGATCCAAGCCGCGCAGCTCGTCGCCGGTGGAAAACACCACGACCCGCACCGGCGCGGTCACGTAGACGTTCGCGACCCCTGCGGAGGCGATCGCGGCGACCTGAGCGGCCCCGATGGTGGTCCCTGCGGTGACGATCGTATCGCCGACCCGCACGTCATCGCCTGCACGTCGAATGTGCGCGTTCTCCTTCGGCGCCCGGCGGATCAGCGTCTCGCGGGGTCGGTCGTCGGTATCTTCGACGGGCACCACGGCGTCGGCGCCTTCGGGCATCGGCGCGCCGGTCATGATGCGCCACGCCCGACCAGCGACGTGGACATGCGACCCAGTGTCGCCGGCGGGGATGTCGCCGTTGACCTTGATCGACAGCGGGTTCTCCTCTGAGGCCTCCGCGATCTCGTCGGCTTTGACGGCATACCCGTCCATCGCGGAGTTGTCGAAGCGCGGCAGGTCGACGCTGCTGACGATGTCGCGGGTCGTGACGAACCCGACGGCGTCGCCCAGCGACAATTGCTTTTCTGGGTTGCGGCTGATTTGGCCCAGGACATGCTCGAGGTGTTCCGCGAGGCTAATCACGGCGACACCTTCGCCGCAGTGGAACGACCCACAAACTCCTGCAGCCACGCGCCAAAGTCAGCGCCCAATTCGGGATGCTCACTTCCCAACCGCACCACGGCCTTCAGGTAGTCCAACCGGTCCCCCGTGTCGTAACGGCGACCCCGGAAAACGATCCCGGTCATGCCCGACCCTTCACCGGTCGCTGTCGCCAAGGTCAGCATCGCGTCGGTCAGTTGTATCTCACCGCCCTTACCCGGCTCGGTGGTCCCCAACGCGTCAAAGATTCTCGGGTGCAGGACGTAGCGGCCGATGACGGCCAGGTTTGACGGCGCGTTCGCCGGGTCTGGCTTCTCGACCAACCCGGTGATTGTCACCACGCCTTCGACGCCGTCGGAGTCCCCCGCAATCTGCGCGCAGCCGTAGCGGTCAACCTGGTCGTGCGGCACCTCCATCAGCGCCACCACGGACCCGCCGCGCTCCTGCTGCACCGCGATCATCTGCTCTAGCAAGTGGTCACGCTCGTCGATCATGTCGTCGCCGAGCAGCACCACAAACGGCTCATCCCCCACGTGAGCCTTCGCGCAGAGCACGGCGTGGCCTAGACCTCGCGCCTGGCCCTGACGGAGGAAATGGACTTCGTAGTCGCTACTTTTCGCAACCTTCGCCGCCCGGGCCGTGTCGCCCTTACGCTCCAATGCGGCTTCGAGCTCGAAGTGACGGTCGAAGTGGTCCTCGATGGCGCCCTTGCCGCGCCCGGTCACCATCAGGACGTCGTTCACTCCGGCTCGGGCAGCCTCAGCCACGATGTATTCGATGGCCGGCGTGTCCACCACCGGTAGCAGTTCCTTGGGCACGGCCTTGGTGGCGGGAAGGAAACGCGTGCCGAGGCCAGCCACCGGGATCACGGCCTTGCGGACAGGCGCGGGGGTCACTGTGGTCATGGGGCGTAACTCTAACCGCGCACACTGTCACTATGGCGATCCCTTCAGCGGCCGAACCCAGCACCCTTCAGGACCGCAAGGCCGCCTTGCGCGCCCACGTCCGGGCCGCTCGCAAAGATCGCGCCCGTGCCGATCGATCCGCACGGGACGCCGACGCGCAGGCGCTCACGGAAGTGGGTATGCAGTTTCTCGCCGACCTAGGCTTCGGCAAGGACCCGCTGGGTTGCGTGACGGCATACGAGCCCATGCGGACCGAACCTCCGATCGGACCGTTTGCCGACCGCTTGCGCGGTGACGAAACGACGGTCCTAGTGCCCATCACGCTGGCCCATGGACAACTACGGTGGCGCGAGGCTGACCCGGCGGTCGGATCTAACCCCCTCGTGGCGGTCGCCGACGCCGACCTACCTTCATGGGGCCCGGAGGCACTTGCTCGCGTCGAGGTCGCCTTCATCCCCGCTTTGGCTATCTCGACCGACGGCAGAAGACTTGGCCAAGGCGGCGGATACTACGACCGCGCGATCCCGGCGCTACGAGTCGCCCGACCGCAGACCCTGGTGGTGGCGATCGTGTTTGCGGGCGAGTTCGGGATGGACGTCCCCACGGACCTACACGACATACAGGTCGATGTCGTGATGACCCCCGAAGGGGTTCACCTCATCACGGCCTTGGCACGAGCGACAGTGTCGCCTCCGCCGCGTCCTTGACCGCGCCCGGCGAGTACGGCCACGAATAACTCTCGCCATCGATCCACGGCTGAGTTTGGTCGTCGTAGTTTGGGTGGAACGCGTGGCCGGAGTTTCCACCCTGGTTGATCCAGACCGAGTCATCCAGGTCGTCGAGGTCCACCACCATCCGCATCGATGGCGCTGAGGTCACCGAGAACGAGTCTTCGCCAGCGTCCCAGTTGTTGGCGTTGACCAGCGACGATCCGCCCGGCATCGGGAACGGGCCCACGTTGAAGACGGACTGCACTAAACCCGGCGACGGGTCGTCGCCGAGCACCTGGTGGCGAGCGGTCATCGAGTGCAGGGCACCCCATCGCCAGTCGTCTGGGTTCTTGGAGATGTCTTCGGTGAGTTGCAACCGTGCGTTGGTCATAGCCATCTTGATGATGGTGTCTCGTGACTCAATGACTCCCGGCGTGCGTTGATCGTCCCACCAGGCGTTTTCTGGGTCTTCGAGCAGGATCGACATGACCTGCATGGATCGGCTGCTGCCGGCTTCCTGAATATCCAGCGGCAACTCTTCGTCGATCGTCAGGTCAAGCAAACTCGCCCAGATCGCGTAGTAGAACATCGCCGCGTTTCCCTGCTCGCTATTGCCCTTAGGTGCACTGCGGTTCCACGATTCAAGCAACTCCACCGGCTTGGCGTAGAACGGGTCGGTGCCCAAGTTCGCGTCGAGCAAGTACGGCAACAGGGTGTCCGCGAAAGTATCGAAAGTGTCGTACTGGATGCGTTCCATACTGTCGATGGTCAGCGGGCCAGCAGCCATCTCGGTGGCTAAGAGGTCCGCGATCCGCTGTGCGCGGTAGCCCTTGTCCCACTCACTAGTCAAAAACGGCTCGTCGAATTCGGTCAAGGCCTGGTTGGCGGCCACGATGACACCGTCTTCGGGATTGAGCACGGTCGGCATCGAATCAAACGGCACGAAACCCTGCCAGTCGTATGCCGAATCCCACCCTGGCGCGGGCCAGTAACCGGGCGGCGCATCCGGGGTAGCGGAGGTACGGATCGGCACCATGCCGGGGGCCTGATAGCCGATGTTGCCTTCCGCGTCGGCATACACCATATTTTGCGCGGGCACCGCGAAGTTGGCTGCAGCCTCACGGAAGGTGTCCCAATCGGTCGCAGCGTTCAGCATGAACACGGCGTCGGCGGTACGCGCGGGCACCAAGCCCGTCCAGGCCATGGACACCGCATACCGATCCCCAGACGGAGCGCCTTCCACCGGTGGGTTGATGCCCGCTTGGGCAACAGGGTCGAGCACGTCCGACAAGATCGGCCCGTGCACGGTTGAGCGGACCAGAATGTCGACGTCGGTGCCACCAGCTACCGAGATGGTTTCGGGGCGCGTCGTCACCGGCACCATCTCACCGTCGCGAAGGTACGTCTCACCCGAGGTGTCTTCGAGGTAGAAATCGGTCACGTCAGGGTCGAGGTTGGTGAACCCCCACGCGATGCTCTGGTTGTGCCCGATGATGACGCCGGGCATGCCGGCGAAGGTGAAGCCCGTGACGTCAAAGGGGCACGCGTCACTGATCTCTCGACAGTGCAGCCCCACCTGCGACCACACGCTGGGTTGGGTGACACCAATGTGCGGGTCGTTGGCCAGCAACGGCTTGCCCGATTCGGTGTGTTCACCCGAGACCACCCACGAGTTCGAACCCACACCCTCGCCATCGGCAATGAGCTGCGGGATCTGGTCCAACACCCCCAGCGTCCGGCCGTACGCCACTTCGGCCGACGCCCCTTCGATGGCGCTAACGTCTTCGCTGGGGCTGCTGGCATCCTCGCTGGGGCCGCTCTCGTCGCTCGAATCAGTGCCCTGCGCGGGCGGAGCGGGGACCTTCAACGCGTCCTTAGCCTTGGGGCCGGGCTCCCATTCGTCGCTGGACAAGATCGGTGCGTTGGTGTCGAACGGGTAGTCGGGGTACAGGTCGTCCAACTGCTCCGGCGTCACCGACCCGGCGAGCCGGGCCCGCGCCAACTCGTCTTCGTAGTTGCCTCGCAGGTCCCAGGCCATAGCCTTCAACCAGGCTAGGGAGTCGACCTCATCCCACTTCTCGATCGGACCAAGCGGCACGCTTTGCCCCAAAACGACGTACTCCAAGGAGATCTGCGACGGCGATTTGTCCGCCAAGTAGTCGTTAACCCCGGCCGAATAGGCCCGCAAGTACTGGCGCGTGGACGAGTCGAGCATCCCCAGCTCTTCCTCGGCAACCCTGCGCCAGCCCATCGTACGGATCACCGTGTCGGTCTCGATGGCACCTGGGCCCACCATTTCAGAGAGCCGGCCTGCGGTGATGTGTCGGCGCATATCCATCTGAAAGAAACGGTCTTGGGCCGCCACAAACCCTTGTGCGCGAAAGAGATCGGCCGAGGTGTCGGCATAGATGTGTGGCACGCCTTGAGCGTCGCGCAGCACGTCAACCTGTCCCTGCAGTGATGACACCGTCACTTCGCCTTCCGTTTGCGGGAAGGATCGGCGCGTCACTCCGACCGCCAACACCGACGCGGCGACCGCCACGACCACGAAGACGGCGAGCGCGGGCACGAGAATGCGTCGGAGCAGGCGGGGCACCATCGAAGGGTATGTCACACCAACGCCCTGCTGGCCGACATACACTCTCTTCTTGTGCCTACCTACTCCTACGCCTGCCGGGAATGTGAGCACCGCTTCGACATCCAGCAGGCGTTCTCCGATAATTCGCTGACCACCTGCCCCGAATGCGGTGGCAAGCTCCGCAAAGTTTTCAGCGCGGTTGGCGTGGTCTTCAAAGGGTCCGGCTTCTACAGCAACGACTCTCGCAGCGGCTCCGCTTCACGCTCCTCTTCCAACAGCTCGTCGGACTCTGACTCCTCGTCGAAGTCCGCTAGTTCCGATTCGTCGTCCTCGGGCTCCGGCGACTCCAGCTCCGGCGACTCCGGCTCGGGCTCGGGCTCGGGCAGTAAGGACACCAAGCCCAGTGGCGGCGACAAGGCGGAGAGCAAGCCCGCTGAGAAGAAGAGCAGCGCCAACAGCTCGTCAGGCTCGGCCACGAAGTCGTCTAAAGCACGGTCATCTAACTGAGGCTCGATCTGATCGAGACGCCTGTTCGATGACCTTCGTCCACACCTTGGGGGCTGAGGCGGGTTGTCCACCGACTGCCTTCGATCTCCAGGTATGCAGGCCGTCCGGCAGGCACGCTCGTTCCTGTGAACACCAAGGTCGGTAACCAACGGCAGCACCGCAGCGGGACCCGCGTCAGTCGTGCTGTCGTTTGGCGGCGCAGCCAAATCCGGCGGGTGCTCGCTGCCGTGCTCGTGGCTATCGCCGTGTGGTTCGGCGTTACTGCAGCCTCGGCCGACCCTCAAGGGCCCACCACCGACGTGGTGGTCGTCGATAGTGAAGCCGGCAGTGGCCACGAGTTGGATTCTGGAGATCTATCGGTTGTCTCGGTCCCAGTGGCGCTGGCACCCCAGGGTGCGTCCGGGAGCCCGTCGACCTGGGTGGGTCAGCGATTAGCCGCTCCGGTCAGCGCCGGGGACGTGCTGACCCCGGCCGACATCAGCGTCGTCGCTTTGGCCACCGGCCAACCCCCGGGGTATGTCGTCACGCACCTTCCCCTGGCCAGCGAAGCGCTAGTGCGGGCGGCACCGGCCGGCACCCGCGTCGACGTGCTCTCCACTGCGGATGGGACCGTTTTGGCCGCCGATGTCATCGTGCTCGCCGGCACCTTCGAGTCCGACGCGGGAGGCGAGGGGCCGGGCCTCTTCGTGGCGATCAGCGCGACGGATGCGGGCCCTATTGCGGTCCAAGCCGGTGGCGGAACTGCCTCGGCCTTAGCGGGATCTGGGGTTACCGTGGTGCTGCGGCCACAGACCGGGCGCAGCGACTCCTGATTCACCGTGCCCCCGAGAGGCTCTCCCATCATGTTTCAAGGTTTCAAAGACTTCCTCATGCGCGGCAACATCGTCGATTTGGCGGTCGCTGTCGTCATCGGCTCTGCTTTCGCCGCGGTCGTCTCCACCGTGGTGACCTCGCTCATCGAGCCGATCTTGGCGGTCTTCGGCGATGCCCAGTCCGATGGCCTGAGCTTCCGTCTCGTCAGCAGCAACGAGGCAACCACGGTAGATATCAGCGCCATCATCAACGCCTTCATCGTGTTCCTGATCACCGCTGCCGTCGTCTACGTCGTCTTTGTGGTGCCAAGCAACAGGTTCGCTGCGCGTCAGGCCCGTGAGGAAGAGCCCGAGCCGGAAGCCGTCGCCCCCGACGTTCAGGTGTTGCGCGAGATCCGAGACATGCTGCGTGACCGCAACACCCAGGCCGACGCTTCGGACCTGCACCCGTAACCCCAGAGGCAACGGCACGTTTGCGCCGTCCGGGTGTCCCGAAACGTGCTGGATGTTTCGTTACCCCCAGTGTGGGGGTCGTTGTTCGCGCCACCAGTCATCAGGCACCCCTACTGTGGGTGTGGACCCACCAGGCGACTGCTCATCGACATCTGACGGCTCGTCGCTCGTGTCTCGCTCGTTTTCGGGCACCCCGTCGGTCGCTGCTCGCACGACGCGGCGCGGCTTACGCACCGGTCGTGGGCGATCAGCGTGGTCCATCAGCGCGACGGCTCCGACGGGTGCGCCTGCGTGCTCTTGTGCACTAACGACACCAAAGCCGCAACTTCACGGTCAGGGTGGCGGAAGAGGGCATCGGACAGCACGTTCGCCGGGATCCACCCCAACCGGCTCAGTTGCTCGGGCCGCAACCGAATACTGTCTCGGTCGGGGCGGTGGCCGAGCGGCTCGATGTCCAGATCGATGGCCATCAGCATGCGGCCTGGTCGGTTCGGATCTTCGATACCGATCGGGACCGCATACCGTCCCTTCCCCACCGGGGCCTGGACGGTGAGCCCTTCGGCCCGTAGCCGCGACACGAGGTCGGCCACTAACGGATTGGTCGACGTCTGGGCCTCGCCGCCACCGTTGGGGCGCAACAGCGCGGTGATCATGGCCGCACCCTGGCTGCTCGGGTTCGTACCGTGGCGCTCGACGCCCATCATCAACACCGTGCGGCGCGCGGCCGCCAGCGCGGTCGCCACGTCGGCGACGCTCACCTCACGGCCGGTCTGCCGGGCCCACACGACGTGGTCGCAGACCTCGCCTGCCCACCGGTGTATCGGCATACACCTCACAGCGTGTCTCGGTTGCCGGTCCAGAGCCGCCCGCACCGCACGGTCCGCGCCCGCAGCACTGGCCAACCCCGACGCGATGGCCTCAGCGCTCACCTGCTCGTCGGTGAACACCACAACGGAGCGTCCACCCGGTCCTGCCAGCAGTTCGATCGCCGAAGCAACGGCCGCGGCGATGACGTCATCGTCGCCGGCCACCACGCGCCACTGGGCTCGAGGCGCAGCGTGCACGCCCGCATAGGCCTCGAGCCCAGCCGCCGCAGCCAACGCCACCGGCGCAACCATGCGCTGATCCAGGGCGCGATAGTGGGTGTCTAGCGTGCGCACCGGCAACACACCCGACGCGGCGCTCAGCAACGAACGGCTATCAGCGGGTGGCTCCCCCTCTGCGGCGACTTCTTCAACGGCCGTGGTCTCAGCGCCCTGGCCAGCGACGACATAACTGAAGGCAGTCGGTGCAGAGCGCATGGAGTCACCGACGATGAAGGTTTGATCGGCGTGCGCAAGAGCCGCAACCGCGTGCGAGACCGCCGTGCGATGGGCATACTCAACGACCACCACATCGACCTTGAAGTCTTCCGGCACGGTCGCCGGGACGACGAGCGGGCTGGCGACCATGACGGGGCGTAACGCCGCGACGACGTCCGGAGAGGCGGCAAGGACTGCACGTATGTCGCCCGACTTAGACGCGTCAGCATCGAGCAGGGCCTGCGTCTGGTCGGGGTAGTCGGTGACCGCGCGCTGAAGGCGCTGCGCGAGAGCGCGCCGGACGACGACCGCGTTGCGAGCCAGATGCTCCAGATCGGCTGCGCGGAAGGCTGTGCGAGCGGCAATGACCTGGTCGGCGCCGGGCGCTGAACCCCGCTGCTCGCTTCGGAAGTGATCGAGCAACGACGACTGATAGACCCATTCGATCTCTGCGGCGACGGCGCGTTCAGCAACACCACGGCTCGCCACGTCGTCGACCAGGGCGCCCAACCCCTCTTGGCGCAAGGGCTCCAGGGCCTGGTAGGCATCGGCAGCCTGGTGGACTCGCCCGTCGCTGCCCTCAAGGCGGCGCAGGCGCATGATCAGCAGGTCGAGGTTGGAGGTGAAGAGATCGGGGTCGCCTTCGGTGCCGGTTAGTACGTCGCGCAACCACTGAAGATCGGGGCGCACGTCGGCGAGTGCCGCCTGGGCCTCCTCCCATCCTGACGGACTGTGGGGACGGGCTGCTTTACCGGCCAGCGTCTCCCACTCGGCGCGCTCGTCTCGCGCCGCCACGAGTCGCTGAAGCAGGTCAGCAGGGGGTTTACCTGGGCGCAGCAGGGTGCGGACGTGCCGTTTCAAGCGCCCCCGAGTCAGCGTGCCCATCCGCTCACCACGGTGCCGGTCCGCGTCGCGGCGCTCGATCACGCTGTCGCGGGTGGTGTAGGCGGCGACGAAGTCGTCGAGGGCGGCTTCGTAGATCTGTGGTCGGAAGTGGTCGCTGGTCTCGTGCACCCGCGCCAACAGGTCGACGCGTTGCTGCCATTGGTTCAGGGTGAGCGGCTCAGCCAAGCCCGCAGTGCGGCATACCTGAAGGATCTGATCTCGGGCCGCCGTGAGTTCGCCACCGACCAACCTGGCCACCACACCTTGGGCCCGATCTGCGTCGGTGCGACTGAGCAACGTGGCACCGAACCACGGGTCGAGATCCCGGTCCATGGTCCACAGTTCGTCTTTGGCGGCGCGGCTGAGCACCCCTGACACCTCGCCGAACCGCTCGCCGGCCAACGTGCGCAGCACCGACTCGGGCAGCCGGACGGTGGAAGCGGGGGGACGGGAGCGCTTTTTCAGCGCGGTCAGCGTTGCCTGGGTCTGGGACAGCGATTGCCCCCACGGGTCATGCGGCGCGTGCATGCTTTGATCGTGCGTGGTCAGAACGTCACGAGCGGCCACCCATCGGGGCAATGGATCGGCCGGGAGTTCCGGGACGACAGGCGGGGCGTCGAGTTGTGCGGCCAAGACGGCGATCACCGACGTGGCGCGGCGACGGTCTTCGGGCAGGTCGAGCACCACATCGTCGAGGCCCACGAGGGCCAGCCTGCGTCGTAGGGCAACCAGGGCTGGGCGCTCTTGGCTCACCACCAGCGCAGTTTTGCCGTGGGCCAGCGCGTCGGCGACGACATTAGCCACCGTTTGGGTGGCCCCGGTGCCGGCCGGGGTGTCCAGCACAACGCTCGCTCCGTGGTGCAGCTCGGAGATGACCTCGCGTTGCGGCGCGTCGGCGTCGAGGACCGCGAACTCGCTCTGGGGCTCGTGTGCGTCACCCGGGGCCGAGGACGCGGCCGGCGCTGGTAAGGGGTGGCCAGCGAGGGCGGCGATGAGGTCGTGCTCGGCGAGGGCGGACGGCTCGCTCGACATGTGCTCGACGAGGTCGCGTTTGGCCCAGGGATAGGTCCCGATCACGGTTTGCGGGATGATCCGAAAGCCCTTGATCGACTCGCACATCCGCGCCATCGCAGCGAAGGTCGCCCGGGGGTAGAAGAAGTCCATGGTTGAGAGGCGGACCAGCTCGCGGGTGTCGACGTCGACCCCGAATTCGTCCCTCAGGTAGGCATCTAGCGCCGGGTTGAAGACCGCGTCACGGTCAAGTTGGAGCACAAAGTCTTCGTATGTCGCGTCGACCGGGTTGATCTGCGCTCCACGGAGCAGGACCGGGGCTGCGGGCGAGGTGGTGCCACTGGCCACGGACCAAGACGCAATGCCGGCCGCTACGAAGCACGAGGTCACCCCGTGTTCGGTGCGCAGTTCGACGGTTTTGGCGTGGATGCCCCGGATGCGTTCGCGGGCCTCGCGCCGGGCGGTGGGTTCGCGGACGACCTCGGAGAGCAAGGTGCGGTGCCCGGCTAGCAGTTTCGCGACGCCGGAGGGGTGGGCCACGGTCACGTCGAAGGTGCTCTGCGGCTCATCGGAACGCCACAGCAGTGTGTTCGGGCCACCGAGCGCGCTCAGTTCGTCGCGCCACGTTGCCATGGCGGCGGCTACGACATCGAGGCGCGAGCCCGCTGGGTCCCCTGTGTTACTCACGCGGACAGGTTAACGACTTCCCGCGACGATGTTGTGTACACGCCGAGCGCAGCAGCGGCCACGCCCGCGAAAAGGCATAGCCAGCCGTACCCGAAGACGTCGACCACCACACCGGCCAAGGCCCCCGCGAGAGCCGCCGAGAGGCCCATCGCCACGTCGGACGCGCCTTGCACCGCAGATCGGTCAGCCACCGCGACGGACCCTGCGATCAGGGAGGACCCAGCCACCATGGTCGCGGACCAGCCCAGACCGAGCAGGAACAGGCCGACGCTCAGCATCCACGAAAACCCGGCGGCAGACAGCCCCGCGAACAGGCACGCGGCAAGCAGGACGGCGACGCCTCCGAGGATGACCGCCGGTGAGCCGAAGCGGTCGGTGAGGTATCCGGACAACGGCGAGAGGCCGTACATGCCCAGGATGTGCAGCGAGATGACGAATCCGATGATCTCAATCGAAGCGTCACCGTGCTTCATGTGTAGCGGCGTCATGACCATCACCGACACCATCACCACGTGGCCCCCGGCAACGGCAATGGTCCCGAGCAGGGCGCTGGGGGTGGCGTGAATGATCGAGAAGCCCCGCCGCACGCTGCCCTTTGATCGGCCGGGTGTGGTGGACGCGGGCGCTTCGAGGAACTCGGTCTCGGCTGCGGCGAGGGCTCGGGCGGTCAGCAGCGGGTCAGGGCGTAGGGCGACCCACAGCACCGCGATCGCGGCAACGAATCCGACGGAGCTGATCACCCAGGCACCGGCCAGATCGGGTATGCCGAGGGTGCGGGCGATAGCGGCGCCCGGGCCGATGATGTTGGGTCCGAGCACGGAGCCGATGGTGGTGGCCCACACCACCAGACTCAGTTGACGGCCGCGGCGACTCGGGACGGCAAGGTCGACGGCGGCATACCTCGACTGGCTGTTGGCGGTCGTGGCCGCCCCAAAACACAAGGTGCCGAAGAGCAGCAGCGCGAACGACCCGATCACCGTGGCGGTGATCGCAAGGACCGCCCCGACCGTGCCCACGGTGTATGCCGCCACGAGCCCGACCCGGCGCCCCCGCGCGGCCATCAGCGCTGCGACCGGGATGGTGAACAGGGCACCGCCGAGGACCTGACTGGTGCTGGCGAGCCCGGAGAGCGAGTCGCTGCCGCTGATGTCGGCGGCCATCAAGGCACCGACCGCGATGCCGCTGGCGACACCGATGCCACCGAGCATCTGCGACGTCATTAATGTGCGCACCGTCCGCGACTGGATGTGCGCGACCTCGGTGGCGGTGGGGATCTGTGTTGCCGTCACGCACGTCATGGTTGCACGGTTGATCCGTGGCAGACTTGCCTCTCGTCCCAGCGGCTGCCGCGTGTAGCCCCGCCCTCGTAGCTCAGGGGATAGAGCACCGCTCTCCTAAAGCGGGTGTCGCGCGTTCGAATCGCGCCGAGGGCACAACGTTTTCCCAGTTCAGTTTGTGTGGCGGTCTCCGCAGAGAGGTCCAGGACGACTTTAGTCCGCAGGGAGTCCGCAAGAGGCCGCGAACGGGTGTCCGCCAGCCGATCGGCCACAGCGTCCAAGTCCGCGTCGAACAGGTCGGAGTAGATGTCGAGAGTTGTGCTGGCCTTGTCGTGTCCGAGCATCCGCTGCACTCCCAGCACGGACGCCCCTGCCGAAACCGCCAGACTCGCGGCTGTATGTCGAAGCTCGTGAGGGGTGAGCCCAGCAACGCCCGCAGACACCGCAGCAGCGTCGAACCAATCCCGCCTCATGTTCCGCGCCCTCAGCACTCCGCCACGGTTGCTGGCGACCACCGGATCGTTGCTGTCACGCCCGGCTATCCGTGCGGCCAGCAGGTCCGCCAAGAATGGCGGAAACGGAACCGACCGTCGTTGGTGGTCCTTCGGCGCGGAACGCACCAAGACCCCGTTGACTTCCGTGACGGACTCCTCAATCCGCAGCCGACGCCGTGGCAGGTCCATGTGCTGTGTTGCGCCTGACTTCGCGATAGAGATCGGGGTTTTGATCAGACCACATCTGGCGGTTCCTCCAGCCCATACAGCAGGATCAGTTCATGTCCGAGAATGAGTCGAAGTCGGGGCCGAGGAAGCGTCGTTCCAAGCGCTTTCTGTCGCCGTCGCAGAAGTACGAGATCTGATTGCGGCTGGTACGTGGCGAGGCAACGGTGGCGGAGGTCGCGACCGCAGAGCAGGCCGACCGGTCCACGATCATGCGGATCAAGACGGTCGCCAGCAAGGCGCGTTGGCGTCGCTGGCGGCCTCCCGGCCCGGGATCAAGGGTCGCGAGCGGGACTACGAGCTGGAGGCTGCCAGGGCCGAGGTCGCGCGGCTGTCCGAGGCGTGCAAGGAGCTCGCGGTCAAGCTGACCCTGGTCGAGGGAAAAGGCGGGTGGGGCTAAGTGCTCGAGTCCCGCACCGGGTGGACGCGGCCACCAAGGCCGCCCTGTTGGGGTTGATCGACGGTGCCGTCGAGGCGGGCTGGACGACCCGGCGGGCTTGTCGTGTCCTGGACCTTGGGGAGGTCCGCGCGCACCGGTGGCAGGCCCGCCGGGCCTGCGGCAAGCTGGTTGACCACGCACCAGGCGGGTCGCCGATGCACGCCATCCTGGCCCAGGAGGCCGCGAGATGCTGGCGCTGTTCGATGAGTGGGGCGAGGTCGAGCGGTCCCAGCGCAAACTGGCCCACCGGGGTCCTACCTGGGCCGGGTGTGGGTCTCGCCCTCGACCGTGCGGAGGGTGTTGCACACGAAGCTCACCTGCACTTTCGGGCGCGCCCACGGCCGGGAAAGTCCAAACGGCGCCCGTTCCCAGCGTGGGCGGAGTACACCCCGAACAGCATCTGGATTTATGACACGACGCACTTCACCCGCGCCGGGATGGCCGTGCTGATCATCGAGGACCTGGTCTCTCGCAAATGGATCACCCACGTCGTCTCGGTCGAGGAGACCTCCACCCAGGTCGAGGTCGCCTTCACCGACGCGCTCCAAGCCGAAGGGCTCCTGGAGACCGTGGACGCCCGCCACGACGACAGCCACCTTGACCTGGCCGTCGATGAGCAGACCAGACCGATCCTGCTCGCGGTCTCAGACACGGCACCCAAATTACGTCGTGCTCCACCCGAGAGCTCATGGCCCTATGCGCGATCGCCCAACACTTCGGCCGGCCCGGCACCCCAACCGACCAGGCCTGGATCGAAAGCCTGAACGGACACCTCAAAGGCGAGTACCCACACATGCTCGCGATCCGCGACCCCGCCACCCCGCGCGCCGAGCTCCAGGCCACCCGGGTGCACTACAACACCGTCAGGCTTTCTCTTGGGGTCGAGAAGGTGTGGTGAGACGTTGCAGAGCGGCCAGGAGCACCTCTGGGCATCACTTCTATCGGGGTGTGGTGCACGTGGAACTCTGCCCCCACAGACGCAGTGGCAGCTCAATGACCGCACTTTTGACGCACCTGCGGCCCCTCCAGTCAGGCGACGGCCAACGTGCACCGCACCCGTCGCGCACGTCGCTCGTCATTGCAAACTTTTGACCTGGGCGAATGCGGACCTGGTGGAGCAGGGCCGCCGGGGACCCCTAGAGAAGCACCGCCACCACGGCGTGGGATACGTGACCCCCGACGACGAACACCAAGGACGAGGAGAAGCCATCCGCCAAGCCCGAAGAGAGGGCCTACAACAAGCCCGCCAGCGCCGCCTGGCCAGACACCGAACCACACGAGAAGATACGACCACACCGGGACCCTCCGATGTTTTCTGATAAGCCGCAGATCTCTATCGCGAACTCAGAAACACCCCACCTACCTCACCCGACTGGACCAGCACGAGACGCCCCGGCGCTCCAGCAGGACTCAACTGTGAGGTGTTGACCCTGGTCGATAACGATCAACCTATTCATTTGCCCTCTTTCTACCCCAAATTGACCATTGTTTATCCCCCTTTACCCAGATCGTCCCTAGAGTTCACCCCAATGAGCCCAGGAACGTAGCAAAACTCTCGAAACAGTGCACAATAAACCTAGCGGTCCAGTTACTCAGTTAGGGTCCAATCGCAGCGATGTGCTGCTCTTGTCTTAGGAGTTCAATTGTCATCTCGGCCACCCAAAAAACGTAGCCTTTTCCTCCCTCCTTTGGTTCTGTCCGCAGTCGGTGCGTTGATTGTCAGCGTCTTGCTGGTAGCGGTAGCGACGGGACCTGTAGCGGCAGCGGTGCGGGTGGGTCTTGGCACAGCAGGGACCTACTCCGTGCTTGGCGGCTCAACGGTGACGAATACTGGTCCATCTGTGATCAATGGCGACCTTGGAGTCAGCCCTGGCACCGCGATCACCGGATTTCCCCCCGGCATAGTGAACGGCGAAGTTCACGCTGCAGACGCTGTCGCGGGCACTGCGAAAGATGACCTCAGCACGGCCTACGACGATGCTGCCGGCCAACCCACAGACGTTACGGTCACCGCGGACCTAGCGGGACAGTCCTTGGTTCCCGGTGTCTACACCGGGAATACGCTCGCACTCAACGGTCAGTTGACCCTTGACGGGGCTAATGAGACCGATCCGGTCTTCATCTTTCAGACGGCTAGCACGCTCACCGCAGGCTCGAGCAGTTCCATCGTGTTCATCAACGGAGCGGACGCCTGTGACGTCTACTGGCAAGTCGGCAGTTCGGCCACTATCGGCACCGGCAGTGCCTTCGCTGGGACTGTGATGGCCCTCACGTCGATCACGGCCAATACCGGAGCCACAGTTCAGGGACGCCTGCTGGCGCGCAACGGTGCCGTCACCCTAGACACAAACACCATCTCCGTCCCGGACTGCGCGGACGCTCCAA
>JAABUN010003910.1_pt1 | contig 21610 bp, 21 predicted proteins | sample 5559311 | NCBI WGS metagenome assembly JAABUN01 (sample SAMN10711877, study PRJNA513370) | rock metagenome | isolation source: Antarctica rocks | place: Antarctica: Victoria Land, Siegfried Peak sud
CGCCGCGGCCGCAGCGAGCTCACCAACACCATCCTGACCGCGGCCCAGGTCCGTGACCTGGTGGAGCGGATGCTGAAGTCCTCGGGGCGGCGGGTGGATCTCTCGACGCCGTTCGTCGACGCGCATAAAACACTAAGAGGGCCTAGCGAAAACGGCTAGCGAAACGGCGGCGGGAGCGGGGTCCGCACGGCGGACGAGATGCCCGCTGCTCTAGTTGGCTGCCAGCTCCTTGAGCACCGCTGAGCGAAGCAGCGCCGAGATGCTGATCTGACGGTCCCTTGCCACCCGACGGACTAGGGCCTCTTCCTCCGGCAGCAGCCGCGTGGTGAGGAGTGCCTCCCGCTGGCGTTGGTTCGAGCGGGGACGATCCTTGACGCTGTCCATGTCTGCCTCCCCTGGCCCAACTAGTAATGGGGAGTCTGCCCTCGAAAAGGTAGACCGCCGGGACAACACGCCGAGTAAACGTGGGGATGGCGGTCTACGCGGCGCCCCGGTGAGAGGATGGCGCCAACCGGATCGGAAGATCCGGCCAGGCGCAAACGAGAGCCCCCCGGGCTGCCACCCGAAGGGCTCTCCGCGTCGGCCCCGTGTAGCTCAATGGATAGAGCTGTCTCTTGGCTGGGGACGGGTTCCGGGTTCGAGTCCCGGCACGGGGACTACCGCGCATACACACCGTACGACCCCTTGGTGCCAGCAGGCAACCTTGACACCCCAGGCATCACGCCATCCCGGACGGTGCACTCCTTGCCGCCGTTATGGCTGCAGGAGGCGACGCCGCGTGACACACTGCCCTGCCATGAAGCGACTTACGGTCCTGGCCCTGGCTCTGTTCCTCGCTGGAACGGGGTGCGCAGCCGGCACCAGCAAGTCGGCCAGCAAATCCGGCGCCTCGAAGGCGCCGAAGAACACCAAGCCGCTGCAGCACCTGGAGGACGTGAAGATCACCAAGTGCGGGACCGATCTCGCCCTAGGCTTCGCCGTCGCCACGGTTACGATCAAGAACAGCAGCAGCAAGGAGTCCAACTACATCGTCAACGTGACCTTTAACTCCCCAGACGGCAAGACCCAGCTCGGCAGCGGCCTCGCGGCGGCGAACAACCTCGCGGCCGGCCAGTCGGCCACCGAAGAGGCCAACGCGCTCAAGGCGATCGCCGGCAAGTTTGCCTGCAAGGTCTCCGACGTCACCCGCTACGCCTCCTGACCGACAACGCACGAAACGCCCCGCCCTCCAGCCGGTGAAGGCCAGAGAACGGGGCGAGGATCGTGCGGAATCAGGCGAGGCCGGCTTGCCCTAATCGCTGGGGGCTGTCACCTCGGTCGTGAGTCGGCCACTGCCGCCGCGGCGCCTCGTCCGCGGCACAACCACGTCGGACGCGCCGGTCGACGGCTCCTGGCTCAGGGCACCGTCAACGGACACCGACGCCGACGAAGTATTCGGCACGGCCCAGACGAAGCCGAGCGCCGCAACGAACACGATGGCCACCCTGACTCCTTCCGCAGCAGTGAACCGGCCGTCGGCCAGCGCCGTCTCCGCTGCACCGAGGGCGGCGACGGCGGCGGCGGTGGTGGCCTTGAGGTAGGCGGTAGCAGGGAGGCTCATGTCTCGTCCTTCTCTAGTCGGAGCTTGATGTCGAGCAGCACGTCCAGGACGACCGTGCGGGCGCAGCTGGGTGGACGCGCGGCCCAGGACCGCAGCGCGACCTCGATGTCCCCGGCCTTGGCCGCCAGCCGCTCGAGCACACAAAGCGCGTCGCTCGTCACCGGACTAGAGAAGGGCATTGTTCTCGATGGTCGCGGTGGCGCCCTTCTTGAGCCCACCAGTGAAGACGCCGGGCTTGATGGCCCCAGCGCCGCGGTTTCCGGTGACGACGATCCGGTCCAGGTCGGTCGTCTTGCCGAAGCCGACGGCGATCCCGTAGCCCGTGTTGTGGTCGGTGTCCACGATCACGTTGTCGATGACGCGGACGTCGGAGGTCGGGAAGTCCTCGTTCCCGATCTGGTCCGCGCTGGCCCGGTCAGAGAGGCGGATGCCATCCCGCTTGCCGAGCTGTCCGCGGGAGTTGTTGACCACCGTGTTCCGGACGATGTCGACGTTCTTCCCGCAGAACACGAGGATGCCGCAGCCCTCGACGAGATGGTCCGCGCTGCGCGGCGACCCGTTGTAGCTGAAGACCGAGTCCTTCACCACGCACCCGTCGGCGCCGTGCATGTCGATGCCGTTCGAGCCGTTGTTCGTCGAGTGGCAGTGAGCAAGGACGGTGTTGTGAGCGCGGAGGACGTGGAACCCCAGCCGCCCCGACCCATCGATCCGCACCGAGTCGATCAGCGTCCCGTCGGCCTTGTCTCCAAGCTGGCAGCCGAGGTGCGGCGCGTCGAGGTAGGCGAGATCGTGAATGACGACGCCGGGCGCGTTCACGAGGAGGCCCCACTGGACGCTGTCCTTCGTCGAGCCGGGAGCAGCCCGCAGGACCGTCCCGCCGTTCGGCGCGCCGAGCAGCATCACGCCGGGCTTGCTGAGGGCGAGATGGGCAGACATCACGTACTCGCGGCTCTCGAGCTGCACGACCGGGTCGGCGGACGTGGCCTTGCGGACGGCGTCGGCGATCGCCTTGCCGTCGGTTCCGGTGACTTTCATTTTCGGGCACCTTCCGGTTGGGGGTATCGGCGGACAGCCGACACTGAAGTGGGGTTACGAGCAGTCGCCCTTGGCGTCGTAGGTCAGGACGGCGGGCAGGACTCGGTCATTCAGAGCACCCGCAGCGGCCATCGACCGAGACCGGCCGGTCGCACGCCTGGCAGCGCTCCCCGCTGGCCGGGATGACCGGCTCCCGAGGCTGGTAAGGCCCCACCATCACATCGCCTGCCGAGCGATCCGGTCAGCACCTAGACGGGCTATCTCGCGGATGCCGGGGATGCCTTTGCGGGCACCAGCGAAGTGCCGGGAGATGCTCCACGGGACGTTGCCGCCGAAGTGGTCGAGCAGCGCGAGGTAGGTGTGCGCCGCCCGGTGCGCGTTCGGGGTGACCTTGACCTTGTTGCCGCGAACGGACGGGCCACCATTTCCGCTCGGCCAACAGTGATGCACGTCGGGACGATCCCCGTAGCGGTCGTCCTTCTGGCCGATCACCGTCTGCGCGTTGTCGGCGTAGAGCCAGTCGGCGGTCTGTTGGAGATTCACGGTGCCACCTTCTTTAGCTTGGCCATTACGCAGTCGCGCAGGGCGAGGTCGACGAGGGTGGGAATCTGCCGGGCGCACTGGAAACCAGCAGTGACAGCGGCGGCGGTGTTGACCTGCCCTCGCGCGACGCCGACCGCAACGGCTTCTGCTCTCGCTGCCTGATTCCGGTCGTAACAGGGACGCGGGACCTTCGGCGTCGAGGGCGTGTTGCAGTCGACCAGGAGCGCGGCGTTCCGAGCGGCGTCGCGCGAGGCGTGGGCGGCGTCCCCAGCCACGGCACCGTTGCGAGCATTCAGCGTGACGTTCGTGGCCGCCAAGAGAAGCAGCACCGAAATACCAACGATAGTGAGTCGCCGCAGTCCTCGACGGCCGGCCTCGGCGCCTGCCTCTGCCGCCAGCACGTCGTCCTTGGTCGCAGCGGTGAACAGGATGGCGTCGCGGAGTCGATCCACCGCTGCGATCACACCTTCCATCGCGCTCGCCTGATAGTCACCCTGCCTTCGGATCAGGGCATCGGTGGTCTGCGATTGCTCGGCAGAGGCGACCTGGCCCAGCCGGGCCAAGATGTCGGAGGTCTGCGATTGTCCGGCAGAGGCGGCCTGGCCTAGACGGGCCAAGGAGTCGGAGGTCTCGACGGTATGGGCAGACACCTCCCGGACCGCCTCGTGCTGGGCCATGTGGTCGGCCTTCTGCTCTTCGGCGGCATCGGTGGCTTCCCGTCGCCCAGCGCGGATCAGGTCGTCAGTAGTGGACTCAGGCTCGGTCACGTCGATGCTCCTCGATGGGTAGGAGTCCATTGGCGGGAAACTGGAGCAGTGCAGCCCGCAACTCCTCGGTCACTTGCAGGAGCTGGTTCTTGACTTCGTCCGTGTCGTCGTCCTCATCCAATTCAGGACGGGACCGGAAACGAAAGATGCTCACGGGTTCCTCCGTGCGAGGGATGCCTCGATCCGGGCCAGCGCAGGCAAGGTCTGGTCCTTGGTCGCGGACAGCAGCGGGATCACGTCCGTGCTGACGAGATTGATCCAGTAGTCCCGCTGCTCGACAACCCGGTCGTAGTCCTTCACCAGCCGATCGACCGACGGCCTGGGCCACAGCCAGCCCATGAGCACCAGCAGCAGGACGATGCCGAGGACGCCGAAGCTGACCAGCGGGCCGGCCGGGTCGAAGGTGGCCGCGGCGAGGGTCATCAGGTGACAGGAGCTGTCCAGGCAGCCGCCCATGTCTTCGGTCCGACGATGCCATCGGCGCCGAGATGCTTCTGAGTCTGAAATGCTCGGCACACAGCCTCGGAGCCTGGCCCGTACTTGCCATCGACGCCGATCTTCCAGCCTCGGTGAGCCATTTGGCCCTGCCACACCTTGACATCGTTCCCGGCCATCACCGGCGGCTGGGTGATGAGCCGACCGGGGAACGGCGGGTAGGAAGTGCCGGGCTTGGCAGGCGTCGTTGCGATGTACCAAGGCCGGGTGTCATTCTCTGCAGCCGTCCCACTCAGCACCGAGACGTGGATGTGGTCGGTGTGGGGAGAGACGCCATCATAGGCCCTCCACACCCACACCCCGCCGTCAAAGATGCGCCGGCTCCAGATGACATACTTGACTCGAGGATCCTTCCTGATGCGGATCTCCTCTGACAGCCTGTTGCAGTCCACGCCGTGTCCAGGATCGTGAGTCAGGTCGAATGCGTGCACCACGCCGTTGCTGTCCGGATTGTGATCAGACTGCCGCGCAGCGTGCGCCGCATCTCCGATGGTGCCATCTGCCACCTTGCTCCTGGACGGCCACAATGCGGTGGCCTGACTTAGCCCTGCAGCCACTGATGGTGCAAGTCTCCAGCTCATCTGATGCCTACTCTCTGTGGTGTACGGCGAAGTCGCCGGCCGGCAGCTCGGCGCGCGCTTGTCATCTCGCTTCATCCATGCGCAACAGAAAGAAAGCCGCGCGCGGTCCAGGAGGTCGAGCAGTGCAGTGCGACTGGGGCGGCGCCCAGCCCTTCTACAAGCGCCGGGCCCCGCACAACGGGACAGGCGGCCGGGTCCGTTCGGTTGGTGGCGGGGGGCTACGCGGTGGTGTTGTCGACGATCAGGCCGCGTGCTGCGAGCTGAGTCAGCAGCGAGGTCAGTGCGGCGTTACCGCCCCGGGAGCCGGTGACGGGAACCAGGGGAGTGCCGGGCGGGTTCAGCCGGCCCCCGACCATCGACACCGGCCCCTGTTGCCAGAGGTACACGAGGTCGCCGACCTTCGGCTGATAGCTGGCGTCGACCGGGTTCCAGTAGGCCCCGGTCGTGTCGACCTGGACCATGCCGGCGTTCCCGCCGCCTGTCGCGACAGCCACCGCCGCACCCGGCCAGCCGGCGACGCTGATCGCGAGGTCGTCGAGCCACTGCGTGTACGTGCCGGTCCCGGGTGTCGTCTGGCTGATCTGGCCGAACTGATAGCGGGTGGCCTGAGCCGTGAGGGCCTGCCCGGACAGGGACAGGGTCTCGGTGATCGTCGCGGAATCCGCCGAGTCGTAGTACCGGAGCTCGACCACGCCGGCCGTCGCCGAGAAGACGAAGTGAAACTCGACCCGGATCCAGGTGTTCAACGGGACGACGGAGGCCGAGATGATGAGCTGCGGACTGGCCGAGGTGCCGAGGAGGGCGAGCTTCCCACTGGCGTTGAGCTGCACACGGCAAGCCGCGGCCGCGCCGTCGTAGGCCCGGAACAGCGCCTGGCCTGCCGAGGGGTAAGCGCTGCCGACGTAGGCGTAGAAGCGGCCCCAAATCTCGGTCCGAGTGCCGACCGCGGCGGCCCACTCGACATAGGAGGGACCGGCGCTCTCGGAGCCGACGAACCTCAGCGCGCGGGCGCCGTGCGCCGCCTGGGCCGAGTCGTAGGTGAGCCCGGTGCCCGAGACGACGTCGAACGCCGTACCCGACGCGCCGCCGGAGTTGGCCGCGGTCGGAGCTGCCCCCGCGGCGCCACCCTCGAGCGAGTTGCTGGCCAGGGGCGCAGCACCAACGGGCGCTGCCCCGACCGCAGTCACGGTGCCGTGCCGCAATACTGCGCCGTTCGGCGGCGTGAGCTCAGGACGAGCGTCGCTCGGTCGGCTGATGGCGTCCGCCAGCTTGGCCGCCGTCGAGTCCCTCATGCGGCCACCGCGCGCCGGTCGCGCATCTTCAGATTCATGGGGCCGGACCGGACGGGCTGCGTGATCCGGGACAGGACGTAGGAGCCGCTCAGTCGGGTGTCCGGATCCGTCGCCGCGATCACGTCGCCGACGTCGTGCCCGGGGTGGCCGATCGAGTCGATCTCCACCTGCTCGATCAGCCCGGACACGCGCGCCAGAATCGCCTTCCCGGCGGCGATCGCCTGTGCTCCGGTCCGGATCGAGGGCGAGAAGTAGCCGTAGGGGATGGCGCCGAACTGGCTCGCGGCGGGGTTCGCCGGGTCGTAGTACGTCGGGCTCTTCGGGTCGGTGTCCCATACCTCGACGCGGATCGGCGTGTCGCCAGGCCGCTCGGCTCTAACGACAACGCCGCTGTAAGTCCTCTCGTCCGACATCTCGCGCGAGTCGTCGAGCAGCAGCGAGACATCCCCCGGCGCGTACGTCCACGTCGGCACCTGCGCGGCATAGTCCGGGATCGGCCGGCAGACGAAGACACCCATGACGTCGAAGAAGGCCTCGAGCGCGTCGGCGCCGGCCAGCGACTGCACGGCCTCCCAGGGGTCGGCGAGGGCGTCGTACACCAGCGCCGGCGTCGTCGACCCTGACGGCGTCACGTTGACCGGAAAGCTCGACCGAGACGTGACGATGCCGCTGATCGCCGTCGTGGTCGGCGTGCCCGCCGCGATGGTGTACGGCGCGGTGAAGCGAGCACGCTGGATCGCCCGGGCGCGGTCGTAGCCCTTCAGGCCGATCACGACTCCGCCGCCGGAACGGGAGATCGTCGGCTCGGTGATCCGGAACGTGCCGAGCGGCACCAGCTCCGGATCGGGCAGGCCGGGCAGGTACAGGCCCTTCGAGACCCGCAGCTCGGTGCCACGTGGCGCCAGCAAGTCACGCGCCGTCACCGGCGTGAGGGTGCCCTCCGGGTCGATCAGCCGCAGCGACGCCGACCGGCGTACGGTCCCGTCCTCCGCGGTCACGGTGCCCTCGGTCACGACGCTGAGCACAAGCTGCACCTGGCCGCCGAGGAGCACCTCAGTTCGGGTGGCAAGCCGGCGGTCGGAGGTCAAGGCCGCGTTGAACCCCGGCGACGTCGGCCACACTAGGGCCGCGCCACCTCGACGTAGGCGGCGTCGACCTCTTGCGACGTTCCGCCGCTGTGCGTCATGCCCCGGTCGAGGAACCGCACGTACCACCGGTCACCGGACGGCGACTGGAGGAGCATCGGCGCCGGACGGCGCAGCAGGCCCCGGAGGTTGTGGCGCTCCGCGAGGCTGTCGACATGGATGCGAACGTTGCCGTCTTCGCCCTGGACGCCCTCGGACTCCACCAGCGGGAGCGAGCGTCCGGCTGGTCGGTAGACCGAGGTCAGCTCCTTGGTCGTCGTCTTGTGGTCGACCACCAGCGCCCGCACTTCGACGGCTGGGTCGAGCGGGTCACGAAGCCCCCACACGTCGGAGTCGATGACCACAAGGGCGGCGGCGGACAGAGCAGAGGCGAGCGGCTGCTCAGTGAGCACCGAGATGGCCTGCGCCGTGTAGGAGACCGGGATGCCGAACGGCATCTCCCGGTCGTAGGCGATCGCGTGCTGGTAGGCGTCCGGGACGAGCGCCGTGGCGGTGCGGACGGCGGCCGGGGCATCGCCGTCGACGTAGCGGGTGACGGCGAAGACCTGGTCGCGGACAAAACCGCCGGGCTGGAACGCCGTCGCCGTGCCGGGGTGCACCGAGATCGCGTCGGCGTAGTGCGTCTCGCCGGCCGCGGCGCCGATGACCTCGAGCACGACCCGGACCCGGTCGGTTCCGAGCGGCGCGGTGGCCGTCACCGTGACCTGAGTCGGGACGGTCGTCGCGTCGGCGGCGGAGTTGCCGGCCGTCGACGCCAGCAGGGTGTCGGCGGAGCTGTAGAAGCGCAGCCGAACACGGCACAGCCGGAGCGTGGTCGCCGCTGTGAACGACGCGGTCGCCGTGTAGACGCCCCGAGGAACCGCCGGGAAATCCCGCGGGATCGGCGGCGGGTCAACGCCGACCGGCGGTGAGCCGGCCGTGGTGCGGAGCGCGATGTCGCCGGCCGCTGTCGCCTTCACCACGAGGCTGCGGTTCCCGACGACGGCGCCGGCGCTGGACCAGGGTGTGCCGGACGTGTCGGCGTTCGAGTCGCTTTCCCAGTCCACCCCCGCGGCGGCGGTGTGCGTGTACGACTGCGACGCGGTGAGCAGGTTCGTGCCGCCCTGCAGCACCAGCCGAGCTCGCCGAAGGCCGGTGTTGTGGTCGTGCTCCGGGAGCACCTCGAGGGAGGGGGCCGGCGGCGGTGCGAGCAGCAGCGCGAACTCGGCGTAGCTCCACGCGGAATACAGCGCATTGGCGTCGCTGACCCGAATGTAGGCGCGGTAGGTGAAGCCGTTGAGGAGGACGGACTCCACCCGGACTGACCTCGCCTGAGCGCTCGCCGTCTCGGCGCTGTCCCACGTCGCGGCGGACGTCGCCGGGTCGAAGCCGACAGCCGTGTAGGCGGCGAGGTCGAAGACCTTGACCTGCCAGGTCCGCTGCGGGCTGCCGCTCGTGTAGCTCCACGTCACGACGGGACGCGAGTCCTCGTAATAGGTGGCGAGCGGGCCCGTCACAGTGGCGACCGGTGCCGCCGTCGCGGTGACCAGCGAGTCGGATGCGAAGCCCGATTCGAGGCCGCCGCCGTCGCGGGTGTTGACCGACCAGGAGTACGTCGAGCCGTTCGGCCAGGCGCCCGGGCCGAACGCGACCATGTTGGCCGGCCCGGTGTTCCAGACCGCCACCGCGCCCCACGTGTCGGCCGCGAGGTTGTAGTACGAGTAGGCGCCGGCGCCGACCTTGCGGCGGAACTGCCACGCGCCCTGCACGTCGCCGGGGTCGGGGTCGACGAAGCTCCACGCGCAGGTGACGCCGTTCGTCCCGAGGTCGCCGACGGCCGACGGCGACGGCGACAGGAGCCGCGGCGGAGCTGGTGCCGCGTTGAGCGTGGCGAGGCGGGAGTAGTAGATCGAGTGCGGGGCGGCCGACAGAGCCTCGAAGACGAAGTCTACGGACGACGAGGACACGTACCGGGCGAGCGCGACGCGCCCCTCGACGCCGCCCATGTTCGTGGCCGCGACCGTTGCCCACGCGCCCCAGGTCGCGGTCGCGCGGGTGAACTTGACCCACCGTGGGTCGTTGTTCGTCTCGCCGTACGCCGCGACGTACAGATCGTCGCTGGCAGGCTCGGTAGCCATCGAGAGCCCGAGCGGGTAGCCAGCGGCCGGCGAAGGAGCCGTGCGGACGGTGACCGCCCCGGTGGCCTCGACCCACTCGGCCAGGCGTACTGCGGCGCTCGCTGTCCCGACCGCCCGATCCCGCGTGCCGTACGCGGTGACGACACGCGCGCCGTCGTAGGCGCAGCGCATCGTCCGGCTGGTCGTGTCAACCGCGGCGTCGAGAGTCACCGGCGCGCCGGCGGTCCAGGCGCCGGCCTCGTAGAGGAACCGGGTCAGCCGCAGCGGGTCAGAGCGGAACGCCGTCGTGTCCGGTGTGTTGACCGACGTCACGACGTAGAGGTGGGGGGTGGCTGTCGGGTTCTTGCCGTCGCCGGTGTGCTGGAAGTCGAGGCACCCGTAGGGGTAGCTGGTGAGGACGGTCGACGTAGCGACCGTGACCGTCGTGCCGACCGAGAGGCCGCCGGAGGAGCTCACGTCGACCCGAGTCAGCCGGAGCGTGTTCCCGCTCGCCGCGGTGGTGCCGGCAAGCAGGAAGACGCTCCAGCCGGTGCCGCGACGGAAGGCGACGATGTCGAGGCTCGACTGTAGGACGAGCGCCTGGTTGCTCGGGGCGAAGTCGAGCAGCTGCCAGGTCCACGCTGTTCCGCCCGCGTTCGGAGTGCCCCGCCCGTAGCGCAGCGTCGTCGCGTCCTTGCGGGAGATCACGTGGGCGAAGCCGTCGCCGTCGATGTGCCACGCCTCGGGGAAGAAGGCCGACAGCCGCGACGGGAAGTCCGACGCGGCCCCGGAGTAGCTCCACCGGTTGCCCTGGTCCTTCGAGTACCAGAACTGGATCGGGGCACCGGTGGGCGCCAACTTGAGCCACAGCGTGCCCTTGGGGTCGCGCTCGAGGACGCGCTCCGGTCCGCCGGTGATGACACGCGGCCGCAGGACCGTCGTGATCTGCGTGACAGCCATCAGCGCCGCCCCAATGCCTCGAGGAGGCGCGCGAAGGACTCGTCCACAGCGTCACCGACCGCGGCCTTGACGTCGGCCGGGCGAGCGTCACCACCCACGTGGATGTCCCCGATCGTGACCGGCGCGTGGACGCTAATCCCGCCAGCGGCCCCACGGCCGCCACCCGCCAGGCTGGTCGGGGCGCCGACGGACGGGGACGGCGACGGCAGCGGGCCGGGGCCGGTGATCCGCGCCATGATGTCGACCGACGAGCCGGCCCGTAGAGTCACCAGGTCGGAAGCGTCGCGCATGGCGCGCTCGATCAAGGGCAACTGACCGCGAATGCCCTCGTGCAGCCCGTGGATGATCGCCTGGCCGTGCGGAACCAGCAACTGACGGTCCCGCTCGATCGGCCCCTTGATGTTCGCGATGGCGCCCGCGATGCCCTTGACGGTGTCCCACAAGCTAGGCAGCCAGTCCTGGATTCCGCGGATCAGCCCCTGGACGATTGCATTGCCGGCAGGAGTGAGCAGCCCGCGGTCGACGTCAACCGGCCCCTTGAGGTCCTTGATCTTGCCGGCGATGCCGCCGACGATGTCCCAGAGCTTGGGGAGCATCCCGGAGATGCCGCTGATGAGCCCCTGGATGATGTCCCGGCCGGCGTTTAACAGCAGGCTGCCGAGGTTTCCCAGGGCGCTGACAATCTGACCGGGCAGTGCGCGCGCCATCCCCAGCACGGTGCTGATCCCGCTGCTGACCGCTGACACCATCGCAGCCCAAGCGGCTCTCATCACCGCGAGCATCGTGTTCCATGCCGAGCTGAACGCCGAGCTGATCGCAGACAGCCCGCTTGAGACGATCCCGGATATCGCGCTCATCGCCGCAGACACGATGCCGGTGATGGCGGCCCAGACGGCGCTGAAGATCCCCTGGATGGTGGCCAGCGCGCCGGAGATTATGCCGGTGATCGTGCTCATCGCGGCCGAGATCAGCCCGGTGATCGCCGCCCACACGGCGGCGGCGAGAGCCTGAATGGCGTTCCAGGTTGCTGTCCAGAAGGCGGACAGCGCAGCGAGCCCGGCCTGTATGAATGCCTGGATCGCGGCCCACGCGGCGTTGATGTTGTCCCGCATCGTGTCCCAGACCGCGTGGGCGAAGGCCGAGACCGCGTTCCAGGTGGCCGTCCAGAACCCCGCGAAGGCCGAGACGCCCGCCTGTAGGAACGCCTGGGTCGCCGCCCACGCGGCGGTAACAGTCGTCCGGATGGTGTTCCAGACCGCCGTTGCCACTGCGGAAATCGCGTTCCACGCCGCGGACCACAAGCTCGACAACGCCGACAGGCCCGACTGCAGCAGTCCGACGATGGCGGCCCAGGTCGACTGGACGGTCGAGGCGATCGCGGTCCACACCGTTCGCAGCACAGTGCTGATCGCGTTCCACGCCGTCGACCACGCGGCCGAGATGGCAGCAAGCCCCGCCGAGAGAACTGCCCGGATGGCATTCACCTCGGCAGCTACCAGCGCCTGCATCGCCGCCCAGACGGTGCGGAGCACGGTCGCGACTGCGTTCCAGGTCGCGCTCCACGCTCCCGAGATCACCGACAGCGCGGACTGGATCACAGTCCTGATGCTGTTGAGCGCGCCAATGACGACCGGGGCGAAGGCCGACCATGCCGCCTGCAGAACCGTCCGCAAAGCGTTCCAGGTCGCCGACCACACCGCCGAGACGGCGGCGAGCCCAGCCGTGACCGCCGCTCGGATGGCGCTGAGAGCCGCCGTCACCAGCGGGGTTAGGCCGCTCCATGCAGCGGTCCATGCGGCCCTGATCGCGTTCAGCGCGGTCACGATCACGCTCACGACGGATCCGATGCCCGTTGTGACGATCGTGCGCACGAGATTGATCGCGGTGACGACAATCGCGCCGAGCCCGGACCAAGCCGCGGTCCAGACCGTGCGAAGCGTGTTCAGACCGCTGGAGATTACTGCGATGACGGCCGACCACACCGACGAGATGACGGTCCGAATCGTGCCCCAGACCACAGTCACCACCGGGGCGAGGAAGTTCCAGCCGGCCGTCCAGACGGCGCGGATGGCGTTCAGGCCACCGACGATCGCAGCCGAGATCGCCGTCATGGCCGGCCCGACGACCGCCCTGATCGCGTTCCAGACGGTCGTCACGACGGGGGCGAAGAAGCCCCAAGCCGTGGTCCACGCGGCGCGGACTGTTGCCATAACGGAGCCGACGACGGTCGCAACTGCGGAAACGCCGGCAGAAACAACCGCACGAATCCCAGCCCAAGCCGCGGTGACGACGGGCCCGAAGACGCCCCAAGCCGCGTTCCAGACGCCGCGCAGGGCGCCCATCGCGGTGGAGACAAGCGCCGACAGTGCGGACAGCCCGGCGCCTACGACAGCTCGGATGCCGGCGAACAGCGGCCCGACGACCGCGCTCAACGCCGCCCACGCGGCGTTCCAGATGGTGCGGACACCCGCCATCGCGGTGGTGAAGATCGCCGCCAGTGCTGATAGCCCGGCAGTCACGATCGCGCGCACTGCGGCAAGTGGCGGACCGACGACCGCAGTGAAAACGGCCCAGGCGGCGTTCCAGACCGCACGAACGCCGGTCATGGCGGCACCGACGATGGCGGTCAGCGCGGAAAGGCCAGCCGAGACGATCGCCCGCACTGCGGTCCACACCGGACCGACGACCGCGGTGAAGGTGTTCCAGGCCACCGACCACACCGTGCGGACGGCGGTCATGGTGGCAGTGATGACGGCGCTGATCGCGGTCACGCCGGCGCTGATCACGGCGCGAATGCCGGCCCAGATCGGACCGAGGACCGCGCTGAGTGCCGACCAGCCAGCCGACCAGACCGCCCGGATCGCCACGAAGGCGACGACGAACGGTGCCGCGAGGCCGATGAGTAGGCCGCGAAGCACGGTGGTGATGACGTTCCAGGCCGCCGACAACACGCCGGACAGGGCGGCCCAGCCCGTGCGCCAGACGGCCGCTACGGCGGACAGCGCGGCCTGGATCGGTTGCGGGAGCGCGGCGAAGATTGCACGCAGCACGCCGAGTACCACGCTCCAGGCAGCAGACAGCACCGCACCGAGCGCCGTCCAACCGGCCCGCCACACGCCGGCGACCAGGGTCAGCGCGCCAGAGACGATGCCGCTGATCACCGCCAGGCCACCGCGGACGACGCCTTGGATCGCCGTCCAAACGCCACCGAGGATCGTCTGTAGGCCAGTCCACGCCGCCCGCCAGTTGCCGGACAGCACCGCGAGGGCGACGGAGATGATCCCCTGAACGACGGCGACAGCACCCCGCACGATGCCCGAGATCGCGGTCCAGACGCCGGAGAGAACTCCACCGAGCACGGCCCAGCCGGCGTTCCAGACCGTTCGGATGACCGTCATGGCCGCAGTGATCACGCCTAAGAGAGCCGTCACTCCTGCACCGACCACGGCTCGGATCGACGCGAAGACCGGGCCCAAGACGGCCCCGAGTGCTGACCAGCCGGCTCGCCAGACGGTGCCGATGAACGACAGCGCGGTCTGGATCGGCTGCGGGAGAGCCTGGAACGCCGCCGACAGCAGCGACTTGACGACGTTCCAGGCGGCGGAGAACAGCGCCCCGAGTCCCGCCCAAATGGCCCGCCAGGCGGCGGCAACGAGTCCGCCGATCCCGCCGAACAGACCGACGACCACCTGGAGGGCGCCTCGGATCTGGCTGGAGATTGCCGTCCAGATGCCGCCGAGGATGGTCTGCAGGCCCTGCCACGCCTTGCCCCAGTCGCCGTTGATGACCGCAAGGACGGTCGAGATGATGCCGCGGATGATCGCCAGCGCACCGGAGACCACACCGGAGATCTGCGTCCACACGCCGCGCACCACGGTCTCGAGTCCCGGCCAGATCGCGTTCCAGACGGCGAGGAGGATTCGCAGTTGGAGCGCGATGTCGGCGCCGATCACCTTCATGGCCGCCTGGATCACCGTCACGATGTGGCCGAAGGCCTCCTGGACCTGTGGAGCGATCGCGGTGAAGAACCGCCCCATCACCGCAGCCTGGGCGCCGATGAAGGACACCACGGCGGACCAGGCCGCCTTCAGCGCGTCCCAGACACCGCGAGCAGCGGCACCGAAGCCGGCGATGACGCCCTGCAGCCCGGACAGCGACCCGGCGATGGCCGGGTTCTGGAACGCCGCGACGAACGTCTGCCATGCGCCGACTACCGCTGTCACGACCGTGGTCACGGCAGTACGAAGTGCGTTGAAGGCGGCCGACAGCGGCCCGGAGAGGAAGCCGACGACGGCGCCGACTACCGCCCGCGTGGCGTCACCGATGCCGAGGAAGTTGGTCTTGTACGCAACGACGAAGGCGACCACGGCCGCGGCAATCAGCGCGAAGACGCCGACGAAGCCCAACAGCACGGCGGAGGAGACTCCGATGACCGCGGCAACCGATGCGACGGCGCCCGCGACCGCGCCGAACGCGCCGACGAGCAGCAAGATCGGGCCAACCATCGCCGCTAGCGCGAGAAGAGTCCCGACCGCGGCGAGGATCGGCGCTGGCAGCCGGCCGACCCAGCTGATCAGGTCGGCCATGGCAAGCGCGACGAAGCGGACCGCCGGCAGCAGCGCCATCCCGAACTGGATGGCGGTCGTCTGGACCGTCGACAGCAGTGCGTCAAGCGCGCCCTTGGCACCCATGTTGTAGGCGGTGGCGAGCTTCTGCGCTGCGCCCTGCTCGGCGATCTTCGCCGACATGGCCGCGTAGGCGTCGGCGCCGCCCATGATGACGATGCGGGCGGCGCGAATGGCGTCGGAGCCGAAGATGGTCTTGAGCGCGGCATTCTGCTGCTCGGCACTCATCCCGTGCAGTGCGCCCTGGAACTGGCCGATGATCGCCGGCATCGGCAGGAAGTTGCCGTGCGCGTCGTAGACGGAGATCCCGAGCGAGGTCATCAGCTTCGAGGCCGACGCCGTCGGCGACATCAGCGAGGACAGCATCGTCTTCAGCGAGGTACCGGCGTCGCTGCCTTGGATTCCGGCGTTGGCCATCAGGGCGAGCGAGGTGACCATGTCGTTCACGCTGAGATGGGCGGCGGCGAACGATGAACCGGCCTGGGCCATGCCCTGGCCGAGCGATGCCACCGACGCCGAGGAGGCGTTCGCACCAGCGGCCAGCATGTCGGCCACCGCGGAGGCCTGGGAGCCCTGCAACCCGAAGGCGTTCAGGGCATTGGCAGTGATCGTGGCCGCGTCGGCCACCGAGATCTGCCCGGCGGCCGCGAGCATCAGCACGCCGCGGGCGGCGGCCATCGTGTCGTTGACAGACAGGCCGGCCTTGGACAGCTCCAGCATCCCGACGGCGGCGTCCTTGGCCGAGACGCCGGGCAGGGTCACGTCCGCGCCGAGCTGCAGCGCGGTCTTGCTCATCGCGGCCAGCTGCGTCGAGGTGGCGCCGGAAGTCGCCTGCAAGACCTGCATCGACTGCTGGAAGTTCGCCGCCAAGAAGAGCGCCCCCGCAGCGGCGCCGGCGACCGGCACGGTGATACCCGCAGTGAGCGCGCCGCCGATGGCCAGCAGCCGGCCAGACCCGGCCGCCAGGGTCCCGATTCGGGAGTCGACGGCGGCTAGGCCAGCCTCTGCGCCGAGGGTGTCGGCGCCGACCTCAACGACCAGCTGAGCAGCGGTCAGCGCCACGCGCTACCCCCCGCTCTGCCGGTTTAGTTGTTGTCGAGCCGTGCCCTCCGCGTCCTCGGCCACCAGGGCCGCGTTACGCCAGAATGCCGGCGCCTGGCTCAGCTCCCAGGGTGCAACCCGGAGGTACCGCGCGGCCCGGAGGTGCAGGTACCAGTCCGGTGCCTCACCCATCGCCCCGTCGGTGACGAGCCACCGGGTCAGCGCTCGACCGCTTCCCCCGGGTTGGCGTCCTTCTGGAACTCGGCGAAGATCCGGCCGAAGACCGGCATCGGAACCTCGGCGCGTAGCCGCGCCGTGTCACTCACCGGGATGACCTCGCCGTCGTCGCCTTCGAGGTCCCAGCTCACCAGCAGCCCGGTGACCATCCGGAAGAAGGCGGCGGTCGCTTGCTTCGGGTCGGCGATCGCGGCCTGCATGGAGTCCGCCACGTCGGCCGTGAAGGCGTTCGGCCGGTAGGTGACCTTGAGGTCGCCCGCCGCGAACGGCACGACCACCGACTTGGTCTCGGCGCGGATCTCGGACAGACGCATGCGACTCCTTGAGGATCGTCAGTCGGAACAGCGGCAGTGGGCGAGCAAGCAGGTCTACAAAGCCGCCTGTGTGTTGATGAGCTCGATCAGGAAGGCGCGGCCCCAGCCGCTGTCGTGCACGGCGGCGAACGTGAACTCCACCGCGTACACGCCGTCGGAGTCCTCGAACTTGCTGACCGCGCTCACCTTGCCGGCGACGTCGACGGTGAGCTGGCTGCGGATGGCCGGCGGGCCGGCGAAGATCTGCGGCCCGGACGCACGCATGCGCAGGAACCGGGTCGCGGAGCCGCGCATGGCGAGCAGGTTATTCATGCCCTGCTGGTCTGCCTCGACGAGGAGCTTGAACGTGACGTTCGGGTCCTTCTCGATGTGGGCGACGAAGGACGGCTGGGCCGAGTCCACCACCCAGAGGGGGTCGAAGCGGTCGCCGATGTGGAAGTTGCCGCGCAGCACGCGCAGCTGCTTGGTGGCCCCAAGGCCTGCCACAGAGGGGTCGAGGAAGACGTCGACCTGAGTCGGCTGGATCGGGACCGTCTCGATCGAGGTGGCGCCGGGGGTAAGCGTGATCCCGTCCTCAACGGCTGCCGCGTACGCGCTGCCGCCGATGTTGACGGCCTTGCGGTCCCAGTTGAGGTCGAAAGCCTGGACGATGAGGCTCGCCGCGCGATGGGCCCGGGCCGCGGAGCCCTGCTCGACCGTGAACGTCTTCGGCGCGTCCGCACCGAACGACGTCGGGTCGAACAGCCACCGATAGGCCCCGGTCGGCGTCGCGCCGCTCATGATCTGCGCCACAGTCGGCGCCGTGACCACCGAGGCCAGCGGGTACTGGAGCTCGGAGTAAGTGGCGACGCCGCCGACGTCGGACTGCGCCCACTCCTTGCCGGCGTAGACGACCGTGGGGTACTTGCCGCCACGAGGCTGGAACTGATTGATGTTGACGGCGACACCGGGGCCGAGCGAGAGCGCCAGCAGCTGCTTGGTAGCCGCGACTGCCACACCGGGCGTTGTCTCGACGCCGATCTGGACCTGCTGGCTGATTGACGAGCGCTCTGCCATGGCGGCGGTCTCCCTACGGGTTGGGGGTGGTCACGAGTGAGCCTCTACTCTGAAAACAGCTCCGAGATGCAGGAACGGAACGCCGCGACTCACCTCGGGGTAACTGATCGTGTTACGCCGGGTGACCGACAGGACGTGTCCCGGCGTGTCCGCAGTCGCACCTTGCAGCAGCGCGTCGATCCGGGCAGCGATCGGCCGGACGTCGTCCAGTGAGGTCGTCTGCGCTACCGCCTTCACGGTGTAGAGCGCGTCGACCAGGATCCGTGCGGTGCCGATCCCGGCGATGTCACGGGCCGACGTCAGGGCGAAGGTGACGTAGGGGTCGGAGAGCTCGTCGGGCGTAAGCGCGCCGAAGATCCGGTCACCGACCAGCGCGGCCAGCGACGGGTCGCCGGCCAGCGTCGCGTAGAGCCACGGTTCGATGATCTCCGCAGTCTCGACGCCGCTGCTCACGGCGTGACGATCTCCGCCATCTGCGCGAGGAACTCCGGCTCCTGGTTGTGCGCCGCTGGCACCATGTATGGCTGGGCAGCGCCGTGGCGCGCGGTGCCGAACTCGACATAGGTGGCGTGATCGGTCCCCGCCTCGATGGTCCAGGCCGACGGACCGGCCGGGACCGCGTGGATCGAGTCCCGCAGCTCACCGGTATCGACGCGGACAGTGCTCTTGGCCTCGGACTCAAGGCGGTGCGCGGTGTCAGCGACGGCCGCAGCCGCCTTGACCGGCATGGCGGCGCGGATGGCCGGGAGCAGGTTGTAAACGACCCGCAGGCCGCTGGTCGCCGCCATCAGACCAGCTCGACCAGCAGGCGGCGGGTGACCTCCCAGGACACCGGGCCGAGTACCGCCACCACGCTGTAGGTCTGGCCGAGCACCTGCACCCGGTCGCCCTCCTTCAGCGCGGTGAGCGCCGGCAGGGTGAGCGCCGCCGTGGCCTTACCGCGGAGCTGGCCGGCGAACGGCACCTGTTCAGCGTCGGTGACCCGGCCGACCCGCGCCGGGATGGTGCCTGGCCGCGCTGCCCAGGTGGTCTTGGTGCCACCCGTGGTGTCCCGAACGGGCACCCGGTCGAGCAGGACGGCCTGCTCGGGCAGCAGCTCCTCGGCCGCGGCCCGAAGGTCGGCCAGCTCCTCGTCGCTGATCACGCTCACGGGAAGGCCGGCCGGGGCTCGCCCATGTCCATCCGTACTAACGCGACGCCGCCGCGGCTGTACATCTTGACCATCCGCTCGCAGTGGTCGAGCAGGTCGCCCTTGTTCACCGTGGTGCCGTCGATCGAGAGGTTGTAGTTGCCGGCGATCCGGCCCGCCTTCCAGCGCCAACCCTCGGCGGCGGCGCGGTTGAGGTTGTAGGTGCCGTCTGGCCGCCGCGCGATGTCCACCAGCGCCGTCATGTCGTCGGCGGTCAGCGGTGGCGGGGACGTCGCAGCGCACATGCGGGCCAGCGCCGCCCGCGCCTCCGCGTCGGTCACAGCAGGCCGTGATCCTTCATCGCCTGCCGCTGCTCACTGGTGACCGCTTCGCCGAACGGCCGCTCTACCGGCGCCGGCTGGACCGGGGCGGTCTTCTCGGCCGCGTCGTGCAGCCCGGTGGGCTTCCTCGGGGCGGGCTTCCGAGCGGGAGCCTGGGCACGCGGTCGGGCCGGACGAGCGGGCGGCGGGGTCGGCGCGTCCGGGGTCGGCGTCTCGGCCGGGGTCTCGGCGCTGGTTTCACTCATTGGGCCTGCTCCTCGCTCAGAGAACTCGGGACGGCAACACGTTGATCGCGGACTCGGCGACGGCCTCGACGACGCCGCTTCCCTCGAAGCGGACGCCCCAGGGGCCGACGACGCCGGCGGTGAACTCGCAGCGGTAGACGCCCGGGGCGTCCTTCGCCATCTCGAGCGAGTCCGGGAATGTGTAGGTGGTCAGGACAGCGTTCGGCGACAGCACCCGGCACAGCACCACGTTCGGGTCCGCGAGCACGCCGCCCAGGCGGAAGTCGCACTCGACCGCGACGCGGGAGCCGACGACGAACTCACTCGGCACTCTCTACCCCCGGACGGTCGCATCGGCCTCGGCCACGGCGCTGACCGTGATGGCCGCGCGATGCCGCAGGTACGGGCTCAGCTCGGCCTCGGAACTCGGCCGGATGGTCAAGGTCGCGGTGCCGGCCCGGCCGAACAGCCGGTGGAACGAGACGACCAGCAGGTCGCCGATAGCCCCTAGCAGGCCGGCCGGCCGAAGTTGGAGGGTACGCGGCGGGATCGTGCCGGTTGGTGTCGCCGATCCGGCCGGGCTCTTGCCTGGCCGTCGACTAGCCGTGCCGGTGCCGGTCAGACTGCCGGCGTACGACCGGATGCGTCGGGCCAGGCCGAGGACGCTTCCAGATCCGGTCAAGGTGCCGGCTCGCTTGACCGCGAAAGCGCGAGGACCGATGACGCCGGCCGCGGTGGCGGTCCCGTTCCGCAGCGCGCGGGTCAGCCGGGCCACCGTCGCCGCGCCGGTGACCGAGCCCGCCGGGGTCTTGACTGTCGCGCGTGCCGCGGTGCCGGTCGCCGTCGCGCTGCCGACCATCGACCGCAAGCGCCCGGCCAGACCGATCAGTGCGCCCGTCGCAGTCGCACCACCGGCCGGGCGGAGCTGAGCAGTCCGCGCCACCGCACCGGTAGCCGACGTGGCGGCGTCGAAGAGCCGCGGGACGAGCTTGCGCGCGACGCCACTGCTGCTCAGTGCGCCGGTCGCTAGGTGCGCAAACGCTCGTCCAACAGTGCCGCTCGCCGCGAGTGCCCCGGTCAGCGTGCGGGGGAAGCCGCGTAGAACGGAACCTGAGGCTGCGACGGAGCCTGCCACCGACCGCACCCGCCGCGCGAGGGCGCCGAGGGCTCCGGCGCCGCTGACCGAGGCGGTCAGGAGGCGCGACAGCCCGGCCCTCTGGACGTTGCCGGTGCCGCTAACAGCACCAGCCGCCGCGTGCGCCACGCCGCGAGCGACTGCCCCGGTCGTTGCCACTTCGCCCGTTGGGCGCTTGCCACCTACGCGGGGTAGGGCCCCTACCGCAGTCAGCACTCCGCTCAGCGGCACTGCGGCTGCCAGCACGGCCGGTACGTCTAGGTACGCCTGGGTGACGTAGCCGTTGCCGCTGCCGATAGATGCGTCGATCGCGAACCGGAGCCGCAGGTCGCCGTAGTCGGTGATCGAGTCGGCTTCGGCGCTGGTCAGGGTGTAGGAGGCGGTTGTGTAGACAGTCGGTCTACCAGCGCTGAACCCGGCGATCAGGGTGGTGCCCTGATACAGCCGGACGCGGAGACCGGGGTAGGCGGCAAAGCCCCCGCCCAACACCCGGACGTAGATCGTATGCAGGTCGCTGCGGACCGGGTCGAGCACCGGCGCAAGCTGGACTTCGCACTCGGCCGAGACCGTGCCGGTGGCAGGGACCGGGCTGGTGATCCGCGTCGTGGAGTCGTCGGCCGTTACGTCGTCGAGCGCATCCCACGCCTCGGTCGCGCCGGTGAGCGTCCAGCCACCGAGGGCCACGTCGGAGACCGGGCGCAGGGTCGCGGAGCCGGTGCTCGGCGGGAGGGCGGATGCCGGGGCGAAGGCGACCGTCGTGGCAACCACGTCGCCGGAGGCGGTGCCGGCGAAGGCGCGAGCGGTGGTGGCGCCGGCCGCGGGGCGGACCGGGTCGGCGACGACGTCGCTGGCCTGCCAGCGGACGGTAGAGCCCGCGAGGTTGGAGACGAGGGCGGCCTGCCGGTTGGTGCCGGCGGGGTCGGTCCAGGTGGTCGTCGTGCCGTTCGCGGTGATCTGGTTGGCAGCGACGGAGAGGATCAGGCAGCCGTCAACG
>JAABUN010003911.1_pt1 | contig 21609 bp, 25 predicted proteins | sample 5559311 | NCBI WGS metagenome assembly JAABUN01 (sample SAMN10711877, study PRJNA513370) | rock metagenome | isolation source: Antarctica rocks | place: Antarctica: Victoria Land, Siegfried Peak sud
GTCTCGGCCTCCTCGGCCTTCCTTGCGGCCAAGGCTTCGGCCGACCCGGCTGCGAGGTGCTCGATGCGCCACGTGCTGAGCTGCCCGGTGCTCACCCCGAGTTCGGTCGCCACCTCCGCCAGCCCGCGACTGCCGTCCAGCAAGCGCTTGACCGCCTGCGCCTTGAACTCCGCCGTGAACCGGCGCCGGCTTCGCTTCTCCGCCATCGTGCCCTCCTGGGGTGCTTGGGTTCCTTAGAGAACCCTCCACTCCTCGGGGGGAAGTCCAGACGCCCGCTCCCTCGTCGGCGGCATCACCGCCTGGCACACGATGAGCGGCCCGACCGTCTCGCTCGCCCGGAGCTGAGCTGGACCGAAAGGGGCCTTGCCCGGACGCTACGGCTCTTCTGGCGGTCGGACGTGCCGGAAGGCCGCCAGCAGCGCGAGGTCGTAGAGGATCTTCAACACGCCGCAGGCGATCAGAGGTAGTTCCTGGTGGCCAGCGGCGAACACCGCGCCCGCCAACGCGGGGCTTGCCGCGGCGGCGAGGCTGCGCGGCACGGCGGTAAAGCTTGCCGCCGCAGTCCGCTCGACCGGGGTGACCACCGCCATGACGTAGGAGGTGCGCGTCGGCACGTCCATCTGCGAGAGCGCGGCGCGCAGCAGGAGGAGTCCAAGCGCGAGCTCCACGGTTGGCGCCAGCGCCGCGCCGATGAGGCAAAGGCTCGACGGGATGTGCGTGAACACCATCGTGTTCATGAGGCCGATGCGGCCCGCGAGCCAGGCCGCGACCGGAAAGGAAAAGGCAGAGAGCACGCCCGACCAGAAAAAGAACAGCCCTGCCTCGGCCAGCGATAGGCCGAAGTGTTCGAATAGCCAGAGCGCGAGGAGCGACTGCACCGCGAGGCCACCCGCGAAGGAGTCCACGCTGAACAGGGCCGCGAGGCGCACGACGATACCGCGCGACGGCCCGAGCGGCGCGTACCGCTCGCGGCGATCGGTGGCCGGGAGCGGCGGGATTGCCCGGTAGGCCAGGAGACAGGCGGCGCCGAGCAGGGCGTAGAGCAGGAACGCGGACCGGAATGCGGCAAGCTTGGGCACGCCGACCGCCGCAAGAGCGTCCGGGCCGGCCGCAGCCAGGGCGCCGACCGCCGCGGCGAGCGCGCCGACGAGGCTATAGCGGGCGAAGACGGCCGTGCGCCGCGTATCGGCCGAGGCGCCCGTCAGCAGCGCTTGCTCCAGCGGGGCGAAGACGCTGACGCTACCAGCGGAGGGATTGATCGTGCCGACCAGCGCGACTGCGACGATTGCCGCGAAGGTCACGGCCGCGGCAAGGAGTAGCAGCCGCCGAGGGTCGGCTCGCGTTCCGATGACGCCCATCCCGAGGGTCATCAGCGCCGAGCCGAGCAGCGCGATCGTGGCGACCGCGCCCACCTCGGCGGCGCCAAAGCCAAGCGCGACGAGGTAGGCGGGCAGTAGCACCGCGACGAGGCTGTCGCCGAAGTCACGCAGCCCGCGCGCGACGAGGATGTGGCCAACGGGACCGCGTGCGAAGGGAGGAGCCGTCCTGCCCGCAGCGACCGCGCCGCTTCCACCCGTTCCGTCCACCGCGTGCAGGCCTCCGGTTACCGGCGATCGGATACCGTTATCGTCCATCCCGGTTCAGGCCTCCATGACAAGCTGGCCTGGTTCGTAGAACCCTAAACTGCCTGCCTGTTCAACTGTATAGCACCTTGTTGGCTTTTGGATCGTCACCGCTCAAAGCCAGATTTTGGAGCGTCGGAGTGGCCTGGATTTGGATCGCCCTCCACACTGGACGTAGGCGAACCAAGGTCAGGCCGGAAGCTTATGCGCGGTCAGGTCAGCGTTACCAGGAGGACTCCGGCGCACATCAGGATGGCGCCGACGATCCGTCCCCAGCTTGCGGCGTGCTGCTCGAAGCCGAGCAGGCCGTATTGGTCTAGCAGTACGGAGAACACGACCGAAGCCACGACAGTGATCCCGGTGAATGATGCCGCTCCCAGCTTCCGGGCGGCATAGGGGCGGACGGCCAGCACGACGAAGCCGACCAACCCGGACAGCCACGCCCACCAGGGTGCGCCTGCTGCCTTGCTTCCCGGCCAGCCAAGCTGGCCCGTGACAACCGCGCCCACGAGCGCGCAGGCGAAGCTACCGCCCAAGCTGATCACTGCGACAAGGAACGGCCGGTCCAACGCTTTTTCCAGTGTTCCGGTCAGCCCGGATTGCACGGGGTTGAGCACGCCGGAAACGAGCGTGAGTAGGTAGAGCAGCCATTGCACGTCGAGGATCTCCGGAAACAACTGCACTGGAGCCAGGAAGCAAACGCCCCCCCCAAACTTCGTTGCGGATTAAAGGGCTATGCCACGCCCGGAAGCGCCGACCGGGATACGAGAAGGGTGGCATCGGCTTCCGGCGCACCGGATCGCTTGCCGTTGAACTGCCGGTCCAGCCCCGATGTGGATAACGAACGGTGGGTTGTTGGGAGCTTCCTACGGAGAAAACCCTGGAGCGGAGGGTATTTTGGATGCCGCAGCTCCACCCTGTCCCCGGCAACCCAGACAGCGTAGCACTCGTCCAGAACACCCGGCCGCTTCTTGCAGAGCAGGTCGTTGTCGGTGCGCCATGAACCAGCCGAGGCCTCACCGCTCATTTCTTCGACGAGGAGTTTGCCGCCTAGAGCGTAGGTTTCACGCCAATGGGTGTCGTCGGTCAGCACGTATCCGGTGAACCTTTTACGGATTTGACTGCCAGTGAGTTGATGCAGTGTCTCGGCCCGCGCACCAGGGCCGGGAAGAATGCAAACGAGCACGGCAAGCGCCAAGACGCGCGAGGGTGCACCTCTCAAGGTCCGGACCGGAACACGAGGAGAGCGGCATCCGACCCCAGCAGTCCGGCACGGGTAGCGACGAACAGCCGGTCCAACTCGGGCACGAATAGGGATGTGCGCGCGCCCGAGCGCGTCGGGATACGTGCGAGCGGGTGGTAACCTGCTGCGTCGGCTTGCAGCACGTCCACCATACCCTCACCGCAGCTGACGTAGATGCGCCGACGCTTGGCGTCGAAGAATACGTCGTCGGCGTCGCCGCAGGTCTCGACGTTGGCCTTGACCGCTCCGCTGGTGGTGTCGAGCAGGACCAGCCGGGCCGGATCCCAAAAGGCGGTGGCAAGAAGGCGTTGGGTTTCGTCGAGCGCCATCGGGTAGCTTGAGCGCAACCCTGGCACCTGCCAGGTCGCGGTTTGCCGCCCGGTTCCCAGATCAACGACGGCGATTTGATGAGCATCGGGCACGTTCACGTAAGCGCGGTGTGCGGCCGCGTCGATGCCGAACCCCTCAGGGTGGGCGGGTAACTTCGCCCGGCTCACGACGGAGCGGCTGACAGTGTCAACTACGGCCAGCCCTCCTTTGCCGTAGCCGACGAAGACCTGTCCGGATCGTGGCTCCACACGGACGTTGTCGGCGTCATCGCCCAGATCGATGACGCCGACCGGAGATAGGTCCTCGCCCCGGAACAGGCGAACGGAGCCGTCACCCGCACTGGCCACTGAGACAACATCTGCCACAGGGGAGTAGCCGACACCTTGAGGGTCCTTGAAGCCGCTTACCCGCTGGACGACACGCCGTCCGGCTATGTCGATGACATCCAGGGTGCCATTGCCAAGTTCGGCGACGAACAGCCGCCCACGCCGTAGGTCTACGGCCATGTGATCAATACGCCCACTCGTGTGAGGCAGGGGGATGGTCGTCTCTAGAACGAGAGGCGGCGAGAGGTCCGCAGCCCAAGCCTGGCCTGACGCCACCCAGAGAAGGGTGGCAAACAGGCACCGGAGAACAGCAGGTTGAGCCACGGACATCGTCCCGCCCTCGCGTCAGCTACGGGCCACGTTCACTTTATCCAAGGCAGCCCGCAGTCCCTTTGCCAGCTTGGCCGCGTCGTCGTTGGCCCAGAAGTGCATGAAGAACAGCCGGGGCTGGTCGTCCAGCATGTGGTTGTGGACGGCCGTGACCTCGATGCCGTTCTCGCGCAGGGTCCGCAGCACGGGATTTACCTCGCCCGCGGTCAGCACGAAGTCGCCGGTGATCGCCGCCTTGCCGCCGCCGGTGGGCTGGAAGTTGATCGCCTCGGCAGACCCCATGGCCACCGGCACCTCCATGCCGCCGTCCTTGATCGTCTCGGCACGCGGTATGCCGACCTGGTAGACGCCTCCGGCGGCCTTGCCCTTTGCGCCCAAGACTTGGTCGATCATTGCCGTGTCGAGGTCCAGTCGCGCCGGCTGCTCGCTGCCGGCTGCGGGTGCTTGCGAGCTGACGGATGCGGTCGCGTTCCCGAGCGGCGTCTTGCTCAAGGCAAGGCCATCGTGCAGCACGGCCGCGAGCTTGGCCGGGTCGCCGTGGCCGAGCACGTGCATGTAAAGCGTCGAAGGCTGGGCGCGCAGCAGGTGGTTGTGCAGTGCCGTGATCTCGATGCCGTTCTCGGCGAGCTTCTTCATCACCGGCCCGACCTCGTCCTCGGTCAGCACGAGGTCGCCCATCACCATGGTCATGTCGCCCTTGCCCTGGAAGGCGAGCCAGGAGCCGAGTGCCAGCGTCGGCTTGATGTCCACGCCGTCCAGCTTGACATGCAAGTCGGTGCGCGGCAGGCCCACGCGGTATACGCCGCCAGCCATCTCGGTGCCCGGTTTGCCGAGCGCGTCCGCGACCTTGGCCCAATCGGCGTCAGCCGCGCCTGCCGCCACGGGCAGCATCGTGCACAGCGCCGCCACTTGGAGCGTTGTCCTAACCATTTGCGTCTCCTGAGTTTCTCATTGTTCCGGCCGCTTATTGGAGCGGTCGGATGTCCAGTCGGTCGAAGCGGGTGACCGAGTCTGCCTTGGTCCAAAGCGCGACCTTGCCGAGGCCGGTGAAGGTGCGGTCGCTGTGGGTGAGCAGGGGCTTGCCGTCGAAGGAGACCGAGAGCCGGTCGCCTTCGGCGCGAAGCGTCAGCGTGTGCCAGGCGCCGGAGGACACCTTTGCCGAGGTGCTGGCCATCTGCTGGCGGTCGCCCTTCACCACGCGGTAAAGGCGGACGTTGTCCTCCAGCGCGTTGGCGCGGACGACGTAGTAGTTGTCCGCGTCCGTCAGGCGCACGGCAAGGCCGCCGGCGCGGTCTCCCTTGCCCGAGATGGCCTTGAAGCGGACGCTCGCCTCCACGTTCTGCGCCGGCAGCGGCTCGTACACAGCGAGCGGAAAGCGGTGATCAGTCGGGTCGGCGCTGACCTGTGCGATGGCCCTGCCCTGGCTTGCGGTGGAGTCCTCGACCACCCGCCAATCACCCAACGCGCCCTTTCCGGTGCGCCATGTGGTCAAGAACTCGGGCGGCAGCGGGCCGACGGGATAGCGGGACAGATCGACGTTGCCCGTCACGCCTTGGGCATGGGCCGCAAACGACAGGCAAGGGAGGGCAAGCGCGGCCCCAATGAGCTTGCGCCGGTTCATTACACCACCCCCGTGAGATGCAGGACGACACCGGCAGCGGCGGTGACGCCCAGGACGCGCACGACGCCCAGCTTGAGCCGGAACAGGCACACGGCCGCCAGGACGGCGAGTGCCAGTGCGGCGGGATCAAGGCTTGCCGGCACTGGCAGCTCCACCGCGAGAGGGCCGACACCGAGGGGCCGCAGCTCGCGGAACAGCACGCGCAAGGCAAACCAGATGGCGAGGTTGGCCACGACGCCCACCACCGCCGCGGTGATGGCGGAGAGGGCGCCTGAGAGCGCCCGGTTGGCCTGGAGGCGTTCCACCAGGGGAGCGCCGAGGAACACGAATGCGAAGCACGGCGCGAACGTGACCCAGAGCGTCAGCACCGAGGCGGCGATCCCGCCCGGCACCCCGCTCAGCATCCCGGGCGCCCGGTAGCCGGCCAGGAAGCCGACGAATTGCAGCACTAGGATCAACGGCCCGGGCGTGGTCTCGGCAAGGCCGAGGCCGGCCAGCATCTCCGGTGCCGAAAGCCAGCCGTAGGACTGCACCGCGTCCTGGGCGACGTAGGCGAGCACGGCATAGGCGCCGCCCACGGTGACGACGGCCATCTTGGAGAAGAACAGGGCCACGTCGGCGTAGGTGCCAGGGGCGGCGCCCGCCAGGACGGCAACCGGCAGGAGCCACGCCACGAGGGCAGCAAGGCCGGCCTGCCGCGCCCCGGCGGCAAGACGTGCAGGCCGACCAGGGTCGGCGGCCAGCACCGCGTCGATCAGCGCCGGCATATCGCCTTTTGCGGCACCATGCCCACCATGGGCGAAGGCGCCGGGTGCCAGGTAGCCGACGACACCGGCCGCCAGCACAACGAGGGGAAATGGCACGCCGAACAGGAACAGCGCGGCGAAGGCCACAGCCGCGAGTGCCCAGGCCGCACGGCCCTTCAGCGCGCGGCGGCCGATGCGCAGCAGGGCCTCGACCACCAGCACCAGCACGGCGCACTTCAATCCGAAGAACAGCGCGGCGATCAGCGGCACGTCGCCCACCGTCGCATATAGGAGCGACAAGGCGAGCATCACGGCTGCGCCGGGCAGGACGAATAGCAAGCCGGCGGCCAGCCCGCCCCGCACCCCGTGCATCAGCCAGCCGAGATAGGTCGCGAGCTGCTGCGCCTCTGGCCCCGGCAGCAGGGTGCAGAAGTTGAGGGCGTGCAGGAAGCGCCGTTCGCCGATCCAGCGGCGCCCCTCCACCACCTCCCGGTGCAGCAGCGCGATCTGCCCGGCGGGGCCGCCGAAGGACAGCAGGCCGATGCGGAGCCAGACCCGGAAGGCTTCGGCGAACGAAGGCATCGTAGCTGCCGCCGGCACGGCCGGGGGTGGAACCGTTGGTGTAGGCACGAGCGAAGCGGCGCCGCTCACGACGGCGGTTCCCGGACGCGCCGGCCTTCGGGCGCGGCGGTAGGTGCGGGCCAGTTGTGCGTCTCGGCCACGGCGTCGCGTGCCCAGCGATAGAATGCGTCGTAGAGCGCGAGGCCCGCGTCGAGCTGGGCGAGGTCGTCCTTGAACATGCGTGACAGGCCGAGCGAGGCGGCGAGCAGCCCGGATGCCTCCGGCGCGAGGTCGGGCCGGGCGGTGTCGGCGCCGCGCACGACCAGCGCCAAACGGTCGAGCGCCTCCGTGTGCAGGCCGAACTCGTCCAGCATGGCATCGAAGGTGCAGAGCGGGCCGCGGTGGCTCCAGAACACGCCCTCTACGTCGAAGGGGGCGGCGCCGAAGCGAGCGGCGACGGCTTCCACCTCCGAGGCTGCCACGAACAGGAACACCGCCGCGGGGTCCACGAAGCGGCGGATGAGCCAGGGGCACGCGATGCGGTCCACCTTGGGGCGCGAGCGCGTAACCCAGACGGTGCGGCCCTGCCCGTCGCGCGGCGGCACGCGGTCGGGGGTCACGAGGAGGGTGCCGGCCGCGGCCCACGCTTCGAAGCCGCCTTCCAGGACTTCGGCCCTGGCGCCCGCGTGGCGGAGCCAGGCAGCCACACCCTGGCTCAGCTTGAGGCCACGCTGGCAGACGACGACAGCGGGACGCCCGGCATACCCGGCGGCCCAGGACGAGGCGGTCTGCCATTCGCGGCGCACAGCGCCGGGCAGGCTGCGCGGGTCGGCGGCAAAGTCCTCTTCGGTGCGGACGTCGAGGATGGTAGGCGCGTCGGGCAGGGCGACGAGACGGGCGAGTTGGGATACGGTGATGGCGTCGGGAGCTGGCATGGGCATCCACTCCTTGATCTGGAGTATTGGACGCGATGCTTCGGCCGTAGCCTCACGGGGTGATCGCGGTCGTCCCCTTGCGCCCAAGGTGCCCCGTGGCCGGCTGCCCTGTCAAGAAACGCCGTCCGTCAACGCTTAAAACTCGGGACCGCTGCTGTCCGTCAAACGATCCATGACCGGCCACCCCGAATGTGTCCGTAAATCCTGGCACAGGCACGAGAAAACGGACACACTCGTTCCCGGACGGGAAAACGGACAGGGGCCGCCTTGGCAAACGTCGGCTATGCGCGGGTGAGCACGCTGGACCAGGATCTCTCGCTCCAGCTCGACGCCCTGGCTGCAGCGGGGTGCGGCAAGGTGTTCGAGGACCGCGCGTCTGGCGCCCGCGCCGACCGCGCCGGGCTGCAAGCGGCACTCGACTACGTGCGGGACGGCGAGGTGCTGGTGGTTTGGAAGCTGGACCGGCTTGGGCGTTCGCTGCCCCACCTGATCGAGACCGTCACGGCGCTGTCTCAACGCGGCATCGGGTTCCGCTCGCTGACCGAGGCCATCGACACCACAACGCCGGGCGGCCGGCTGATCTTCCATATCTTCGGCGCCCTCGGCCAGTTCGAGCGTGACCTGATCAAGGAACGCACCCGGGCTGGCCTCACTGCCGCGGCGGTGCGGGGTCGCAAGGGCGGGCGCAAGCCCGTCATCACCGACGACAAGCTAAAGCGCGCACGTGGGATGGTCGGCAAGGGCCTGACCGTGCGCGAGATCGCGACGCGGCTGAAGGTGGGAAAGACAGCGCTCTACGAGGCGCTCAAAATGGAACCAGCCTGATCTCCGGCCCCGTGCTGGCCGTCAAGCCGTCCGAAGTGGCGGCTGGTGACACGACTGTTGGGTCAGGGCCTAGCTGGAATCCCCTAAATTGAGGACACGCCCTAGTCGGTAAGAGGGGCAAAAGTCCGGGCACGCAGGTGTGGCATAGCCAGGACAGCATTTGGTGGCGAAGCGAAAGTCGCTGATTTCCCTCAAATAATACAATTGCCATAACGGATTAGTTTCGGGATAGAGGCATGAGTGCCCGGACTTTTGCCCCTCTTACCCTAGTCGCAGGCAACCTGCTGGAGGGAAGCCGACATCGGCCGGACTACCGCGGCGTTCCCAGCGTCGCATTCACGGTGCCCGCAATCGCCGGGGTCGGGCTGACCGAAGCGGAAGCCGCCGCGCAAGGGAAGCGGGTCCGGGTCAGGTCGGAGATGGTGCCCCAGTGGTTCACCGCGCGGCGGCTGGCGGAACCCGTCTACGGCTTCAAGACGCTCGTCGAGGAAGGGACCGGCCGCATTCTTGGCGCTCACCTGGTCGGACCGGGCGCAGAAGAGGTCATCAACCTGTTCGGCCTCGCCATCCGGCATGACCTCACGGCAGAGGCGCTCAAATCGACCATGTTCGCTTACCCGACCGCAGCATCGGACATCGGCTCCATGCTGTGACCTTGCCGGGCCTTACGCGACGGAGGTCCGTAACCTTTTGGCCCGTTGCCCAGAACGGTGGATCGGATGCCTGGGCTGGCCCAGCGATCCCTTCATAACGATCGAGGAGACCCTGATGCGCTTCACCAAGTCGCTGTCCGCCGCCGCGCTCTCCATTTGCCTCGCCGTGGCCGCCGTCCCCGTCGCGCAGGCGGCCACCGAGGCCGCGTTCACGCAGCAGGCGTTTGCGGCCGCACAGCACGAGGGCAAGCCGATACTCGTCGACATCTCGGCGACTTGGTGCCCGACCTGCGCCAAGCAGCGTCCGATCCTGAGCAAGCTAATGGCCGACCCGGCGTTCAAGGACCTGGTCGTCTACCAGGTCGACTTCGACAGCCAGAAGGACGTCGTCCGCGCGCTGGGTGCACAGATGCAGAGCACGCTGGTAGTCTTCCATGGTGCCGCCGAGAAGGGCCGCTCCACCGGGGACACGAACGCGGAATCGATCAAGGCGCTCCTGCAAAAGGCGAACGGCTAGCTGACGGAAACTCGGGCATGACCCTGCCACTTGCCAGCATGGGGTTCGGCTTCATCGCGGGCATGCTCTCGACGCTGTCGCCCTGCGTGTTGCCGCTGCTGCCCCTGGTGCTGGGGCCCGCCATGGCGGTTCACCGCCTCGGCGTTGCAGCGTTGGCGGCCGGGCTGGTGACGTCGTTCGTCGGCGTCGGCCTGTTCGTGGCGACCATCGGCTTTTCGGCCGGGCTCGACGGCGACGTGTTCCGCAGCATCTCCGCTGTGCTGCTCGGCATCATGGGCTTGGTGTTGCTCAGCGGGGCGCTGCAGCAACGCTTCGCAATGGCGGCGGGTGGGGTCAGCGACGCGGGCAACCGCCTAATCCAGCGGCTCACGCCCACCGGCCTGGGCGGCCAGCTCGTGCTCGGATTGCTGCTGGGCACTGTCTGGAGTCCCTGCGTCGGCCCGACGCTCGGGGCGGCCTCGGTCCTCGCGGCCCAGGGACGCGACCTCGCCAGCGTGGCCTCCGTGATGGTGGCATTCGGCCTGGGCACGGCGGTGCCGCTGCTGGTGGTGGGCTCGTTATCGCGGCAGGCGCTCATGCGCTGGCGGGGCAGGATGATGAATGCCGGGAAGGCGGGGAAACTCGTCCTCGGCGGGGGCGCTCTTGCCGTGTCCGCTCTGATCCTGACCGGCATGGACCACGCGCTCGAAGGCGCACTGGTTGCCGCGTCCCCGGCGTGGCTCACCGACCTGACGACCCGGTTCTAGCGACTTCAACCGCGCCCCAAGGCGGGTGCCCCCAACAAGGATTCAGCTCCGAATGTCCATCAAGCCAAGCACCAAGGTTCCCGCCCTCAGCCTGCCCATGGTCGGCGGCGGCCAGTTCGACTTGGCGCAGAGCGCGCCCAGGACGTTTACGCTGCTCGTCGCCTATCGCGGCCTGCATTGCCCCATCTGCAAGACCTACCTGCGCGATCTCGACCGCAAGCTCGCCGAGTTCGAGGCACTCGGGGTCAAGGCCGTGGCCGCCAGCACCGACACGCAGGAGCGGGCGGAGCAGTCGAAGACCGAGTGGGGCATCGAGCATCTCCCCATCGCATACGGGCTCGGCATCGAGCAGGCCCGCGCATGGGGCCTGTTCGTCTCGGCGGGCATCAAGGACGGCGAGCCGCCACTGTTCGCCGAGCCTGGCCTGTTCCTGATCCGGCCGGACCAGACGCTCTACGCCGCCTCCATCCAGACGATGCCGTTCGCCCGGCCGTCCTTCTCGGACGTGCTCGCGGCGGTCAAGTTCGTCACCGAGAAGGACTATCCCGCCCGCGGGGAGGCTTAGGAACCCGGACAGGGAAAGACCTGCTCGTGGTCTCCCCCGCCTTCATGCGACGATGTCGGAGGACATGACCCAAGCCCTTCGCCTGCGCGACGCGATCGCCACCGACCCCGAGGAATGGGCGGCGCTGATGGTGCTTGTGCAGGGTGGCGATATCGACGCGTATCGGACACTGCTCATCGGCATCACACCCTATCTGAGGGCGATCGCCAGCCGGGCGCACCGCAATCCGAGCGACGCAGAGGACACCGTGCAGGACGTTCTTCTGACCTTGCATGCCGTGCGGCACACCTACGATGGATCGCGCCCGTTCAAGCCTTGGCTTGCAGGGATCGCCCGGCATCGGGTCATCGACCGCTTGCGCGCGCTGGGCCGCGCGTCCGCCCGCGAGGTCGCCCTCGAGCTGGAACACGAGGCGTTCCCTGCGGCCGCGAACAACCCGACCGGCAGCTTCGAGGCCCAGGATCTCCACGCTGCGATCGGGTCGCTCCCACCCGGGCAGCAGCAAGCGGTGATTCGGCTGAAATTGCAGGAGAAATCCCTCAAGGAGGTCGCCGCCGTCAGCGGGATGACAGTCGGAGCGCTCAAGGTCGCAACGCACCGGGGCATCGCCGCCCTGAGGACGCTGCTGCGTGATCGGGGTGCCAAGGAATGATGGACACGCCCGATCTGATCGAACGCCTGGCCGCAGGTGTCCGTCCGGTGCAGCCGATCCGCTCTCCCCTGACGCGCGCCGCCGGGTGGCTTGCCTTGGCGGCCGGCGTCCTGTTGCTGCTTGCCGTCGAGCATGGCCCTCGTCCTGATCTGGTCGAGCAGCTCGGCAAGCCCGCGTTCCTGGCGAGTGGCCTGACGTCTGCGGCGACCGGCGTGCTTGCAGCCGTCGGATGCCTGCTGGGCAGCCTTCCCGACCGCTCCCGCCGGTGGCTGCTCCTGCCGCTGCCGACCCTGCTCGTCTGGGTGTCCACCCTCGGCTATGGCTGCCTTACCGATTGGGTCAGCGTGGACGCGGGCGCGCTACAGATGGGCGAGGCGGTCCGATGCTTTGCGACCGTGCTCGCCGTGAGCGTCCCGTTGTCGGTCGCGATGTTCGCGATGCTTCGCCATGTCGCGCGACTGCGCCCCAAGCTGGTGACGGTGACGGCGGGGCTCGCGGTCGCCGCGATGACCTCCACGGCGCTATCCCTGCTGCACAAGATCGACGCGACGGTGATGGTCCTGGCCTGGAACCTCGGCGCCGCCGCACTGCTGGTCGCGCTCGAGGGCGCGCTGGGCCGACGTGTCCTGGCCCGGTTGGCGCGGGGCTCCGTCCCGGGCTAGGCTCGGCTACAGGCCGCGCCGCCGAGCACGCAGAAGGACGCACAATGCGGGTGGTTCAGCGCGACTGGGCGGTTCGCCTCCGCCAGCGTCGTGCCGAGCTCGAAGCGCGGGTCGTAGGGCAGCAGGGTGCACGCGACCACGGCGGGCGACGACGCTCCCTGGCGCTTCACCACCATGCGCGAGCCGGAGCACATGACCTCGTCCGGCGAGCGCCCCAGGATGCCCCAGCATGCCTCGGTGATTTCCGGGACGTCACGGGCCGCATCCATCTCGGGAAACAGCATGAGCCGGACCGGGTCCCTGGCATCAATGCCGACGCCGAGCTCGCCGAACAGCCGGGCGAACCCGGCGCGGACCTCCCTTTCAGTCTCTCCCGAGAGGAGGCGGGCCGCGACATGGACCTGAAGCCCTTCGCGGGCGAGCCAGACCAGGCCGTCAACCGTGGGCTGCCAGGTGCGCGCGCCCCGTTCGGCCTCGTGGACGCCGGGGCCGTAATGGTCGAGCGAGACGCGCACGGTCAGGCGCGAACCGAACCGCCGCCGGAACTCGCGCAGAGCGGGCTGGACCTTCTGCATAGGCCGCATGGCGTTGGTCAGCACGAGCGCCTCGAACCCGCGCGACAGCGTGTCCTCGAGCATCGCGAGCATGTCCGGGTTCATGAACGGCTCGCCGCCGGTGAAGCCGACCAGCCGGGTCGGCAGCCGGTCCCGCGCGATCTCGTCGAGGTAGCGGGCGACCTCGGCCCGGGTCAGGTACGCCAGCCGGTCGTTCCGCGGCGAGGACTCGATGTAGCAGTTCAGGCAGGCCAGATTGCAGAGCGTCCCGGTGTTGAACCACAGCGTCCCGAGCGCCTTAAGACCGACCTTGGCGCGCGTCTCGCCCCGGGCGGTGATGGCGGGATCGCGGAATTTTTCCTTGGCGAGCGCCGTGGCGGGTGCGAGAGCGGAAGCGGTCATTGTCCGGACGTCTCCTGGGCAAGTTTGGGGAAGGCGAGCGGCTGGCGTACAGTTCGCAGCCAGTGGCTCAGGCTGGCCTGCTCTGGCAAGGGGTCGCGGAGGGCCTGCAACGCGGAAGCCAACCCAAGCAAGTCCGAGACCTCGTCGGTGTCGGCGAGAGCGGAAACCCGGCTGATCGAACCGAACGGCCGGAGCGCCTCGGCCAGCCTCGCCCCGGTGTCCGCCCGGGAATAGGCGACCGAGTGCCATACGTCCGGCGGCACCGGAGCCCGGCCGCCGAACAGCCAGAAGCCGCCGTCGGTCGCCGCACCCATGGCATACGCAGGCTCGCCAGCCCGGACGGTGCGCGCCGCTTCGCGCAGCAGCGCCGGGATGACGTGCGGGGCATCGGCGCCGATGAGCAGCACCGAGCCATGGCACTCCAGCAACTTCGAGTAGACCCGGTCCAGCCGCGTGCCCAGGTCGCCATCGCCCTGCCACAGCGTCGGGAATGCGTGCCATGCCGGGTGCGCCAGCGCCTCCCGCTCGGCAACCGCCCAGTGCGGCCGGGCGTCAGATCCGGCGGCGTGGGCGACCACACCCACCGCCGAGGCGGCCCGGCGGTGGAACTCGGTCGCGAGCGCGGTGCCTATGCCTTTGGCCAGGCGCGTCTTCACCGGGCTGAGGCCGGGTGTCTTGACGAAGATGGCGACGGCGGTCATCGGACGCCTCCTCGCAGGCGGCGCCACTCGGGCCAGGCCTGGGCGGCGGTCAGCCACAGATGCCGCGCGGTCGTGGCAGCCCATCCGCCGCGCTGGTAGTTCCGGGCGCTCGTGAACAGGCGGGCGCCGATCCGCCGCAGGGGGATGCCCGCCCGCCGGGCTGCCCAGGCCAGGAGATGGTCCTCGCCGTAGGGCGCATCCTCCCGAAACCCGCCCAGGGCCGCGAACGCGCGCGCCGGGATGACGAAGCCCTGGTCGCCGAACGGCATGCCGAGCCCGGCCGAACGCAGGTTCGCACCGTATGCGTTGAGACACATCAGCGCAGGTCCGCCCGGGCGGAATGCCAGGTCGAACCAGCCCAAGGCCGCCTCGTTCCGGGCCAGGAAGGCCAGGAGCGCAGGCACGGTGCGGGGCTCCAGGCGGGAGTCTGCGTGCAGGAACCACAGCCATTCACCCTCCGCGTGGCGGGCGCCGTGGTTGAGTTGGCGTCCTCGCCCGCCGCCGACATCGAGGGGGTGCCACGGCAGATGCCCCGGCCAGCCGGCCGGTGGGTGCGGCACGGGCGGCCCGGCGGCGACCATGATGACTTCGCTGCCGGGCGGGAGCGCGGCACCCAGCTGCGGGACGAGGTCGAGCCATTCCATCTCATCGGGCCCGAGCGGGACGATCACGGACAGCTTCATGGCCGGTCCGCCGGGCCGCCGCGCATCCAGGCGTGGTAGCGCTTCAGCCCACCGAGCAGCCAGGCCGGTGCATGCCGGTTGCGCCACACGCCTGCTGCGTCCCGGTTCGCTTCGGTATAGGTCGGGTAGGCGTGGACGGTGCCGAACACTTTCTTGAGTCCGATGCCGTGCCGCATGGCCAGGACCATCTCCGACAGCATCTCGCCCGCGCGGGGTGCCACGATGGTGACGCCTAGGATGCGATCCTTGCCGGGCGGGGTCAGCACCTTCACGAATCCCTCCCGCGCGTCGTCGACGATGGCGCGGTCGAGCTCGTGCAGGTCGTAGCGCGTGACCTCGACGGGGATGCCCTGGGCCTCGGCCTCGCGCTCGTTCAGCCCGGCCCGCCCGACCTCAGGCTCGGTGTAGGTCACCGCGGGCATGATGGCCCGGTCCGGGCGGATCCGGTGGAAGCGGCCGAACAGCGCGTTGACGCTGGCGTGCCATGCCTGATAGGCGGCCGCATGGGTGAACTGCCATGGGCCCGCAACGTCGCCGCAGGCGTAGATGTCGGGATAAAGGGTCTGCAGGTAGTGGTTAGTCTCGACGGTGCCGTTCTTCGTGAGCGGGATGCCCACCTCCTCGAGGCCGAACCCGGACGTCCTGGGCTTGCGGCCCACCGCGACGAGGACGACGTCGAATGGCACGTCGAGGATGCCGTCGCCGTGCTCGAAGCGCATGCTGCGCTCGCCGTCCCGGACCGCGGCGCCGATCGCCTGGTGACCCGTCAGCACGCGGATCCCCTCCTGCTCCAGCCGTTTACGCACCAGGGCGGAGACGTCGTCGTCCTCGCGCTCAAGCAGACGGTCCGACTGCGACAGCTCGCAGGCGATCGGCCCGCCGCCGAGGATGAGCAGCCGCTTTGGCAGCGCCTCCAGCCGCCATAGGGTCTCGGAGGTGACATAGCCTGTCTCGTTCAGGCCCGGGATGGGCGGCACGGCGGGCTCGGCGCCGGTCGCGATGATGATGGACCGGGTGGTCAAGGTCTCCCCACCCACCTCGACCGACCAGGGCGAGGTAATCCTTGCCCGGCCTTGCCGGACATCGACGCCGAGGCCACGATAGCGCTCGACGGAGTCGTGCGGGGCAACGGCGGCGATGGAGGCTCGCACATGGTCCATCGCCGCCGCGGACTCCACGGCACCGACGGGTCCGAGCAGGCCCAGCTTCGCCCCCGCGCGGGCCTGGGCGACGAGGCGGGCGGCGTGGATGAGCGCCTTCGAGGGGACGCAGCCGGTGTTGAGGCAGTCGCCGCCCATCTCCTGCGCCTCGGCCAGCGTGACCTTGGCGCCAGCCTTGGCCGCGACCAGCGCGGCCACGAGCCCGGCGGTCCCGGCGCCGATGACGACGAGGTTGCGGTCGAACCGGCGTGGCCGCTTCCAGGTGTGCGGGTTCATCAGCGCTTTCTCATCAGCTTGATCACGCCCCTGGCGACGAGCGGCAGGCAAGCCAGCAGCACCAGGGAGATCAACACCCCTGGCGATAGTATGCTGGAGAGGCTGGTCAGGTGCTCGAGTTGCGTGCCTGCGTTCACGTACACCAGCGTCGCCGGGAGCATCGCGGCCTGGCTGACCGCATAGAACCGCAGCACCGGGAATGCCGTAACCCCGAACAGGATATCGACCACGAAGAACGGGATTGCGGGCACCAGGCGCAGGCTGAGCAAATAGAGCCAGCCGTCGCGCGCCAGCCCTCGGTTCATCTGGTCCAGGCGTCTGCCGAAATGGTGCTGCACCCAGCCGCGGAACAGGTAGCGGCTGGCAAGCATGGCGAGGGTTGCACCCAGCGACGACCCGAACGACGCCAGCACCGTTCCTTCGACCAGGCCGAAAACCGCGCCGCCCGCAACAGTCATGACCAAGGCGCCTGGGATGGCGAGGGCGGCCATGAGGATGTAGGCCAGCAAATAGCCTCCGCCGAGCAGCACGGGGTTCCCGTCGCGAACCCGAACCAGGTCGTCCCGGTGCGACTGCAGCGATTCGAGCGTAATCGTGTGGTGGAGCCCGAACGCGAAGAACGCGCCGACAAGACCCGCCACTGCGGCGAGCAGGGCTCCCCTTGGCAGCCAGGACGGGCGGTTCGGCGCGGCTGCGCTCATGCGGCGGTCGGCCAGCGCATTGTCCGAGGTGCAAGCGCCTGCCCGGTTCGCGCCTGCTCCTCCGGGGGGAGGACATCCAGGCTGGGCCACAGGCCGGAGCCCAGCGCGTCCGCATACCCATCCAGGAGGCGCGCGGCCCGCCTCGCCGCCGCCGCCGCGCGGTGGTCATAGTCGAGCGGGAGGTGCCGGATCTCGACGGCGCCCTCGCCGGGCTCGATCACGCTGTACCAGACGCGGGGCGTGCCGTCATTGGCGGGAACGCCGATGGCGCCGGGATTGTGCCATAGCAGGCCGTCGACCATCCGCGTGAACGGAATGCCGCAATGGCCGCCGATAACCCCGTCGCATCCAGCGCCGCGGACCAGCTGTCGGAGGTCATCGTCCGAGGTCGAACCGAAGACGAACGCATTGATCCGGTCCGGGCTGCCGTGGACGATGGCGACACGCCGCCCGTCGATCAGCAGGTCGATACGGCGTGGCAGGCTCCTCATCCATGCGCGGACCTCGTCGTCGAGCAGGGTGGCGGCGTGGGAGTACCAGGCGGCGGACAGCCGGTCGCAGGCCGACCCTGCCGTAAAGCCACAGCCGCAATCCTGTGCGCGGGCGCCCAGGGCTTCCTCGCAGTTTCCCATCACGACATGGATGCCAGCGCGGCGGACGACATCGACCGTGGCTGCGGCATCGGCGCCGTAGGCGACAACGTCACCCGTGCAGATCGTGCGCTGGGGCGGGATGCCGAGCCGCCGTGCCTCATCCAGCAGGGCGCTCGTGGCCTGCAGGTTGCTGTAGCAGCCGCCGCACAGCAGCACGGCGCCGCGCGCCTCCACCACGGGGAAGATGCACGGCGTCATTCCTGCGGCAGCCCGACGAGTGACAGGCCCGCCCGGGGCGCCAGGACAGCCCCCGCGACGAAGCCCGCGGTGCAGACAGCCAGGCCCCAGGCGTTAACGCCAAGGTCGAGCGCAAAAGGGCCGGACCCGAGCGCCAGGCTTGCGGGGAAGATGTGCAATTGCCCGAATGTCTCCACCGCGCGAATGACACCGAAACCAACGCCGGGCCAGAGCGCCATGTGAAAGCTTGCCGGCCCGGCGGATCGTATCCAGGAGAGCAGGAAGATTGGTGCGAGGCCCATCACCATCGTCCCGCTGATGGTCGTCGCCGCAATGATGGCTGGGCCGACCCGATCGCCGAGGTAGATGGAGAGAAGTGGAAGGTTGCCCACGACTGCAACGATGACCATGGCGATGCGTCCCGTCACGAGATGGCGGGGCGTCGGGTCCAGCGCGTCATTCCGCCAATCCCGCGCCGACAGTTTGGCGACGCTCGTCAGCGTGGAGTCGATGGTGGACCCGCCCGTCATCAGCATGATGGCGTTGAACGCCATAAGCATAGCGAGCCCGAACGAGGCCGGTACCGTGACGCTGGTCGGCTTGCTCAGGCCGAAAGACAGGCCATAGAGGCCGATCAGGCTGAACAGGAAGATGAAACTGCCGCTCAGCACGCTTGCGAGCAGGAAACTCCGAAGCGCCTGCCTCGGCTGGTTCAGGAACCCCCGGTCGGTGAGCACCGGGTCATGGAACGGGTAGGAGAAGACCTGGACGAGGGCGAGCAGGCAGAAGGTCAGGCCGCCGTCCTGGGTCGCTTGCGAGACCGCGGGCAGCCCCTTGGCCTTGAGCCCGGGGAACAGGACGGCGAGCACCAGCGCCAGCAGGACGAACGCCAGGACGATGTGGACCCGGTCGGTGGTCAGACTCGCGCGCATGCCGCCGCGCCAGGCATAGGCGACCGTGAAGGCGGTCACGAGGACGACGGCCAGCCAGTAAGGGCTGCTGCCCTCCGGCCCGAAGTAGAGCGACATCACCTTGGTGTTCGACCAGATCTCGTTGGCCAGCCTGAACAGCACAAGCAGCATGAACAGCTTCGCCGCGGCCACCCCGTACTTGCTGACCAGGAAGTGCGGCAGCGAGCGGTAGCCGCCCCGGGTCCGCAGCAGGTAGATGGCGAGGCCCGCCACCACAAAGCTCAGATAATAGACCGTGTAGCCCAGGCCGCCTGTCACCCCGTAGCCGTAGGCAAGGTCGGAGGCGTTGGCGATGGACTTGGCGAACACCCAGGTGACGGCGGCGCTCATCGCCACCATCCACACGCCCGGCGGCCGCCCGTCGTCCTGCCGCCCGTCAAAAAACTGGGCAGCGGCGACCCGGCGAGGTGTCACCCACCAGGTAAGCCCGCAGAACGCGAGCAGAACGAGCCAGGGTGCCGCTGTTTGCAACTAATCTTACTCCTTGCTGATTTATGAGGGCCGACCGGCTACGCCTGCCCCATAGCTACGCCACGGGATCCCAACGTCCTAAGAGCCTGTTTCGAAACGTCTTCGAAACAGCTCAAAGCTTTGATTTGACTGACCTCCCGCGTGCAGCTTCTGCCGGCTTGAGCCTGCTTAACCCCACCAAAACAGGCACTCAGCATCGTTGCACTTTAATTTCGAAACAGCCTCTAACAGGAAGGGCCCGTCCAGGGCCGTGAATGAAGCCAAGGTTCACGTATGGGCACCCGGTCGGCCACGCCTTTCCTTCCCGTGCCGGAGGTGGACGGGTTGCCTCAAGGTTCGGGTTCCGGCGCAGAAGGTTACGGCACCCCGACCGCACCCGTCAGATGGTTGGTGCGGGCCTTACTTAGTCGGCATGGCCGCGATGCTGCGGGCAACATCGGCCAGGCTCTGCCCGACGAGGTCCGGCGTCGCCATCGTGGCGGGGAAGCTCTGGCCCCGGGCGACGAAGCCCGTGAGCAGCCCGGCGCATTTGGCCCCGTGCACGTCCCAAGCGTGCGTGGCCACCAGCGCCAGCTCCGCGGGCGCGACGCCAAGCACCTCCGCGGCATGCATGTAGAGGCCGCGGCGGGGCTTCCACTGCCGGATCTCGGCGACGGAGATAACGCGCTCCACTGCCGAGGCCAGCCCCGCGCGCTGGAACAGCGCCTGCGTCGTCTCGGCCGCGCCGTTGCTGAGGGCGGCGACGCGCACGTCCGCGCTCCTCAGGATGCCGAACGCCTCGGCGGCGTCGGGATGGGGGTCAAGCTGCCCGAACCCGTCCAGCACCGCATCAAGCCCCGCCTTGTCCAGGTCCCGCCCGTGCTCGCGCGCCACCTCGGCGAGAGTCGCTGCCGCGATGTCGCGAAACCCGGCGTAGGTGTCGGTCGCGGCCAGCGCGAAGGCGTCCCGCAGGATGCGGGCGAACCAAGTCTCCAGGCTGGCGCCCGGGATGCCTTGCGCCGCGAGCCGGGGACGCAGAGAGTCCAGGGAAAAGGTGGTCTCGACGATATCGAACGCGACGACGCGCGGGCGAGCGGCCACGGGAGCCTCCACATCATTGAGGACGTGCAACGCCCACAGGTAGCCAGGTTCCCACGTTCACGTGCCCGCCTACTGCGTCGCGTCCCGGGAGATGTCGCCCAGGAGCTTCGCAAGGCCCTGGGTGGGCCCCGCACCCAGGCTGAGCCCGTGCCGTCCGTAGACGTGCTGACCGACGAACTCGGCCGAGTTGTAGGTGAGACAGACTTTGCCGCTGTCGTCCTTCCAGACCAGAGCTTTCAGCGGGAGATCGATGGCCAGGGTTGGATTGGTTCGCATGGCCGGGGTGCCGCCCTTTGGGTCACCGAGGTTTCCAGCGTTATTCTTGATAACAGATTTTCTCGGGAATGCCGGAAGCGCCCCCTTCCCCAAACGACACTATGCGTCACGCATGATAAAGAACGTTATCATGCGTGATATGTTGCATGTGGGGTAGGGGGATGTAATCTCACGCCGATGAACGTCATGGTGCCCATCCCCGACGACCTCGCCGCCCGCTTCGGCTCCGAAGCCGAGCTGGGCCGCCGCGTGGTCGAGGCGTTGGCGCTTGAGGAGTACCGCGCCGGGCGGATGGCTCGGAACGCTCTGCAAAAGCTGCTCGGGTTTTCAGACCCGGTGGAGTTGGACGGCTTCCTCAGGGCTCATGGACTTGGAAACGCAACAATCCCGCCTGTGGAAAGCGAAGAGGACCAAAGAACCGCCGCGGCCGATTTAGTGGAACGCTTCAAAGCTTTCCGGATAGGGAAAAGCCTCGGTGGGCTCAGCGTCAAGGACCTGATTGCGGAAGGTCGACGGTGATTCCAGCGTGAGCCTATGCGTTCTCGATGCCTCGTTTACCTTCCAATGGCTACTAGAAGATGAGGCATCGCCAGAGGGAGACGCCGCACTGGCATCCATTCGCGTCGGCGGCGCTGCAGTCCCGGCGCTTTGGCCAGTCGAAATTACGAACGTCCTTGGGATGGCCGAGCGGCGGGGTCGGTTGACCCCGGACGGCGTTGTCGACGCCTTGGCACTCCTTCGGTCGTTGGCGCTCGATGTCGCCCGGCCGCCGGCGCTGGCTGACGTTGGAGGCGTCCTCGAACTGATGCGGCGGCATCGCTTAACCGCTTATGACGCGACTTACCTTGAGCTGGCCATCAGGTTGCGTTTGCCGCTGGCGACGAAGGACCGGGAGCTGGTTGCCGCCGCTCCGGTGGTCAATGTTCCCTTGTTCGCACACTCGCCGTGAACGAGATCGCCAAAGCCGCAAGGCCGGGCGTGGCTGTGCAAAGCAGCAGCTTGGCGGTGCTTTCCTCTTCTGCCGTCGTGCCTGTGCTGGTCGCCTCCCTGGGCGACCAGGCGAGCTGGCGTTATACCCCGGTCACGCGATAAGGCGGAACTCCGTTGGGGTTATGACACGGAAGTTGTCAGTAACCTCATCGCAGTAATCACCCCATTTCTTGGGCACTT
>JAABUN010003912.1_pt1 | contig 21606 bp, 19 predicted proteins | sample 5559311 | NCBI WGS metagenome assembly JAABUN01 (sample SAMN10711877, study PRJNA513370) | rock metagenome | isolation source: Antarctica rocks | place: Antarctica: Victoria Land, Siegfried Peak sud
ATCCGTCGCGGCGATGGCGAGAAGCGTTTCGCCGTCCAGGTGCGGCGGAGCGAACGCGGCAGCAACATGACGAACGCGGCCGGCGGCGACGAGTTCGGTCAGCCCTTCGGCCGTGAGCGCGGGCGCGACGACCTCGACGTGCGCGCCGCAATCGAGCAGCGCGCGCGTTTTGCGCTCGGCGACCGCGCCGCCGCCGACGACCACGCACCGGCGGCCGGCGACGTTCAGGGCAAGGGGAAAAAGGTTCATCCGGCGATAATTTCCAGGGTTCATTATATCGCCGCGCCGCCCCGCGCTCGGCGGAAGGAATGGCACGGCGCGGGCGCGAAGGGGTCATCATGAAGAAGCCTTTTTTCCAGTTCGCGCTTGCCGCGTTCACGCTCGCGGCTGCCCCGCCGCAACGCAGCGCCGGGACCCAGGAGCCGGCCACCACGGCGAAACCGCTGTCCTACACCACCACCTGGCTGGGCAACCGTTTCGGCGGCGGCAAGAAGTGGGTCCAGAACTTCGCCGAAGGGATGTTCGTCGCGCGCGACGGCACGGTTTACCTTGCGAGCGGCTGGGACGAGGGCGGACGCGAGTTCGGCTTTTATAGAAACAGCGACGTGGTCGGGCAGGCGGCCGACACGCACGGCTGGGGCACGGGCGGCGGCGTCGCCGTGGCCGCGAACGACAGGTACATCTTCCTCGCCCACGCGCAAGGCAACGAAGGCGGCCACCTGACCGGCGAGGCGTACCCGGCGAAGGGCAAAATCTGGTTCGGCGTTTCGCGCCGCAACAAAGACGGCTCGCACGCTCCGTTTTCCGGCGGGCGTGGCCGCTTCAAGGACATGCTCGTCCTCCACGAAGAGAACGACGGCACCGACGCCCAGGCGCGCGGCCTTGCCTGCGACGGCCAACTGCTTTATGTCAGCGATTACGCCGCGAATCAGATTCGGGTTTACGCGGCGGAAACGATGGCGCTCGTGCGTTCCTGGCCCTTTCTCTGGCCGACCGGTCTGGCCCTCGATGCGGACAACAACCTTTGGGCGCTCCAAAGTGGTCATTGGGATAGTCGGGGCGTGAAAGGTCCCGCGCCCGGCCTCTTTCGTTTCACGCCCGGTCGTAAAACAGCGGACCCGCTTCTTGCCGGCGCGACGCTCCCCGTTTATGCCGTGCCGACGGCCTTTTGTGTGGACCACCACACGAATCGCCTGCTCGTCGCCGATGGCGGTCGGGCGCAGCAGATACTCATTTACGACACGGCGGGTACGCAACCCAAACTTGTCGGCACGCTGGGGGGAAAAGGCGGAATGTTCGGCGGCAACACGCCTGGCAAGGCGGGGCCACTCCGCTTCGCCGGTCTGAGCGGTGTCGGCGTGGACGCGGCCGGAAACGTGTACGTCGCCGGCAACACGCCGGCCGGCGGCACCATTTTGCGCTCGTTCACGCCCGACGGCAAGAAGATGCGCTGGGAACTGCTCGGCCTGGAATTCGTGGACACGGCCGACGCCATTCCCGACAGTGACGGAACCGACGTGTACACGACCGAGGGTCGCTACACGCTGGACTGGACCAAAACCGCGCCCGGCTCGCAATGGACGTGGCGCGCGCACACGCTCGACCCGTTCCGCTTCCCCAACGACCCGCGCCTGACCGAGGGCCACCACAATCTGTGCGCGCCGCTCGTGCGCACCCTCGGCGGCCAGCGTTTCCTGGTCGTGCGCGGCATGTTCCAGCACGCGCTCGTGTTCTATAAGTTGGGCGCAAAAGGCGCGGGCGAGATCGCCAAGCCGTCCGCGATGTTTTCCAAAGGCCCGTACGAGCCGAAGGACTGGAAAGCGCCCCAGCCCAAAACCGGCCGCTGGATGTGGCGCGACGCGAACGACGACGGCGACTTTCAAGCCTCCGAGTTCGGCGACGCGGACGGCGTGCGCGACGACGAATCCTGGGCCTGGTGGGTGGACGAGAACGGCGGCCTGTGGCAGGGCCAGCAGAACGGCGAAAATCCGATCCGTTACTTTGCGTTTGGGGGTCTGGACAAAGCCGGCAACCCCGTCTACCGCCGCGCGACGATGAAAACCTTCGCCCTGCCCACCCCGATGAACCATCTTCTTCGCATCGAGTACCTGCCCAAAACCGACACGATGTACCTGACAGGCCACACCACCGACCGCCCCAAAACCGGCAACGAGTGGGGCCAGGTCGGCAGCGAAGTCCTCCGCTTCGACGACTGGAGCAAGGGCAACCGCACGCCGCGCTACCATGTCCCCCTCCCCTACCAGCCCGAAACCGCCGCCAGGTTCCCCGGCGCGAGCGTCACCAACGCGACCATCAAGTCGTTCTGCACGGCCGACGACCGCCTTTTCGCCGTGGAAAGTCGAACCGCCAAAGTTCACGTCTACGACGCGAACACGGGCGCGAAGTTAGGCGAAATGTCGCCCGGCCCCGAAGTGGCGAACGAAAGCGGATGGGTGGATTTCCCCGACGCGATCCGGGCGACCCGGCGCAAAAACGGCGAGTACCTTGTGTTCGTCGAGGAGGACGCCAAAGGCAAGGTCATTGTTTACCGGCTGAAAGGCTGAACCCCTTTTCGACGCTCGGGTCCCGAAGTCAGAATCGGCCCACCAACCGCAGACCAAAATCCGCGCCGGCGCGATCCGCGCTCGCCCGTTCCTCCAGACGCTCCGGACACAGAACCGGCGACAAAATCAGTCCGCGCGGGCGCGATAGTTCCCAGCGCGCGGTCAGGTAGCCGAGCGCGGCCCCGGCCAAAACGTCCTGCGTGTGATGACGGTGCAGCCGCACGCGCGAATCGGCGATCAGGGTCGCCCCGGCGTACCAGAAAACGGCCTGCCGGGGATGGAACGCGCTTTGCATCGCGGCGACGGCGAACGCGGCCGTCGCGTGGCCGGACGGGAAACTGTTGCGCTCGTCGGTGTCCGGCCGCTTTTCGCGCGTTAGAACCTTGAGGCCAGCGGACAAAAGCGCGCTCGTTCCCAGCGCGTCGAGCGCGCGCAGGCTGTGATTCGTCCCGTTCCGCCCGTCCGTCAGCAGCGGCAGGGCGACGCCCAGCCCTAAATACGCCAACGTGCCCTCGCGCGACAAAAATTGCGCCGTGGCCGGCCGGCGTTCGGCAGCGGGCAGCGCGACCGGCGGCGGCACGTTCGGAACTTGGGCGCGGGACGCCGTGGGCGCAGCCAGGATCGCCGCGACGAGAACGAAGCGCAAAGAATGGGACATGGATTTTACGGTACGCCTTTTTTCTTTGCCCGCTCGCCGGCCGTTTGGGCGGCGTCGGCGAGCGACAGGGGCGCGTCGCCGTGCCACAACCGCCACAGGTGAACGGCGGTCACGATGGCGAGCGCGGTAATCGGTGCGGCGAACAGCACGCCCACGATTCCGCCGACCTCGAAGCCGGCCAGCAGGACGAGCAAAACCAGAACCTCGTGCAGGCCGAGCGCCTTGCCGACCAGTCGGGGATACAGCACCTTGGAGCCGAACTCGTTGATGACGAAAAACAGCAGCGACACCAATACAACGCGAACGAGCGGGTGCAGCAGCGGGCCGTCCGGTGTGACGATGGCCGACACGAGCGCGGGTATCGCCCCGATGTACGGACCGACGACCGGAATCAGCGACGCGAGCACCACGAACAGACCGATGAGCAGCCACAGCCGCAAACCCAAAGCCGCGCAGACCACGGCCGCGCTTGCGCCGAGCACGAGGGCGAGGACCGCCTGCCCCCGCACGAAGCCGCCCAAAATGTGGTTCACGTCGTCTTGCCAGAACGTCGCGTAGGGCCGAATGCGTTCGGGCAGCGCCTGATCCACGTTTTTTCGCATCTCCTCGCTGTACAGCAAAAAGTACGCGGTGATGATAAGGACGACAGCTCCCTCCACCGCGAAACTCGAAACGTGCTGCACGACGTTGAGTGCGCCGGTCGCCAGCGCCTCGCCCCAGGAGCGCACGTTGTCGGGAGGGTTGTCGAGCGTTTCGACCAGGCTCAGGGGCACGCCGCGTTCGGCCAGCCAGGCGTCGGCGCGGGCCAGTTCGTGACGGCCCCGCGCCTCGATCTTGGTACGATCACGGGCGAGAACGCGCGCCTGGTGGGCCATCTCGTTGCCCAAAAGGAACGTTGCCAGGCCGCCCAGGCCGATCAGAATCACGAACACGGCGCTGACGCCCAGCCACCGGGGACGCTGGCGAAAAAACCGGGGAGCGGCGGCGGGGGTCGAGGGGGCACGGCGCGCGGGCGTGTTGCCCCGCACGAACTCGACAATGGGGTCGAGCGCGTACGCGAACAGGCCGCCCAGCGCGAACAGCAAAACCGTGTGGTGGACGAGGGCGAGCAGCAGCACGGCCACGTACAGCGCGCCCAGCAGAACCAGGCTGGTCGTGACGACCACAAGAAGCCGCAGCCAGTGATCGAGCCGGACGCTTTCGCCCAGATGGGGACGTTTGGGACCAAGCCCGTTCGCCCCGGAAACCGGCGGCGACGCAACTTCCTCGCTCGAATTTGGGGGCGGCGGAGCGGCGGCAGGCGTCATCGGTTAATGGTTCGTCTTCACGGCCGGACCAGGCTTGACCAGATCGCCCAGAAGCATGAGGTAGCCGACGCGAACGGCGGTTCCGTCATAGCGTTTGGGATCGAAGCCCGGCTTTTCCCGCTCGCGGTCCGTGACGATGCGCCGGTCCGGCGGGTCGGGGTGGATGACGATGGAAATGGTGTGAACGCCGTCGGGCAGATTTTCCCCCAGCGTGAGCGAGGCGAGCCGATGGTAACTGCTGAAACTGTCGAAACGCGGCACGGGCGGCGCGACCTTACCATCGAGCGTGACGACGACCTGACCGCCGTCCGGCCCCAAAATGTCGTAGAGTTTGGCGGCCGTGCCCCGAAACGTGAACGTGAGCGTTTCACCCGGCCGGGTCGCTTCCCACAGTTCGGGCAGACGGTTGTGGAACTGCGCGCCCAGTCCGGTCGCGGGGTCCCGTTTCTTCCAGCCCGCGCTGAGCAGCGAGGCGTCGAGCGGAACGAGTTTGGCTTTTTCCCAATGGTCGGCAATGAACGGGCGGCGCGGCAAACGGTGGCGTGCCGGCCGCGCCGCAGCCGCCTCCATCTGCGTGAGCGCGTCGGCGACAACTTTGGCGTACGCCTCGTGGCCCGCGTCGCCGGGGTGGACGCCGTCACTGGAAAACACGAGCACGCCGGGCGGGACTGGAAGTTCCTTGCCTGCCTCGTCCTTTTTGGGCGTGTAGATCAGCGTTCCGGCTTTGGACATTTCGGCCGCGCGCAGGCCGACGTTGATGCTGGGAATGCCGTAGTGATCGGCCAGCAGTTCGTCCGCACTCGCCGAGCGGGAGCAAAAGCCGTTTTCCAGATCGCCCGCCCAGCCCGCGACCATCGTGTAAACGTAGCAAACGTCAATCGTCGGGTCGCTCGTCCACGCCTGCCGCACGATGCCTTCCATGCCGCGCCAGATTTGTTTGGGGTCCGCGCCGCCGTCGTTCACGGCGAACTCGACGAACACGAGATCGGGCTTTTTGTCCAGCACGTCCTTGCGGAAACGATACACGCCCAAATCCGAACCCGTCCCGCCGATAGCCGCGTTGATTTCTTCAATCGTCGCCTTCGGGTAGCGCGCGCGCAGCCAGGCCAGCGTTTTCGGCCGCCATCCGTTCGCCGCCGTGATGCTGCCCCCGAAGTAGGCGACGCGCACCGTTTTTCCGCTTTTCAGTTTGGCGAACACGTTGGGCAAACCGGTGCGCGTCTTGAGCAGTTGGGCAGGCACGCGCGGCGGCTCGGCCGGCGGTTCGGCAGCGGCGTTCATCAGAAACAGTCCTTCCATGAGCAGCAGGGCCGGCAGGGCAAAAAGGCGATTAAGACGCACGATGATATATTCTTTCTTCGGACGTGGTTTCTTGCTTACGGCTCGCCTGCGAGCGTTGAACGCGCGCGGCCGGCGCGCGGGGCCAGGATCGGCGGCACAGACCGTCTACCTGCTTGAGCAGAGCAGGAATACGAAAAGCGCCATACAGGGACCGGACGTGTTGCGCGGCCTGCTCCTCATCGAGGCCGGCCGCCGCCACCCAGAGCGGACGCAGGCTGTCGCCCCGGACCACCGCAGTAGCGGGCGTATCCGCGAAAGCGGTCTTGGCAACGCCGATCACGGCGGCTCCTTGCTCCAAAGCATTGTACAAATACGCGCCCAAGCCGGGCCGCCGCTCCGGGCCGAGCCACACGTAGCCGTCAATGATAACGGCCGTGAGCGCAGGGGCCTGGGACAGAACGGCAAGCAGGCAAGGCAGTTCGCGCTTGTAGAAACTGCCGGGTTCGTAGGGCGCAACGGCCGGGACGTGCGCGACGAACGCACCGGTCGGGGCGGGGTCCGACCCGTAATGGAACGTGAGGCAGGCCGCCACCGCCCGTCACTTCGGCAGTCCGCGTCCACCCAAGCAAGGCGGGGCGCGCGGTGGGTACGACGTCCGGGTACCAGCGGCGCGCGCGCGGGGCATGCCCCGCGCGCGTCTTGATCCGTCGCGGTGCTCGCTTTCGAGTCGCTCGTTGGGAAGGTAGATTCGCTACCATCCCCGCGCGACACCGTAGCCATACTCGATCTCGGCAATCAGAGTGCTGCGGACGAGTTGGGTCTCCACGGTTTCACCGGTGAACGATCCATGTGCAACGCGTTCACATTCACGCGCGCGGCAGCTCCGTTGCATGCATCAGGCCGGCAGTTTTTCTTTATCCTGCTCGATGCGAAAAGATATGTTCTGGCCGCACAAGCGCTCGGCGATCTCGCCAACATAGTTTGGGTGTTCCGTGACCAGCAGGTGCGGCTGGCCGTCGGCAAATCGCTTCTTTACCTCAAGCAAACTCATTTCATGCAGACCCAGAATGTCCCGCAATTCCCGCAACTGCGTGGCGCTCAGGCTTGGCGCGGGGTCGAGCCAGAGCGCCTGCGACGGCGCGTCGCTGGTCGAGTCTGTATTAATATCTGCTGGGCCGGGGTCCCAAACCACTGCCGGCCAGCCATTCCGGTCGGCGCCGCGTGCCATTGCTGTTTGCTTCTCGTCGTTCATCTCGTTTCCTGCTGTTGTCCGGGGGTTAGCGGTGCTTACCAGCTGCCTCTGCGTGTGTTCTTATAAAGCGGGCTGGCGTCAATGAACTTCTGGATCTCCTCATCGGTACGATGCGGAAAAGTCTTGTCAATAGACTTTGACCATTGATACGCTTCCAATTCGGAGTCTTTAGTGTACGCCTGCTTGGCCTGGTTCTGAAGCCAGTGCCGAACCTCGTGACCGGTCAAGCCGGCGGCTTGGCCGGGCTTCCCGGCGTTGGGCTTGATCACCGATACCGTATCGCTCCCGTGGGCGTAGTACCCGCCGGCTTCAGGCGAGATGTTTACTTTTGGGTCAACGGCGTCCCGGATGTCGAGTTTGACCTGGTTGCGTTTTATCAATTTTGCCGTCGCGGCACCCTCAACCGAATCCGACTGACGCAGAGCGCGCATGACGCTTTCGCGGCTCACTTCCTGCGATTCGGCCGCCAACTTGCCGGGGTGGACCACTTTTTCGGCGTCGCTAACTGTGGCCGCCTCGCTGATCTTCGAGGCGTCGCTCGCCTCGCCCAGTTTGGCCGCGTCGCCTAACTTGCCCAGGTCGGCGACCTCGCCCAGTTTGGCCGCCTCGCCCAACTTCGCCGTTTCTCCCAGGCGGGCGGCTTTGCCCAGGCGGGCGGCGTCGGCGAGTTTGGAGGCTTCGCCCACTTTGGCGGCGGCATTGGCCTCGCCCGCGCCCACGAACAGCGAGCCGATGTCGAACGCGGCGCGTCCGGCAACGTCGGCGTATTTGCCCTGGTTCCACTGCTCGCCGTACTGCCCGATAAACCCGCCGCCGACCGTTTTCCAGAACTGGCCGTCCTGCTTGAGCGACTCGACCGGGTCCATGCTTTTGCCGAACTGGTCCCAGGTTTCGTCGCCAGTCGCCACGTTGAGGAGGCCATGGGCACCCTTCAGGCCGGTGCCGAGCGGGCCGGGGATGTGCTCGGCCATGGCTTCCAGGCCACGCGCGGTGTCCACGGGATTGGCAATCATGCCGGCAACGCCCCCGACCAGGCCCGTCGCGCCGCGCAATGCGCCGCCGGTAAACTCGGTCTGCATGTCCACCATGCTTTTGCCCGCATTGGCGACCTGTTCCAGAACGGGAATCCCTTCGGCCTTGCTCGCCAGCCATCCGGTCGCGGCTTTTTCCTTGTCCTCGACCCAGTCAATGCCGTGACCGACGGCTTCCTCGCCGGACTTGATCCAGCCGCCCGCGGTTTTCATGCCGCCGTAAATGTCCGAAGCCGCCGTTTTCGTTCCGTCCCAGGCGGCCGAAGCCGTATCGCTAACAGCACTGCCAACATCGGACGCCTTTTCCTCGACCCAGTCCAGCAGGCCGCGCGAGGCGCGCGCCGTCGGGGCGGCCCGAACCTCCACGGGTTCGCCCGAAGCGGCCTGTTCGGCCACGGCTTCGGCTTCGCGCTCGGCGGCGTCGCCCGGTTCGCTGAGCGCGCCCGGTCCGGCGCTTCCGCCCGCGCGGTCCTGCTGAACGACGTGCGCGAGTTCGTGGGCAAGCAGCGTGCGCCCGGCCGCGCCGTGCGGATCGTAAAAGCGTTCGTTGAAAACGATGTTCGGGCCGACCGTGTAGGCTTTGGCGCCCATTTCCTGGGCCGACGCGGCGGCGGCTTCGTCGGCAAAGATACGGATTCGGGAAAAGTCGTGGCCGAAGGCCGCGCCCATTCGCGCCTGAGTCGCGGCGGGAAGGGACTGACCGCCCGCGCCGGGAGGATTTTTCGGGCCGGCGGCGGCGGAAGGAGGCAAGGGAAGCCGGCGGCGTTCGCTTGAAGTTTTCATGGAAAGTTTTCTTCCGAATTTTCGCTGCCCGGTGCGTGTTGCCCCGGTAATTTTGTCATTATAACGTTATCCCGATAATTCCCAAGCGTGCCGGTGCAAAAACGGCAACCCGCCCGCTGTGATGCTTTCCTCAAAAACGGTTCGCGCACGTACGAGCGGCACGCGGGCCGGCAAGGAGAAGCCCGTTTCGGTCACGAACGAGTTTGTATCGCCCGCCGCCGCGCGCGGGCAAAGGAGCCGCCGATGATTTTGACCGACGACGAACGTCAAACCCGCAATCTTGCCCCCGACCGCCTCGCGCTCGCCGCCCAAAACGTTGCCGTGAACGGCTACGTTGCCTTTGAGCGCGTGCTGCCGCCGGAATTCGTTGCCGACCTGCACGCCGCCTTTGTGCGCGTGTTCGACGCCTACGTCGCCCGAACGGACCCGAACCGGGGCGCGAACCGTTTTCAGATGCACCTGCCATTCACGGCCCCGTTCAACGACGAGGCGATCATCGCCAACCCGCTCGCGCTGTCCATTCTCGACCGGCTGCTCGGCGCGGACTACGTGTGCCACTATTTTGCCTCCGACACACCCCTGCCCGGCTCCGATTACCAGGCCGTGCATTCGGACATCGGCTTGCTGTTCCCCGAAGCGCCACTGTCGCTGCCCGCCTACAGCGTGGTGGTGAACATCCCCCTGGTGGACTTCACGTCCGAAAACGGCCCGCTCGAAATCTGGCCCGGCGGCACCCACCTCATGCCCGGCGGCACGAAGATCGCCGACCTCGCCCCGACCATGCACAGCGAAAACCTGCTGCTGCCCGCCGGCTCCTTGCTGATCCGCGACATGCGCATGTGGCACCGGGGCACGCCCAACCGCTCCGACCACGCCCGCCCCAACCTTGCCCTGATCTACTCGCGCCCGTGGCTCAAGACGCACTACCCGCTCATCGGCATCCCGCAGGAAACCTACGACGCCCTGCCCGAACGCGCTCGGCATCTGTTCCGCTTCGAGAACATCGGCGGGCCGCTCACGAATGCGGCGTAGGCACGTAATCGGGATGGATGTCGGCGAGTGCGGGGAACGCTTGCCGCCACGCGAGCAGGGCGTCGCGGTCCAGGTCAGCCTGCAAAATGCCCTCGCCGCTGCCCGCGTCGGCGAGGACGTTGCCCTGCGGGTCAATGACGAGGCTGCGGCCGGGGTAGGCGAGTTGGGGGTCTTGGCCGCAGCGGTTGACGCCCACGACGTAGGCCTGGTTTTCGATAGCGCGGGCGATTAGCAGGGCGATCCAGTGGGCGACGCGCGCCGTGGGCCAGTTGGCGATCACGATGAACAGTTCGGCCCCGCGCCGGGCTGCGCTTCGGAACGCTTCGGGGAAGCGCAAATCGTAGCACACGAACGGCGCGAGCGCGAACTCGCCAACGCTTGCGACGATTGGGTGATCGCCCGGCGCGTAGTGCTTTGCCTCGCCCCCGAACGAGAACGGGTGCATTTTCTGGTAGCGCGCCTGTTCCTGCCCATCGGGGTCGAACAAAACCGCTTCGTTGCGCCCCCGTCCGTCGTCCCCTTTTGTCACCAGGCCGGCGAGCACGAAAACGCCGCGCGCGCGGGCCGTCTCGGAAAGGAACGCCGTCGTTTCGCGCGCGTCGCCTTCGGCCACGGCGGCAACGTTCATGCTGAAGCCGGTCGCAAACATTTCCGGGAGCACGACGAGCGCGCCTAGCGGAACGTCGGCGGCGTCGAGCAGCGCGCACACCCTGGCGTGGTTGGCGGCCTTGTTTTCCCAAACCGTATCCAGTTGGCAGCAGGCGACGTGCATGATGGGCGTTATCCTTCCAGCAACAAAGCCGACAGGCCGCGAACGAGCCGGCGCGTTCCTTCGGCTACCGTTTCGGCATCGAGCGCGCCGTAGGCCACGCGCAGGTAGCAGCCTTCGGTCATGCCGAACGCGGAGCCGGGCAGCACGGCGACGCCGTGCTCGCGCACCAGTCGCTCGACCAATTCCATGTCCTTGCGGGCGGTGCGCAGTTTGAGAAAAAGATAAAACGCGCCGTCGGCGGGCGGGATTTGGCAAACGGCACCGAGGGGCGCAAGCGCACGGAGGAGCTCATCCCGCACGCCGGCCAGCCCCGCGATTCGCTCCCGGCAGTAATCGGCCCCGGCCTGCAATGCGCCCAGGGCGGCGAACTGCGACACAACCGGCGGGCAGATCAGATTCGTGTCCTGCACCTTTTTTACCGCCTCGAACAAACCGTCGGGCACGACCATGTAGCCGATGCGCCAACTGGCAAACCCGAACGCCTTTGACAGCGAAAACAGCGAGATCGTGTGCCGGGCGGCCCCAGCAATCGCGCCCGGCGAAAAATGACGCGCGTCGTCATAGATAAAGTACTCGTACGGCTCGTCGCTGATGTGGTACACGCCGCGCCGCCGGCAAAGGTCGTTTATGGCGCGCAGGGCCGCTTCGGAATACACCGCGCCCGTCGGATTGTTGGGCGACACGGTGAGCACGGCACGCGTGCGCGGCGTCAGGGCCGCCTCGATGGCCGCCACCTGCGGCTGGTAGTTCGCGTCGGTGGGCACGAGTACCGCGCGGCAGCCGGCGAGCGCGACGGCCATGTGGTGGTTGAAATAATAGGGCGTCAGCAGAACGATCTCGTCGCCCACGTCGGCGATGGCGAGCACGGTTTGCAAAAAGCCCATGTTCGCGCCCGCCGTGACCACGATGCGGCTCCGGCCCTCGACCTCGATCCCGTTATCGCTCCGCAGTTTGTCCGCGATGGCGGCGATTAGGGGCGGAATACCGTCAATCGGGCCGTACTTGTTGTTTTGCGGCTCGCGCAGAAACGCGGCGATCTGCTCGATGGCCTGCGGCGGCGGGCCGTAATGAACGACGCCCTGCCCCAGCGAGATCGTGCCGGGGTGGCGGCGCACCAGGTCCGCGACGACCGGGATCGTGAGCGACTGCATGGCCTGCAATCGCTGGGTTTCAACGCGCATACGGTTCCGTTCGTCGCCCTCGCGCCCTTCCCCTTTAACGGAGAAACAAGGGGCGCAGCCGAAAAGGTTTCCGTTCTCCACAGGCGGAAGTAGGCAAAAGAAGCGCGGCGCGAGCGAACCAGACGGCCGCGCGGCAAGGAGCGTAGAAAACCAATGACGGATCGAGAAAAGTACCTGTTCGACATCCAGGGCTACCTGGTCGTCAAGAACTTTCTGAGCGACAACGAGGTCGCGCGGCTGACCGAGGCCTTTGAGGCGAACCGCGACAAGCAGGGCGAGGACGGCAACTCGAACACGGGCAAGTCCACCACGCTGACCGGGGCGAAACGCGGCCTGTTCAGCGGAATGCTGACCTGGGAGCATCCCTGGTGCGACCCGTTCCGCGACCTGCTCGCCCACCCCAAGGCGATTCCGTACCTCAACGAAATGCACGGCCGGGGCTGGCGCATGGACCATTCGCCCTTCGCCCTTTTCGCCAACGCGGGCGCGGAGGGCCTGATCCTGCACGGACCCGGCCACAATTTTGACGGATCGCAGTACTACGTTTACAAGAACGGCCAGATGCGTTGCGGCATGGTCGTTTTCCAGTACCAGTTGGCGGACGTGAACCAGGGCGACGGCGGCTTTTGCTGCGTGCCCGGCAGCCACAAGGCGAACTATCCCTGCCCGCGCGAGATCATCGAATGGGAGTCGGACCAGGAACTTGCCTACAACGTTCCCTGCAAGGCCGGCGACCTGCTGATCTTCAACGAGGCGACCACGCACGGAACGCGGCCCTGGACCGCCGCACACGAGCGGCGCTCCCTCCTGTATCGCTACTCGCCCAAGTACCTGCACTTCGCGGGCGGCGTTCACCAAACCACGTTCCCAGACTGGGTGGGCGAGCTGACCGACGCCCAGCGCGCCGTTCTGGAGCCGCCCTACATCTACAACCGCCCGCTCATCGAGGACGACGGCCAAACCGTCGTGCGCCCCCGCCGCGAGTAAGCGGCACATTCAGCAGCACTACTCGAAAGGTCAATTTTTCGTGGCGCATGTTCGGTTGGAAACCCGAGACATTACCGACTGGCCCTCATTCCACGACGTTTGTCGTTCCACTTTCGGCTTTCCCGATTTCTACGGCAGGAACATGGATGCCTGGATAGACTGCCTGACCTACTTGCGCAAGGGCGACGGCATGTCTCGCTTTCACCTCGCGCCCGCAGAGCAACTGCATATCGAGGTAGTTAACGCGACGAAGTTCCAAAAGCGAGTACCCCGGATAGCCGAGGAACTGGAGAAATGTACTGCCATCGTTAACGAGCGACAGGTTGAGATGGGACAAGTGCCTGTCCTTTCGCTTAAGTACCTGTGAACACCACACAGCCGAAGAACGTGAGCGTTGTACCAAGTGAATTGTGACTACTGCCTGCGGCGCTTCCATCGTCCGCCCGCGCCGCGAGTAAGCGCGCGACCAACGTCAAATCCGCGACGGCTTTTGAATTTCATGTCTGGCCGCACCGCTTCACAATGAGTTTTGGCAACGAGGGAACGAGTGGACACACAAGCCCGCCGACAACGGCGGAGTGCGGAAACAGACATATTGATGAGCGGGGTTGTTCTTGTTGGTTTGGTGGCTGGTGGCATCTTTATCTGTGATGGCTTCGAGAACTGGCTTGCCATATTGTGGTTCTCGATTCGGCACTTCACTCTCGAACCCTGGGCGGGTCTGGCACTTTGGGGCTTGTTCGCGGCCAACTCTGCTTGGTTGGTGAGTGGCATTCGACGACTGCGGCGCTTGAGGGAATTCGAGAACGAAAGGTAATAAGTTACGGCTATGCTGACTGATGAACAGGTAGGTACGTATGGCGAGCAGGGTTATCTGCTCGTGTCCGGGCTGATTGAGCCGAACATTGCCGCCGAGGCCGAGGCGGCGATGTGGCGGCTGCTGAACGCTGACCCCGCCAACCCGGCGACCTGGGCGAGCGTGAATCCGGGCCACCAAACCTTCGAGGAGCCGGCCCTGCTCGCGTGCTACACGCCCGCCGTGCTCGACGCGGCTACCCGGCTTGCGGGCGAGGAGGCGGGCGCGCTTTCCGCCCCGAAACGGGCCTACGCGATCAACGTTTTCCCCTCGCCGGGCGCGTGGGAGTGGCCGCACGCCCACATTGACCATTCCATCAAGAAGGACGGCCACAAAACGTTCCCGCGCGCGTTCCGCCTCGCTGGCATGACGTACCTGAGCGACGTGCCGCCGCACGGGGCCGGAACCATCGTCTGGCCCGGCTCGCACCGGAAGTTGGAAATGCTCGCCAAAAGCGACCCGACCCGCTACGAAATGATGTGGGCGCTGAACCAGGACCTGGACAAAGCCGACCTGGGCGCGCCAATCGAACTGACGCCCCGGCGCGGCGACGTGCTGTTTTACCATTACCTGTGCGCGCACGCGGGCAGCAAAAACACAAGCGACCGCGCCCGCCTCGCCCTGAACATGAAATGGTGACGGCCATGCCGCCGTCGCCGCTGGAGGAACGCTGATGTCTGCCGCCACCCTCGACACGCTGCCCCGAACCATGCGCGCCGTGCGCTGCGTCGGGCCGGAAGATTACCGTTTGGAAGAGGTGCCCGTGCCCTCGCCGGGGCCGGGCGAGGTGCTCATCAAACTGGACGCCTGCGGCGTGTGCGCGTCCGACGTGAAGTGCTTCACGGGTGCGCCGCGTTTCTGGGGCGACCCGGCGAACGGCCGCAAGGGCTACGTTCAGGCGCCCGTGACGGCCGGCCACGAACTGATCGGGACCGTGGCCGCGCTCGGCGCGGGGGCGGGCGAGCGCGACGGGTTGGCAGTGGGCGACCGGGCCATTTCCGAACAGATCGTGCCGTGCGAGACGTGCCGCTACTGCCGCACGGGCAAGTACCACCTGTGCGCCGTGCATGACATTTACGGCTTCCACACGGTCACGCAAGGGGGCATGGCCGACTACATGGTTTTTCCCGCCCGCGCGCGCAACTACAAGGTGCCGGCCGATTTACCCATCACCAAAGCCGCCCTGATCGAGCCGCTGGCCTGCTCCATGCACGCCGTCAACCGGGCGCAGATCGCGTTCGGCGACGTGGTCGTGATCGCGGGCGCGGGCACGCTGGGCCTGGGCATGATCGCCTGCGCCCGCCTGAAAAACCCCGGCCTGCTGATCGCCATTGACCGCTTCGATAGCCGCCTGAAGGTCGCTAAAGGACTGGGCGCGGACCGCACCCTGAACCCGGACAACGACGACGTGGTAGCCGAAGTCCTCGCCCTCACCGAAGGCTACGGGGCTGACGTGTACATCGAGGCGACCGGCCACCCCGACGCCGTGAATCAGGGCATTGACCTGATCCGCAAGGGCGGCAACTTCGTCGAGTTCTCCGTCATGGGAAAGGAAACGACGACCGACTGGACCATCCTGGGCGACGTGAAGGAACTCAACATCTACGGCGCGCATTTGGGTCCGGGTTGCTATCCGACCGTAATTGACTACCTGCACCGGGGCCTGCTGCCCACCGAGGGCATCGTCACGCACGAACTCCCGCTGACCGAATACCTGGACGGCTTCCACCTCGTTCACGGTGGCAAAGATTCGATCAAGGTGCTGCTGAAGCCTTAGCCGCACCGTCTGTTTGTTCGGCGCTGCGGAAGGCGCCGGGAAAGGCAACGACGCCATGTTTTTTGTATCGTTCGCGGCGCGGCGGGGGGCGCGGACCGCGCCCACCGCCGTTATCGTGGTTATCGTGATCCTGGGCTGCTTCAGCGTACCCGCACCCGCGCGGGCCATCGTAAACGGATACCGGCCCGCGCCGAACGACACGCGCTTTGACGCCGTCGGCGCGTTCGGCTTCACCCGCTGGCTGGACGGCACGAACCAGGTCGACAACTGGTGGGGCGGGGCGACCCTGATCTCCCCCACCCTGATCGTGACCGCGCGGCACAACCTGTCCAGCAATCCGGCCGAATGGACAAACGGCAACTACGCCGTGCGCTTCCGCCGGCAGTTGGACGGCACGTTGCAGCACAAGGCCGACGGCGGCGGGTTCCCCTTCCTCGATCCCGTGCGCGAATGGATCGTGCCGCCCAGCGGCGACATCGCTCTGGGCATTTTGCAAACGCCGATCACGCACATCCAGCCCATCGCCGCGGACCTGAATGTGCCCGCCGTGGGCGAGGCGCTGATCCTTGCCGGCTGGGGGTCGGAATCCCTGACCGCTCTGGTCGGAAACCCGCGCAACGAACTGAGACTGGCGAACACGGCCGTGACGAGCGCAGGCGCGGCGTTCGTCGGCTTCCCGTCCGCGTTCCCCACGGGCAGCCCGGCAACGGGCGCGGGACCCAACCTGCACGACAGCGGCGGCGCGATCCTGAGCATGGACGCCGCAGGCAATTTGCACTACCGGGGCGTCATCACCACGCTGGGCGGCGGAACCGGCCTGGGTCAGTACGCCGGCACGCGCTTTGGCACGCTGCTGCTGGCCGCCCCGGCAGCGCAAACTATTCCCGAACCCTCGTCGCTTGTTCTAATGGTGTCGGCGGGGCTGGCCGCCGCCGGCCTGTTCCGGCGACGGCGCGGCACCGGGGCCGACGCACCGTGACCGCGTCGGGGGGTTGGGCGGGGCGCGTCGCACGGGTTGAGTGGGGCCGGTTGGAAGGACGACGGCCCCGGCACGCAGGCAGCAACGCACGGCTGGGTGAACACGGCCTTTCCGTCCGGGTGCCACTCGCCCGGCTCACCACGAGCGACGGCGCGGTCGGCTTCGGGCAGTGCCAGGCGACGGCTGAACAGGCATCCGCCCTGCTGGGCCAGCCGCTCGGCGAACTTTTCGCGTCTGACGGCGGCGTAGCCGAGCCGTGGCTGCGCTGGGAGTACCCGCTGCTTGACTTGGCCGGCAAGTGCGCCGGCAAGCCCGTTTACGCCCTGTTCGCCCCGCAGGAGATCGTCGGGCCGCTGCGCGTGCCGTGCTACGACACGTCGCTTTACTTTGACGACCTGCACCTGTCGGACGAGGCCGAGGCCGCCGCGCTGATTGCCGCCGAAGCGCGCGAGGGATGGGAACGCGGGCACCGGGCCTTCAAGATCAAGGTTGGGCGCGGCGCGCGGCATTTGCCCCTCGAAGCCGGTACCCGGCGCGACATCGCCATCGTGCGCGCGGTACGCGAGGCGGTTGGCCCGGACGCGCCGCTGCTGCTTGACGCCAACAACGGCTACAACCTGAACCTTGCCAAGCGCGTCTTGGACGAAACGGCCGGCTGCGGCGTGTTCTGGCTCGAAGAAGCGTTCCACGAGGACCCCGTTTTGTACCGCGACCTCAAGGAGTGGCTTGCCGCGCGCGGTTTTTCTACCCTCATCGCGGACGGCGAGGGGCAGGCGTCCCCTACCCTGCTCGATTGGGCGCGCGACGGTTTGGTGGACGTAATCCAATACGACATCTTCGGCCACGGCTTTTCCCGCTGGCTACACACCGGCCGCACCCTCGACGGCTGGAACGTGCGTTCCGCTCCGCACCATTACGGCGGGCACGTCGGCAACTATCTTTCCTGCCACCTCGCCCCGGCCCTCCGCCACTTCACCTACGTGGAATGGGACCACGCCACTACGCCCGGCCTGGACGCGCCCGGCTACGACGTGCGCGACGGCCACGTTTTCGTTCCCGACGAACCCGGTTTTGGGCTGACGCTGGACGAGAACGCTTTTCAGGCCGCCGTTCGCTCCGGCGGCTTCACGCTTGACGTTTAGCCCGCGCAGCGTTTCGCCACGCGGCCGGGCGCTCGTTGCGATGGCGCTGGCCGCCGTGATCTTCAGCCTGCTCGCGGCGTGCGTCCGGGCGGCGGCACGCCCCCAACTGCTTTCGGCGACGGCCGGCGCGGCCCCGCTGCCCGGCGGCGAACTGGCCTTTTTCCGCTATCTCTTCGGCCTCGTGTTCCTGTTCGCGTTGCACGCCCGGCGCGGCGGTTTGTCGGACCTGCTGGGCAATGACCGGCACGCGCTGTTGCTTCGTGGCGTGTACGGCGGGCTGGCGAGCGTGTTCTATTTTCTGGGCCTGGAACACGCCTCGCTGACGCACGCGACGCTGCTCAACTACACGTCGGTCATCTGGGCACCTTGCCTGGCCGTTTGGGCACTCAAGGAGCGGTTGGGTCGGGGCGGCGCGCTCGCCGTGGCCGTCGCACTCGTGGGCGTCCTGCTCGTCACGCGGCCCGAAATCGGGCGCGTGCGCGGCGGCGACGCCATGGCGTTGCTTTCCGGCGTGCTGGCCGGGGCGTCCATCGTCCAGATTCGGCGCGTGCGGCAGGGCGAATCGGCCTTCGCGGTCTTTTTCTGGTTCAACCTGCTCGGCCTGCCGATGTCGCTCGTCGCCGTGCTTTTCGCGGGCGAGCCGTGGGTGTGGCCCGCGCCCGTTCACGTTCCCCTTTTGCTCGCCATCGGCGCGACCAGCGTGGCCGGGCAACTGCTGCTCACCTACGGCTACCGGGAAATCTCGACCGCGCAGGGCAGTCTCATCACCCTGAACGCGGTCGTATTTTCCGCCCTGCTTGCCCATGCGGTTTTCGGCGAACCGTTGCCGGTCGCCACGCTCGTGGGCGGCGCGCTCATCCTCGCCAGCGCCGCCTCGCTCGTTGTTTCCCGCCCGGCGGCACGCCCGCAGCGCGGGAACGACGTTACCGCTTGAACTGGACGCTGGCTGGCTCGGACGTTTCGCCGTCGGCCGCGCCGACCGTGACGGCTTCGAGGGTATAGGAGAGGCGCGATACGCCGAGCGGTGCGCTGAGTTGGATTTCGGGCGTCGTCCATTTGCCCTGCGCGTTCGCCTTGACCTCACCCTCGGCAATCGTGCCGCCGGCGGGCAGCACGATCAGAACGCCTTGATATTTGAGCGAGTAGCGCACGGTCGCGCCCGGCGCGGCCTTGCCCGTCGCCGTGACCCGGCCGCCGACGGAGGCGTTCGCTTCGGGCGTGGTGATCGTCGGCTTGCCCGGCGCGCCCGCCGCAATCGTTACGGACTGATCGGCCGATTGCGTGACCGTGCGGCCTGAGGCCGACGTGAACGTGACCGAGGCTGGCGCTTTGGCGAGCGAATCGCCCTTTTTGACCGTATAAGTTCCCGCGTACACGCCCGGCGACTGCTCGGCCATCGGGCGGCCTGTCACGGCCCCGCCGATGCTGAACTTGGCCGACCCGCCCGGCGCGGCTTCGAGCCGGACCGTGACCACGTCGCCGGGTTCGAGCGTTCGGGCTTCGGGCGTGACGGACACGCTTTTGATCAGCGTTTCGTTCGCGCTGATGGTGAAGGCCCAATCCTTGCGGCTTTCGTTGCCCGCCCGGTCGCGCGCAATCACGCTGGCCGTGTTCTTGCCGGCCGGCAAATCCGCACCGGGCCGGTACGAGAAGAACGCTTCGGTGACGGTTGCGTCGCCGGTCACGTCCTTGCCGTTTACGAGAACGCGGGTGGCGTTTTCGGCGATGCCTGTGCCCGCGTCCGAGTATGTTCCGTAAACGAGCGGCTTGCCGGGCGGCAGGGATGCGTTGATCGCGGGTGACAGGTTGCCGAACTGCGGGCCGGCGGCGTCAACCGTGAGCGCCTCGCCCGCTTGAATTACCGGCGAGGACGCGCCCCCACGCTTCAGCGACGCAAGCAGCGTCGCGCCGCGCACGTTCAGGCCGTTCGGAACCGTGAACGCGCCCGAATACACGCCCGGCGACGTTTCGCGCATGGCGACGCTTTTCGCCGCTTGAATGCCGGGAATGGAAAAACTCGCGCTCCCGCCGGGCGTTCCCCGCAGCGTCGCCGTAATCACCTCGCCGCCACGCAGCGCGCGGTTCGCGTCGTGCGTGAACGACGTGACTTCGACGGCCCCGCTGTTGCCCGTGGTGGCGACGGGGTCCGGCTCGCTTCCGATATCGCCTGTCGTGGAAATGACGACCGTTCGGCTTGCGGGCCGCCACTTCACGCCCGCGCCCAATGCCTCGCTCACGAAGCGAAGCGGCACGAGCGTGGTCCCGTTCACGGCCTGCGCGGGCACGGACAAAACGCGCTCGTTGCCGTTCACCTGTGCGCGCGCCTCGCCCAATCGCAGTTGAACGTTCGTCGCGCCTTTGACGGCCAAGATAGACTTGCTGGCGCCGTCGTACTGCACGCTCGCACCCAGTTTTTCAAACACGCCTCGAAGCGGCACGAGCACAGTCCCGAACCGCTGCACCGGCCGCTGCGCCCCGAACGCGACGATGTCGCCGTCCACGGTCACGTTAATGCTTTGCGCCCCGGCCGGCCCAGCCACGGCTGCGAGCGCGCCCAGCGTTATCAAAAGTCGTTTCTTTTTCATCGGCTCCTCGGTTCCGCGGCGCGCTTTTTTCGCGCGCCGCGACGATTTATGTTGTTCCCCCTTACCCAGAAAGCCGGAACGGACGCCCGGCGGCAGGAAACACACCCCGCCGCCGGGAAGAGCACCGCAGAGACCATCATGCCCTTAGCCGCCTTCCCCAAATGCTTCCTCGACGCCCTCGTCGTGGACAAAACGATGACGCCCGAAACGTGGATTGACCAGGCCGCCGACCGTTTGGGCGGCCTGATTGACGGCCTCGAACTCTATTGGGGCTTCCTGCCCACGGGCGACGACGCGGCCCTGCACGCTTTGCGCGACCGGGCCGAATCACGCAGCCTCACCCTCCCCATGCTGTGCTACTCGCCCGACTTTACCCGTCCCGACCCGGCCGAGCGCGCGCAAGAGATAGAAAAACAAAAACGCGCCATCGAGGTCACGGCCGCGCTCGGCGGCACGTTTTGCCGAACCCTGAGCGGCCAGCGGCGCGACACCGTTTCGCGCGCCGACGGCGTTCGCTGGGCCGCCGAGTGCATCGCGGCCTGCCTGCCCCACGCCGAAAAGCACGGCGTCACCCTCATCCTCGAAAACCACTACAAGGACGGCTACTGGACCCAGCCCGAATTCGCCCAGCGCGCCGACGTGTTCCTCGAACTGCTCGCCGCCGTCCCCGAAAGCCATAACTTCGGCGTCAACTTCGACCCCTCGAACACCCTCATCGCCGGCGACGACCCGCTCGCCCTCCTCGACGCCGTCAAACACCGCGTCGTCTCCATGCACGCGAGCGACCGCTTTCTCGAAGGCGGCACCCTCGCCGACCTGAAAAATATGGACGCCGACCCGCAAACCGGCTACGCCAAAATCCTGCGCCACGGCGTCATCGGCCACGGCCTCAACGACTACGACGCTATTTTCTCGGCCCTGGCAAGTGTTAACTTCAAGGGCTGGGTAAGCATCGAGGACGGCGACGACCCGGTCGTCGGCTGGGAGCACTTGCGCGAGTCCGCCGAGTTTTTGAAAGTTAAGATGAGCGAACATGGCCTAGTGCTTTCTTAACTTGATTATTTAATTGCTTGGTATCCTGTTGGCATGAGCCAATCCCTTTCCGTTCACCTGACCGACGCGCAGCGTCAGTACCTTGACAACCTCATATAGTGGTTTTCAATCAGGTTGAAGGTGTCGGGAAGATTAACCTAATTGTCTGGCTTCAGGCATCGGCGAGGCACTGGCAGGATGCGGCGGCGCGGTTTTTAAGACCTCAGGTTGCCGAACCGTCAACTGCTCTGCAAACCACTATAACCAAAGGCAGCTCCCCGGCACGGGTGCAAACCCGCGCCCGTATCTTGCTTCTTTCTGACCGCAGCCAAAACCACCAGCGCACCCAGAAACAGGTTGCCCACGCTCTTTTGTGCTGTACCCCAA
>JAABUN010003914.1_pt1 | contig 21602 bp, 13 predicted proteins | sample 5559311 | NCBI WGS metagenome assembly JAABUN01 (sample SAMN10711877, study PRJNA513370) | rock metagenome | isolation source: Antarctica rocks | place: Antarctica: Victoria Land, Siegfried Peak sud
CCTGCTGCCACACCTGCTGCCACACCTGCTGCCACACCTGCTGCCACACCTGCTGCCACACCTGCTGCCACACCTGCTGCCACACCTGCTGCCACACCTGCTGCCACACCTGCTGCCACACCTGCTGTGCGCTGTGGAGATCCCGCCGTCCCACGTAAAAAGCCAGCACCTGCAAGTTGCGCCGCGACAGCACGATCCAAATCCACACCGCGTTCCGCTTGGCCAGGATGAAGCTCCACAGCTCATCGATAATCACTTCGTCATGACCGCCATGAGCCAATAGCGTCTCCTCCAAAGGCGGCAACTCTGCTACGTTTTTTTGAGCAGGGCATAGACGGTGTTTGGACTGACCTTAAACGTGCGGCAGATGCCGATCAGAGGCGTCTTCTCCAACAGCGCCCGCCCAATCATCTCCGCCTTCTCCGCGCTCAACCTCCGCGCTCAACGCCCGCGACTTGGGCTGGGCGTGAAGGCCCGGCAGCACACCACGCAATACAACCGCTCACTGCCTTGCCGGGTGCGACCATGACGACGAAGCCGCTCTTCTTCCCCGCAATGAGGACATCTCATCACTTCTTTTACCATGCACTTCAGCTTAACCCCTCACACTCGCTCGGAAAAGATACCCTGCCACTGTAACAACCTACCGCCGGAAATCTGGCAACACAAGCCAGTTGAGAGGGTTTTGAGGAAGTGCCAAATGGGGGGCAAGGATTGCTTTGACCGCTCGTGAGAGTGGCAGACTTTCGAGATCTCGTCCCGATTGTCTGGCTTTATAATCCCCACATAAAGTGGTAATCAATTTCCACAGGTTGCGCTTAGGCGACATTTGTAATTTGTCAACTACGATTTTGTCTAAGATCCGTTTCTTGCCCGTTCCATCTACAATAGGATCACTGCCCGTTTGTTTCGTCATCTGATCGACAAACTGCGTTCTGATATCTCGCTCGGTCGGAATTTGTTCCGCTGTTTTTTTCGCACTCCTCTTCATTTTATTGCCGCAATATACATGGTTTCTATCAACCCACGAGCCGAAGCGAAGAAAGGGCAAAGGAGTAGCACTGATAGAGAACAGCACAACAACTTCAAATAACAGGCTCTTACGCATTCGGTTGGACTGAACTCCCCCATTAAGAACCCATTTTCAAACGCTCCGCGATGTCGTCGGCGAAGGCTTTGGAGAGCGGGCCGTTGATTTTGAGTTCCGGCAGGTTGGCGTTGAGCCATTTGACCAGATCGGCGGCGTTTTCGGCAATTGACTGCGAGGTCGGAAAGCGTTTTTCGAGTTCGACGGCGAGTGCGATGGCTTTGCTCAGGTCGTGGCCGGTCTGGGCGAAATCGACTTTTCCGGTTTTGTCGGTCAAAATCATGGTTGGATAGAGCAATTTTTCGGGGTCGTCGCCCAGAAGCTGTTTTTTGACGGTGCCCTGAAAATATTTGCTGTTCTCGTCGAAAGCGACGGGATAATTGATGTTCTTTTCTTTGAGCCAAGCGAGAACGGCGGGCCATTCGTTTTCGGGATTTGGGGCGCCGGAAAGGTCGCCGGGCGACTGGATCGAGACGATTTTGAGGCCGCGCGGCGCGTAGCGCTTTTGAATTGCCACCATGAAGGGCGCCGCGTCCTGGCAATGCGAACAGCCGATGCGAAAAATCTCGATAAACGCCGGTTTTCCCTGCAAAGACGCGAGCGGGACGGGCTTGGAATTCCAGGTTTTGAAACTCCACGGCGGCAAAGTTTTGCCTAAATATGGCGAGGGCAGCGGCGTGCCGGATGGCGCCGGATTGGGGACAGGCGGATTTTGATCCGCTTTTTGCTGGGCGATGCCAAAACCCAGAAGGCCGAGCAAAAGCACGGCGATGGTGGCGATTTTCCATTTTTCCATGAGAAGATTCCCGACGAAAGCTATTTCAAATTCATCGACGCCAGGGTGAGGCTGAGGCGCTCGACTTCGCGTTTTTGCGCTTCGATTTCCTGCAATTGCGGGTCGGTAATGGCTAAACGATAAGCGCGCGCGCCCGCTCCGGGCAACAAACGCGTGTGCGGGCGCGGCAGAACCGGCGCCATTTTGACGACGCGGTCGCGCCAGTTGATGGGCCGCAGTTGCACGATGGAGTCGTCGAAAGAGCGCTGCTGCTCTTCTTCGCGGCTGGCGGCATAAGCCGAATCGAGGCGCGACACCATACGCCAGTTTTCCAGCGCTTTTTCGACCTGGGTGAAGAGATAATAGGCCAAACCGAGGTTGGAAAACGATTTGGGCGAGGTCGGATCGAGCGCAATCGACTGTTCGAGCGCCGAAACCGCCTGATGATACATTTTGCGCTGCGCGAAGGCAACGCCGAGCTGCGCCAAAATGCCTCCGTCGGACGGCAAAAGCTGGTGCGCCTTCAAATACGACTTGCAAGCGCCTTCGAAATCGCCTTTACGGTAGAGCAGCGCGCCCATGTTGGCGTGCAAATCGGGGTTGCCAGCTTCGAATTGCACCGCGACTTGCCACGCTTTGAGCGCGTCGGCGTCGCGTTTGGCGACCGCGTGACCAAAACCGATGAGATAATAGGCGGGGCCAAGCGAGGGATCGCGCTGGGTCGCGCTTTCCAGCAAACGCGCGGCGGTGTCGCGGAAACCCATCATGAATTGGCAGAGCGCCGAATTGTAGAGCGCGGCGACGATATCGGGCCGCGCGACGAGCGCGCCATCGAAAAACTGCGCCGCGCTGACCCAGATGTTCTCCGGCGTGCGACCCATCGGCGCGGCGTCGAGGGTTTGCAAACCCGACAAAAACTGCGCTTCGGCGTCGCCGGGGAAAATTTGGAGTTCCTGCGCCAAAATCTTCCCCGCCGCTTCGAGATTGCGAATTTCGATGAGTCCAAGCGCCAGATCGGTGGCGGCGGTGCGATGGTGCGCGTCGATTTGCAGCGCGCGCTTGAGATGTTTGAGCGCTTCGCCATAGAATTGCGAGCGCCCGCGCAAAAGATAGGCGGCGCCCAACACGGTGTGAACGTCGGCGTTGTTGGGTTCGAGCGTGAAACTCTGGCGCAGGTATTGAACGCCCAGATCCGGCTTGGCGTGTTCGATATAAGAGCGGCCCAGATTGTAATACACCTCGAATTCGGCGTGTTCGGCGTTGCCCGCGCGCTGGAAAAACTCCAAACCTTCGTCCAAACGCCCCAAAGCCGACGCGACCACGCCGAGGTGATTCCAGGTCGCGGGATGGTGGTTTTCGAGTTCTTCCTCGACTTGACGCGCCGCATCGAGATACTTCCACGCCACGTCGAGTCGGCCCTGACGATAGGCCAAAACGCCGAGATTGCCCAAAACCTGCGGATTTCCCGGCTCGATTCTTAAAGCGGCTTTGAGGCGCGCCACGGCGCGGTCGAGATCGCCCATGCTGGCTTCGGCGAGCGCGAGATTGTTGAGCGAATCGGCAGTGGCGACGCCTTCGAGTTGCTGGATTTCGGGCGCGGCTTCGCCGCGATCCTCCTTACGGCGCTCCACGCGATGCGTCGCGGCGGCGACCAGATGAGGCAGCGCTTCGTGCGGCTTTTCTTCGAGCAAAAGCGCCAGACCGCGCGCGGAAACGGCCTCGTCGTGAAAATCCTGCGCGATTTGCGGGTTTTCGCGCCACATTTTTTCCAGCGCATCGACGGCGGCGTAAACCAGAGTCGGACGGCGCGCCTGCAATGCGACCAGAGCGAGATTGAAGAAGACCAGCGGCGCATCGGGCCACAGCTTGCGCGCTTCTTGAAGCAGATTCAACGCGGGCTGCAACTGGCCGCGCCGGGCGAGAAGTATCGCGTAATTGATGTGAGTTTCGAAGTCGGCAGGGTCGAGAGCGTGGGCGCGCTCGAAAAAGGCGTTGGCGCGCTCGTTCTGGCTTTCCAGAAGCGCCAAAAGTCCCATCGCGCGGTGAATTTGCGGGTTTTCCGGCTCGTCTTTGAGGCGTTTTTCGAGCGCCTCGAGGCGCCGTTCCAGATTGGCGCGGTAAGAGCGCAGCGTTTTGTCGCGCGCGCCTTCCTGCGAGCGGCGCGCCATGAAGCCTTGCGCGCTGGCGGGCGTTTCAAAGTCGAAAAACGGCCCGCCCAGCGCCGAAGCGCCCGGCGAATCGGCGATCAAAACCCACGCGTCGCGCGGGCAGTAGGTTGAATTGGCAGCGGTGGTTTGACCGCAGCGACCACAAATCAGGCGGGACAAATTAAACCTCGAAAACTGGTGCGATTACAACGGAAAAATCGGGGCAACAACAAATTTTGCCACGAAACAGCAGAGTCTCTCAACAATTGCGCCACAACTCGTAAGCGCGGGGCGAAACCGGGAAGAACTCAAGACTTCGCCAACTCAAAGCACACCGCGCGTATGCAAAAACAAGACGACCAGAGCGACTCCGGCGCGCCAGATGAAAAAGGGCGTGACATCGCGCTTTTTCAAAAAGTTGAGCAGAAATCCAATCGCCCAAAATCCGGAAACCGCCGACGCCACCGTGCCCAGAATTAGCGAGGAAAATGGCGCGTTGATGTGCCCGAAATCCTTGATTTTGAAGACGATGGCGCCCAACGAAATCGGCAAACTCATCAAAAACGAAAAACGCATCGCGTCTTCCCGATTGAAACCCAGAAATCGGCCCGCCGTGAGCGTGGCGCCCGAACGCGACACGCCCGGAACCAGGGCCAGCGCTTGTCCAATGCCGACGAGGATGGAATCTTTGGCGCTCACGCTGCCCAAATCGCGGGTTTGGCGGCTCGTTTTGTCGGCAAAAAGCAGAACCAGGCCCGCGAGGAAGAGCATTAGCGCGTTGAATGTAGCCAACGAGAGCGGCGGACGGCTTTCAAATTTGTGAATCGGCAACGCCAGCAAAACGGCGGGGACACAGGCCAAAAACACCAGATTTCGCAGCTTTTTTTGCGCCGGGTCGAACAACAGCGCGCGCCAGTCGTGGCGATAATACCAGGCCAGCGCCAGCGTCGTCCCAATCGAGAGCATCACGTCGAAGGAAAGCTCGCGCGGATGCCCCATCAGCGCGTGCGCGATGTTGAGATGCGCCGACGAGGAAACCGGAATGAATTCGGTCAAACCTTGAACCAGGCCCAAAATAATCGATTGGAGCGGCGTGACGACGGAGCGGACGCCATCGGGAGCGCCCGGATTTTGCGCCAGCGCTGCCGTTGCGGTGCCCAGTAGCGGAAAAGTCAGTGCCGCCAAGCGGGGCAAAGTTTTGGAAGCGAGAATACGGCGTTTGAAACGCGAAAAAAGGCGGGGGAATTTCATAGAGAAAGAGGGCTTGGCGAATGAATTCGCAGCCAGAAAAAGCCGTCGGCCTGCGCCGACGAATGCACTTGGCAACAACGACACCGCATATCTGCGGGATTTCGTCAACGAAGGTTGACGGCTTTTTCTGGCTGCGAATTCATTCGCCATGCACTTGATAAAAAGGTTGTCACAAAAAACAAGACATTACTGTGGCGCGGCGCTTTCCGACGCCAAAATGCTGTTTTCAAACTTGTCGCCGTCTGAAATCGGCACCGCGTCGCCGCGCTCCGCGGCGCGTTTTTGCTCCTGGTCGCGGTGATATTCGACCAGGACGATCTTTAAGACGGCGGCAATCGGCACCGCCAGAAAAACGCCGATGAAACCGAAGAATTCCAGGCCAATCAGCAGGGAAATGATGACCGAAACCGGGTGCAAATCGACGTGGTGACCGACGATTTTGGGCAGCAAAACCTTGCTTTCCAAAAAGTGCATCAAGGTGAAGGCGATGCCCAGAATCAGCGTGGTTTCCGCCGAACGGGTATAGAAAAAGGTGACGATCAGCAGCGGAATCGCGCCCAGCAGCGGCCCGACGACCGGCACGGCGCGCGTGATGCCGGCGATCATGCCGAGCGTGAAGGCGTGCGGCACCTGCAAAATCCACAGCGTGATCGTCACCAAAGCCCAGGCGATGACGCACATCCAGGCTTGGCCGCGCACATAGCCGTCCAAAACGAAGTCGAAATGGCCCGCCATGCGCGCGATGCGACTTCGCCACCCGATTGGCACCAGAAGTTTGGCCTCGCCGCGAATCGCCGGGCCGTCGGACAGAAAATAGAACGCCAAAACCGGAATCAGCAGCAGTTCGACGATGAAACCGGCGTGTTTGGACTGGTTGGAGAGCCATTTTCCGCCGCGCGCCACGAAATCCGCCGCCTGACGCGGCAAGAAGTTGGGATCGTCGAAAACTGCGGCGGGCAAAACCGAGCGGTAAGGTTCGAGCGATTCGCTCAGCGAAGCGCGCCATTTGGCGACCAGTTCAACGCGTTCGAGCGGCGTGCGCGGCCAAAAACCTTCGACCAGATCGCGCACATCGCGCTGCACCGGCTTGAAACCGATCAGAAAAAACAGGTAAAACAGCCCGATGACGCCGATAAACGTCGCCAAAGTCGCCGTCGAGCGTCCGCGCGGCGTGTCGCCGATGCCAGGAATGCGCGTCAAAGCGCGCACCACGGGCCGCAAAACGTAGGTGATGGCGAGGGCGAGCGTGAGCGCCAACAGCAGTTCGCCGGTGCGCGCGCCGATAAAGCCGAGTTCGGCGGGCAAATGCCAGATCAGCGACACGATCAGCGTCGAAAGCGCCACCAGCATCAAGATGCGGCGGTCGCTCCAGTGGGCGTTTTGGCGCGGGCGGGGAGAAAGGGAAATCACGATTTTAAAATGAACGGTAAATGACCGGTTCCCTCTCCGCTTGCGGGGAGGGTTAGGGAGGGGTCTCGCTCTGGATAATCTCGCACTTTTGCAAAGTTTCCGCGACGGAACCCCACCCTAACCCTCCCCGGATTACCGGAGAGGGAACCGGTCAGGGTTGCTTCAACTGCAAACGAAATCATCAGGCCGCGCGCCGCGCCCGGCCCAGTGCAAAATCGCCTGCGCGATGCGCTCGCCCGCTTTGCCATCGCCATAAGGATTCGCCGCGCGGCTCATCGCGTCATAAGCGCTTTTGTCCGATAAAAGCTGCGACGCGGCTTCGACAATATCGGCGCGCTCGGTGCCAATCAGACTCGCTGTGCCCGCCGAAACGCCTTCGGGCCGCTCGGTCGTGCGCCGCAAAACCAGAACGGGAATGCCCAAAGACGGCGCTTCTTCCTGCACGCCGCCACTGTCGGTCAAAATCAGGTGCGCGCTCTCCATCGCCCGCACAAACGGCAGATAATCGAGCGGTTCGATCAGTTCCGCGCGCGGATGATGCCCCAAAGTTCGCTGCAAAACCTCGCGCACGGCGGGGTTTTTGTGCATCGGCAGGACGATTTTGGTGTCGGGGAATTTTTCCAGAATATCGACGAGGGCAAGCGCGATATTTTCCAGCGGCGCGCCCAGATTCTCGCGGCGATGCGTCGTCACCAGAATCGTTTTGAGGCCGTCTTCGCTCAGATTGCGCGCTTTGGAAACCTGCAACAGCGCGTCGATGACGGTGTTTCCGGTCAGATAAATCGCTTTTTCAGCCACGCCTTCGCGCTTCAAATTCGCCACCGATTGCGGCGTCGGCGCGAAGTGCAAATCGGTGAGTCGCGTCGTCAAACGGCGGTTGATCTCTTCGGGAAACGGGTCGAATTTGTTTTCGGTGCGAAGTCCGGCTTCGACGTGACCAAAGGGAATTTTCTGGTAACTTGCCGCCAAACTTGCGGCCAAAACCGTCGTCGTATCGCCCTGCGCCAGCACAATATCAGGCTTTTCTTTGACCAAAACCGGTTCGAGGCCGTCGAGCGCGCGCGTGGTAATCTGGGTCAAAGTCTGGCCCTGCGTCATGATTTCGAGATCGTAATCGTAGCCGACGCCAAAGGCGTTTTTCATCACCTGATCGAGCATTTCGCGGTGTTGTCCGGTGACGGCGACGACCACTTCAAATTCGGGCCGGCTTTTCAGCAAATTGATGAGCGGCGCCATTTTCACGGCTTCGGGACGGGTGCCGACGATGGGCAAAACGCGAATCGGGGCCAAAGGAGAACTGTCGGGCATGGCCGCGTAGTTTAATGGACGGGCGCGGATGGTCAAAAAAGAAGGGTCAAGCGCGTCCTTCCACCGCTCGTCGCAACCCGTAGAGACGTGCGGAGCGCGTCTTTCTCCTCTTCTCCTTTCCCTTGGGGAAAGCAAGACGCTCCGCACGTCTCTACAGGTTGCGACCTGCTGTTTGTCACTTCACCCGATTCACCAGCGCTTTCATCTCGCCAATCCGCGTTTCGAGCGTATCGCCGCTTTTGAGCGCGCCGACGCCTTCGGGCGTGCCGGTCAAAATCACGTCGCCCGCTTCGAGCGTGATGTGCTGCGAGACGAACGACACGATGCGCGCCGGCGAGAAAATCATGTCGCGGGTGTGGCCGTTTTGCCTGGTTTCGCCGTTCAAAACGCTTTGAATCGTCAAATTTGACAAATCCAAATCGGTATAAATGTAAGGGCCGAGCGGCGCGTAGCTGTCGAAACTCTTGGCGCGCGCCCACTGCGATTCGCCGCGCTGCACCACGCGGTCAGAGATGTCCTGCGCCGGGCAAACGCCGAAAATGTAATCGTTGGCCTCGCTTTCGGGAATCGCTTTGCCGCGTTTGCCGATGATGAGCGCCAGTTCGGCCTCGAAATCGGTTTTGTGGTCGGGAAACGCGAGTTCGATCATTGCACCGTGCGCCAAAAGTGCCGACGGCGCTTTGAACCACATCAGCGGCTCTTTGGGCAGTTCGCTATGGTGTTCTTTGGCGTGGTCGGCGTAATTGAGGCCGATGGCAAAGAGTTTTTGCGGCGTGACCGGCGGCAAAATTTCGACTTCATCGGGATAAGCGAGTTCGCCGGTGCGGGCGCGATTTGTCCACAAATTTCGCACCAACCAAAACTGTTCGCCCTCGGCGGTGAACTCGATTTCAGCGTGGCGCGGCTCGCCGCAGTAGAGAAATTGGCCGTAAATGCTCATAGAACAGCAATTTTAACCCTCGCGCGCGGCGGGCGTGTCGCCAATAATTAAAGCCATGCTTTCCGCCGCCTTATTTGGCTCGCCGCCGCACATCGAACGCGTTTACGCGCAGGGACGCCGCGAAATTCTCGCGTCGCGCGTCGCGCTGCATCCCGAAATCATCACCTTGGACAATTTCGCCGACCACGGCGAATGTCTCAGCACCGTCGAAGTCGCCTTTTCGACGTGGGGTATGGCGCGTCTCGAAGGCGCACAACTCGAAGCGATGCCGAGGTTGCGCGCGATTTTCTATGCGGCTGGCTCTGTTCAAGGCTTCGCGCGGCCTTTTTTGGAACGCGGCATCGAGGTTTTTAGCGCGTGGGCGGCCAACGGCGTTCCGGTCGCGGAGTGGACGCTGGCGCAGATTCTTCTGGCGGGCAAAGGCTCGCAGCGCAACGAGCGCGAAATGCGTGCGGCGCGCTCGCGCGACGGCGCCTATCACGGGCGCGGCAACTTCGGCGCGACGGTTTCGGTTCTGGGCGCGGGCGTCATCGGGCGCCAGGTCATCGAGTTTTTGCGGCCTTTTCACCTCAAAGTCTGCGTTTTCGACCCGTTTTTGAGCGAAGCAGCGGCGCGCGCGCTCGGCGTCGAAAAAGTCGATCTCGACACCGCGTTTGCGCGCGGCGACGTGGTTTCCAACCATCTCGCCAACCTGCCCGCGACGGTGGCAATGCTCTCCGGCGCGCTTTTCGAGTCGATGCCCAAAGGCGCGACTTTCATCAACACCGGGCGCGGCCAAACCGTGCGCGAAAGCGAAATGATCGAAGTTTTGACGCGCCGAAGCGATTTGACCGCGCTTTTGGACGTGACACATCCCGAACCGCCGCGCGCCGATTCGCCGCTGTGGACAATGCAGAACGTGTTTTTGACCGGCCACATCGCCGGAAGCATCGGCGACGAAGTGGTGCGAATGGCCGACACCATGATTTCCGAGTTCGACGCCTGGCAAAGCGGCGAGCCAACGCGCTTCGGCGTCAGTTTGGCGATGCTCGAAACCATGGCGTAAAGCGAGGACACTGCGAAGTGGAGGTCCTTTCAATTGAATTTTTTAACTTTGCGGCGTCGCGGTTTCAATTTGTTGGAACTCTTTGTCGTGGTAATCATTTTGGCGATTCTGGCGGCGATTGTGTTGCCCATCATAAATAGAAACGCAATGAAAAGCGGACATTATGGCTCGTGCCAATCGAACTTGAAGCAAATCATGCTTGGCGTCAACCAATATCTTCAAGATCACGACGAGAAATATCCCATTCTGGCGAACTCCAAAGCGGAATCTGGTTGGGCTAACTCGCTCCAGCCTTATCTGAAATCAACGCAGATTTTCCAATGTCCTTACGAAACAATAGCGTCAAATTCCGCTCCCGCGCAGGCTGGATATACCGATTATTGGTTCAATGCGCGGATGGCGGGCTTGAGAGAAAAACAAATTACGGTGCCATCGCAAACGGTTTCGCTGGGCGACGGTGATTCGAGCAACGCGAATTATCACCTCTCCGAAATCCCGCAAAGTTGGCGCAACAACGCGCAGTCGCCGATTCGTAGGCATTTGGTTGACACTGATGTTGTGGGCGCCAACTACGCCTTCGCCGATGGACACGTCAAATGGTTCAGTGCCAAACGTTGGAAAACGGAATTGGACATGGAAGGCGGGGCGACTTTGCGCCTCAAACCCAGGAATTAGGCCGGCACACCAAAACTTCGATGCTGGTTTGCTCGAACAATCGTTTCACCGTGTCGCGCGCCTGTCGCACCACGTCGCCGAGGCCGGAATCGGTGGAAAAAGTCGAATTGTTGTCGTCGATCCATTCGGGAAGCGGCAAAAGTTCACCTTGAATCGCCGAAAGCACCTGACCAATCGAGATTTGTTCTGGGCTTTTGGACAGACGATAGCCGCCGCCCTGCCCTTTTTTCGATTCTAAAATGCCACCGGTTTTAAGGTCGAGCAAGACTTGTTCGAGATATTTGCGTGGAATGCCCGACGCGGCGGCGATGTCGGCGATTTGTGCCCATTCGTCGCGCGCGTGGGAGCGAATCAGGTAGGCGAGCGATTCAAAGGCGTATTTGGTCGTGTTTCCGAGGCGCATAACGGGGATTTGAGGCGATTTTGCCGCCCAAAGTCTATTCGCTTTGTAGAGTGAGCCGAAAAATCGGGCGCGGCGCGCGGCGACACTTTTTGACGGCGATTTGCACGCGTGTTATGATGTTTCCCACTGTCACGCTCCGCTCATAAGTGTTTCCAATGTGCGGCGCCGGACAGATTTTCGATAGATTTTCAGGCGCGAGACGGAATTTCGCGCCTTGAGCCTGCGCTGTAGCGGGCAGATATTTGGTTGAGTCGGCAATTTAAGGACAAAATATGCGTGGTTTATTCCCCCAGAAAAGTGGTCGCGCGCGCCTCGGCGCCTCGTTGGGTCTTTCGGTTGGAATCTCGCTGTGCGCGGGCGCTTTGCTGATCGGGCCGCTGGCCCTTTCCGCGCTGTCGGCACCGACTCTCGGCGGCGACGAAAACGGGCCGCAAGTCCAGATTTTGCAGCCCGCTTATCAGGACGTTTTGAAAGGCAAAACCAAGATTCTCATCGCGGTCAAGGCCCAGAAATTCAACCCGCAGTTCATCGAGATGTTCGTGGACGACAAACCGGCGACGCCCGGCCCGATTTCGCTGGCCGCTTTGCCCTCGGCGCAATACGACTGGGACACCAAACTTTTCGCCGACGGGCCGCACAAACTCATGGTGCGCGTCACCGACACCCAGGGTTTTCGCGGCTGGGCCGAAGTCAACATTTTCATCAACAACCAGAAGAAAATCGACACCACGCCGCCGACTTTGAAGTGGCAAAGCACCAAATCTTTCCAGCAATTATCGGGCACAGCTTCGCTGCAACTCGAAGCGCTCGATAATTTTGGCGTGAAATGGATCATCATTTCGGTCGGCAAAGCGTCGGAGCCAAACAAAAAACTGCGCTGGTGGATGCTCAATCGTCCGCCTTACATCGTCAATTTCGACACCACGCAGGTGCCCGATGGTGTGTATGAACTTTCCGCCAAAGCGTATGATTCGTTCGAGCAGGAAGGCGAAGCGCCGCCGCTCAAACTCGGTGTCGTCAACAGTGCCGTCAACGCCACCACCGTCGGCGATATGCTCGAAGGTTTGAAGCGCATTGACGAGAGCAACCAAAAAGCCGCGCCGGTGGCCAAACCGGGCCGACGATTCACCGTCGATGCGCCCGAAAATGAGTCGGCCAAAACCGCATCCGGCGTAGAGCGCTCCGGCGCGAGTTCGACTCCGTCTGCGGCTCCGGTTGCGCCCAAAATCGCGGCGAATGCGGGCAGCCCGAAACCGCGAGCAGCGCTCAAATCCAACGGCGTTGCCGCGAAAACCGCGCGGCCCCTCGCGCCGATGGCCGTGCGCGATCTGCCGTTTGCGAGCGCCAAGACTGCGGCTCCAGCCACCAAACCTCAAATCGCCAAACTCGCGGCGCCCGAACGGAACGATTTCGAAGTCGCCGCGCCGCAGCTTTCGGGTCGCGCTGGAGTCGATGCCAAGCGCTCGGTTGCGGGCATCGAAAACAAAACTGTCGGCGCCGCGAAGGAAGACTGGCGCGCGCGTTTCGCCCGCGTCGGAGCGCCCAACGCCGCGCCGCGCGGTGAAAGCGCCGCTTTGGGTCAACTTGGCAGCGCGCCGGTTTGGAGCCAGAGTGACGGTTCCGACGTTTCGCGCCGCGCCATCGCCGCGCCGCTCAAAGTCGAAATCGAAGGCGGCGGCATCGCGGGCCGTGCCAGCGCGCCGAAATTGCTGGCGCGCGGAGAAATGGGTCGATTGGACGAATCCGCGCCGCAAATCAGCGGTCTGAGCGCTGCGCCGCAGACCAAAATCAGCGCGCGCCAGGCGATTGGCGCCAAAATCGACGCGCTGAAAACCGCCCGCGCCGGTAAAACTGCCGTTCCCGGTGCGACTCGCGTCGCCGCGTTGCCACGCCCGGCCAAAAAAGAGAAAACGAGCGCCATTAACGCCATCACGGTTTCGCCGCTGCAAGTCAACGTTTCCGACGCCCTGCCCGCTTTTCACGTCAGCGCGCGTTCTTCGGATTTGCGCGCTGTCGCGGCGCGCTACGGTTTGCCGGTCGAAGTTATCGCCGCTAACAACGGCTGGAAGAGCAACAAAACGCTCGCGGCGGGAGAGCGCGTCAAGCTGCCCACGCAGCTCAAAGTCGCCTATCGCGGCGTGCCCGTGACAGGAGATGCGCCTTCGATGCTGGTCGGCGGCACCGGTGTCACCGCGTTTCGCTTCATGTTCGAGCAGGCGGGCGGAAAACTGACCTGGGACGCCAAAAGACAGCGCGTGGTGGCTCGCAAAGGCAATAGCCAGGTCGTGCTTTCCATCGGTTCCAACCGCGCCAAAGTCGGCGACAAAGACGTGATGCTCGAACTCGCCGCGTTTTTGTTCGAAGGCCGCACCATGGTGCCGGTGCGCTTTTTCGAGGCAGGTTTGAACGCGCAGGTCGAATGGGATCCGCAGACCGGACGTTTGGTCGTCGCCATGGCGGGCTAAAACGCCGCGCAAAAAGATGAAAGATAAGGGGCATGGCTTGCCATGTCCCTTTTTCGCGTTTGAACTTTGACCGGTTCCCTCTCCCGCTTGCGGGGGAGGGCTAGGGTGGGGGTGAACGCAGGATGGCTTCAGGTTGACGTTTTCAGGCTGAAAAATCTTCCAGGTTCCCCCACCCTAACCCACCCCCGCAAGCGGGAGAGGGAACTGGTCAAGGATCGCTTCTCTCCAAAAATGGAAAATATCGTCTGCAAATTCGGCGGCACCAGCCTCGCCGACGCCGCCCAAATCCGCAAAGTCGCCTCGATTGTGCGCGCCGATTCGCGCCGCCGTTTCGTGGTCGTCTCGGCGCCCGGCAAACGCGACAAAAACGACGCCAAAATCACCGATTTGCTGCTCACCTGCTGGCATTTGGCCGCGCAGCACCTCGATTACCGCGAACCGCTGCAACTGATCCGCGCCCGCTACGACGAAATCGCGCGCGATTTGGAAATCGCGCCGCTTTCCTTTCCGCTCGATGACATGGCGAGCGAACTCGAAAAACTCTCCAACTCCGACGATTCCAGCCTCGCCAGCCGCGATTGGATGGCGGCGCGCGGCGAATTCTGCCACGCGCTGCTCATCGCCGCGTTTCTGGGCGCGCAATTCGTCCCCGCCGGAGAGTGCATCCGTTTCGACGAACAGGGCGCGCTCGACCCGGTTTCTTATGCCAATCTCGCCGCCAATTTGAGCGACCCAGGCGCGATTTATGTCATTCCCGGCTTCTATGGCCGCGACCCGGCGGGGCGCATCAAGACGTTTCCGCGCGGCGGCTCGGACATCACCGGCGCCGTCGTGGCGCGCGCGGTCGGCGCCTCGGTTTACGAGAATTGGACGGACGTTTCCGGTCTTTTGATGGCCGATCCGCGCGTGGTGGCGCATCCCAAACCGATTGGCGAGGTGACTTACCGCGAACTGCGCGAACTGGCCTATATGGGCGCCAGCGTTTTGCACGAAGAGACGATTTTTCCCGCTTCGCAGGCCGGAATTCCGATTCAAATCAAAAATACCAACGCGCCGGGCGAGATCGGAACGCGCATCGTGGCGAGCCGCGATGCGCGCGAAGGCGCCATCGTCGGCATCGCGGGCCGCAAGGGTTTTTCGACGATTACCATCGAAAAAGCGCTGATGAACCAATCGCGCGGTTTCGGGCGCCGCGTTTTGGAGGTTCTGGAAACCAACGGAGTCGCGTTCGAGCATATGCCGACCGCCATCGACTCGCTATCGGTCATCATCGGCGACGAGGGTTTCGAGGCCAAAGAAAGCGCGATTTTAGAGGAATTAGAGCGCACTTTGCAGCCCGACCGCATCGAATCGCTGCCCAAAATGGCGCTGATTGCCACCGTGGGCGAAGGCATGGTGTATCGCGTCGGCGTGTCAGGCACGCTTTTCGACGCGCTGCGCGAAGCCAAAGTCAACGTGCGCTTGATTTCGCAGGGCGCGAGCGAAATCAATATCATCGTCGGCGTCTCGGAAGAGGATTACGAGCGCGCTGTCGGCGCGATTTACCGCGCTTTCGTCGCTTAGCGGCTGTCTGGAAAGGATTCGTTCTCGTCATTCCGAGAGGGTGTGAACGCTTCACTTTGTAGGGCAACGACCTGTCATTGCCGCCGGGAAGCGTCCGATTTTGGAAGGGAGTGGAACGAAATCCAGCGAGGCCAGCGAGCGGCAATGACAGGCCATTGCCCTACGAATCGAGGGGTTTACACCCACTTAAAGAGTGGCGCGCACACTGTCAGCGCTTGACAATTCGAATTAAAATCACTGGAACCCCATGCCCAAAACCCCATTTTCCCGTTTTCGCCGTTTCGAAATGCCGCGCCCGCGCTTTGGGATCGGAGCGCGCCTGGTGTTAGGCGCCGTGCTGCTGGTGCCGCTCGCCCGTGGCGTTGCGGCGGTAAAATCCCAACTTTCGACGGAAAAGCCGTCTCTTGCTGTCCCTCTGGTGACGGGCAAGCGCCTCACGCCGCGCGGCACGCAGGTCGAAGTCGGCAGTTTTCCCGTCAACATGGCGGCCTCGCCCGATGGGAAATATCTCCTCGTCACCAACATCGGCGAGCGCTCCTATTTGTCGGTTTTGCGCGCCGATAACGGCCAGATGGTGAGCCGTCTCGATTGGAACGGCGACAGTCCGGTCTTCAAAAACAAGAAAAAAGCGCTCTATTACGGCCTGATTTGCGGCCCGACAGCCAACGGCCAAACCCCGGTTTACGCTTCGCGCGGCGCCGAAGGCACGGTCGCGGTGCTTTCTCTCGGCGCCGACGGCACTTTGGTCGATAGCGAGCGCACCCTCGGCTTTTCCAGCGACGCCGCAACGCCGCGCGCTCACTTCGCGGGCCTGGGAATCAGCGCCGACGGGCGCCAAATCTACGCCGCCAACAACTCCGCCGACCCGAAAAACGCGATGCGCGGCGCGCTGCAAATCCTCGACACCGCAAGCGGCGCCCTCAAGAGTCAAATCGCGCTTCCCGGCTATCCCTACGCCATCGCCGCCGCCAGAAACGGCGCGGTTTACGTTTCCAGCGAACAGCGCGGCGCGGTTTCGGTCGTCGATGGCGCGACTGGCAGCGTGCGGCGCGAAATCGAGACCGGAACGCAGCCCATCGCGCTTTTGCTGGATCGCAATCAAACCCGGCTTTTCGTCGCCAACGCGGGCAGCGATACCCTCAGCATCATCGACACCGCGCGTGGTCGCGTCGCGCGCACGGTCGTTTTGCGGCCCGATGGCGCGCGCGGTTTGCCGGGCGCAACGCCGACCGGCCTTGCGCTGTCGCCCGATGAAAAACGGCTTTTCGTGACGCTCGCCGACATGAACGCCGTCGCCGTCATCGACACCGCGCGCGGCGTTTTGCTGGGTTATGTGCCGGTCGGCTGGTATCCGACCTCGGCCCTGGTTTCGCCCGATGGCAAGCGGCTTTTCGTGGCCAATGCCAAGGGCGTGCAGCTTCGCAATCCCAACGGCAAACCGAATCCGAGCCTCAAAAAACGCCCGCAATACATCCAAAATATCATCGAAGGCACGGTTTCCACGCTCGATTTAGGCGCGATGGGCGATCTGCGGACTTTGACAGCGCAGGTTCTGGAAAACAACCGCGTGCCGCTCGCGCGGGCGACGCAGTTCAAAAATCCCGGCATCAAACACGTTTTTTACATCATCAAGGAAAACCGCACCTACGACCAGATTCTGGGCGATCTGGGGCGCGGCAACGGCGATGCCTCTCTTGCGCTGTTTGGCCGCGAGGTGACGCCCAATTTGCACGCGCTCGCCAATCGCTTCGTTTTGCTGGACAACTTTTACTGCTGCGCCGAAGTGTCGGGCGACGGCTGGAACTGGTCAACCGGCGGCATGGCGAGCGAATATACCTCGCGCAACGTGCCGCATTCTTACGGCGGGCGCCAGCGACCCTACGACTTTGAAGGCACCAACAACGGTATCGCGGTTGACCGCATCGGCGTTCCCGACGCGGCGCGTCCGCCGGGCGGCTATTTGTGGGATTTGTGCGCTCGCCAGGGCGTGAGTTTTCGCAATTACGGCTTTTTCACCGACGATTTGAAGCTGCCGCGCACCCAGGCCGAAGAAGGCACCGCGGGACTCGAAAATGCGCCGACCAAACGCGCGCTTTTGGGCCATAGCGACGCCCAGTATCGCCAGTTCGACATGACTTACGCCGACAGCGAAGCCTTTGGCCTGCTCGGAGTCGCGCCCGCGCCCAAACAAAAAGCGACTTACGGCGCGTTGAACGATCCGTCGCGGGTGACGGCCTGGAAGCGCGAATTTGCCGCTTTCGTCAAAAACGGCGATTTGCCCGCGCTTTCGATGCTGCGTTTGCCGCGCGATCACACCGCGGGCACCACCGCGGGCGCTTCCTCGCCGCGCGCCATGGTCGCCGATAACGATTTCGCCGTCGGCCAGATCGTGCAGACCATCAGCCAGAGCCAATATTGGCGTTCCTCGGCGATCATCATCGTCGAAGACGACGCGCAAAACGGCTACGATCACGTCGATGCCCACCGCTCGATTGCCTTCGTCATCAGCCCCTTCGTCCAGCGTGGGCGCCACGACAGCCGCTTTTACAACACCGACAGCGCGCTGAGCACCATCGAAAGGCTGCTCCAAATGCCGCCGATGACGCAATACGACGCCATCGCCGCGCCGCTCGACGTTTTCGGCGCCCAGCCGCTCAACGCCGAGCCGTATCAAGCGATTTTGCCCTCGCGCGCGATTTTGAGCGAAGTCAACACCGCGAAATCGCCCGGCGCCGCGGTCAGCGCGCGTTTACTCGACCCGCTGCGCGAAGAATCCGCGCCCGATGAAGCGCTCAACGCGATTTTGTGGCACTCGGTGAAAGGCCGGCAAAAACCGCCCGCGCGCCGCTACGGTTTGCGTCTGGCGGCGGAGAAAGACGATGACGATTAAATCGGGAGTTTTTCTGCCTCAACGGGCCTTGGGCGCCGAAGTTGGGGCGAGCCAATTCGCTTCTAGACTCAGCTTTCCCTGTGCTTTGAGCCACAACAACAGATACGCGTCGGAGAATTGCCACGCGGCCAGTTGTTCGCGGCCTTGGTAGGTATCGAACTCGCCGGGGTCGTATAGGTGGCCGTCCGGGTGACGCGCCTGCATCTCTTGCAATCTTTGAGCGCGCAGCGGAAACCATTCGCGCGCTTTATGAGGCAGGTCTTTGTCCAACCCAAACGCGTCGGCGTTGAGATCCATCAGGTAGTAAATATCGAAGCGATAGCGGCTCCAATCGGTTTTTTGTGGGTAGTAAAGCTCGACCTTGCCCGGCTGATAGATGGTGCCACCGGGGCCAAGAAACGGCGGTGAAGGCCATTGATGGTTGACCAGAGTTGCATAAATGATGGGCGCGTTGAAACTGGCGGTCTGCGACACCTGCTGCCTCGCCAGCGACTGAACCAGAAACGAACGCAGATTAAAAACCACTGCGGTCATATAATCGGGATGAACGATACCGTGATTGACGACGCCGCCATCTTCGCGCAGATTGAAGCCGTGCAGCCAATCTTTCACGGGCTTACCATCAATAATCTGCTCATTGGACAGCGCGTCCTGCTGGTTGGCGAACGCTGAGATCATCAGTTCGCTACAGATGCGCCGCCACGCCGCCGCATGCGGGTGGCGGGGCATCATGGCGCAGGCCAGCTGCACTTCCATCGCGTTCCAGGCGTTCTCTTCAGCTTTGGTGTCGCCGGCAAAATTTTCCTTGCCTGCCACCGTTTTCCAGTAAATGACCTTATAGCCAGGAGCGATGAAACGGTCGGCTTCGGTGCTAACGACATTCGCCAGTTGAACGCGAGCGCTCGCGTCCAAATCATCCCATAGCATCCAGCCCGCCTGACCGATGAAGGTCGTCCACAAAGCCGATTGCCACGAGGAACCCCAGCGCCGGAGCGAATAACCCGGAGTGCCGCCTGCTCCGCTGAGGTTGGGAATATGCACCGTGCAGAGCGCGTTGATAAGGCCAACCGTGCGCGAAATGGCTTCTTCGCGGGAAACGCCCATCATTTTTTCGTCATAAGCCCCGCATTTGAGCGCGGTCGCAACGGCCAGAACCGCGCTGGCGGGCGGGCGAATCACGGCTTCTTCGCTTCCGGGCCGAACCGTAATCGGAGCGATTCCGGCAGCGGCGCCGGGATACGTCGCTTTCATCCATCCCAGGTTGTAGCGCACCGCGTTTTGCAGCAATTGGCGCGACTGCTCCAAATCGCTGCGCGGTTTGGAGTGAGGCGTGGCGCGGAAATGTCGCCATGCGATCGGTGTCACTTCGTTTGCGGTCATTTTGACTCCGGCGGAGAGGGAGGTTTGGGCCTGAGCGCTGCGACTCAGGCCCATCGCAATGCCCAGAAAGACAATTTGCGCGAGGGCCGACTGATTCATTTTGAAAACCATAAAAATTGGAGGACTGGAAAAGAAAGCGGCGCGAAATTTGAATTCGCGCCGCAGTGATTGCACCGCAGTGATTGCACCGCAGTGATTGCACCGCAGTGATTGCACCGCAGTGATTGCGCCGCAGTGATTGCACCGCAGTGATTGCGCCGCAGAGGATTACTTGCGATAGGGATTGTAAATGGAATCGGCATCTATCACCGCTTGACCAGTTTCCAAACAGTAACTGCCGCTGATATAAACCGTTCCTTTGCGAGCGATCGACCCTTTGTTCCACTTCGCGTGACCATCGGCATAGCAGATGTTGAAGCCTTCGAGATGGATTGCAGTGTCAATCGTGCTTGATACAACATCCGCCCATCCCTTGCTGCTGCCGACTCAGCGCGGCTCCGGTTGCGAACGGGCCCAAGTCAGCGCCTGGTCTTCGAACATCACGGTTTCCGAGGGTCGAATGACTCCTGAAATAGCTGCGATAGGCAAAGGATTGGGAGCTGTTTCACCCGCCAATAAGTTTCCAAGTAGCCCGTTGTAATCGTAAGAAGTGCGGCGCGCGGCGCGGCGGTGGCGCCGGAAAAGCCAGCGCGCGCCATGGCGCGCGCGCGGCCACAACGGTTCGCCGTATTCCAGTTCGTCTTCCAGTCGCGCGCGCAGCCAGGCGAGGGGATGAAAGCGCACAATAACAATTCCCGCTGAAATCGGGCGCTCTAACGCGCAATCGACGCCTTAAACCGCGCCTTAAACCGCGCCTAAAAGCGCACTAAAGCATCGACTTCGACCGGCAAACCGGTTTCGAACGACTGGTTGGCGGCGATGCCGGTCAAAATCGACAGCGCGCCATCGACGTGATTCGCGGCTCTGCCCAGCGGATCGTTTTGCGCGCCGAGAAACACATCCTGCATCAAGCGGGTGTCGCCGCCGCCGTGCCCGCCTTCACCGGTTTCGACGCTGATTTCCAGCGGTTTGCCCCACAAAGGCCGCACCAAAATCCGCGCCGGTTCTTCGATGTCGAGTTCCTGCGCGTCGCGCACGTCGGGGCGATTGGAATCGTTTTCCGCGCCGCTAATGTAAGACTCTTCGTGAACTTCGTATTCCAAGCGGCCTTTGCTGCCGTTGAACGCGACGCGGTAGCCTTCCCACGGCGAATAAGCGGTGAGATGATAGGTCATCGTGGCGCGGTTTTGGTAGCGCACCAGAACGGAAAGGTCGTCTTCAATGGAAATGCCGTCGCCAAACACGCTCATATCGCGCGCGTAGCCGTCTTCGTGTTCGGCTTCGAGATACATCTGGCGCAGCCACTGGTCGCGGTCGAGATGCAGCGCGAAAGGGTCGTCTTTGGCATTCTCGCTGCCCAGAGCGCGGTTGTAAAACTCGGTCACGCCGCGCTCCTCGGCGTTTTCCCTTCCATAAAAGCGCAAATCGCCCATGCCGAACACGGTTTTGGGCGTGGAACCCAGCCACCAGTTGACGAGATCGAAGTGATGGGTCGCTTTATGCACCATCAAACCGCCGGAATTGCGCTTGTCGCGGTGCCAGCGCCGGAAATAGTCGGCGCCGTGAACCGTGGACAACAACCACTCGAAATGAACCGAATTGACGCTTCCAATTGCACCATTTTGCAGCAGTTCCTTGACCTTGGAGTTGCGCGGCGCGTAACGATAATTGAAGGTGACGGTGAGTTTGCGTCCGGTCTTTTTCTGGGCGTCCAAAATCGCCTGACATTTGGCGGCATCGACGGTCATCGGCTTTTCCGTGATGGCATCGCAGCCCAGTTCCATCGCGCGAATAATATAGCGATGATGGGCGCGGTCGATGGTGGTCACGATCACGCAATCGACGCGCTCTTTTGCGATCATCGCCTCAAATTGGTCAGGCTTATAGGTCGGCACCGCAGTCGCGCCGAGTTTGTCGGCGAAATCGCGGTTATAAAAGTCCATGCGGGTTTGATTTTGGTCGCAAAAAGCGACCAGTTCGCCATGCTCTTGATAATCCTTCAAAAGCGCCATCGAAAACATCCGTGACCGCGATCCCAGACCGACAATTGCGTATCGTTTACGTTCTGCCATAAAGTTCTTTTTCCGGTAGTGGTCAAATGCGGAGGGACAACGAACCGCGAGCGTGAGCGACCGGCTCTTATGAACGTCCAAGCACAGCCGGT
>JAABUN010003916.1_pt1 | contig 21601 bp, 17 predicted proteins | sample 5559311 | NCBI WGS metagenome assembly JAABUN01 (sample SAMN10711877, study PRJNA513370) | rock metagenome | isolation source: Antarctica rocks | place: Antarctica: Victoria Land, Siegfried Peak sud
GTCAGCCAGTTTCTCGACCATCGGCACCGTCAACTGGCCATTTCGGATCGCGGCGCAGAGCAGTGCCAACGTTGACGTCACTCGGACGCCGTCTTCAGCCGCCAGGTTTCTGGCGACGCTGTCATCCAGAACCACTTCGAAGCCCCGCACCGCGCCGAGAGCCAGTACGCCACACTCGCCGAGGTTGGTCTCTCCCACAGCGAGGCGCTCTTCGTAGGTGGCGAATCTAGCCAAGAAGGCGATGTCATCGCTGCGATCCACCGTGATCCACGGCGCGTCAAGCACCTGATTCAGCGCTGGGAGTTCATGCGCTTGATGCCGCAGCTCCCTCTCAACGCTTTCAGGCACGACGATCGGCCGGTCGCCGGCAAGGAACTCTAGAACCCGCAACCAGCCCTGAGCTGCGAAGTGCCTGAGCGGGCCGGTGTCGAAGACCAACTGATTGGTGTTCTCCATCAGGAAACGAAGTTCCAGAGCTCGTCCTCCCGCCGCGTCCGGACGGCCGGAAGGTCCTCCTCATCGAAAGTGCCCTTGAGCAGGTCCAACGCACGTGCCCGGCTGATCCGTTCGTCCCTGAGCGCCCGCAGGACGGCCTTCTGATAGAGGACCGCGAGGGTAGTTCCGTCCAAGTCCGATGGCACTAGGAGGCCAAAATCAACGATGTCAGCCTGCGTGGTCGCGACCGCTCGGATGCGCGATGCGTCGTCAGCACCTATCAGACCAAGCTCTTGGAGTCTCCGCGCCAGCGTCGCCATATCAACGCGGTAATCGCTAGCCACCAGAACCGCGGCCTCACGAAGATCATGCGTTTCGAACGCGCGAGCCCATGAGGAACGCACACCAGTTTCCGGCAGCAACAGGACCCGACCGAATCGGTCAAGTCGTGCTTCGATGTCGCTGGCGTGTTGGTCGGCGACCCGCCAATCGATGGTGTAGTCGTCTGCAATCAGGTAATGGCCCAGTTCATGCGCCAATGCAAGACGGCGGCGACCGACCTTGTTGTGACTGTTGATCAGGCAGACACCTCCCTGACGCAGCAGAATCGTGCCGGCGTCTGCGGTGTCTGGGCCGAGGTCAGCCGAGAACGGCAGCAGGCCGATGTGTGCAACGAGCCCCATGAGGTCACGCAACGGCTCGACGTCATCCACCCCGACGAGGCGTCGGACACGGACCGCAAGCGCGTCTGCGTCAGCATTCGCGGTCGGACGAGCAAACGGAATGTCCTCAAACCGTTCCTCCAAAGAAGCCAGGCCCAGTTCTTGCGGGGCCAGTGCCTCGATGAATTCGACATCCCCTGCAATCTCAGCGAGCAGGCCATCGATCTTCGAGTCGACCACTTCGACTCCCTGAGCTGACCGGTGGGACACCAGCGAAGGAATCGGCTCCGAGAAGAACGTCGACATCCGGACACCGAGCGCCGCTGCGATGTCGGACAGCTCCAAGGCGGTGACCTTGCGGGTTCCGCTCTCGATCTTGTTCACCACCGTGCGATCGAGGTTCACCATGCCGGCGAGTTCGCCCTGCTTCAAACCTGCGCGCTCACGCGCAGCCCGAACCCGTGCGCCTAGCGTGGTTTCGTCGACGTCCACCATGTGTGCGAGTTTCGCACACCATTGAGCGTCGCGCACCTCGACGTCACAGCGCGCTCCGCACCTCTCCACCGCGGACGAAAGTGTGCACGGACTGATGCGGGCTGTCTACATCGGCGACAACACGTTAGCCCGGAGCAACTCCTCAGTGGCTGCAACGGCCCGGCCGACGGCGTGCCGCGACCGCTACTTGGATCGGGGCTTGTTGTGTCACTTGGGCGGCGAAGGTGGGGTCGGCGAGGATCCGCGCCACGACGTCGTCGGCGATACGATTGACGTCCGGGGGCCGGTCGTCGCGTTGGTCGCCATCGCGACTGCCAGCGTCGACTCAGACCTGCGGAAACGGGTCAGATCAGTAGTACCAGGGGAATGGGGTCCAGTCCGGGTCGCGCTTCTCGAGGAACTGGTCACGCCCCTCGACGGCCTCGTCGGTCATGTACGCCAGCCGGGTCGCCTCCCCGGCGAAGACCTGCTGGCCCATCAGCCCGTCGTCGACGAGGTTGAAGGCGAACTTGAGCATTCGCTGTGCCTGCGGCGACTTGCCCATGACCTCGCGGGCCACCTGCAGGGCCTCGGCCTCCAGCTCGGCATGGGCGGCGACGATGTTCACCGCGCCCATCCGGTGCATGTCCTCGGCCGTGTAGGTCCGGCCGAGGTGGAAGATCTCCCGGGCGAACTTCTGCCCGACCATCCTCGCCAGGTAGGCCGAGCCGTAACCGCCGTCGAACGAGCCCACGTCGGCGTCGGTCTGCCTGAACCGGGCGTGCTCCCGCGAGGCGATGGTCAGGTCGCAGATGACGTGGAGCGAGTGTCCACCGCCGGCCGCCCAGCCGCCCACGACGGCAACGACGATCTTGGGCATCGTCCTGATGAGCCGCTGGACCTCGAGGATATGCAGCCGTCCCCCCTCGGCGTTCACCCGCGCGCTGTCGACGGTCTCAGCGGTCTCCCCCTCGGCGTACTGGTACCCCGACCGCCCGCGGATCCGCTGGTCACCACCGGAGCAGAACGCCCACTTGCCGTCCCGGGGCGACGGGCCGTTGCCGGTGAGCAGGACGCACCCGACGTCCGGCGACATCCGCGCGTGGTCAAGGGCGCGATAGAGCTCGTCGACGGTGTGCGGCCGGAAGGCGTTGAGCACGTCGGGACGGTCGAAGGCGACCCGGACGGCTCCCAATCCGCGCGCCCGGTGGTAGGTGATGTCGGTGAGGTCGAACCCCGGGACGACGTCCCAGACCTCGGGGTCGAAGATCTCGGAGACCTGCGGCTCGCTCGGCTCGTCGCTCACCTTGGCGAGGATAGTGCGCTCAAGCCAGGGGTATGCCGGGTGCCCGGCTGCGGCACGCCCGGACGAAACGAGTGCGAGGGGCGGCATGCCGGGGCGCTCCTGCCGTCTCGTTGGCAGAAGCGCCCCGGTGGAGCGTCAGCCGGACGCCGAGGTCCTGGAGGACGGTGTCACGGCTGCCAGCAGGGCCGTCGCCACAGCCACGACGCCCGCACCGGCGAACGCCCGCGAGAACGCGTCCGTCAGGTCGGCAGTGTTTGTCGCGGCCGGGCCGGCACCTTCCGCCGCGATCGCCGTCATCGCGGCCAGACCGAGAGCGGAGCCCACCTGGTAGCTCGTGTTGACGATGCCCGAGGCCAGGCCGCCCTCCTGAGGTGGCGCGGACGAGATGGCCCTGCCGAGCGTCGGGATGAAGGCGAGAGACATGCCCGAGGCCGCCACGAGTGACGCTGGGAGGACGTCGACGACGTAGCTGCGTCCGGTCTCACGAGGGAGAGCCAGAACATCCCGGCCCCGAGCAGCGGCAGTCCGACGACGGCGGGTCCCCTGGTCCCGAACCGGCGGATGACCCGTGGCGCCATCCCGACCATCCCGACCATCCCGACCATCCCGACCATGATGAGGAGCGTCATCGGCAGCAGCGCGGCGCCCGACGGGAACGCGTCGAACCCGAGGACCTGCTGGAGGTAGAGGTTGAGGAAGAGCCACATGGGGATCCAGGCTGCGCCGAGGAGGAGCGGGGGCGACGTTGGCGGCGGCCAGGTTGGGCAGGCGGAAGATCGACAGCCGCATCAGTGGCTGCCGGCGCCTGTGGTCACGACGACTCCATGGTTCCGGGGGACGCCAGTGTGGAGTCGCGCGGGATCATATGCCGTAGGGGGTACGGTATAGCAGCAAGGCTCGGTCGCAGTCGGGTGTCACGCAGGTGGGTAGAGTCGGCGTATGCCCCGAGCAGCCGTCGCGCGATGACGCTGCCCGACCTCGACGAGCTCCTCGCCGGCCTGCGCGTCGTGAGCGTCCCGATGCGGGTCCGCTTCCGGGGTGTGGACCACCGGGAGGCGGCGCTGTTCCATGGTCCGGCCGGGTGGGGCGAGTTCTCGCCGTTCCTCGACTACGCCCCGCCCGAGGCGGCGCGCTGGCTCGCGGCCGCGATCGAGGCAGCCTGGGACGGCTGGCCCGAGCCGCGGCGCCGTCGTGTCCCTGTCAACGCGACGGTCCCCGCGGTCGGCGCGGACGACGTCGCAGGTGTCCTCGCCCGCTACGACGGGTGCACGACGGCGAAGGTCAAGGTCGGCGAGAGCGGCCAGACGCTCCGCGACGATGTATGCCGGGTGGCCGCGGTCCGCGACGTCATGGGCACGCAGGCGCGGGTCCGGGTCGACGCGAACGGTGGCTGGAGCGTGGACCAGGCGGCCGACGCCCTCGGTGCCCTCACGGCATACGAGCTGGAGTATGTCGAGCAACCCTGCGCGACGGTGGAGGAGCTCAAGGAGCTGCGGATCGCCCTGGCACGCAGGGGAATCGACGTCCTGGTGGCTGCCGACGAGTCGATCCGCAAGGCTGAGGACCCCATCCGGGTCGCGCGCGAGGGGGCCGCCGACATCATCGTCGTCAAGGTGGCACCGCTCGGCGGGGTGCGCGCCGCCCTGGCCATCGCCGAGGAGTGCGACCTGCCGACGGTCGTCTCCTCGGCCCTGGACACCTCGGTCGGCATCGCCGCCGGCGTGGCCCTGGCCGCTGCACTGCCTGACTTGCCGCACGCCTGCGGGCTCGGCACCGTGGAGCTTCTGGCGGGGGACGTCACCCAGCCGTCGCTGGTCCCCGTCGGCGGATCCATCGCCGTGGGTCCGGCCGCCGTCGAAGAGTCGCTGGTGCAGGAGCACGCCGCGTCCCAGGAACGGACCCAGCGCTGGCGGGACCGGGTGACCGAGTGCCATCGGCTCCTCGAGGACGGATGACCGTGTCGATCGGCGCGGGAGTGAGAATGGGGGATGCTCAAGGTCTGCCTCAATGGACACCGGTCGCCGCGCGAGCGGGTGCCGGTCACTCCGGCGCAGCTCGCCGAGGCGGCCCGAGCCGCAGTCGACGCGGGTGCGTCCGCGATCCACGTCCACCCGCGGGGAGACCTCGGCCGAGAGTCCCTCGACGACAGCCTGATCGTGACGACGCTCGCCGCGATCCGTGAGGTGGTGCCATGGGTCCCGGTCGGCGTCAGCACCCGGGCCGGCATCTGCCCTGACCCCCGAGAACGGCTCGCCCTCGTCAAGCAGTGGCGCGGTCCCGACGAAGGTGGCCCGGACTTCGCCAGCGTCAACTGGCACGAGGCTGGGGCGCTCGACGTGGCGAGAGCGCTGCGGACGCGCGGGATCGGCGTCGAGGCGGGGATCTGGACCCCCACGGCGGCGTCGCAGCTCATCGGGAGCCACTGGCCGTGGCAGGTCGAGCGAGTCCTCGTCGAGGCGATCCCCGGTCACACCCCGGGCAGCGACGGCGTCTGGGCCGTCGAGCGAATCCTCACCGCTCTCGGTAGGCAGCCCGCGCCCCTGCTCGTGCATGCTGAGGAACGCTGGACCTGGCCCGTCCTGCGCTGGGCCCAAAGGCAGAGCTACGACACCCGGATCGGCCTCGAGGACACGCTCGTCGACGAGCGAGGGATCCGGGTCGGCACCAACACCGAGCTCGTCGCCGCCGCGCTCGCCGTGGACCACCACTGAGGCGGCGCCAGCCCAGCGGCATACCCGGGTGCGGCTGTCGGACCGGACTGATTTGATGGGGTGATGACTAGGGGTGGAGTCAGACTCACCACCGCCGCGGAGCACTCGGCGGCGACCGGCCGGGTCGTCCGGCAGCTGTCGCGGATCCCGGAGGATGTGCCCGTGCGGCTCGCCAAGCGCACGTCCAACCTCTTCCGGCCCCGGGCGGCGCCCGTGGGGCCCGGCCTCGACGTGTCGGCCTTCGGGCAGCCCATCGAGGTCGACCCGGTCGGCCTGACCGCGAAGGTCCAGGGCATGACGACCTACGAGGACCTCGTCGAGGCGACGCTCGCGCAGGGGTGTATGCCGCTCGTCGTGCCCCAGCTGCGCACGATCACCCTCGGGGGGGCCGTTACGGGGCTGGGGATCGAGGCATCCTCCTTCCGCAACGGGCTGCCGCACGAGTCGGTTCTCGAAGCGGAGGTCCTCACCGGGTGCGGCGAGGTCGTCGTGGCGCGGCCGGACGGCGAGCACGCCGACCTCTTCCGCACCTTTCCCAACTCCTACGGCTCCCTCGGCTACGCCTTGAGCCTCACGATCGAGCTCGAGCGGGTCCACCCCTACGTTGCCTTGCGCCACGTCCGGTTCGCCGGCGTCGACGAGGCGTCAACGGCCATCGGCCAGATTGTGCGCAGCCGGAGGTGGGAGGAGAAGCCGGTCGACTTCCTCGACGGCGTCGCCTTCGGCCGCACCGAGGTCTACCTCACCCTGGGCACATGGGCCGACACCCCCGGGGAGCAGGGCCTGCCGAGTGACTACACCGGCCAGCAGATCTTCTACCGCTCCATCCGCGCCCGTGAGCGCGACGTCCTGACGGTCCGGGACTACCTCTGGCGGTGGGACACCGACTGGTTCTGGTGCTCGCGCGCCTTCGGGGCACAGCATCCCGCCGTGCGCCGGATCTGGCCCAGGAGCAAGCTGCGCAGCGACGTCTACTGGAAGATCGTCACCTTCGAGAACCGTCACCAGGTCATGTCCCGGATCGATGCCCGCCGTGGTCGGCCGCCGCGCGAGCGGGTCGTCCAGGACGTCGAGATCCCCCTCGAGCGGCTGACCCACTTCGTCGACTGGTTCCTGCGTAAGGTGCCGATCGAGCCGCTGTGGTTGTGTCCCCTGCAGCTGCGGCCACGGCATACGGACTCTCCTGCCTCGCAGGGCAACCCGCCCGGTGGTGTAGCCGATACACGGTGGCCGCTCTACCCGATGAGCGACGGCGAGCCCTATGTCAACGTGGGATTCTGGTCGACGGTGCCGATCGAGGCCGGCCGCGTGGACGGGGACACCAACCGCGCCATCGAAGACGAGGTGACCCGGCTCGGAGGGCACAAGTCGCTCTACTCCGACTCCTACTACGACCGGGAGACCTTCGACCGCCTCTACGGCGGCGGCGCATACCGGCCGGTCAAGGATCGCTACGACCCCAAGGGGCGGTTGCCCTCGCTCTATGACAAGGCGGTGCGGGCACGATGAGCATGACGGTGGCGGAGGCCTTCGCGACGGTTTTCGGGGCGAACGCCCCGGTGCGGTTCACGGCCTACGACGGGTCGACGTCGGGCGCCGACGATGCGCCGTTCGCGCTGTCGGTGAAGCGGAAGCGGGGGCTCGACTACGTCATGACCGCGCCCGGGTCGCTCGGTCTGGTGCGCGCCTACCTCCAGGGTGACCTCGTCATCGAGCCGATGAACGAGGCTGACCCCTACGAGGTCCTGAAGTTCATGGAGGACCAGCTCCACCCCCGGCGCCTCGGACTCGACGAGATCCCCGAGCTGGCCCGGTTCGTCAGGGACCATCGGCCCTCGATCCCCGAGCTGCCGCTGGAGGAGACGCCGGGGAGGCTGCGGCGGCTGGCCGCCGGCCTGAGCCATGCCCGCAGCCGCGACGCACTCGCGATCCGGCACCACTACGACGTGTCCAACGCGTTCTACGAGATGTTCCTCGGTGAGTCGATGGCCTACACCTGCGCCGTCTACCCGAGCGAGCACTCGACGCTCGAGGAGGCGCAGGCGGAGAAGTTCGACCTCGTCTGCCGCAAGCTGGGGCTGCAGCCCGGCATGCGGCTTCTGGACGTCGGCTGCGGCTGGGGCGGCATGGTCCGGCACGCCGTCGCGCACCACGGGGTCACGGCAGTGGGGGTCACCCTCTCGAGGGCCCAGGCCGACTGGGGGGCGGCGAAGGTGGCCGAGGACGGGCTCTCCGACCGGGCGACGATCCGACACGGCGACTACCGCGACGTCACCGAGTCGGGCTTCGACGCGGTCTCCTCCATCGGTCTCACCGAGCACATCGGCGTCGCCAACTACCCGGCCTACTTCCGGTTCCTCCGCGACCGCCTCAAGGACGGCGGGCGGTTGCTCAACCACACCATCACCCGCCCCGACAACGAGCACCCGGGCCTGCCCTCGCGCGGCTTCATCAACCGCTATGTCTTCCCCGACGGGGGCCTCACCGGTTCCGGCGACATCGTCCGGGTCATGGAGGACGAGGGTCTTGAGGTGCGTCACCAGGAGAACCTGCGCGAGCACTACGCCATGACGACGCGCGACTGGTGCACCAACCTCTCGAAGCACTGGCAGGGCGCCGCCGACGAGGTCGGTCTCGGCGTCGCCAGGGTCTGGGGCCTCTACCTCGCCGGCTCGCGGCTGTCCTTCGAGCGCAACCGGATCCAGCTGCACCAGATCCTCGCGTCCCGCACCAGCGGGGCGGGCAGCTCCGGCTTCCCCCTGCGCCCGAGCTGGGGCAGCTGACCTTCGAACCCGGCTCACCGGCATACCCAGCAAGCCCGTATGCCGGTCGGCTGGGTGAGCAGGCCCCCCGCCTGCTCCGCCGCAACAGCGCTGATGTCCACGGCTTGTTGCGGTCGGTCGTGGCGCGCCTGCCGCATCAGCTCGAGTGCCCACGGCTTGTTGGGCTCGGTGCGGCTGTCAGGCACGGGCGGCGGCCTGGCGCTTGAGCTCGGACCTGGCCAGCGCGTTCTTGTGAACCTCGTCCGGGCCGTCGGCGAAACGCAGGGACCGGATGCCGGCAAGCGCGGCACCCAGCGGGAAGTCGGTGCTCAGGCCAGCGGCGCCGTGCGCCTGGATCGCCTTGTCGAGGATCCACTCCACCGTCCGGGGCGTCGCGATCTTGATCGCCTGGATCTCGGTGTGGGCGCCCCTGTTGCCTACCGTGTCCATCAGCCACGCCGTCTTGAGCACGAGGAGGCGCAGCTGCTCGACGCGCACCCGCGACTCGGCGATCCAGTCGCGGACCACCCCCTGCTCGGACAGCGGCCGGCCGAACGCGACCCGCTCGTCGGCGCGCGCGCACATCAGCTCGATGGCCCGCTCGGCGATCCCGATCGAGCGCATGCAGTGATGGATCCGCCCGGGACCGAGCCTGGCCTGGGCGATGGCGAAGCCGTCACCCTCCCCGGAGATGAGGTTCGTCGCAGGCACCCGCACACGGTGGAACTCGAGCTCGGCATGGCCGCCATGGTCGTGGTCGTCGTAGCCGAGGACGGTCATGCCCCGCTTGATCTCGAGGCCGTCGGCATCGCGCGGGACGAGAATCATGCTCTGCTGGCGGTGACGCTGCGCGGAGGGGTCGGTCTTGCCCATGACGATGAACAGCTTGGCGTCGGGATTCATCGCGCCGGTGATCCACCACTTGCGCCCGGTGACGACGTAGTCCCCGCTGCCGTCATTGGTCGGTTCGATGCGGGTGGCGATGTTCGTGGCATCCGACGAGGCGACATCGGGCTCGGTCATCGCGAAGGACGAGCGGATCTCACCGCGGAGCAAGGGTTCGAGCCACTGCTCCTGCTGCTCAGGAGTCCCGAAGGTCTCGAGGACCTCCATGTTGCCCGTGTCGGGCGCCGCGCAGTTGAGGGCGGCAGGCGCCAGGGCGATGCTTCGCCCGGTGATCTCGGCGAGCGGTGCGTACTGCACGTTGGTCAGCCCGGCTCCGCGTGGACCGGGAAGGAACGCGTTCCAGAGTCCGCGGGCACGGGCCTGCTCCTGCAGCTCGCGCAGGACGGGTGCCCGGCTCCAGGCCCACCGGTCGTCGAGGGCGTCGACCTGCTCCTGGAAGAGCGCCTCGGCCGGGTGGACGTGCCTCGCCATGAAGTCGAGCAGCGACTCGCGCAGCTCCTCGGTGCGGGGGTCGTGGGCAAAGTCCATCAGTGGTCCTCCATCGACTCGAGACCGAGCGCGAGCAACGGCTCGACCATCGAGCCGATCTGGCTGAAACCCTCACCCACGGTGTGTCCCTGGGCGTGGCGGTGGTGGATCCCCTCGAGGATCACGGCGAGCTTGAAGCAGGCGAGCGCCTCGTAGTAGCCCAGCTGGGTCAGGTCGCGGTCGCTGCGGGCGCCGTAGCGAGCGACCACGTCGCCACTCGTCACGAACCCCGGGGCCCGGGATGCCGTCGAAACGCCTTGACCCACATCGAGGTTGGCGATCCGGTGGTAGGTCAGCAGGAGGGCGACGTCGGTCAGCGGGTCACCCAGTGTCGCCATCTCCCAGTCGACGACGGCTTCGATCGCGTCGCGGGAGCTCACCAGGAGGTTGTCGAGGCGGTAGTCGCCGTGGACGATGGACGGCGCAGACTGCTGCGGGAGCCGCTCGCGGAGCAGGGCGATGAGCTCGTCGGCCCCCGGCAGATCCCGGGTGCGTGAGCTCTCGAGCTGCGTCGTCCAGCGACGCACCTGGCGCTCGAGGAAGCCTTCGAGGCGCCCGAAGTCTTCCAGCCCCACCGACTCCGGGACGACGTCGTGCAGGTCGGCGAGGGTGTCGACCATCCGCTCGCCGATGCGCCTGGTCCGGTCGGCCCCAAGGGTCTCCAGCTCCTCGGCCGTCCGGTAGGGGACTCCCTCGACGAGCTCCATGACATAGAAGGGCGCGCCGAGGACCGTGTCGTCCGCGCACACGGCATACATCTCAGGCACCGGGACGGCCGTCTCACGCAACGCCGCCATGACGCGGTGCTCGCGCACCATGTCGTGCGCCGTCGCGAGGACGTGTCCGAGAGGTGGCCGCCGGACGATGACCGACGCCGTGCGGTCGGTGACGAGGTAGGTGAGGTTTGACTTGCCGCCCGCGACCACCGCACCGCTCAGCGGCCCGGTGAGCAGGCCCGGCACCTCGCGGCCGAGCCATCCCCCGAGAGCCGCGAGGTCGAGCCCCGGTGGGTCCGTCCCGGCGCCTGCCGACGGCTCGGTATGCCGGGTCACGGCGCCGCGACCCAGACGACGCGCCCGGTGGTGGCCCCGTCGGCAAGGCGCTGGACGCCGTCGGCGAGGTCCTCGAGGGCCAGCCGCTCCGAGACGAGCGGCGCGATGGCACCGGTGCCGACGAGGCGGCTGAGCTCGACGTGGCACTCGCCCACGGCGTTCGGGTCGAGCCCGGGGTAGAGCCCCCAGTGCAAGCCGAGGACCGAGTAGTTCTTGACGAGGGCATGGCTGAGCGACGGCGTCTGGATGGTGCCGCCGGCGAACCCGACAACGAGGATCCGCCCCTCGAAGGCGATGCACTTCGTCGAGCGGTCATAGGTCCCGCCGCCGACCGGGTCGTAGACGACGTCAGCGCCGCGTCCGCCCGTCACCTCCTTGACGACGGAGACGAAGTCCTCGGTGTGCCGGTCGACGACGACGTCGGCGCCCAGCCGGCGAGCCACGGCGGCCTTGTCCGCGCCGCCGACGACGCCGATCACCCTGGCTCCGGCGGCCTTGCCGAGCTGGACCGCCGCGCTCCCGACGCCCCCGGCAGCGGCGTGCACGAGCAGCGTCTCGCCCGGCTGCAGGCCGGCCCGCCGGTGCAGGCCGAACCACCCGGTCTGGTAGCCGAGGAAGAACCCGCCGGCCTGGGCGTCGTCGAGCCCCTGGGGAGCCGGATAGCTGCCTGCTGCCTCCATGACGGCCTCCTCGGCGAACCCGCCGTGAGGCAGCACCGATCCGCCGACAACCCGGTCGCCGACGACGAACTCGTCCGCGCCGTCCCCGACCTCCAGGACCTCGCCACACAGCTCGACACCCGGGGTGAACGGGAGGTCTGGGCGCACCTGGTAGAGCCCACGGCAGATGAGCGCGTCGGGGAAGTTCGCTGCCGACGCGAGCACCCGGACCCGCAGCTGGCCGGGGCCGGGAGTGGTCTCGGGAAGGTCGCTCAGCCGCAGGACGTCGCGTGGCTCGCCGAGCTCCTGCACCTGCCAGGCCCTCACGACCAAGCCCTCGTCTTCGCGTCGGCAGTAGGGTCCGGCGCAGAGCCGGTCGGGGACTCCTCCAGGGCGGCGTCGAGCTTGGCCTGGAGCCGCTGCATGCCGCTGAGCCAGGCGTCCGGGTGGGCCGCTCGCTGGGCGTAGTAGTCGGCGACCTGTGGATGGGGGAGCACGTAGAAGGCGTCACCTTGCAGGGCCTGCCAGACCGTGTCCGCCACCTCCTCCGGCTCGAGCGCACGGTCGCGTGACAGCAGCTCCTTGACCGGGCCGGACTGCTCGAGCATCCTCGTCCGGACGCCCTGCGGGCAGATCGCCTGCACGACGACGCCCCGTCCTGCGTAGGTCACCCGCAGCCACTCGGCGAACGCGACGGCGCCGTGCTTCGAGACGGAGTAGGGCGCGCTGCCGACCATCGTCAGCAGCCCGGCTGCCGAGGCGGTCACGACGAACCGGCCGCCACCGCGCTCGAGCCACAGCGGCACGAGCAGCCGGGCGGCGCGGACGTGGGCCATGACGTTGACCTCGAGCGACAGCGCCCACTCGGACTCCGGCGAGTCGAGCCCGCGCCCGGCCTCGACCCCCGCGTTCGCGAAGAACACGTCCACCGCCCCGAGCTGCTCCAGAGCCCGCGCGACCAGGGCGGCTCCGCCCTCCTCGCTGGCGCAGTCGCCGACGAAGGCGTCGGCTCCGAGCTCCTCCGCCACCGAGCGCACCGACTCGTCGAGGTCGGCGACGAGGACGCGAAAACGCTCCCGCACCAACCGTTCTGCGATCGCTCGTCCGATCCCGCGGGCGGCGCCGGTCACGACGGCCGTCGACCCAGCGGCATACCCTGCGGCCGACCCTGCGGCCGACCCTGCGGCGGACATCTCAGATGCCGCCCGTCAGGGTGAGACCGCCGTCGATGACGACGGTCTGGCCGGTGACCCAGCTCGCGTCGTCGGACAGGAGGAAGGCGACGACGCCGGCGATGTCGTCGGGCACGCCGAGCCGCTTCAGAGGGTAGGCCGCGGCGACCTGCTCCTCACGCCCCTCGTAGAGCGCGGTGGCGAACGCCGTCTTGACGATGGCCGGAGCGACCGCGTTGACGCGGATCGTCGGGCCGAGCTCCACGGCGAGCTCCTCGGTGAGGTGCCCGAGCATCGCCTTGCTCGCGCCGTAGAAGCCGATGCCCGGCGCCGGCTTGAGGCCCGCGACAGAGGAGACGTTGACGATGGCGCCACCGTGCTCACCGAGCCACGCGGCATGGGCCTGCTGGACCCAGGAAAGGGCGGCGATGCAGTTGACCTCGACGATCTTCCGGGCGGCATCGAGGTCCAGGCCGATGACCGGCCCGTAAGCCGGGTTGATCCCCGTGTTGTTGACGAGCAGGTCCATGCTCCCGAACGCGTCGATGGTCCGCGCGACCGCGTCGCGCTGGTGCTCACGGTCGTCCGCCTTGCCCGTGACGGCGATCGCGTGCGGCGCACCCCCGAGCTGCTCGACCGCGGCGTCGAGCCCCTCCTGCTTGCGGGCGGTGAGACACACCCGCGCGCCCTCGTCCACGAGCCGCTGGGCGATGGCGAGCCCGATGCCCCGGCTCGCTCCAGTGACGAGGGCGACCCTGCCGTCGAACCGTGCCATGACTCTCCTCGCCGGGACTGCTCCGGTATGCCGTGTGCTCGCCTGCTGCGCTCGGCCGCCGGAACCGCCGTCGGCGACGTCCGGTCGGGCGCGGACTAAGCGCTCGCTTACTTTTGCGTACCTCCCGCCTCCCGTCAACCGCCGAACGCTTCAGCAGCTGGCCCAGCGGCCACCCCAGCGGCGCTGTTGCGGCCACCCCAGCGGCGCTGTTGCGGCCACCCCAGCGGCGGCCTTGCGGCCCGCTCAGCGGCCGTCGCGGGTGCGGTGACCGCGGGTCGCAAGCCGGCGCAGGACGGGGTCGAGCAGGTCCCAGACCTCCCGGATCTGGAGCACCGACGCCATGAGGAGGTAGGCGATCCCGAAGACGGCGCCGGCGACGACGAGGGTGAGCAACGCGCCCGCGCGGCCGTGCACCAGCCCGTCGAACCCGAGCACGACCGGCCAGGCGATGCCCACGGCGACGAGGGAGGCCAGGCCGATGCTCAGGTAGGAGCGGATGATGCCGCGGAAACCGAGGTGGCCCAGGCGCTTGCGGACGAACCACATGCCGAAGAGCGCGCTGAGGGTGTTGCTGACGACGATGCCGAGCCCGATGATCGCCACCGTGTGCTCCGGCCGCAGCAGCAACGTGACGAGGGTGATGACCGTGGCCGAGCCGGTGAGGACGACCTGCTCCCAGAAGGCGGTCCGCCCGTCGTCGTGTGCGTAGAAGAAGCGCTGGTTGAGCACGTCGATCCCGAACGGCACGACGCCGAGCGCCATCGCCGCGAGCACCTGCGCGGTCGCCGGGAGCTCCGCGGGGTCCCGGGAGCTGAAGAGCAGCACCGTCACCGGCAGGGCGAAGGCGAGCAGGGCGAAGGACGCCGGGAGGGTGAGCGCCGTCGGCACGGTCAGCCCGCGGGCGTACTCCCGGCGCAGGACCGTCGTCTCCCCGGCCTGTGCCGCCGTGGAGATGCGGGGGTACAGGGCCGTGATGATCGACAGGGCGACGAACGAGTGCGGGACGATGAAGACGAAGAGGGCGTTGGAGTAGACGAGGATCCCGGGGATGAACCGATGGAGGTTGTCGGCCTGCTCCGAGGCGTGCCAGATGACCTTGGACGCGACGAGGTAGCCGAGCTGCGACACGATAAGCGCGGCGAAGGCCCACGCCGCGACCCGCGACGTCATGGCTAGCCCGACGCCCCGCAGGCCGAAGCGTGGCGTCCAGCGGAAACCACTGCGCCACAACGGGACCAGGAGGAAGAGGGCCTGCACGACGATGCTCAGCGTGGCGGTCCCGGCGAAGACCCAGACCATCGGGGCCGACCACTGACCCGGCCGGACGTGCCCGTCGAAGAAGCCCATGAAGGCGACGAGCCCGATGATCTGGACCACGTTGGCCAGGGCCGGGGACCAGCCGAACGCCGCGAACTGCCCGCGGGCGTTGAGGACCTGGCCGAACACGGCATACAGGCCGTAGAAGAAGATCTGCGGCACGGTGAGGAAGGCGAAGAACGTCGCGAGCGACAAGGCGTCCGGTTCGATGTCCGTCGCATAGAGCCGGATCAGCAGCCCGGCGCCGGCGGTGCAGACCACCGTGACGACGAGGAACCCGACGCCGGCCAGGGTGAGGATCCGGTCGGTGAAGTCGCGCCCGCCGTCGGGGTTCCTCGCCGCCCTGACCAGCTGCGGCACGAGGATGGAGTTGAGCACGCCGCCGGCGATGATCATGTAGATGACGTTGGGCAGCGTGTTGGCCGTCTGGAACGCGTTGCCGGTCAGGCCCTGACCGATCGCGAGCACAATGAGCGACTGCCGGACGACCCCGAGCAGGCGCGAGGCGACCGAGCCGCCGGCCATGGCCAGGCTGGAGCGCGCGATGCTCGGCGTCGTCGTCACGGGGTCAATCCTTCACCAGTGCGGCCATGGCGAGCGCATTCGCACGTCGGTCGGCGCGGCCGACCCGCGCCTCGACGACGAGGATCCCGTCGGGGTCGACCGCGAGCGCGCGCCTCAGCTCGGCCACGCTGGTCACCTGCCGGTATGCCGTGTGGCTGGCCCGGCAGAGCGCGTCCACGTCGACCCCGTGTGGCGTGCCGAAGACCCGCTCGAAGGCGCTCGCGTAGTCCGGACCGCCCTGCTCCAGCCCCGAGAAGATCGATCCTCCGTCGTCGTTGACGACGACGAGGGTGAGGTCGGGGCGTGGCTCGTCCGGGCCGAGGAGCAGTCCGGTGCTGTCGTGCAGGAAGGTGAGGTCGCCGAGCACCGCGACGGAGCGGTCGGCGCGGGGGCGGCCCAGCGCGACGCCGATGGCCGTCGAGACCGTCCCGTCGATGCCGGCCAGGCCACGGTTGCCGACGACGAACCGGTGCTCCCGGGGCCGGTAGCCGGGCATCATCAGATCGAGGTCGCGGATCGGGTTCGACGACCCGACGACCAGCGTCGCGTGCGCCGTGACGGCGGCCGCGACCTCGCGGGCGACATGGAGCGGGTCGAGCTCCGGGAGAGTGTCCACCCACGCGTCGAGCCGGCGGGACAGATCGCTGTCGGCGGCCCGCCAGGCGCCGAGCCACTCCGTGTCCGCAGGCGTCGGCCTGCTCGCGCGGTCGACCACGGGCGGCGCGCCGAGGTGGCGGGCCACCCGACCGGGGTCGGTGACGATGCCGCCGGGTCCGGGCGCGGCCAGGACCTCCACGTCGGAGCGGGAGACCAACGTCGTGACCGGCCGCGACAGGGTGGGGTGGCCGAGGACGACCACCCGCTCGATCCGGGCGCCGAGCTCGGTGCCGAGCAGCAGCCGGTAGGTCCGGATCGCGTTGGCTCCGACCCGGGCGCCCGAGGTCGGCTCGGCAAGCAGCGGCCACCCGGCTCGCTCGGCGAGGATCCGGGCAGCCGAGCCGGCATCGTCCCCGGCGACGACGACGGTGCGGGGGCCGCGGGGAAGCACCTCGGGCGCGGGCCGGGAGCCGGGCGAGCCTGCCTCGGTCTTCGGCCCGCTGTCCGTTTCGTCCGGGAAGTCGGACCATCCGCCCCCCTGACGTAGCACGGAACCACCTCCCCGTGCCCGAGACAGGGGATCCTCTGCTGCTGGGCGGGGCCACCACGGGGACTCGGACGCGGCCGGACCCTCGGGGAGCAGCGGCGCCTCGAGCTGGACGTTCAGCTGGGTCGGCCCCGGCCGGGCGCACGCCGCCCGCCCGGCCGCGTCCACCTCCGGCCCCGTTGCCGTGACGCCCAGGTCGACGCACGGCACGAACCTCCCGAAGATCCCCGCCTGCTGGGTCGTCTGGTTCGCTCCCGTGCCACGCAGGGCGTCCGGCCGGTCGGCCGACACGACGACGACCTGACGCCCGCTGTGGTGAGCCTCCATGACGGCGGGCAGCAGGTTGCCGACGGCGGTCCCCGAGGTCGTCACGACCGCCACGGGGCGGCGGGAGCCGACCGAGAGCCCGAGCGCGAGGAACCCCGCGGTCCGTTCGTCGATCCGCACGTGCAGCCGCAGGTCACCGGCGGCGTCCGCGGCATACAGGGCGAGGGCGAGGGCGGCCGAGCGTGACCCGGGGGCGAGGACGACGTCGCGCACGCCCCCCGTGGCCAGGGCGGTGAGCAGGCGCACCGCGCGCTCGGCAGAGTTCACAACGTCCGAGTATGCCGTGCGGCCGGGCCCCGCTTCCGCGAGCGCCGCCGGCGTGCGAGGGTCGTGACATGGAGCTGCGCATCTTCACCGAACCCCAGCAAGGGGCGAGCTACGACGACCTGCTCGCCGTGGCCCGCAAGACCGAGGAGTGCGGGTACGCCGCGTTCTTCAGGTCCGACCACTACCTCAGGATGGGGGACATCGACGGGCTGCCCGGCCCCACCGACTCCTGGGTGACCCTCGGCGCTCTCGCCCGCGAGACCTCGTCGATCCGGCTCGGCACGCTGGTCACCTCGGCGACCTTCCGCCACCCCGGACCACTTGCCGTCAGCGTCGCCCAGGTCGACCAGATGAGCGGCGGCCGGGTCGACTTCGGGCTGGGAGCCGGCTGGTACGAGGACGAGCACACGGCATACGGGCTGGAGTTCCCGAGCACGAAGGGCCGCTTCGACCGGTTCGAGGAGCAGCTTGCGGTGATCACCGGCCTCTGGCGCACCCCGCCCGACCAGACCTTCTCGTATGCCGGGAAGCACTACACCGTCGTCGACTCGCCGGCGCTGCCCAAGCCGGTCACCCCGCACGGCCCTCCGGTGATCGTCGGGGGGCACGGCAAGAAGCGGACGCCGCAGCTCGCCGCGACGTACGCGGACGAGTTCAACGTCGGCTTCTCGCCGGTCGACGTCGTGCGCGCCCAGTTCGGCCGCGCTCGCGACGCCTGCGCGGCGATCGGGCGGTCGGGCGACGAGCTGGCCTACTCGACCGCCCTCGTGCTCTGCTGCGGCAAGGACGACGCCGAGGTGGCGCGTCGGGCGGGCTCCATCGGGCGGGAGGTCGAGGAGCTCCGGGAGAACGGGGTCGCCGGGACGCCGGCGCAGTGCGTCGACACGCTGGGGCGGTTCGCCGAGGCGGGGTCGCAGCGGATGTACCTCCAGGTGCTCGACCTGGCTGACCTCGACCAGCTGGAGCTCGTGGCCGGCGAGGTCATGCCCCAGGTCACCTGAGCCAGGGGCCGCGAGCCCCGGGCCGCGAGCCCCGGGCCGCGCCGAGCCGAGTGGACCGGCGACCCGCGGCCGGCCCCGCCACCTCAGCTGGAGCTGAGCGCGTCGCGCATCGGGACGAACTTCGCGTCCGACTCGGCCACCTCGGACTCGGGGTCCGAGCCGGCGACGATGCCGCAGCCGGCGAAGATCCGCAGCGCCGATGAGCGGCCCCCCTCGAACCGGCCACAGCGCAGCGCGATGCCCCACTCGCCGTCACCGGTGGCGTCCATCCAGCCCACCGGTCCGGTGTACCGGCCGCGGTCCATGCCCTCGATCTCGGCGATCAGCGCGACGGCGTCCGTCGTCGGTGTGCCGCCGACGGCGGCCGACGGGTGCAGCGACGCGGCGAGGGCCAACGACGTGGCGTCGTCGGCGCTCACCCCCGTGACGTCGGTCGCGAGGTGCATGACGTTGCTGAGGTGCAGGACGAACGGGGACTCGGGGACGTTCATCGAGGAGCAGTGCGGTGCCAGGGCCTCGGCGACCGAGCGCACGGCGTACTCGTGCTCCTCGAGGTCCTTGCTGGAGTGGGCGAGCGAACCGGCCAGGGCGACGTCCTTCGCATCGTCGCCGGTGCGGCGGATCGTCCCGGCCAGGACGCGGGACGTCACCAGGCCCTGGTCCCGGCGCACGAGGAGCTCGGGCGTGGCGCCGACGAGCCCGCCGACGGAGAACGTCCACGTGTTGTCGTACCGCTCCGCGAGCTGCTGGAGCACCCAGCGCGGGTCGATCGGGGTGGCTGCCTCGACGCGCAGGTCGCGGGCGAGGACCACCTTGTCGAGCTCCCCACGGGTGATCCGGCGGACGGCCTCCGCGACCGTGGCCGCCCACTCGGCGGGGGAGCGGGCGCCGTCCGAGAAGCGCACGCCCTGCGGGGCATCGGCCGCCGACGTCGGGCCGACGGACGGCATCTGCTGGAGCTGCGGCTCGCGGGTGACCATGGTCAGCCACCAGCGCTCGCCGCGGTGGCCGACGACGACCTCCGGGACGATGAGGGTGGCCGGCTCCGCAGAGTCGTCCGAGAACGGCAGGGAAGCGAACATGACGGGCCCGGTGCCCGGGAGCCGGACGTCGTCGCGGACGACCGCGTGCCGTGCCATCTCGGCCCACCACCGCTCGGCGTCGGCGAAACGTCGGGGCCCGCGCGACGTGAACGTCGCCGCGTGACCCCACCCGACCAGGCCCTCGCCACGCCGAACCCACGACAGCACCTCCTCCGGCGGGAGCGCCTCCGGGAGGAGCTGCAGCAGCGGCCCGGGATCGTCGCACGCGACGGTGCGGACGACGAGCGGCGCTCCGGCCGGTGTGGCCGAGGGCTCGAGGTGCTGCCGGGAGAGCGTGGACATCCCGATCATGCTACGACCGGCCACCCCGCCTGCCCCGACGACAGGTACTCCGACGGGCACGACGTGATGCGTCAGACACTCCGGCCCTCGGGGACGTCCGAGGGAGCGGTGGCGGGAACAGCCGCTGATCCGGACGCACGGGAGGGGGTGGCGCGGGGCGGACGGCCGGGCGCTGCACGGCATACCGTGCGGTGGGCGAAGATGGGCGGATGACCCGCGCCCGCCTCGACAAGCTGCCCTCGGACGTCGCCCGGATGTTCGACGCGGTGGCCGCCAGGTACGACCTGACCAACGACGTCCTCTCGATGGGCCAGGACCGGTTGTGGCGCCGGGCCACCGTGCAGGCCCTGGGAGCCCAGCCCGGTGAACGGGTGCTCGACATCGCCGCGGGCACGGGGACGAGCTCGGAGCCCCTTGCGGACGCCGGGGTCGACGTCGTGCCGGCCGACTTCTCCATGGGCATGCTCCACGTCGGGAAGCGCCGCCGACCCGACCTGGGCTTCACCGCGGCCGACGCGCTGCAGCTGCCCTTCGCCGACGCCTCCTTCGACGCCGTGACCATGTCGTTCGGCCTGCGCAACGTCGCCGACCCGCTGGGCGCGCTGATGGAGTTCCACCGGGTGGCCCGGCCCGGCGGCCGGCTCGTCGTCTGTGAGTTCAGCCAGCCGGTCAACGCGGCGTTGCGGGGGGTCTACCTCAACTACCTCATGCGCGCCCTCCCGGCCATCGCCCGCAGGATCTCCTCGGACCCCGAGTCCTACGTCTACCTCGCCGAGTCGATCCGCGAGTGGCCCGACCAGCGCGAGCTCACCCGCCGTCTCGAGGCGGCCGGGTGGGCGGAGATCGCCTGGCGCAACCTCACCGGCGGGGTCGTGGCCCTGCACAGCGCGGTCCGGGGCTGACACCCGGGGGTATGCCGGCCGGCCGGCCTCGTCGGTCGGTGCGGGTTCAGGGGCGGGTTAGGTGAACCTGATCTGACAAGCCGGGGGGGCAGGAATAGACTGCCGGAGAAGTTCGTGAACTCCTTCACAAGCAGCGAAGGCTGAGCCAGGACGATGACCATGAACACCGCCTCCGGCGCCTCCCGCGGGAGGCTCGCCAACGGCGTGGCCGCCTCGGTCGAGGGCTCCCCGAGGGGCCCTCGGCACGCGGAGTCGGCCGACGTCATCGTCGTCGGTGCCGGGCCTGGCGGCTCCTCGACCGCCGCCTACCTGGCGATGAGCGGGCTCGACGTCCTCCTCCTCGAGAAGACCAGCTTCCCCCGCGAGAAGGTCTGCGGCGACGGCCTGACCCCGCGCGCCGTCCGTGAGCTGGTGACCCTCGGCATCCCGACGCCTGAGGCTGACGGCTGGATCAAGAACCGCGGCCTGCGGATCATCGGCGGCGGGATGCGCCTGCAGCTCGACTGGCCCGAGAGCTCGGGGTTCCCGCCCTACGGCCTGGTCCGCACCCGGATGGACTTCGACGACATCCTCGCCCAGCACGCGGTCAAGCACGGGGCCCGGCTGCTCGAGTCGACCAACGTCGTCGGACCGATCACCACCGAGTCCGGTGCGATCGTCGGCGTTCGGGCGAAGGCGGTCGACGAGAGCGGGCACGCCCGACGGGGCGAGGAGCTCGAGTTCCGCGCGCCGCTGGTCATTGCCGCCGACGGCAACTCCTCGCGCCTGTCCCTCTCGATGGGCCGCGAGAAGCGCGACGACCGCCCGATGGGTGTGGCGGTGCGCACCTACTACACGTCGCCCCGTCATGACGACGACTACCTCGAGTCCTGGCTCGAGCTGTGGTCCACCGACCCCGCGGGCAACCGGGTCCTGCTGCCCGGCTACGGGTGGATCTTCGGGGTCGGCGACGGCACCTCGAACGTCGGCCTCGGGATCCTCAACACGTCCGCAGCGTTCGGCACGGTCGACTACAAGGACGTCATGCGTCGGTGGGTCGCCACCATGCCGCAGGAGTGGACCTACGACGACGAGACGATGACCATGCCGATCCGTGGCGCGGCCCTGCCGATGGGCTTCAACCGCCAGCCGCACTACGACCGGGGCCTGCTCCTCGTCGGCGACGCCGGTGGCATGGTCAACCCCTTCAACGGGGAGGGCATCGCCTACGCCATGGAGTCGGGCCGGCTCGCCGCCGAGGTGGTCGCCCAGG
>JAABUN010003917.1_pt1 | contig 21598 bp, 26 predicted proteins | sample 5559311 | NCBI WGS metagenome assembly JAABUN01 (sample SAMN10711877, study PRJNA513370) | rock metagenome | isolation source: Antarctica rocks | place: Antarctica: Victoria Land, Siegfried Peak sud
TCTCGAAGGTCGGGGAGGACCAGCTCTTCTACCTGATGAGCCGCGGGCTCTCGGAGGAGGAGGCCATAGCGATGGTCGTCAACGGCTTCATCGAGCCGATCGCGAAGGAGCTTCCGCTGGAGTACGCCATCGAGCTGAACCGCCTGATCCAACTGGAGATGGAAGGCTCGGTCGGCTAAAGACCGTAACCTGCAAGCACCGGAGCATCAACGTGGGGCGGGCTCTCTCTGGAGTCCGCCCCCACTGTTTGAGACACGAAAGAGGTAACAAATGAGCGCGAACGGCATACCGGAGGTTCTAAAGAGCAAGGGCATCAGCCAGGAGACGGTGAAGGCCCTGTCATCGTTCAAGGGCGAGCCGGGCTGGCTCACGGAGAAGCGCCTGGAGGCGTGGAAGGCTTTCGAGAAGCTACCGATGCCGGGTTTACGGGACGAGGCGTGGCGCTACACGGACATCTCGGACGTGCGGATAGAGGACTTCCTGCCTTATGCGGAGAGTCCGATTGCGCCGAGCGAGGGGGATCTCCCCGGCCCGGTGCGTAAGCTGATCGAGGAGGGTGAGGAGAACTCGGCTCTGCTCGTGCAGCACAACTCCGAGACAGCGTTTAGCCGCGTGGACGAGGAGCTTTCTCGCAAGGGCGTGATCTTCTCGGACCTGCACACGGCGTTGGCCGAGCACGAGGACCTCGTGAAGGAGAGGCTCTTCGGGCTGGTGCCGGAGGACTACGACAAGTTCGCGGCGCTCTCGGCGGCGGCGTTCGCGGGCGGGTCGTTTCTGTACGTGCCGCAAGGCGTGGACGTGGAGGTCCCGATCCAGAGTTACCGCTGGCTCGATGTGGTCGGAGCGATCATGCCCCGCACCCTCGTCGTGGTCGAGGCGGGCTCGTCGGTGACGTATATCGACGAGTACGCGAGCGCCGACGCCGAAGACCCGGCGTTCTCCAACGGCGCGGTCGAATTGTACGTCGGCGAAGGTTCTTCGTTGCGCTACGTGTCGCTTCAGAACTGGGAGCGCAACGTGCTCCACTTCAACACCATCCGCAGCGCGTCGGAGAAGGACGCGACCATAAAGAGCCTCGTGGTCTCGTTCGGGTCGCAACTAAGCCGCACCAACGTGGAGGCGGGCCTGACGGCGCCGGGCAGCGACTCGGAGATGCTCGGCATCTACTTCGCCGACCAGAACCAGGTCCTCGACCACCACACGTTGCAGGACCACATCTCGCCCAACGCCCACTCGGACCTGTTGTACAAAGGCGCGTTGCGGGACGAATCGCTGGCGGTGTTTTCCGGGTTGATCCGGGTGGAGCCGGGGGCGCAGAAGACGGACGCTTACCAGACGAACCGGAACTTAATTCTCGGTACGGACGATGCGTTCGCGGTGAGTCTGCCACGCCTGGAGATACTGGCCGACGACGTGAAGTGCTCCCACGGTTCGACGACGGGTCAGGTGGACGAGACGGAGTTGTTTTATTTGATGAGCCGGGGTATTCCGCGCCGCGAGGCCGAGAAGCTCGTTGTTTTCGGGTTCTTTGGGGAGATCACGAGTAGGGTTCCGCTCAAGGGCCTCAAGGAGAAGCTCGACCGGGCTATAGAGGAGAAGATCGGTCTGGGCTTCGAGAGCCGAGTCTCCTAAAACATGCCCGAGTTCCACAAACTTGGTCCAACAAGCGAGTTGAGCCCCGGCGAGACGAAACAGTACGAAGTGGAGGGACGGTACGTGGCCCTATGCAACGTGGGCGGGGAATTCCTCGCACTCGAAGATGTTTGCACCCACGCCTTCGCACACCTCACCGAAGGCGGTTTGGAGGGGGATCTCATCCGGTGTCCCCTCCATGGAGCGACTTTCGACACAAAGACCGGCGAACCGAAGAGCCTCCCAGCCGTCAAGCCCGTACCGACGCACGAGGTTAAGATCGAAGATGGACAGGTTTACGTATCCTTGAACGAGAAAAAGGTAAAAGTGCGAGGGTATCGGCGGTAGCGTCCTCTAGTCGGATGGAGGAATTTTGAGTAACAGGCTAATTCAACGGGTGGCTATTCTGGCTGTCATCCTGATCGTGGCCACCGTAGCGGGCTACTTCAACATTGATCTGGATGGGGAGGGCGGTCAGCAGTCCGGTTCCGGTGGTGGGCAGAGCCCGAACACGGAATCCGCCCGGAAGGCGCTAGGGGATCTGAAGGTAGCGCCAGTCGGTTCGATGGCCGGGTACTCGCGGGAGGAGTTCGATCACTGGAGTAGCGCGGACGAGTTTGGGTGGGATGTGTCGCAGGAGTCGTGCGATGCGCGGGACGCCGCCCTGATCCGGGACGGCAAAGACGTTCAAGTTGGTGAAAGCTGCTCCGTAGAGAGTGGCAAATGGTTGGATCCCTTCACCGGAGCAACCTTTACCGACCCCTCGGACATTGACATCGATCACATGGTCCCGCTAGCCAACGCCTGGCGCAGCGGAGCCTCGGAGTGGGATGCCGCCGAACGCGAAAACTTCGCCAACGCCCCCGATGTCCTGCTCTCCGTCGAAGACAACGCCAACCAGTCAAAGGGCGACAAAGGCCCGGAAGCGTGGAAACCACCGAACCAATCCGAGTGGTGCGACTACGCAGCCCGCTGGACCCTAATAAAATCCGACTACGCCCTCACCATCAACCCCCAAGAAAAAGAAACCCTGACCCAAATGCTCGAAAACTGCGACGCAAAATGACCCCGAACGACGAACAACGCAGCACCTTCACCTCGACCGTGGGCGGCGTAATGACTGATGAAGCCGGAGCCATCACCGGGGACCTGGAACTCGCAACCCATCACGAAGACAGCTGCCTCCGCGCCCGAGTACGCTACGCCGAAGCCACAGAATGGTACACCGTCTCCGACAGTCCCATCTCCGAAGAATCAGAAACATCCCACGAGAAAATCGCCGAGCATCTAAAAACACCCGGCCCGGTCGTAAGCGGCAACGAGGAAGCCGTCTCGCTGAGGGATTTCTCCGCTTCCTGAAACTTTGCGGAACTCTTTCGGTTGAGCGTCGTATAGAGTTGCAATGGCTAAGTTTATGGATAGTTCAAAGTACAGCGGTGGCAGCTTGAAGACAGGTGTCGTGGTTATAGGCGGCGCCTTGTTGCTGATGTGGGCGCTGGAGATTCTGGACCTGCTGCTCTTTGGTGGTGCGCTGGACTCATTCGGGATAAGGCCCAGGTCCGCCGACGGGTTGGATGGAGTTCTGCTCCACCCTCTTCTGCACAATGGATTGGGTCATCTTGCTAACAACTCGGTTCCGTTCGTCATCTTCGGATTGCTCGTCTTTCTGAGCGGGCTACGAAGCTTCGTCGTTACTACCACGCTCTCGCTGCTCGTCGGGGGGATGGGCATCTGGCTTTTTGGCGCTCCGAACAGCTTGACTATTGGGGCGAGCGGATTGGTTTTTGGATACCTCGGATATTTGCTCCTGCGCGGCTACTTCAGCCGGAGTGTTGGGGCGATGCTGATCTCCATATTGCTCGTCCTCATGTATGGAGGACTTCTTTGGGGATTGCTTCCGTTCACGCCGGGCGTCTCTTGGACAGGCCACATCTTCGGCTTTCTTGGTGGGGCGCTCTCTGCGTACCTGCTGCGACAACGTGCTCCAGCACCGGTGGACTCTATGGAGAGAAGGATCTAGATCCCACCCCGACTTTCGTCTCGCTGCTACAATCTTTCCAGGGTGATGAAAGACTTCTACAAAGAGATTCTTCTGGACCACTATGAGCGTCCGCGCAACAAGGGCGGGGTTCCGAGCGCCAACATCCAGGAGCATCTGAACAATCCGCTCTGCGGCGACGAGGTGACAGTCTACGCGAAGCTGGAGAATGGGATGCTCTCCGAAGTCGCCTTTACGGGTCGGGGATGTTCCATAAGTCAGGCTTCGGCTTCGATGTTGACGGAGCGTCTTTCAGGTAGAAGTCGCGAGGAGGCGGAGGCGGAGATCTCGGCTTTCCTGGAGATGATGCGCACGGAGGAGAACGAAGAGCTAGGCGAATTGGCCGCGCTAAAATGGATTATCCAGACACCCAACCGCATCCGGTGCGCCACCCTCGCCTGGGACGCTCTGAAACAGGGATTAGAAGGTGCGCAAGAGGCGTGAGAACTCGTAGCCTCTCCTGGAACGAGCTATGCGAAGATCCAGGCTAGCATGCACGGCAGACCGAGCATGAAGGAGATGGAAAAAGTGCTGGCGAAGAAAACGTTCTCTTCCGAAATATACGAGTAGACCCGTCCGTAGTGGTGCATTAGAAGCCCGGAAGGTAGACAAATACCACTCATAAGAACCGCCGTGACGCGCAGGGCATTGAGACTCCCAAGTTGCTCGAACACCCCCGCAGAGTTGAGCAGCAGCAGCCCGAACCAGTCGAGCGTCAGAATGACGGCGATCCCGAACAAGACGAGCAGCGCGTACACGAAGGTGTTCGGGAAGATCTGGCCTTTCGCCGGTGCTTCGTACTCCTTGACATCATCATCAAAGAACGACTTGGGCGGCTCCTTGAAGAGCCTGGTGATCGTCGTAGTACGGGAGTTTTCGGGTCGATCCTTCAAAGCCCATGTATGTTAACTCATAGAGCCCAAATACGACACGGATTTCGACACTACGAACTTTCTTCCAGAGGTACGACACGGTTTTCGGCGGCGGATGCACCAGCGGCTTCAGCAAGGGCACTCAGCTCCAAAGCCGCCTTGATGTTCGAGGGATCCAGCTCTCCCTGGATGGCGCGTCCCACCCACCTCGAGAACGGCGAAGGTCCATCCGAAGGTATCTCCAGAGTCTCCGGGGAAGATGCACCAGCCCGACGCAGACTCAAACCTCCGTCGGGGTCGTATATCAAGCTTCCTTCTGTGCCGTGCGCCTCCACTATGAAGGGACTGGTGCTTCCGAGGAATGAGGATTCCGCTATGCCGATGGCACCGTTTGGGTAGCGGAGTACGGCTGCAGCGTTGTCTTCGGTGGGTCTTCCGGTGAAATGTCCGTAGATGGAAGTGATTGACTCCGGTGGGCCGAGTAGGTGCTGGATCAGGTAAAGCGGATGTGCGCCGAAGTCGATCTGAACCCCTCCCCCAGTCTCCCGATGCTCGAAGAACCGCTCCGGCAGCCAACCGCCCGAATGCTCAACCGAAGGCAACGCCCCGTCATGCGAAACACGAACCCGCAAATAAGTAACATCACCTATCTCACCCGCGTCGATAGCCTTCTTCAAAGCAAAGGTATATCCAACATAGAGCCTCGGCATCGAGACCACAAGAACCACACCGGAAGTCTCCGCTTCAGTGGCGATCTCCTGAGACTCGCGCAGAGTGGTCGCCAGGACTTTCTCGGTGAAGACGTGCTTACCGGCTCTCGCGGCGGCTGGGATGACCTTGCCGTGGTCCGTGGTAGGCGTCGTCACGACCACGCCGTCGATATCGTCGCGGGCCAGGAGAGTTTCGAGGTCTTCGTGGAACGATACGTTCCGGCGGTTGGCTTCTCGCTCTCCGCGCTCCGGGTCTTCATCCCAGATGGCGACGATCTCGGCATTGGGATGCTCTTCGGTCTCGCGGGCGTAGTCCTCGGCGTGAACGTGCCAGAAACTCAGTATGGCTACGTGGAACATGGTGTCTGAATGTTCGGTCATTCGCTGGGAGCCTTTCTTGGATTTTTTCGCGTCTTGTGGTGCTGTAGTTAGTCGCGGGTGAAGCCGCCTTCGGAGTTGATGGCTTGGCCGGTGATCCAAGCTGCCTCGTCACTCACCAGAAACGCCACGAGCCGCGCCGCGTCATCGGGATGCCCCATCCTACCAAGCGCGAATTTAGGCATCAACTCGCGCCCCAACTCCTCCGACATCCAACCCGTATCCGTCGGTCCAGGATTGACGGCGTTGACCGTTATCCCCTTGTGACCTACCTCCGCCGCAAGTGTCCGAGTGAACGCCTCAATAGCGCCTTTGGTCGCGGCGTAGGCCAACTCTCCGACCATCGGCCCGAGGGTCTGGCCTGAACTGAAGTTAACGATCCTACCGGATGTCCCCTCATACCGCCGGGCGAAAAGTACACACAGCATCGTCATCGCCCGCACGTTGACGGCGTAATGAGCGTCGAGCCCCACAGCGTCCAGAGCCTCGAAACCGTCGCGCTCCGAGTGAGCAGCCACGTTGACCAAGATGGAGACTGGACCGGTTTCTTTTTCGGCGTAGTCGAGTAGTTCTTTGGGGGATTCGGCTAGCGAGAGATCCATCTCCACCCCCGCAGCCCGCACGCCCATGTCGCGCAACTCTTCTAGCAGCGACTCAGGCTCGTCGTCGTCCGAGTCCCACGGCATTTCACGATCGTACTCTCTCCAGTACGAGATACGGATATCCGCCCCACGAGCGGCCAATGCCCGACAGACCGCCGCGCCTATTCCAGCCCGCCGTCCGACCCCCGTAACGAGTGCCACACGGCCCCGCAGGTCATCCCCGGTCTTAAGCATTGTCTCACTCATCCTTTTTCCTTGTATGTCATCTCGATCTCCCTTGACTCGAATCCGAACAGATCTTCAACGATCTCACCCGCAAACTCGAATCCATACCTCTCATAGAAAGCGCGAGCACGCTTGTTGTTATTCTCTACTCGCAAGGTGAACTCTGTGCCTGGAGGAAACGCCGCGATGCCTCTCTGTAAGAGAAGCCTCCCGATACCACGGTCTTGATGATCTGGCAGAACATACAGCGCTCCGAGGTAAGCCCCGCCCTTCGACACAGGCTGAAAGTCCGCAAAACCAACGATCTCACGGTCCAAAACCGCTACCAGAAAAACATCGGAGGTCATCCGTCGTTCGAGGGAAGTTTTGGAGTACGCTCGCTCCAGAAATTTATCCTGCACTTCGTTTGGAATGTTGCCCTGGTAAGTGTCGGCCCAAGTCCTGCGGGCGACGTCCTGCACCGGGCGGACGTCGCCGCGTTTCATCGTTCGTATCGTCGCGGAACGGTCTTTTTGGACACGGTGGGTCAGCTTGTAGAACCAGCCATTTCCAATGTCGTCATCGTCTACACACCGTAATCCGCATCCCAGAATATTAGCAGCCGGACGTTTGACGATCCGAAGGTTCTTGTTTCTAAGGATGTTCACGTCTCATCGCTCGGGCTGGCGGTTCGCTCGGGGAATGCGCGTACTCTTCAGATCTCCCGGAAGGGCTCTCCTCACACTGACGATTTGACCCAGGATCACCGCCGCGAGCACCAGGATTGCCCCGATTCCCTGCCAGATCGTGTACGCCTCTCCGAGCACGATGAATCCTAATACGCTCGCCGACAAAGGACTCATAAGCCCTAGAAACGAGATCGCCGAAGCTGGCAACTTCTCTATGCCCCGGAACCACAACGCATAGGCGAGCGCCGTGCCAATGATACCGAGGTACAGAAATCCAATACCATTCTCAACTGTCAGACGTGGCGGCAATCCCTCCACACTGAAAGCGAGAACCGCCAGAATTACACCACCAGCCACAAGCTGCCACGCCGTAAAAGTGAAGAGTGATGCGGGCCGCCCTAACCGCGCCGTCCACCGCTTGGTCAACACAACCCCCGTCGCCATCGAAAACGCCCCCGCCAAAGCCGCGAACACCCCGACCGCATCCAACGCAGCCTCCGCCCGCAACACCAGCAACGCAACCCCCACCGTCCCAAATATTCCGGCGACCACTTTGCCCACCGACAGCCGCTCATCCAACAACGGCCAGGCCAGAACAGCGATCAAGATAGGCTGCACAGACCCCACCGTAGCCGCCACCCCACCGGGCAACCGGTAAGCCGCCACAAACAACAACGCGAAGAACACCCCGATGTTCAAAGCCCCAAGCACGCACGACCGCCACCACCAACTATCCTCCGGCAATCGTCTGAAGATAACGAGCAACACCACACCCGCAGGCAACGCCCTCATCGCACCAGCAAAGAGCGGTCTCTCCGCTGGTAACAGCTCCGTAGCAACCAAATAAGTGCTACCCCACACCACAGGAGCCAGAGCCGTCACGAAAATAATGCTCAGCCTAGAATCAATGCTCTTCACAAACTAGTCTTTCTCTCGACATAATATATCTTGATATAAAGATAATATCATAGTGTCTCGATGTCGAACTATATATCTATAAGAAACCTCGCCGTATAGTCCAGGATGTTTAGGCTGATAGAAATTGTCCTACCGAACGAATTCTTTGGTGGGTCATACTCGGGATCGTTTGGGATCGGACTGGTGAGGATGCTACACGAGCGAAAGCCAGTATTCTTATTCCGTCACTATCTTTCATATACCAGGAGCTCAAAGCAGTAACGTTACCGGATTTCAGCGCCGTAGCCTTACACAGGCCACAAGGCCGGTTGAATCCTTGATGTTTGGAATTCCATTCCCAACTTCTATTGCCTCCCTTGTCTCTTCAGAGACTTACTTCCTGGAAGAGCTATCGGTGATTCGGTAGTCTTCAGATGCTTCAGATAGGTAGACGAGCGTACTCATGAGTTGATCCTACGCAGGGAGAAAGCTCGCGTATATCCGGGCGCAAGGTGTGCAAGCGACCTTGCCGGCTCTCCCATGCTGCGAGGCCGCTGGACAGGTTGTTGGCGGAGACGTTCCGTCGCTACAGTTTGAATGGCGGAGAGTTCGACTGGTGTGTCGCGAGCCGAGTGGGGGCTCGGCGACAGTTCGCTCAGTAAGTGCTCCGGTCGCAGGACCGGCCGCTTTGGTTGCCGCAACCAGGCCTAGTGACGGGGTCGCTGTCATGAGGGGCAAAGTACACTAGCTGCTTGCTACGCAATGACATCACAAGCAACTTGACAGTTGCTTATTCTGCGATGCCCCGGGGTAGTTTCTGGTGGAGGAGGAGCGACATCCTTCACGAGCCTAAATAGAGGGCAGGGTTGCTCTTTGTCCAACATGGCCTGCACGTATTCGAGGCCACTTATCTCTCTGGCCGCCGCCTCGGTTCCGGGGCGTGCTTGACCGTGTCGGAGAGCAACGCCTCGATTTCTTCGACAGTCTCGAAAGCTTCGTCAGGTAGTTCAGCTTGCAGGTCAGTCGACTCCCGCTCCTGACCGCTTTCTTCCACGGTGGAACGTGATGACGCCACCTGCGAGCCTCTGCCATGTAACATCTTGTAATCCATTACGCTTCATTGTGTCAGCTAATTCGTCGGGTTCCACAAACTCTTTCACAGACTGGGGTAAATACGAGTAAGCCCAGGCGTCTCCGGAGACCTTTGCCCCGAGCCAGGGTACGACTTTATCGAACCACAAACCGTAGAACGTGATGTACAACTTGCCTGAGGGACGGGCGATCTCCAAACACACTACCGACCCACCCGGCACGACGACCCGTATAATCTCGGAGAAGAGCGCGTCCAGATCCGGTATGTTACGCGCACCGTAGGCTATAGTGGCCGCATCGAAGGTACCCGTCGAGATTCCGTCCAGGTTCGTGGCGTCCCCGAGCCGGTACTCGATATCGGGCTGGGGCCGGGCCTCAGCCACCGCTAGCATCTTGGATGAAAAATCTATGCCCAAAACGTGTCCGCCGGCACCGACTTTTTTCGCCAAATCTCGCGTCAGACTCCCGGTGCCGCAGGCGAGGTCCAGCGCCCAACCGTTTCGCCGGAGGTTTGCCGCCCCAAACACCTTTCTATTCCAGATACGACGCATCCCGGCGGTCATAACATTGTTGAGAAACTCGTAGCGACCGGCGATCCGGTCGAACATATCCCGCACGAGCAGCGCCCGGTCCTGGCCCGCAGGTAGCGTCTCGCCCGCAGGGGGTCCGTTGGCTCCATTCGTTCTCACATTTCGCGGTCCGCTCATAGAGAATCTTCGTTGGACGACAACTCTCCCGCAGCTTGTCGAAGGCGGTTTTGCCAGGTTTCCGTGTACTCGCCGGCGAAGAACCGTAGCATCACGGCGAACCCCATGCGCGTGTGCCCTATCTTCGCACCGACCAGCGCCAGCTCGTCAGGGAACAGGGTCCACCGTTGGACCAACTCTTCTTTCGTCCAATTCTTTTTCACCTAGCACCCTCTCCTATCGCGCCGTGCGCTGTGGTCGGTTCATTCTTTCGAGTCGTTGCCACCTCTAGCGTTGAAGTCGCCACCTAAGCTCCGGACGTAGCTTCCGGATCACGCGCCACTCTCTGCCCGCCGCTTCGCCGCCTTGAGCCAACTGCGCCGGATCGCCGCGCTGCCGGGTTGGATCACTCGCCAGTAGCGCCCGAATTGTCGCCGTGCGCCAGGATCGGTCGTCAGCACGCGCGTCTCTGTGGTGAGCTCGGTGTGACCATCGACCGGAACAACGGAGAAGTTCATCGCAGCCTTTGCGTAGCCCGGCGCCCCGAAAGCGACGAACTCGCGCGTGCCCCGGATGTACGGCGCGTCGCCGCGCAACTTGAACATCTGTCCGACCACCCCCACGACCACCTCTCGGTTTGGCTCCTCCGCCAGGAGATAGAACCCGGAGGCTAGCATCTGCTCGTAAAGTGGTTCCGTTTCTCCTACCGGCAAACCCTGTTTTCCTCTGACACGCGCCGGCAAGGACCGGACGGCGAACAGCAGGCGCACGAGTGGCATCTCAGCAAGTGTCGCTCGCTTGACCGCCTCCAGCACCCGACCCGGCGGCGCATGTACCAGGATCCAATGCCTCTCGTAAAATTCGTACTCGGACAGGAGTTCGTCTAAAAGCATGGCTTCTCCTTCAGCCTCCCTCGGCTCATCAGTCAACCCGAAAGACCGCTTTGCCCGCGATGCGCCGCTCGCGGAGGGCGTTGGCAACTGGCCCAAACTCTCTCCAAGTCTTTTCCGCCCCGACGTGGGGGCCCAAGTTGCCATCCTCGACCAGCGCCACTAGGCGCACGAGGTCGGCCCCGAAACTCTCTGTTCCCGAAGCGAAGAAGAAAAGTTGAAGCCGCGCGCCCTCCGGGTAGAGCTTCGTGAGGTCAAAGCCAAAGAATCCAAAGTCTGCGCTCTCGCCTGAAGAGTTCCCGAACACTACGATCGTGCCACCTGGAGCAACGAAGCGCATGGCGGCTTTGAGTGAGGCACCTCCCACGGACTCGAGGATGAGATCGAACGGTCCTTCCGCGTCCTCCGCCCTCGTGACCACCTCGGCGGCACCGAGCTCCCGTAGACCTTCGCAGCGCTCCGGGCGACCGACGACGCCCGCCACGCGCGCCCCTGCCCGTGCGGCGAGCTGCACGGCAAAGCGCCCTACACCACCTGATGCGCCAGTCACGAGCACACTGCGCCCCAAAAGATCGCCTCCCACCCGCAACGCCCGCAGGGCAGTAAGACCCGCTATGGGAAGCGCGGCCGCCGCCGCAAAGCTCACCTCCTCCGGTAAAACCGCGAGGCGGAAAGTCGGGACCGCGACGCGCTGAGCCCACCCTGCCTCGTCCACCAACCCCACGACCCGGGAGCCCACGCGAGGACCACTACCATCTGCGGCCTCGGTCACCACGACGCCGGAGACGTCCTGGCCCGGTCGCCAGCCCTCCCGCCTCATCTCGAGCAACGCCAACTCCCCGCGGTTGAGCGAGAACGCACGAACCTCGACAATCGCCTCGTCAAGATTCGGCGACGGTTCCCCGAACTCCCGGATCTCGACCGGAGCCACGCCACCTGGGGTATTGACCATTGCCAGCATGCCTCACTCCTTTACTCATCGCCGCTGCATCACCACAATCACTACCGGCACATCGATACCATACGCTACCGTATGTTAATCTCCTCCATCGAGCTTGTCAATACGATGCTGTATGGAAGATAATGGGCTCATGTCGAAACTAGAGACGGCCAACCGGGCGAGTAAACTGAGGGCTGAGGACTGGGTGGAAGAGGCGTACCGTGCGATCGCGAAAGGCGGGGTAGACGCAGTTGCCGTAGAACCGCTCGCCAAACAACTCGGCGTAACCAAAGGCAGCTTCTATTGGCATTTCAAGAACCGCGACGCCTTGCTAGAGGCTACTCTGAAGAGGTGGGAGGAAGAGGCCACCGAGGCGGTGATTTCAGCAGCCGACCGAGTGGCCGACCCGCGAGAGAGGCTTGTGGGCTTGGCCGAGGAGGCCTTCACCAGTGAAGGAACCGTTGGTGGTGCTACTGGTACTGAGGACCAGAGAGTATTTCTCGGTCACGCTTTCGAGCAGGCGGTCTCCGATGCCGCTAATGATCTGGTCGTGCGGCCGGTCTTGCGAAGGGTTACCGAGAGGCGGATCGACTACCTGGAGGGATGCTACCTCGCCCTGGGATTCTCGCCAGACGAGGCCCGCCACCGCGCCCTCCTCGTGTACGCTGCCCACACGGGTACCTTGCGACTGGTCAGGGAAGTCCCGGACCGGATGCCAAGCGGTGGGAACTACCTAGCCTACCGGGAACACCTGATCGCGACGCTCATACCCAAGGGAGTCAAGGAGCCGACGTAGCGTCACGAATTGCCGTGCATACAGTAGGAGGGATCGACATGGAAGTGAACCAGATTGTGCCGAATCTTCCGGCTATCGATACACACGTTAGCCGAGAGTTCTACGCTGATTTCCTCGGCCTGGAGCCAGCCTTCGACCTGGGCTGGATCGTCAGATACCGCTCGCCCGATAACCCGACGGCGCAGGTCAGTGTTGTAACCAGAGACCAGACGGCTCTGGAAGACTCCAAGATCTCCATTGGAGTATCCGATGTGGATGAGGCGTATTCAGAGGCACGGCGTCGAGGCTACGAGATCGTTCACCCGCTTACCCAGGAGCCGTGGGGCGTGCGCCGGTTCTTCGTCCGTGACCCGAACGGGGTTGTGGTCAACATCGCCGCGCACACGTAGCGGAGAGCACCAACAGTGAGGAACTCCACCAATTTCTGGCTGCGTCTCTCACCTAAAGATCGGGAGAGCCAAACCCCGTGACGCGAGCGTGACGCGGGTGTGCCACGAGGTTGGCGAGTAAACCTTGCGCTAGGGCCCCCTCTCGCTCGGCACGGCCTCGTGCGCGACCAACCCTTGCCGCTCCAGGTCGGCCAGCGCAGGGTAAACCGTGCTGTGCCCGACGGAGAAGAAGTGTACCGTCACCCCCTCCATCCACTGGGCGAGGTCGTAACCGCTCCTCGCTCGGAGCAAGAGCCCTGCCAGGACCACATAGTTGACCGTCTTCATCCCGCGCCCCCGTCCTCATGATATGTCTTCATTGACATACCGCGCCACGCCGGCTCCGCGCGGGACACGCTGGGAAGGAGTTGGGTCTCATGGACATTTCGGTAGTAGTACTCTTCGCGTCTTTGGCGCTGTTCGGTGGGCTGGGTGAGTTGGACGTAGACGCGCCTTCTACCGGGCGTGACGCGGTCGCCTGGTCTTTGGCGAGCATGTTCTTGTTTACGGCAAGCGCCCACTTTACCAGGACGAGGGGAGACTTCATCGCGATGGTCCCGAGGGTGTTCCCAAACCCTGGGCTCCTGGTGAGCGTTACGGGGATTCTGGAGGCCTTGGGCGCAGTGGGGCTACTTATATCCCCGCGACCAGGGGAGCGGCCGGTCTGTGCCTCGTGCTCCTCTTGGTGGCGCTGTTGCCCGCCAACGTCAGCGCGGCGAGGAGAGGCTTGTCCATGCGTGGGAGGGCGCCGACCTTGCTTTGGCTGAGGCTCCCCATACAGATCCTCTTTGTCGGACTTACGTGGTGGGCGACGCAGGTTTTAGTACGCTCTACGGGTAGCGACTGGCGTACATATGCCCGTCACACTTTTGGCAGAGGTGGCGGACCTTCTAGATCTGCGGAGCCGATCCTACTCGGGCTGCCTTAGATACCGCGCCTCACCAGAGTCCCGTAGCCGTCATCGGGGATACCCTCGGCTTTCTTCGCGGCTGTCTCGTAGCATCTCCTCGCACCATCCAAGTCGCCAAAGTCCTCGTGGGACTTCCCCATGTTCAGGTAGAACGACGGGTAGAAGTCTCTCACTCTCTCGTCTGCCGCGATGTTAGCGCGCTCCAGAGCCTCCTCGTTCCATCGGAACGTATCCTCGACGCTCGGTTGCTGGCGGGCCAGGTAATGTGCGGCGACGCACGCTTCGACATCGTCCTTGCTCTGCGTCCACGCCTCATCGGGCCTGCCCTCGCCTTCAGCTTGCATCCCCCCGCAAGCCCGGTAGCAAGTGGTCGCGGGTCAACCGCGAGAAGGTTGAAGAGCTGACTGAGCTGGGCAGGATGAAGCTGGCTGGATTTCGGGAGGTCGAGCGGTCTAAGGTCGATGGTCGATGGAAGCCCCTAGCTCTGACAGCTTTCTAACGGTGAAGGAGCAAAGCAATCCCGCTAATAGGCGTGAGATCCAGATCGGCAGCAGCGCCACACATGAGCACCCCTCCATCGGCTTTCTCCAGCGAAGCCATCATTGGCATGAGGCCCAGTCACCCAACTAGGAGTGGTAGGGAGCACTGTCGAAATAGAGTGAGAGGGAGTCGATCTGGCCGTCCTTGACGTTGAAGACTTCGGCTACATCGCTGGTGAAAGGCTGGGCGCTGGGTGATTGGAGTTGATATTGGGTGAGAGCGCACGCCTTGTTACCATCGACGAGGAGATCGCGCACCTGGACACTGGTGATCATTCCATAGAACCCTTTGGTGGATTCCAGGTAGGCGTCGCATCCGGTGATTCGTTTGACGGGAGTGCTGTGGAGGGCGAACGCCAGGTCGTCGGCGAGGTAGCTGTCCCATCCGCCTTGGCTCTGTAATGCTGCGAAGTAGTTCTCGATGGTCTCTCTAGTGTTCATGTGTCCTCCTGTCATGTTAGGAGACCGTAGGTTCACGGTCTCAGTTCGGATTTGAGTCGTTCAGGGTCGGAGACCCATGGGTCGGGGCCCGGAGTCCCACCGGAGGCGACGGTAGCGAGTCGCTCCAGATAGTGGCCCCAGCCTCTGGAGTGAGAGCCCGCACTATCGACACTGGGAAGGTCCCGGTGAGTGAGGCGCAGCAATGTGCCGCCGGCGGTGGGCAATAGTTCGTAGGTGACAATGGTGGAGCCAACCGGTACCGCCGTGTTAGCGTCTCCTTCCCAGCCCCAGGTGTGGGCGAGCCGATGTGGCGGGTCGATGTCGACGAACTCGCCGACGACGACCTGCCCAGACACCACTTCGGTGCGGTAGCCACCTCCGGGAGACGGGTCGAATGTCGCGTTCCGGCCCATCCACTGTGTCGCTTCGTCTGCATCGGTCAATAATGCCCAGACGGTCTCGGGTGAGGCGTCTATGAAGATTTCTCTTTCCACAGAAAGCCGTTCGGTCATCTCGCCGGTGTGTGTGGTGTGCTGTTGTTCGACGGCTCGTCGCAGTCGTCCCAGGCGATCGTCCCAGAATCCTTCGAGGAACAGCCTGGCCTCGGCAAATCCCTGGCGTCGGGCCTGGTACAGTCGTTGCACGCCCTGGCGACGCTCGCTGATCAGCCCCGCCTGTTTGAGGACCGTTAGATGTTGGGAGATGGCGGGTCGGGTGACGTTGAAATGCTTGGAGATCTCACCAGCGGTAAGCTCGTCCTCCGCAACGAGCTGGAGGATGAGCCGACGGTTCGGTTCGCTGATGGCCTTGAGAACAGACTCCATACTTGTTATATTAGCGTCTACTTACGTAAGCGTCAACTAACAAATAAAAAGAGACTGAGGAAGCGCGAGGGCCTCGGTCAGGTGCCTACGTAGGCCGCGAGGTGCTCACCGGTGAGGGTGGAGCGGGCGGCGACGAGGTCGGCGGGTGTGCCCTCGAAGACGATCCGGCCGCCGTCGTGGCCGGCGCCGGGGCCGAGGTCGATGAGCCAGTCGGCATGCGCCATGACCGCCTGGTGGTGCTCGATGACGATGACTGACTTGCCCGAGTCGACAAGCCTGTCGAGCAGGCCGAGCAACTGCTCGACATCGGCGAGATGCAGCCCGCTAGTCGGCTCGTCGAGGACATAGACCCCGCCCTTCTCGGCCATGCGGGTGGCGAGCTTGAGCCGCTGCCGCTCGCCGCCGGACAGCGTGGTCAGCGGCTGGCCGAGGCTGAGGTAGCCCAGACCGACGTCCGCTAAGCGGGTTAGGATCTTGTGCGCCGCCGGTATCTTCGCCTCGCCGGCGCCGAAGAAATCCCGGGCCTCGCTCACCGGCATCGCGAGCACCTTGCTGATGTCCTTGCCGCCGAACTTGTACTCCAGCACCGCGGCCTGGAACCGCTTACCCTCGCAGTCCTCGCACGTCGTCGTGACCGTGTCCATGAAGCCGAGCTCGGTGTAGATGACGCCGGCACCGTTGCAGGTGGGGCAGGCGCCTTCGGAGTTGGCGCTGAACAGGGCCGGCTTCACCCCGTTGGCCTTTGCGAACGCCTTGCGGATCGGGTCGAGCAGCTTGGTGTAGGTTGCCGGGTTGCTGCGTCGGGAGCCCTTGATCGCGCCCTGGTCGATTGCTACCACGTCGTCGAGGCTGGCGACCGAGCCGTGGATCAGCGAGCTCTTGCCGGAGCCGGCGACGCCGGTCACGACGACGAGGACGCCGAGTGGAATGTCGACGTCGACGTCGCGCAGGTTGTGAGTCGACGCTCCCCGGACTTTGAGTGTGTCCGTGGGCGTACGCACCGCGTCCTTGAGGACGGCGCGGTCGTCGAGGTGGTGGCCGGTGATGGTGCCGCTGGCCCGCAGCCCCTCGATCGGCCCCTCGAAGACAATCTCGCCACCCTCGGAGCCGGCGCGCGGGCCGAGATCGACGACGTGGTCGGCGATCGCGATAGCCTCGGGCTTGTGCTCGACGACGAGCACCGTGTTGCCCTTGTCGCGCAGCCGCAGCAGCAGATCGTTCATCCGCTGGATATCATGCGGGTGCAGGCCGATCGTGGGCTCGTCGAAGACGTAGGTGACATCGGTGAGCGACGAGCCGAGGTGGCGGATCATCTTGATGCGCTGCGCCTCACCACCGGAGAGCGTGCCCGACGACCGGTCGAGGGAGAGGTAGCCCAGACCGATCTCGACAAAGGAGTCGAGGAGGTGCTGGAGACCGGCGAGTAGCGGCGCCAACGATGGCTCGTCGAGATCGCGCACCCACCGCACGAGGTCGCTGATCTGCATCGCGCAGGCGTCGGCGATGTTGATGCCCTTGATCTTGGACGACCGCGCCTCGGGTGTGAGCCGGGTGCCCTCGCAGTCGGGACAGGTCGTGAAGGTGATGGCCCGCTCGACGAAGGCGCGGATATGCGGCTGCAGAGCGTCGACGTCCTTGGACAGCATCGACTTCTGAATCTTCGGGATCAGGCCCTCGTAGGTCAGGTTGATCCCGTCGACCTTGATCTTCGTCGGCTTCTTGTAGAGCAGGTCGTGCAACTCCTTCTTGGTGAACTTCTTGATCGGCTTGTCCGGGTCGAAGAAGCCACAGCCCCGATATATACGACCGTACCAGCCGTCCATGCTGTAGCCGGGGATCGTGAGCGCACCCTCGTTGAGGGGCAAGCTGTCGTCATACAGCGCAGACAGGTCGAAGTCGCTGACCGAGCCCCGACCCTCGCAACGGGGACACATGCCGCCGAGACGGTTGAAGGTCGCCTTCTCGGTCTTCGTCCTGGCACCGCGCTCGACGGTGATCGCACCGCTCGACGTGACAGTGGGAACGTTGAACGAATACGCGTTGGGTGAGCCGATCTGCGGATCGCCGAGTCGGCTGAAGAGCATGCGTAGCATCGCGTTGGCGTCGGTGACGGTGCCGACGGTGGAGCGGGGGTTGGCCCCCATCCGCTCCTGGCCGACGATGATCGCCGTCGTCAGCCCGTCGAGGACATCGACGTCCGGGCGGGACAGGGTCGGCATGAACCCTTGGACGAACGTGCTGTAAGTCTCGTTGATCATCCGCCGCGACTCCGCGGCGATCGTGCTGAACACCAGCGAGCTCTTGCCCGATCCGGAGACGCCGGTGAACACCGTCAGCCGGCGCTTCGGGATCTCGATGCTGACATCCTTGAGGTTATTCACGCGTGCGCCGTGCACGCGGATCAGGTCGTGGCTGTCGGCACTGTGTAGCGCAGGCGACTGCGTGGCCTTGCTCATCGTGCCCTCAGCGCAGTTCCTGGATGCGGATCATGTTGCCCGCGGGGTCGCGGAAGGCGCTGTCGCGGACGCCGTACGGCTGCTCCATCGGCTCCTGGACGACCTCGGCGTCGCTGGCCTGCACCCGTTCGAAGGTGCCGTCGAGGTCCGTGGTGGCGAGGAGGAGCATGGCGTAGGTGTCCTTGGCCATCATCTCGGCGACGGTGCGGCGCTCGTTGTCGGTAATGCCGGGGTTAGCGGCCGGCGGAGCCAGAACTATGGACGTGCCAGGCTGGTCGGGCGGACCGACGGTCAGCCAGCGCAGCCCCTCATACCCGACGTCCATCCGGACCTCGAAGCCGAGGGTGTCGCGGTAGAAGGCCAGGGAGGCGTCCGGGTCGTCGTGCGGGAGGAAGCTCGCGTGAATTGTGATGTCCATAGCAGTCACTCCTTGTGTACGGGGATGTCCATGGCAATCATTCTACGTGCGGCTCGGGGTCGACCCTTCTCGATTCCTGATCGGACGGGTCACCTGTTTCGCCACGCAGGACGGCATCCCCGCCGTCGCACGCGCCGCCTGGCGCCGATAGACGCTGGGCGGCACACCGACCAGCTCGGTGAAGCGACTGCTGAAGGTGCCCAGCGACGAGCAGCCAACCTCGAAACAGATCTCGGTGACGCTGAGGTCGCCACGCCGCAGCAGCGCCATCGCACGCTCGATGCGCCGCGTCATCAGGTAAGCGTACGGCGACTCGCCGTACGCGAGCCGGAACTGGCGGCTGAGGTGCCCGGCCGACATGTGCGCGCCGCGGGCGAGCGCCTCGACGTCCAGCGGCTGCGCGTACTCCCGATCGATCCGGTCGCGAACACGGCGTAGCCACACGAGGTCGCTCAGGTGCTGTGCTTCGGCGGGTCTGCTGATCACATTCGCGATCGTGCCAGGACGCACCTGAGTTGTCAAGCGTCGGCTGGCATCCCACCTAATCCAGCGTCCGCTCTGCCCCGGTCTGCTTCACGTTCAAGGACATCGAGTTCGTCAAGGAGACCTTAGAGCTCAAGGATCGCGAGCAGCACGAGAGCACGGCGGTGCTGCTCGCACAGATCAATTACGAGGCGTTCAGCAAGATCTGGCCGGACAGTACGTAGTTTGCCGACGTAAAGGACTCGATGAACCGGGATGCATCCATCAGACCGGCTCTACGCGACACCTCTCTACACTACGCTCATTGCTGTCCATCTTCGGTCCCCCTCGCTACCGTCCGGAGAACTTTCATCTGTCAGCGTTAGTCGGCCTATGCGTCCTATACGTTACGGCGAGATTTTCTCTAGAGTCGGTAGAATGCGTGTGTGAGAGATGATGTGGATCGGATATTGGGGCAGTGGTCTGTTGAGAGGCCGGATCTTGACGTTTCCGCGATGGGTGTGTTTGGTAGGCTCTCCCGGACGGCGAGGCTATTAGATCTCTCCCTAGCGAAGACTTTTGGTCGTTATGGCTTGAACGGCGGGGAATTCGACGTGCTGGCAACTCTGAGGAGATCTGGAGAACCTTACAGTCTCACACCGACCGCCCTCTATCGCTCCATGATGCTCTCATCCGCCGCAATGACCAACCGTATAGACCGCTTAGAGACTCGCCGTCTAGTGGAACGCAAACCAGATCCCAACGACCGGCGCGGCGTGAAGATAAGTCTCACAGAAGAAGGATTGGAGCTGATCGAAGCCGCCGTCGCCGCGCACGTGGAGGGCCAAAACCAACTCCTGTCCGAACTCGATCTCGAAGACCGGGAACACCTGGCCGCACTGTTGAGCAAACTCCTGCTCTCCATACAGTCTTATCAGCAGCCCGACACCGAAAGCTCGGATAGCGGGGAAGCTCTCTAAAGTAGATCCCCCCGAGCCACCATCCGCACTTTGCCGCCAACGGAGACAGCTATCTCGCCACTGGCTATCTCTTCGGCGTGCAGATGCAGGAGTGAAGGACGACGCATCTCACAGCCTTGTTCCACCTTTACGTCGATAGTATCGGCTTCGAGGTAGCGGTGATGCAGAAGGTAGGCGGCCAGGCATCCGGCGGCACTGCCGGTTGCGGGGTCTTCGGGGACATTGGGGTCGTCGATGAACATGCGAGCAGAAAGATTTCCGCCGCGACCAGCCGCGTGCGACTCCGGGCAGAACATGTACACGTTCTTGCCAGCTACCTCGGGGTAGAGCCCCCGATTCATCCGACATTTCTTGAGGGCATCGAGGCTCTTGAGCGGCACAATAATAGCGGGGAGACCCGTGGTGACTTCTTGAATGGGATAACGTTTGTCCAGATCGTCGCCCTCCAGCGAAAGAGCGTCGGCAATTCGTTCGGGATCGTATTCGCCTCCGAACGTGGGCGGGAGTTGGCGCATCCAAGGAAACTCTCCGAAGGTGACAGTGATACTGCCCGCTTTGAGATTTAGAGTGACGGTCTCCTCCGAACCGGTTAGGAGTTCGTTGCGGATAACGTACGCTGTCCCGAGCGTCGGGTGTCCAGCGAACGGGATCTCTTCGCCGGGGGTGAAGATGCGCACGTCATAGCCGCCGTTCCGCTCTTCGTCCGAGAGTATGAAGGTCGTCTCGGAGTAGTTCATCTCCAGGGCTATCTTCTGGAGCGTCTCGTCGGGGAGATCCTCAGCCCCGCGCACGACTGCCAGTTGATTGCCGGAATAGGGCTCCTCGGCGAAGACATCTATTATATAGAATCTCATGCGCTCTCTCTGCTCGTGATCTCGATCAAATAAGTGTACAATTTACTTATGCCGGTTTTTCGCTACGGACGCGAACACTTCGAGGAAGGTGAGTTCGTGCGCCGCAAGGACGCGAGACCCGGTGACGACCTTGACCCCGTGGTTCGTATCGTGGAAGGCCTGGGCACTATTGAAGTTCCTTGCGGAAAAGCCGACTGCCGATCTAACTGTTTGGAGTACCGTGTTACCTCGAACCGTAAAGATGGCGATTATGAGCTTGCTGACTGCAAGATCTCACCGCTCGTAAGCATTCTCTAGGTCGAGCCTCTAACTCTCGAATTCCTCGTAACTACGCTGGACAGCCGAGTTGTCGACGCCGCGAAGTTTGGCGAGTAGGCCACCACCTATGGGCGAGAGAAATAGTCCGACGAGCCCGGCGGGGAGCAGGTCGCGGGCTATAGCCCAGGCAAACAGCAGCGGCGTTCCGGGGGCGAAGTTTGATTCTCGGACGAGTTTCAGCGGATCCAGAACTCCGCCCGGCGGAAGTATGCCAGAAGCGTATGCGCCAATTGTCAGCGAGCCGGAGACTACGCCCATGAACAGCGATAGATATAGGCTGAGGGTGAAGCGTGGGGCGAAGAAGGCGGGCTGTTCTTTGGAGGACTTCTCTGCGGCGCGGCGGCGCATTGACAGGTAGCCGCCGTAGATCGGGGTGGCGATGAGACCGGCTAGTAGGCCGACGCCCATGTAGACGAAGGCGAGGAAGGTCAGGTTGCCTTCGGAGCTATTGCTGTTGGAGAGGGTCATCAAGATGATCGGGCTCGGGAACAACGTCTTCACGAGCGCGAAACCGAGCCCATATAGAGCGCCCATACCCAAGA
>JAABUN010003918.1_pt1 | contig 21594 bp, 23 predicted proteins | sample 5559311 | NCBI WGS metagenome assembly JAABUN01 (sample SAMN10711877, study PRJNA513370) | rock metagenome | isolation source: Antarctica rocks | place: Antarctica: Victoria Land, Siegfried Peak sud
GCCGGCGACGCCTTGATGTGCAGCCTGTTGGACTTGGCCCGCACCCTGCCGGCGGACGAGTGGGCCGCTTTTGTCCGATGCGGGGAGCGGATTGCAGCGGGGGTGCCGGCGGCGGACGCGGAAGCGGCGCTGTGGAAGGAGGTAGGCCGGGCGCCGGCATAGCCAGCCGGTCTGGACTCTGGCGGCGGGGCGGTCCTACGGGGCCGCCCTTGTCCGTTCCAGACACTCGTGTGCAGGGTTAACGCTCCGCAGCCGGAGCGTCGCTGCGGGTCGCCTCAAACCCTTGCGTGCGTATGCCGGCGGCCAGCCCGGCAAGTGCGGCGGCGGCAACTAGCGCAGGCGGCGGCTCCCGCATCCGGCCCGCTGCATCGGCAAGGCGCATCCAGACGGCCAGCGCGTCCGCCGTCGCTCCGCTGGCGCGAATGGTGGCGGCCTCGCGGTCAATGATGGCGCGGGCCTCAAGGTCCGTCCCCTCGTTGGCGTAGCGGCTGCGCCAGGTGGTTAGGATATAGGCCGGCAGGTTGTCGATCTGCTGGCGAAGGATAGGCGTCCCGGGGGCATCAGATGGCGGCAAAGTCGCTTTCTCCACTGCGGCACAGCGGCAACTTGAAAACTCCTGCACCGAACCTGTCCATAGACCTGGGTCCAAGATGGTGCCAAGTTGGTGCCATGCCAACGGTCCGACGCAACGTGTATCTGAGCGAGCCGCAGGACGCATACCTCGCTGCGGAGGCCGAGCGGCTGGGCATCTCTATCACCGAGCTGCTGCGGCGGATCGTTGACCAGCACCGCGAGAAAGAAGCTGCCAACACGAAGCCGCGGAAGGCCAGCAAATGACGCCAGCTATCGCCGACACGATGCGCGTCCTGATCTCCGCGAACGAGAAGGGAGGGGTCGGGAAAACGACCCTTGCTTTCCATGCCGCCCACAAGCTGTCCGAGAAGCGCCGGGTCCTCGTCATTGACCTCGACCAGCAGCAGAGTGCCCTGACGGAACCCATGCGGGCCTATGCGTCGCCAGTTGACGCGATCAGCATGTTCGCAGAGCCAACCGTCATCCCGAGTATCGGGCCTATCACACTCGCCTCCCGCACCCGCCAGCTTGAGGCATTGGAGCGCGAGGACCCGGCGGAGATGGCCGAGACGTTCCGCGCCTCCCTGCGCCTCTGCGCCGAGCACTACGATGCCGTCGTGATCGACACCCCGCCGGCCTTCGGCGTGCGGACCTCTGCGGCGCTGCTGGTGGCCGACCTAGTGATTGCGCCCATCGAGTTGAACGAGGCCAGCCTTGAGGCAGTCCAGAGCGTCGTGGACACCATCACGGCGGTGTGCAGCCACTACGGCAAGCCCTGGCCCGATCTGACCCGGCAGCGCCCTTTGCTGGTGAGCCGCTACGACACCCACTCCCCGCGGCAGCGCGCCTTGTTCGAGGACCTGTCGCATAAGGTCGGCCGCATCGTGGTCGAGGGCGCCATAGTCTCACGCGATGCCTATGCCCGGTATCGCGCCGACGCCTGCCCCGTCTGGAACATGCGCGACCGCGCCGGCCGGATGAGCAGCAGCATCAAGCAGGCCGCCGACGAGATGCGCACCGTGCTGACCGAGATCGAACGCATGATGGAGTTCGCCTGATGAGCAACGCAGCCATTGCCCGCTTCGGCGGATCGGTCCTGGACCGCTTGGATGCCAAGGTCGCGGTGCGTCCGGCGGTGGCCCAGGCAACTCGCCTGCTGCTGGGCCTGATCGACGAGGACCCGGCCCAGCCCCGGCGCGAGTTCGACCCGGCCAAACTTGAGCAGCTCGCTGCAAGCATCCTCATGGTGGGCGTCCTGCAGCCCGTAGGCGTCGCACAGGCAGCAGGTGGGCGCTACCTGCTGCGTTGGGGCGCAAGGCGGCTGCGGGCGTCAAGGCTTATCGCATTGCCAGATATACCGGCAGTCCTGGTCGGCACGCAGCAGACCGGCCTAGAGGCCCAAGTTATCGAGAACCAGCACAGGGCTTCCAACACCGATACCGAGCTGGCCGCAGCCATCACGACCCTGACCGAACGGGGTATGAAGAACGCAGAGATTGCCACCGTGCTGGCGCTGCCCGACCCACAGTCGCTCAAGCACTACCGTGTGCTGGCCCGCCTGGACGAGACGGCGCCACCGCTGGCCGCATGGGTCAACCGGGCCAACGTCCGCGCGATCTACGAGATGAACGCGGCATGGCAGCGAGCTACGCCCGGCCAAAGGGAGGCCTTGGCCGCCGGCCTTGAGCGCGTCGAGGAACTGACCGTCACAGAAGGGCGGCGGCTGATTGCCGTCCATACCGGCCCTGCCACGCCAGCGGCCCCTGCCCCGCCTTCACAGCCCGCGCCTTCTGAGGCAAAGACCGCCGCCTCTGTCAGCCGGGGCGCCGACCCCGACGCAGACAGGGTTGCCAAAGCGCGCGCCTGGATTGCCGACCCCACCCGTCCCAGGCCACCGCTCAGCGTCTGAAAGGAGCTTGCCATGCCCTTCCTCCCTGTCACCCAGCAGCGCCGTCCATGGGCTGTCCCGGCATTCCTGGGCGGGGTTCTGCGGGCAGTTGGGGCTGTTGCGGGCGCGATGGCAGACCAGGCGCTGTTCGTCATACTGGTCGGTGTCGCGATGGCGGCCCGTCTACTCTGGTGGGTTGCGACTGCGGCGTTCGTAAGCGCTGGGGTGATGTCCCTCCTGTTCTGGCATTACGGCATGGCCCGTGATGCCTGGTCCGCGGCATACCTGGGGGCGCTGGCCCTGGCCCTTATGGCGGGCATGCACGGGGTGGAGAGGCTGTACACTCGGTACAGGTCCAAGGCGGCGGACTTCTAAGTCTGGATGGAGAACATGCCAGCGATTGACCCAATCGTGACCGTAACCGGGCATGTGCGCCGCAGCGTCCGCGACCGTTTTGCCGCCTATGCGCGGTCGGTCGGACACAAGCCGGCGGCCCTGATCCGCATGTTCGCCGAGGAAGCCGCAGGCGAGGCCCCGACCATCCCGGCAGGCGGGTCCAGCCAGAAGATCACGCTGCGGCTGCGGGACGATGTGAGGCGCCGGCTGCACGAGCAGGCCGCGGCAACCCGGACGACGCCCACCGCCTGCGCCAGCGCGATCCTTGAGGCGCAACTCTACGGGCGCCTGCGGTGGACCGAACCGCAGGTGGTCGAGTTGCGGGCCGCACGGGTCCTGCTAGCCGACCTTCGGGACAGGGCGGTGGACTCGACTGCCGCTGACCAGGTGGCGAAGGCAATGCGCCTGGTCGATGCGGCCATAGCCGGGCAGGCGTCGTATTGGGCCCAGTGACCGCGAGGCTATGTGTTTTGGCCATCTAGCGCAGATTCATGGCTTCGTTGGTGACGGCTCGCCGGCTGTTTGCCGCTCCGTGCGCAAGAGGTAGTCACACCGGTGTGGCAACGCAGATCAAAGGCTGACAGATAGCAATAAAAACTGACAGATGGCATCGGCTGCCAAGCGTTGACAAGCAGCCTGGCCTATCGATGCTGTTGCCATGCCCCACAGGCCCACGACCAGGAACGTGTCGCTTACCCCGGAGATCGAGGCGTTCATCGCCGGCCGGATCGCGTCGGGCCGCTTCCGCAACGCGAGCGAGGTGGTCCGCGCCGCCCTGCACTTGCCGGAGCGGACCGAACCGCGGAAGGACGCACCGGCACGATGGGGACGGGATGTCGGCACGTCACACAACCCGGAGCGCACGTAGGTGGACCAGCAGGCCTGGCCGGATTTCCTTGCCGGCGGCGGCGAGGTGGGCGTGCTCATGCGGGAGCACGACTGGTCTGCCACGCCGCTCGGCATGCCCGCGGCCTGGCCGGTCGCGTTGCGCACGCTGGTGATGGTCATGCTGGGCTCCAAGCAGCCTATGTTCGTCGCCTGGGGTGCCGAGCGCACGCTGCTCTACAACCAGGGTTACGCCGGGGTCCTCGGGCGCAAGCATCCTGACGCCCTGGGACGGCCGCTCCTGGATGTGTGGTCGGAGATCCGTGACGACCTCGTGCCTATCGTCGAGCAGGCCTATGCCGGCGAAGCTGTCCACATGGACGACATCATGCTCATGATGGACCGTCACGGCTATCGGGAGGAGACGCATTTCGCCTTCTCGTACACGCCCGTGCGCGACGAGAGCGGCCTGATCGCCGGCATATTCTGCCCATGCAGGGAGACGACGGGGCAGGTGCTCGCCGAGCGCCGCAACCTGGCTGACCGCGAGAAGTTCGAGCAGCTCTTCGCGCAAGCGCCCAGCTTCATGGCGATGCTACGCGGACCGGAACACGTATTCGATCTTGTCAACCCGGCCTACCTGCAGCTCGTCGGGCACCGCGACGTGATCGGCAAGCCGATCCGCCAGGCGCTGCCCGAGATCGAAGGGCAGGGCTACTTTGAGATGCTCGACGATGCCTACGCGAACAGCGAGGCATTTCGAGGCAACACCTTGAAAGTCGGGCTCCAGCGAAGGCCCGGTGATGCCGTCGAACAGCGCTTCATTGACCTCGTCTGCCAACCTGTCACCCAGATGGACGGCCGGGTGATCGGCATATTCGTCGAGGGCTCCGACGTGACGGAGCGCGTGCACGCCGAGGAGCGCCTCCGCGGGAACGAGGCAGAGGCACGAAAGCTGGCCGCGCAGCAGGCTGCAACCCTGGGCCAGCTCGCCGAGGGCGTGATCGTCACGGACGCTGCGGGACGGATCACCCTTGTCAACGACGCAGCAACGCGCCTTCACGGCGTGAGCAGGCTCGGTGTCGCGTCGGACGCCTACAGTGAGGCCTACAGCCTGCTGACGGAGGACGGCCGCCCCTACCCGTCCCTCGATCTGCCGCTGGCGCGGGCCGTGCGCGGTGAGACAGTCCTGGAGGCGCACTGGCGCATCCGGCGGCCGGATGGCAGCGAGGTGCTGGCGGTCGGCAACGCCAGGCCAGTGCTCGACGAGACGGGCCGGCAGATCGGAGCCGTACTCACCATCCGGGACGACACCGATCGTAAGCGGGCCGAGGATGCCTTGCGCGAGAGCCGCGACCGGCTCGCCAGCGAGAGCCACGCGCTTGAGACACTCAACCGCACCGGCACGCAGGTGGCGGCCGAGCTTGATCTCAAAATGCTCGTTCAGCGCGTCGTCGACGCGGGCGTCGAGCTGACCGGCGCGCAATTCGGCGCGTTCTTCTACAACGTGCTGCACGAGAGCGGCGAGCGCTTCATGCTCTACTCGCTCTCCGGTGCCGAGCGTAGCGACTTCGAGCACTTCGGCATGCCGCGCCCCACCTTGGTGTTCGCGCCTACCTTTCATGGTGAGGGCGTGATCCGTTCGGGCGACATCCTCAAGGACGCGCGCTACGGCAAGAACGCTCCTCATTCAGGGATGCCAGCGGGCCATCTGCCAGTGCGCAGCTACCTTGCGGTTCCGGTCATCTCGCGGTCGGGAGAAGTCATCGGTGGCTTGCTGTTCGGCCATGAAAAGCCCGACATCTTCGGCGAACGCGCTGAACGCGTGATGACGGGCCTGGCGGCCCAGGCCGCGATCGGCATCGACAACGCGCGGCTGTTCGAGGCGGTGCAGAAGGCGAACGCAGAGCTGGAGCAGCGCGTCAGCGAACGGACCGCGGAACTCGAGAGCGCGCACGGGGCACTGCGCCAGGCACAGAAGATGGAGGCGGTGGGTCAGCTCACGGGCGGTCTGGCACACGACTTCAATAACCTCCTCGCCGGCATCTCCGGCAGCCTGGAGCTGCTCCAGGCGCGCATTAGCCAGGGCCGGATCAATGACCTGGAGCGCTACATCACCGCCGCCCAGGGCGCGTCGAAGCGCGCCGCGGCGCTCACGCACCGGTTGCTGGCCTTCTCGCGCCGGCAGACGCTCGACCCGAAGCCCACCGACGTCAACCGCCTGATCGCTGGTATGGAGGATCTGGTTCGCCGCACCGTCGGGCCGGAGATCACCGTCGAGGTGGTCGGGACAGGCGGGCTATGGACCACCCTCGTCGACCCGAACCAGCTCGAGAACGCGTTGCTGAACCTGTGCGTCAACGCCCGCGACGCCATGCCCGGCGGAGGCCGGCTCACCATCGAGACCGGCAACCGATGGCTCGACGAGCGCGGCGCGCGCGAGCGCGACCTCTCGCCCGGGCAGTACCTCTCGCTCTGCGTCAGCGACAACGGGACCGGAATGACGCCGGATATCGTCGCGCGCGCCTTCGATCCGTTCTTCACGACCAAGCCGATCGGCATGGGCACGGGTCTTGGCCTGTCCATGGTCTACGGCTTCGTGCGGCAGTCCGGCGGGCAGGCGCGCATCTACTCTGAGATGGGACAGGGCGCGATGGTATGCCTCTACCTGCCACGGCACCACGGCCAGGTGGAGAATGCGGAGCTGCCGGCAGAACTGGCTGGTGCTCCCCGTGCGGAGCAGGGCGAGACGGTGCTGGTCGTGGACGATGAGCCGACCGTGCGCATGCTGGTGACCGAGGTGCTGGAGGATCTGGGCTACACCGCGATCGAGGCGGCCGACGGCACGGCCGGCCTCCAGGTGCTGCAGTCCGACGTGCGCATCGACCTGCTGGTCACTGACGTGGGCCTGCCCGGGATGAACGGCCGGCAGCTGGCCGACGCGGCCCGTGTCGGCCGCCCGGACCTGAAGGTGCTGTTCATCACTGGCTACGCGGAGAACGCCGTGCTCAGCCACGGGCACCTGGACGCGGGCATGCACGTGCTGACCAAGCCGTTCGCGATGGAGGCGCTGGCAGAACGGATCAAGGAACTGATTGCTGGGCGATAGGAGAGTAGGCCGGCGACAAGGGTCCCATCTCCGCCAACACGGTCTCAATTCAGCCCGAACGGCCTCTCCTTCTCGGGCGGGCAGCCATCATAACGCACAGCTTCGCGGTCACTGGGCCTATTGGGGTGCTACAGTCCCAGCCGCATCTCCGGCAGGGGCATGTCTTGCAGCTCCTGCCGCTGGGCCAGGATACGCTGGACCTTCTCGCGCCGGGGTGTCGCCTCCGCCATGACGCCTTGCTGGCGCAGCGATTGGGCGAACGTCTCACGCCACGACTGAATTTCCGGCAGCGTTCCCGCTACCCGGTATCCGTTCACCTGGACGGCGCGCACCGCGACGTGGCTATGGAAGTGGCTGCGGTCGGCATGCTGGACGGCGAACCATTCCGTCGTGGGGCTGATGTGCTGCCGCGCCCATACCCGGGTGGCTTCAACCACCGCATCGTGGGGCGTTCCTGTAGGCATGGACAGCACCACGCCGAGCGATTGCGTCGGGCAGGACGTGCGCCGGGCATAGGCGGCATTGTCTGCCACCCAGCGGTCCCGCAGCGCCCGCAGATCGTCCATGCCCTGCAAGATGCGCCCGTTGGACAGCTCCCCCGCCAGCTCCCCCTTGCGGGTGTTGTAGGAAAGCTGGGCGGCCAGTCCGGACGGGTTGCGGGTGCGCCCGGTCACGCGGACGATGACCTCTCGGGACTGCTGGGCGGTGCCGGATTTGCCGGCCCGCCAGACCTTGCGCCCGCCGCCGTCCTGCCCCGCGTTGGCCTTGCGGGGCAGGTCCCATTCGCGGCTGTTCAAAGTCGCATCGCAGGCCGCGGCACCTCGACCTTTGGCGGCTGCATCCGTTCACGCTCCTCAGTCTGCCCCAGCCCCGGGCCGCGCTGGAGCATGTCAGCAGCCGGCGGGGCCTGGACGGGGCGCGGCGTCTCAATGCCCTGTGAGCGGTCAATGCGGCGCTGCTCGACCTGGTGCCGGTCCTCTCGGGTTGGTGCGTAGCCCTCGACCCGCATCCCACGCGCTGTAGCCTCAATCCAGGTGTGCCTCGCAACCTTCAGGTCGCCGCTGATCTGCACATCGTTCCAACCGCGGGATGCCGCGATGTCCAGCATGGCGCCTATCGTCCGGCCGTCGCGGAGCAGGCCCTGGATGCGCTGGTCGTTGGCTCGCATGGCGAGCTGGCCGTCGTCCTTCTGGTAATACTCGCGCTCGCCCCGCACCGTGCGGACCTCGTAGCGGCTCGCGATGCCGGGCGGGTCCTGCAAGTTGGGCGGGGCAGGGACTTCGCCGCGGCGGCTGATCTCGAACGCGCGGGCAGGGGTGCCGTCCTGCTCCGGCACTGGCTGCTTGGACGCCAGGCTTTTCAGCTTGTCATCCATCAGCCGGACCTCTGCCGCTTCCAGGGATGCGGCCAGCAGACGGCTCTGCTCTGGATGCTTGGCGACCGCCGCCATGCTGCGTTCCACGTCCTCCTGCCAGCGCAGGGTGTTGAGGTCGCGCAGCGTCCTGGCTCCGGCGAACTGACCTTCCAGCGACTGGCGCACCTCCTGCGCCTGCTCGACCATGATCCTGTCCTCTGACCCCGGCGTGCGATCCTGCACCTGCCGGACCATCCCCCTCATCTGGTCAAGGTCGTGCAGGGGCGGCTTGCCGGCGATGATGTGGATTTCGGGCGCTAGCAGCACCGGCCCATCCAGGCGTTCGCGATCCTTGAGGGCCTGCGACGCATGTGCCTTGAGGTCGGACACGTCGGCGCCGGCCGGCTGCCGGTCCTCAAGCACCCGGGAAAGCGCCTGGTGGACGATGCTGGCGTCGAGGCCCAGCACCTGCTGTTGCTGCACCGTGCCTTCCAGCATCTGCCGTTCCTGGGGCGACTGGCCAGGCAGGAAGGGCAACGCACGCTCAAGCGTGTCGAATGACCCGGTGCGCTGCGCCTGGCGCTGCAGGATGTCCGCAACGCGGTCGCCTATCCTGATCTGGTCCGCGGGGTCCAGGTGCTCCAGCGCCGTCCGTATCGCGTCCGGGTCGGCCTTGGCGTTGCGGGCGATCTTCACGACCTGGCCGACGAGCTGCGTTTCCGCAAGCGCGACAGTATTGGCGAAGCCCAGCGGATCGAAAGTCGTGGTTTCGCTCATTTGCGCCCTTTCAGAGTCGGCAGGTTGTGGATCACACGGTCAATTTGCGCCTTGGCGGCGGCCGGCGACTGGCCGAACTGCGACAGGTCGACCTGGTTGCTGGTGGCGGCGCGCAGCGTGGCCTCAGCTTGCGCGACGCTCATCCCAAGGTCGGCGCTTTCTTTCCGGGGCCGGGCCTTGGTCCTTGCTTTAGGCGCTGGTGATGGGGCCGGCGACGAGGGAGGGGAGGGGGGAGGCTGTACACTGTGTACAGGCCCTGGCCCGTCATCGGTATCGTCAAAGCGCAGCTCCACCGGGATCGCAGCGATGGCCGGCGGAGGCCGCAGGCGGTTCTTGAAGGGCGGCTGGTCGTAGTAGCGGATGCGCCGGGCCAGGACGCCAGGCATCCCCCCGTGCAGGATGATGCACTTGTCCTCGGGAAGCTGCGTCACCTCGTAGGCGGTCATCAGCCGCCGCTCTGTTGCGGAGCTGCTGACGTTGCCCTTGAACATGTCGGAGAAGCCGCCGAAAGCGGAACTGGAACTGCCCTGGCGCTTGCCTTTGACCGTGCCCAGCCGGCGGCTGATCTTCTCGGCAAGGTCGATGTCATCCGGCGCCAAGCACAGCTCGACCTTGCAGTTGTCCATGATCTTGCGGGCGCCAGCAGCCTTGTAGATGTCCTCCAACTGCGCCGGGGTCTGCACGATGGGAATGAGGCGCACCCCATAGCCGGCGATGTAGCCGAACGCCTCGACGATCTTCTCGGACGCACCCAGCAACGGGAACTCGTCCAGGACCACGTTGACCTCAAGCCGAGCCTCCGCGTCCGTGCCCGGCGGCACCCGGGCCGTCAGGTCAATGAACTGCGCGAACAGCAGCGTCAGCAGTGGCTGGAGGGTCGCTATGTCGTTGGGAGCGACGCCGACATAGAGCGCGGTGCGTTCGTGGCGCAGCCTATCCAGGCGAAAGGTGTTGCCCGAGGTGGCCGCGACCACGCGCGGGTTGGAGAAGATGCCGAGGTAGCTCTTGATCGTCCGCTTGATGCCGTCCAGCAGGTCGGCGTTGCCGCTGGTGAACTCGCGCAGGTTGTCGGCGCAAGGCTTGGAATAGGGGCGGCCGGCCTGGCGCCGGGTATTCAGCGCCGCGGCGATGTGTGACGGGCCGTCCCCGCGAGAGAGCAGCGCGACCGCCGCAGGGATCGAGAAGTCCGCGCCCTCAGTCTCTGACAGGAAGGCGAGGACCGCGGTGTAGGCCGTGCGCGCGGTGCGGTTCCAGAACTGCTGCTGACCTTCGCCGGCAGGTATCTGCGCGTGGACGATGGCCTCGATGTCCCCCCAGGTGTCCACAGAGGGAGAGCCGTCCGCCATGCGTCGCACGTAGCTGCAAGGGTTGTATTGGGCGGTTTGCCCGGTGTGGGACAGCGGCGCGAACAGCACGACGTTGGCGCCCTGTTCGGCCTGCCACCCGGCGGTTGCCGCGAACGCCTCGAACTTCGGATCGAAGAAGATCAGCGACATGGGATCGGCGGTCAGGCCGCTCTGTGTCGGCGCATAGACGATCATGTGCTTGCGCTGCTTGCCGGCCAGCCGCACGAAGCGGCCCCGCACCCGGGCCAGGTAAAGCCCCCGCTGGGAACTGAACCCCACCTTGTGCAGATCGCGCCAGGATGCCCAGCGGGCGTTGTCATGGGCGATGCGGGGAGCGACGTGCCGGGCGAGTAGGCCGGCGCCGATGGCAAGGGGAATGCCGGTGGACACCAGCGCCGATAGCCGAAGGCCACGCTCGACCAGAGCGTTGACGGCGGGGGCCTTTGAAGGATCGGGATACCACTCGCGATAGGCCCACCATTCCACCAAGGGCCAGCCGGTGTGCGGCCGTCCCAGGTAGGTCAGCAGCACCAGGCTTGAGACGGTTGACCACAGCAGGGCGGCCAGCAGCAGGGCCATGATGCCGGCCAGCACCTTCGCCGGCAGCGGCCAGTCGGAAAGCGCGGCAATCATGCGGACACCATGCGGTCGGCGTCGGCCGTCTCGCCAAGCTCAAGCACCTCGACCAGCCGGTAGCGGACGCGCTCCCCGGCCTGCTTTGGCAGGAAGCGCCGGCAGCACAGCACATGGGACACGTATTGCCGCAGCTCGCGATGCACGTCCTCAATGCTCATGCTGCGCCCCGCCTCGCTCTGCCGGATCATGCTTTCCATGCTGTTGAGCGCCTTGCGCGCATTGGGTGCGTGGACCGTAGTGATGCCGGGCATGCCGATCTTGAGGCATCGCAGCAGTGACCAGGCATCGCCGCCGGCTCTGATCTCTTGGAAGCAGAGCCAATCCGGCCGCAACTGCATGGCGTCCTGCACGCGCCGGGTCGCGCTGTCCGGGTCGGCCTCGTCAAAGAACAGGCTGACCCAATTCCGCTGCGGCAGGTTCTGCCACTCGGACGAGCCTTCGATGGTGACGACGCGCAGGTCCAGCGGGATCGCGCGCACCAGGGCCTCCGCCATCGTGGTCTTGCTCTCACCGATGCCGCCGGTGACGATGGTGGTCCTACCGGCGCCGATGACGGTCTCGGAGAAGTAGCGCACCCAGTCTACCGCCGGGTTGAGCATATCGAAATAGCCGCGCTCGGCCAGCCATTGCAGCGTGGGGACGAAGGACAGCGCCCGGCGCCGGATCGTCAGCCCCACCGTTCCTTCCGGCACGGCAGGAGGAAGCATGATCTTGACGCGCTGCCCGTCGGGAAGGGTGCTGGCGCAGGACGGCACGCCATTGCCAACATCCTTGCCGCCCATGCGCGCCGCCAAGATGGCGATGGCTTCCAGCCGGTCGTAGGTCAGCCCCGGCGCGTCGTGCCAGGACCAGAAACCATCCTGTTCGACGCCGATGCGGCCGGGTTCGTTGACCACGACCTCTGTGGTTGCAGGGTGCGCCAGGGCGGTATCCATGTCACCAAGCAGGTGGCGCAGGGTCACTTCGCCGGCCTTCATCGCACGGCCTCGAACCGCAGCGCCCCGAAGTGGACGGGGGCCGTGACCAAGATTTGGACCTCCTCCCCCTGGTTCTTATGGAACACCGGGGGCAGGTTGACCGTGCTGGACAGCACCTGATTAACCACGCCTTCCGTGTCGCTGGTGTTGAACTGCACGCCGTTGCTGCGACTGCGGAGCGCCGCGGACGGAAGGGCGATGGCCGAGAGCGCCGCATCGGTGATGATCGCGTTGCCGACCCGCTCCCAAAACCTGGTGTCAACGTGCCCATCCATGCCAATGCGCCCGAGGGGATCGGTCATCGGCGAGCCGCCCAGCGGCACCGCAAGGCCGTCCGACCGCCATGCGGTCGCGGCCATCGCCATCATGCGGCCCTGGCCCACGGCAAGGGGCTGGTAATTGCCGATGATCGGGGTGCCGGCCGGCAGCAGCTCTGTTAGCCCGTCCCAGCTCATCACGGGCCTGGCCACGCTGCACACCAAGGGACCGGCATGGGTGCCGTCAATGGCCTGTGTCAGCGTGCAGCCAATGCGGGTGGTCGGCTTGAGGGTCCGACCCAAATCGCCGATGACGACGGCCTCCCCGCCTTCAACCTGCGCCGGCTTGTAGGTCACACCGCCCCGCGGCGGGGAGGCTGACACGGCCTGGCCAGGTTGCTCTGCATCCCGGCGGGCAGCGGCTCCGGTAGAGGACGTGTTGTAGTGCGTCACCATCGGACCGATTGCGGCTGCCGGCGCGGCGACGGCGGCGGGCGCGGCCGGAGCATCCATCGGCGGGGACCATAGCCGCTGCATCACCGGCAGGACGGGCGCTGCAGGGGCTTCGGCCACGGGGTCAGGCTTGGAGGTTACACGCCGGACGGTGATAGCCTTCGGGTCAATCGGGTCGAGGTCGGCCGGCGGGGGTTGGTGCCCGAACACCGCCCACAGCACGCCGACACCGCCCAACGCCAGGACCGCACTCAACACGACGGTCGGGCTGGCGCTGCGCCGTAGGGCGCTGCGGCTGGCAACGATCGGGTTGGCGCCGCACATGGCCGCGCTCCCGCGTCGGCGCGCAACCGGGTCCGCACGCGGGGGGACACGGTGCCGGTGCCGGTGTCCTGGCCAATCGGGTTGAAAGACACGTCGAACAGGTCGGCGACCAGGTTCCCCCGCCGAATGCGCCAGAACTGCGAGGTCGCCGGAACAACCACCAGGCCGGACCTGACAGGAGAGGGTGCTTGGGTAACGGACTGCTCGGTCCCGTCCGGGTTGATGAGGAACACCGCGGCGGGGATCATCTGCCCAGGCCACAAGAAGCTGGTAGCCGCTCCAGTGTCGCAGGCCGCAGTGGGCAGCACCGCGGCGTCCCCGCGCCACATGAAGTTGCAACGGCGGCGCTGGGCAGCGGCGTCGCTGGCGAGCATCGCACGGGCGCGGACATCCCCCGCTCCTTCCATCCGTTCCGCTCTTCGTGCCCGCCACGCAGCGACGGCGGCGCTGCGCCTGGTGCCAGCAGCCGCGACCTTGGCGGCGGCATCCTCCTGGGCATAGGTCATAGCGACCGTGAGGTAAGGGACGACCGGGGCAGCGGCGCCCGCGCCGACGCCGGACGAAGGATCGTTGCTCGCTACACGACTGTCCCCGGGCATATGGGTCGGCTTGACCCCTTCGGCCGCGGCGGTCAGCTCCAGCGTGTAGCGCCGGGTTTTGCCGTCCGGCAGGTAGCTGACGACATGGGCCACGGTGGTCGGCGCCCCAGCATCGGGCGCCACCGCAAAGGAATGCCCGGCGGCGTCGTGGTGCCAGGCTTTGGAAACGATGCTGACATCGAACTTGGTTTCGTCCGGTGACAGCACGATCTGGGTTTCGCCGGCCGCGGGCGCGATGATCTGGATGACATCGTTCGGGGAATAAGGAACGTGGAGCACTCGCGGCTCCCCCGGGGTGCTGGGCGTCGGCACCTGCAGCGCGAGCGCTGGGGTGAACAGGGCGGTACAGGCCAGCAGCGCCGCCGGCAGGGTGCGGATCATGGGATTGGTTCCCTATCAAGAGGGCGGGCATAGCTGGAGATGACGATGCCGGCGGGGTTGCAGGGCTGGACGGCCTGCTTGTCCTTCCGCACCGTGAAGCGCGCGGTGCCGGTCACGACCGGGCTTGCCGCGTTCAGGCCCTTGTCCTGCCAGGAGAACGGCACGGCGACACGCCGGGCGCCGCCGGCCGTCAGTCCATCGGTCGTGGCGGAGCTGGTGATCGTCACGTCGCGCCAGCCGCGGCTGGCGCGGGCGAACACCTGTTGGGGCGCGGTCCTGGCATTGTTGTACCACTCGGCAAACCGGGCCTGCTCGTCCGGGTCGCTCATACAGGCAACGGCCTGGAAGGCGGCGTCGGCGTCGGCCTCATTCCATCCCTCGCGCATCTGCACGTAGCGTTCGAGGAACCAGTTATCGACGGACGCCGGCAGGTCCATGCTGGCGGTGCGTATGTCCTGCAGGACCCGCGTGGTGCCGGTTGCGGGGTTGGCGACCAGGATGCCCCAATGCTCCGTGTGCCGGCCGACCACGACGGCCAGGGCCAGGCCCATTGCGGCGGTGGCGACGGCCATGGACACGAACCCCCACCGCCAGCCGTTGGCTTCCCTGCGCGCCGCCTTGAGCGCGTCCACGGCGTAGGAGTTGACCTCCTCAACATATGCCTCGAAGGCATCCGGCGTGATGTGGGGCTGCGGCAACTTGATGCCGTGCGCGACACCATCCATCAGCCGGGCGCCTTGGGCATCACGGGGGCCGGGGCAAGCGCTGGGTCAATGTCCCACTGGCCAGCGTTCAGGGCACGCCAGGCACCGGACGGCACCGGTGCCCCCTTGTCGCCCGCGCATCCGGCGAGGGCCAGCAATGTGAGCAGGGCGGCGGAGCGGGATGTCATGGGTTGGGTCCAGTCATGGCAGGTTGCGCGCGGGAAAGGGTCGGACCAGGCGGGGTAACTTGCGCGGGGGCGGCAACGCGGCGGTAGGCGGCTTGCGCGCTTTGGCTCGCGACGCCGCCAGCCGCGCCCAGAGCCGCGCGCCCGCCCTTGGCGACGGCGCCATAGGTGGCGGCCACCAGCAGGTTGGGCGCGAAGTGGATGCCGCCGCATAACGACGCAGCGGCGGCCGGCAGCTTGCTGGCCCACCAGCCGCACAGGGCGAACACCGCGATGGCCGCGAACATCATGGCCATGCGCTGTGAGAAATCGGCCCCGTTGCCGACGGCCATTGCCCGGACGATGGCCGTCTCGGCACCGACCAGCAGGGAGGTCAGGATGATGGACAGCCCTTGCAGCACGACGGCGGACAGAGTGCAGCCGACCCATGCCGAGAACATCGGCCGGGTCGGCGCGAAGAAGGCGCAGGAGATGAACACCGGCCCCAGGGCCACGTAGATGACCGCCATGATGTGGCCGAGCAGCCAGATGCCGTAGCCGGCCAGGACGGCGAGCAGCGCGACCACGAAGAACACCATCACGAGCAGCAGCAGGGGGTTCCACTTGGACAGCTCATTCCAAATGGACAGCCCGCCCGCCACCGCCTGGTTCCAGACGACATCGTAGGCTGCGGCATCGGTGGCGACACCTGCGCCCGAGTTGACCAGGGCCGTGATGTGGGCCGGCATGGCGACGAGCACGGCGTCCCGCACCAGCCAGGAATAGGTAGAGGCCGACACGACCAGCGAGAAGAAGGCCAGCTTGGCGACCAGCTTGCCGAAGCCCTGGGCCGGGTGCGGATACCAGCCGGCGGCGATGCCCATGCCGTAGAGCGCGATGGCGATGGTGCCGAAGGCCAGCACCACGGCGCCGGCCTGGGTTAGGCCCGTGCGGAGGATAGCATCCAGCGACCCCATCAGCGGCGTGTCGATGAGCTGCGTGAAGAACGCAAAGACCGCGTTGGCCTTGAAGGTCGGATTCATGGCCTAGCGGGTCCCGGGACGCCCATCGGACATGATGGACGGAGTGCAGGTCGCGGACGGGTCAGACGCGCTGCGCCAGGGCCGCAGCTTGGAGGCGTCCACCCAGCCGGGCCGACCGTCCAGGTGCAGCACCTTGGCATAGCCGTTCATGGTCTGCGGCGGGCTGGCCACGATCATGGTGGCGCTGGCGATCCCTAAATGCGGGGCGCTGGGGCTGGGCAACACCAGAACCGGAGGCCCGGCATCGGGGGGTTGCAGCGCCATGCACACGTAGCCGGGGATGGACTGCACAGCCGTAAGGCCGGTGGCCAGGGCTGCCGCGGGCGCCAACAGGGCTGCGGCGAGGATGAGACCGCGCATGGGAGGGGGTCCTTTCAGGTTGACTTGAGGCCGAGCAGCACGGGAGCAGTGGCGGCGTTGCCCAGCTTGCCGGCGATGCCGGCCCGCCATTGCCCGACCGTCGTCACGCCCGGCGTGATGCCGTTGCCCTGCAGGGTCGTGGCGCTGTAGCTGGACAGCACGGAACTCATCGGCGTGCTGTTGTCGGCACGGGCGAGCGCGACGCCATAGCCCTGGCCGAAGTTGTAGGCCCCGCGCACGTCCATGACGGTCGGGTTGGCGATGCCGGACTGCTGCAAAGTCAGCGCCGCGGTTTTCAGCTCCTGGGCGGCGGCGATGCTTTCGGTGGCGGGGTTCATCTTGCCGGCCAGGTCAGTGCTTTGCCCGGCGGCGCGCATGGCGGCCTGGTAGGTCCCGTCCGTCATTTGGAACGCGCCGTTGACCGTGCTGCCTGCCCGCGCCGGCGCGTTCTGGCAGCCGCTTTCGAGGGCGCACGTTGCCGCGACCGCATTGGGGTTGACCCCCAGCCCGCTCGCATTGTCCGCGGCCTGCTGGCCCCAGCTTTGCCCCGTCATGGTTTCGAGCGCTGCCGTGCTGCCGCCGGCAGATGCGGCACCGCCGCCGCCGATCAGGTTGGTTCCGGTCGCCATGACGTTGGACACCAGAGCGGACGGGGCCGGGCACCCCCCGCTACCGCTGCCGTTGTAGAAGGCGATCAGCGCCTCGACGCAGCGCCGGTCCTGCTCATCCGTTCGCTGGGCGCGCACCTGCTGCTGCGTCTGCGCCATGACGGCCACGGCTTGGAGCTGCTGCTGCTGCGAGGCAATGTCGCTCTGCACGATGGCCGTCTGCGCCTGGAGCTGCGACACCTCTGCGGGGTCGCTGGCAATCTGCGCACGGGCGCGCAGCTTGGCCAGTTGCGTCAGGCGGTCGGCGCTGGCCTGGTAAGAATGTTGGGCGAGCGCCTGGATGCCGGCTAGGCTGTTGGCATTGGTCATCAGGTCCTGGGCACGCCAATCACCGCCGGACGGCGTATAGACGTGGTTGGCCGAGGCGTTGCCGGTGTAGAGGCCGGACAGGGCTGACGACATGCCGGAGATGCCGCCGGTGCCCGATATGAGGTTCTGCACGGCGTAAGGATTGACGGGCATGGGGTTCTGGATGCCCACCATGTTCAGCGCGGCCATCGCGGACCCCATGTCACGCACGCCTGTGATGGCCTGATAGGTCGCCATCAGACGCTGTAGCTGCGCCTCCATTGCCGAGAGTTGCTGCCCCCAGCGGGCCAGGGTTTCAGCGTGCTGCGCGACCTGGTTGCTGATGTTGGCGACATCTATGACCGGGGTGGCGCCGCGGGCGGAAAGCGGCAAGGCGGCCAGCGCAGCCGATGCGGTCAGGGCAAGCCGGCGGATCATGCAGCGTCCTCCAAGGGTTGCCAGGCCCCGCGCAGGCTGGCCTCAAATGCCGGCGTACGGCGACGGCGGTGGAATTCGGCAAACAGGGCGTCCACGTCCGCGCCGGGCATCTCGGCCGCTATAGCGTCCATCAGGTCCACGGTTTCGGTGCGGGCCGACAGCGTGGCTATGATGTCGTCCATGCCTTCCAGGCAGAGCTGGACGGGCACGTAGGAAGTCCCCTGCTTAAGCAGGAAACGCCCGCGCCCCCCGCCGGACAGGCCGCTCTTGACCAGCCGGAACACCTGGCCCGGCACTTCCTCCGGGTTGGTGCCGGCGCCCTCGACGGGAACGCCGTGCGGGAAGCCAAGCCCTTTCGGCCCGAAGTCCGCCCAGGTGGCGCCGCCGTTCGGGAAGTGCATCTGCGTCAGGCACTGCTCGCGGATGGTGTGCGCGATGTCACTGGCCATCAGGGCGGACCCGACCGGTTGGGTAACGAGCCACATACCGCAGTTCTGCTTGCGGAAGGTGGCTAGGCCGTTCTGGATCAGGCCGCGGAATGCCGCGTTGGTCAGGCTTTTCCAGAACTCATCTATGGCGACGATCATACGCCGGCCGTCCACCATCTTGCCGACGCGGTGGAACAGGTAGCTCTGGATCGGACCACAGGCTTCGCGGTGGTCCATGTAGCGGGTCTGGTCAAAGCCGATGATCTGCGCGTCCAGGCGGATGCGGTCGCGCGGGTTGTCTAGCACCCAGCCCAGCTCGCGCCCGGCGCACCAGCGCCGCAGCCGCGCCCCGGTGCTGCCGGAGCCTGCCCCCAGGAAGGCCCGCACCTCGTTGAACGAACGCAGCGCAGGCGGCAGGCCCATCACGGTCCGCAGCGCCAAGTCGATGCGGTGTTCGTCCTCGGGCAGCAGCGCCGGCCCTTCGTCAGCCAGGATCAAGCTGCGGACCAGGGCGCTGAGATACGCCATGTCGCCGGGGTTGCGACCGTCCAGCGCCTTGAGGGGCGCGAGGCCGGTGTCCTCCCCCACGCGAATTTCGATGTAGGCGCCGCCCATCCGCATGACGAACAGCTTTGCGCCGCGGTCCTTGTCCCACAGCACGACCTGCGCCCCGGCCCGCTCCATCAGCCACCCCAGCAGGGCCAGGAGCACGGTGGTCTTGCCGCTGCCGTTCGGCCCCGTGATGAACAGGTGCGGCACGTCTCCCGGCCGGCCATCTTCGGACGTGTGCGGGTTCCAGTAGTAGGGCGTGCCGCCGTTGGTGGTGAGCAGGGCGGCGAAGTCGCACCAGCGCCCGCCGCGCCAGCCGCGGGGGAAGTTGTGCAGCGGGGCGGCGGCGGCGAAGTTGCGGGTTGTCCAGGGCGCGGAGCGCGGGTGCAACCCTTCCGTCCCGGGCACCTGGCCGAAGTATGCGGCTTCCAGGTCCCAATCCAGGCGGGCCACGATGGCGCCGGACGCCCGCAAGTCGTCATCGGCCGCGGCAGCGGCAACCGTCAACGACTGCTCGTCCTCAGCCAGCACCATCAGGGTCAGGTTGTGGACGCCGAAGCCGTAGAGGCGCTCCTGCAGATCGTTCGCGGCGAGGGCCAGCGCATCCTTCTGCTTGAAAGCCGGGTCGTTGGCGCTGACGAACTGATTTGTCGTCCGGGTGACGACGGCCTGGCTTTCGTGCAGCCGCATCTCCCCGAAGCTCTGCGAAAATACCAGGCGGTAAGGGGCGGCCAGCAGGACGTTGAACATGCCGGCAGCAGTTTCCGCAGGATAGGTCGAGAGGCCGAACAAGGCGGCCAGGTCGGTCCTGCCGGCGTGGTGCATCTCGACCACCCTGTCACCGCGTATGACGGGGCGGTAGGCGCAGATGGACACCGCCAGCCGCCCGCGGGGCAGGGGAACCTTCTTGCGCCGCCCGGTCAGGATCAGACTATGCGCCTCCGCAACTTCGGAGAACGCCGCCCGACCTTCCGACCGCAGGCCGAGCAGACGCAGGCCGTGGGTTCCCCCAAGGTTGGCGCGCACCGTGCTGATGACATGTTCCAGGGCGTCAAGGTCGGCTTGGTCAACCGGCTGTGGCGTGCGCGCCGCGGCCCGCTTGGCACGACCCGTTAACGAAGGGGGGCGGATCGTAAGGCCCAGCAGCAGGGTGTTGGTCCATAAGTGGCCCTGGTCCACCAGCCGGAAGCGGTAGGCAGCATCCAGCTCGGCCACGAACGGGATGCGCGCCTTCATGGCGGGGTAGTCGCCCGGGTCCGCCTCAGCATGGACCAGGTGCTTAGTGATGGTCAGGCGCGGGCGCAGGTTGAGGGTGCGATGCAGGCTGCACAGGGCCTCGTGCTGGCCGGCGAGGGCATCGCCGTCCAGGTCCTCCCAGCGGGCACCATCCACCTCGAACATCGCGTGGACCGACCCGTCGATGTTCCGAATGACATGCGGCCGGACATGGGAGAACTGCGGCAGGTATTCCGTGACGCTGCGCTCGCGTCCGAACTTCCCCCACGCACGGCGCAGCCAGCGGTCAGCCGGCATGGTCGCGCAGCTCGTTGGGATCGTCCCGGAGGGCGACGGGCCAGGGGCGGAACGTGGTGCCGCCGAAGGCGCGCGTCGGCCAGGAGAGCAGCACCCGGGCGCGGGTTTGCGCCCAGGCGTTAAGGATGCGGAGCCACAGCGGCTCCCAAGACGTGAGCGCGCGCATGACAGCGAAGGTGGCGAGCACGGCAACCGACACGATGCCGAGCCGCCACCACACGTTGTAGGCATGGGTCACGTTGAAGATCATGCCGCCCGCCCCGGCGGCGAGCAGGAACCCGCCGAGTGGCATTCCGTAGATGTTCGAGGGCCGCGTGACGGCCAGGAACACCACGTCGCGCGTTGATCCCGGGGCGGGGCTTGTCATGCCAGCAGGCTTGCCGCTGCGCGAGCGGTGGCCTGGACTGTGCCAGGCACGTCCAGCGAGGCGGTGTGGAACCACCCATAGACGGAACGGGCAATGCCGGTGCCGCCGGAGGCGATGGCGGTGCCGAGCAGCACGGCGACGAAGGCCGCGACCCCGGCTCCCATGCGGTAGCACATGATGCCGGCGATCACGAAGCCCAGCGCGGCGATGTAGATGATGATGTCGCCCGTGCCCCAGGTGGCAATCTGCTGCGCTCCTGTTGTCAGACCCTGCATGTTTCAGTCTCCATGGTGCGAGAACAGGCGGGGCTGACCCCCGCCCGGGGTTTCGGCGGCAGGCGGGTCGCCAGCGCGCACGAACAGGGGGCCAGGCAGGCGCGTCGGCGCCGCCAGCGATGGCAATGGCGATGGCGTAGCCGGTAGCCCGGCGACGCGGATGGCCGGCACGATGACGGCGGCGCTGGCCTGGACGCGCTGCACGTAAGCGGTCCCTGGCCCGGCGGGATGCCCGGCATTGTAGCAGCCGACCGCGGAGAGCAGCCGGGCCTGCTCGTCCGCCCCGGTCGCCCGACCCCAGCAGTCCGCAAGCACTTCGCCGCCGATCCGAAAGCCGGTGCAGGGGTCAAAGGCCGCACCAGGCGGCAGGCCGCGGCGCTGCAAGTGTCCGGCTGACCAGTTGATCTGCGCTGCGCCCAGATCGACGCTGTGCCTCGCCGCGATGAGCTGCGCCGCGAGCGCGACCGCCTCTGCAACGGTGGCAGGGTGATACGACCGGCGATCCGTGTTGTCGCCTATCGCCAGGCTGTCGAATGAACTCTCGGTCCGGACGACGGACAGCAATGTCTCAGGTGCGACCGCGGGAGCGCAGGAAGCTGCAATTTGCAGGGCTGCAGCGAGCGAGAGGACGCTCATGCCGACTGCCGAAACAGGGGCATGAGTTGCGCGGAACGTCCAAGTCTTTGCAGGATCGGCACATGTGGAGTCGCAGCAACCATCAAAGGAGCGCCCTAAAGTGCCTAGACATCAGATGTGGCTTTGGTAGAATGCCAAACCTTAAGACAGGACGCAAGCGTTTGCTAGAAGGTATGATTTCCCCTGGGCAGTGTCGGGCCGCTCGCGCAGCGATTGGCTGGACACAGGACGATCTGGCATCAGCAG